>ENA-OQCG01000001-OQCG01000001.1-human-gut-metagenome-genome-assembly--contig:-NODE-1-length-82149-cov-1.660372_pt1 | contig 82149 bp, 120 predicted proteins | sample MGYA00242758_ERZ504577 | MGnify/ENA primary metagenome ERZ504577 (study PRJEB26092, sample SAMD00036248) | human gut metagenome | host: Homo sapiens | study: EMG produced TPA metagenomics assembly of...
ACTTTTCTTGATTGTTTTTTCGGCCGCTTTATTTTATAGTAACCTTTACGTTTCTTCTTCTAAGATTAAGTTTAATATAATCTTTACCACCACCAGCACCAGATTCTGACAGATGTATCCATACGGTACACATACCGTATGTCGGGCCGTAGTGGTGGTATGGGTGTCGGCCTTACTCGTCCATATTTTCAAAATAAAAGCAGATTTTGCCGAATCCGTGGTAATAGCCCTCCTTGATAGGCTCCTCCGGGTTGAGGATAGAATCCGAATATTTGAGAGCAAGGCGGGACTGGATGGAAACTTCCGGCAGGTCATGCAAGCGGGCGCGAAATGTTTCCAAATCGTCGGAGCCTTTGAAGCGGGCGCAATCCGGGCAGGCGGCGACCTGCTGCCCCGGCTTTGCCTGATTCAGAAAGAAGCGCATCGGGTTGATGATACAGCCGCAGTAAGCGCAGCGGCCGTGCGTGGCATTGTAAGCCACTTCGCGTTTGTTGGGCATGGCTATGATCTCCTTTCAGACAAAGGGCAAGCCCCACGTTTGCAGAGCTTGTCCCGGTGCGGCGGCTGATTACTCAGCCTTGTTCTTGACCTCCTCGCAGAGCTTCATCGCTGCCACAAAGCCAGCGCGGAATCCGGCGCGGGCCTGTGCCACGGCTTCGGTGCTGATTAGCTCGCCCAGCTTGGTTTCGTGGACGGTGGGCAGGTTGAGCTTTTCGCAGAGTTCAGCAAGCGCGTCCTGCGTGGCCTTGTCATGCTGGGTGTCCCATGCGGCGTCACTGTCAACGAGCTGGTCAAAGAGGATGTCAATCATGCTTTCCATGGGGAAAGTCCTTTCTCCCGGCTTTGGCCCGCCGGGTGGGCGTCTGGCGGCTTCTGTGCCGCGTTTTTATTCGCCCGCCGTGTTGCGGCGGGGCTATGGATAGAATATCACTCGTTGAGGGCCTGCCCGTGGGCGTCGTGGCAAGGTGCGCCAGCAAACCAAAGGAAAAGCTGCTGCCGGTCGGAAAACTCTTCCGTCCAAGCGTTGCCATCGGAGTTATCGACACCGACGTACAAATTGCCCTCTTTGGCAAAGAACTTGCCTTTGGATGCAGGCGCATCCGGCTTCTGAATGACGCATTGCAGATAAAAGGGCGAAACCTGCGCGGCGTGGACGATGGCCCCCATCTTCGGGCTGGTCTTTTCGTTGCCTGCGGTGTGCATGACGGTTGCAATGATCGCGGATGCGTGTTCGGCAGCAATGTCCATCGCTTCGTTCAGGTTCTTGTAGTTGGCCCCGATGATGGCGCATTCGGCCAAATCGAGATATGACAAAAGGCCGTCGCCCTTGATGGTGTTCGGCGTGGATGCGATGGTCAACTGACCATTGGAATATTTCAGAGTGATTTCAGCGTCTACCAGCTTACCCATGTTGGATCTCCTTTTCTTTTTGGTGGATGGTGGTGCGCAGGCGGGCCAGCAGGATGCCGGTTTCCGTCGCCTGCGGGTCGTTGCTGAACAGATCGTGACGGTTCATGTCCAGCCGTTCCTTTTTTGTGATGGCTGCAAGATTGTCCAGCGCAAAGTTTCGCTTGTCGCCGTCCTTGAAGATAACGACATATCCCGGCGGCAGCGGGCCGTTCGCCTGCTCCCAGATCAGCCGGTGCTTTGGCACAAAGTTGTCATTGCAGTTCGGCCGGGACTTCTTCATCCTGACCTTGACCTCGATATAGCCGTCCTGTGTGACGCGCTCGTAGCCGATGGGTTTCAGGTTGTGCGGGGTGCATCCGGGCTTGAACCATGTTTTCTCACAGCCCTGTGCGTGTGTTCCTGGCTGCGGCTTATATGGGCAGCAGCCTTTCTTAAAATATCCGGTCAGGCCGCTGTTCAGGCCGTGGCGGGCGTAATACTGTTTGATCTGCTCCGGCGTGTACTGGATGCCGAACTGCTCAAAGAGTTGGTCGCACATTTGGCGGTGTCCTGTTCCCTTGTAGTGGGCAAAGACATAATCCTTGACCTGCTGCGGGAAGCGTTTGGTCGCTGCGCCCTTGATCTGCCCTGTACCGCGGCCATTGCGCAGCTTATGGTTCGCCTTGTAGGATTTCATGGACGCTGCCGTGAAGTTCGTGCCAAAGGCTGCATTTGTGATTCGGGCCAGCTCTTGCGTGGTCGTCCCGGCGACGTGGGCAGCTATAAAGGCGTGTACCTCCGGCTTATACTTTCGGGGCATTGGTTTCGACCTCCAGCATGGGCGGCAGCTTTTCATTCGGGGCCAAGCACTCATTGGCGCAGCGGATGGCCGACAGGGCCAGCTTGCCATTGTTTACGATCTGCTGTGACACCTGCGTGACGGCGCGGGAACGGTCGATCTCCTGCTTCAGCTGCTCCGGGGACAGGCTATCATCGTTCAGGCGTTCCAGCTCTTCAAACAGGTAGTTGTTCAAGGCGGTCAGGGTGTTGTTCATAAAAATGCTTCCTCCATGGTTTTGGGGATGTGGTTTCGCTGGATGCCGTATTCTGCGATTTTGCAAAACAGCTCAAATGCCTGCTCGTCCATGATGACCGCCTGCGCGGTGGACATTGCATAATCGTGGGTGGCGGCCTGCATCCGCAGGGTCAGTGCATCGACGTTGCAGCCTGCCCGCTTCATCAGGTTGTACATCCCGGACAGGTAATAGCGGCGGCTCCAGCCGAAATAGTCGCAGAACTTCCCGACGTAGCTGTTGAATTTCTGTCTTCGCTCCAATTCGGCCCAGAGCCTTTCAAACATGGCGTCATCTGCGGGTGCGGCTGCCGGCATGGCATAGGCCCCGGCTCTGCGGATGCTGGGCAAGACTTCGGACGTCACCCAGCGTTTGAACTTCTTCGCGCCGGGGAGCTTGCTTTTCAGCATCAGGCTGTACAGGCCGCTTTCGTTGATGGTGGTGATTTTTTGCTTTCCTCCGGGGGTTGTCGCTTCAACGACCCCTTTGTCCTCATCATCGACGTGCTTTCTTATGGCCTGCGCTGTATCAACATAGCCCAAAGCGGCGGCCACGTCTTTTCCGACGAACCAAGGCTCACCGCTGATCTTCAAACCCCGGAGCCGTCCAAATTCTGGGTTTTCAAAAATGGTCAGGTCATTCATTGCGGGTTCTCCCTTTATCGTAACCTTTACGTTCTCCTTCTTAGATTAAATTGATATAACCTTTAAGTACCACCAGTACCAGCACCAGATTCTGACAGATGTATGGATAGGGTATCGGGTTGTGGTGGTTTGACGTTACATCATTGTTTTTGCTTCATCCTCAATTTGCTGCACAAGCTCTTCGTTTGACAGGTCTTCGAGGGTCAGCCAGCGGCCATCATGCAGCCGCATGATGGCCCGGGCCGGGGCGTTTTCTTCCCGGGCAAGTGAAACGATGCCGCGCACGATGTCCGCGCTGGTCGTTCCTTTGAGGATTTCCCACGCCCAGATGTATTTATAGTTCAATCTTTCACCGCCTTATTATGATATTTCGGGCCTGCTGGCAAGTTACCGGCAAGTTAAAGGGTGCAGGCTGCGCTCTTAAAGCCGACACTGGGACATAGGTGTCCTTGCGGGTGGTGTCATGTGCGCTGACGATGCGATACTTGACATTCGGGTTCTTGTTGCGGTTCATCTCGCTGCGGTAGGCGGCCACGGCGTTGTCGTAGGCTCCCTGGCCAGTGTGGAAAGAATAGGTGCGCCAGCCTGTCACGTCGGTCTGACCGATGGGCAGGAACCCGGCCTGCAGAATGTAGGTTTTCGCTTTCATGTGGATGCTCCTTTCTTGCGGTTGGCTCCCGCGACGCTCCGGGTGGAGCGTTTCGGCTGCTGCCATGCAGCCATCGTCAGGCGGGTTCTTCGGGTGAAATAAAAGGCGGCTGCGGCTCGATGCCGTGGGCTTTGCAGTATGCCGTCGCTTCCCTTTTGTATTTGCAGGTGTGGACGGTCAGCGCGCCAGTGGATGCCAAGCAGCCATTCGGGAGCCTGTGCGTGTGTGCGATGACTTCATAATGGCTCTGCATATAGCTGCCATCATAGCAGCCGAAAACGTGCCGCTTTTCGATGGTGTAGATCATGCCATACCCTCCAATCTTGCCACGACGGAATCATAAAACGCCTTGTACTGCTTCTGGTCGTTGACGGAGCGGCTATTCTCGCCAAAGTCCCAAGAGTACCGCTCAATCCACTTGTCGCACTGCTGCGACTGGTCGCGGAAATATTCGGCGATGTGGGCTTTGTCGATGCCCTCGACAATCTCGATCTGTGCGTGTTCTTTGTTCCACAGCTTTGCGGTGGTGTACTTCTCGTAGCCGTTGACCGTGACCATGATCGGCCAGAAGCAGGTGGAGTTCTTCGCCTTGCTCAACTCGCCGTTGCGCTTGATCTTCAGCAGGCAGTGGTCTTTGCCGCACCAATCGGGGTCTCCGTCGCTGTGCTCCACGAAATAGAGCGCGTTGTCGGTCTTGAAGTATGCGCCGGTGATTCTTACGATGTCCCCGGTCTTGATTTCGATTCCGTTCTTGTCCAGCATTGTTTTGTCCTCCTTTATGCCATTACGAAAATGCCGCGGTCGTTGCGATGAAAGCCCATCTTTGCCATCGCCCGCTCGATGGGGTCGGCCACCCAGATGTTCACGCTCTTGCCAGCGACGTTGACTTCCAGCCGGTCGCCCAGATCGCAGATGGTGTCATAGAAGTTGATAGGGCTGCGGTAGATGGGATAGCCAGCGTTCTGGCTTGCGGTTTCGCTGATCTGGTAGTCGGTCGGGAACATCTTGTCGGCCGCTTCCCATGCTTCTTTCATGCTGCAAACTGTCATCGTTGCTTCCTCTCTTTCGTGAGCTGTAAATCATCTTGTGATTATATTATCACTCTCATTTGTGAGTTTGTCAACAGGCGCGAAAAGATAATTTTCAAAAATTTGGAAATTCTGGACGGTCGGCCCTGCTGCCCAGATTTCCAAAACAGTGTGGGAAGTGGGTTACTGACTTAGCACGCGCTCACGACTTACTGCGCTCCCGGCTCTTACTTCGCCCCTTGCCTTCCGGTCGTGCTTCCCTCGCTGTGCCTTTATTGTCCTACTGTTGAACAGAGATTCCAACAGGTAAAACGTCAATGTTTCCGGGTGCGTTTCGGCAGTTTTTGTGTCCAGTGTCAACGAAAAACGACACATTTTCCACGTTGCAAATGGGCTTTCGTCGCGATATACTGTTAAGCAAAAGAAAGGCGGTGCTTTTCGTGATTTACGAATCGCAGAAAAGGGCCAGCGCGAAATGGGACAAAGAAAACATGATGATCGTCGGGGCCAAGGTGCGCAGGGAGTTTGCGGCAGAGTTCAAGGACGCCTGCAAAGCTGCTGGAACGTCGCCCAACGCGGTTATCAAAAAGGCTATGGCCGATTTCATCAAGTCGCATCGCGCCGACGGCGCGGAATAATACAGGGCAGAAATGCCCGCCACAGACAGGAGAACATATCATGCTCATTACAACAACGGACACTTTGCAGGGCGTCGAGATCGCCGAATATATCGGCCTTGTGACGGTCGCTACCGCTGCGGACGGGCCAAGCATGAAAGAAATGGTAAAGTGCCGGAACGGTGACTATTCCGTCGTAGGCGAAAATGTGAACGCCGCTCTCGTGGCCGATCTGACACGCGCAGGTGAAAAGGTTGGAGCTGATGCCATAATCGGAGTTCGCTTCCAGAACGTCGGCTTCGGCATGAAAACCAGCTACACATACTCCATGGGAACAGCCGTCAAGCTGAAAAAGTAAAGAGAAAAGGCCCGGTGCCGCAAATCGCGGTTTACCGGGCCTTTGTCGTGCTGCTGGTCAGATGATTTCGACGCCCAGCTTTTCGGCTGCATCGAACAGGACGCGCTCAAAGTCGTCCGGGCCAGCCGCTTCCCATTCGGCGGTCATGCCGGCCGCTTCGCACAGCTCCGCGCAAAGTTCAGGCTCCCAAGTATCGGCGGCGTTGATGTCTGCGGCGATCTCTTTAGCTCCTCTCATGGTCTTGCCCTCCTTACAGGCTTTCGATGGTGTAGGTCAGCGTGGTGTGGGTGTCCATGACGTTGCCGTTTTCGTCTTCGGTGTAATCGACGTCGGGGTTCGTGCCGTCAACATAGCTCTGGGCGTAGTCGGTCAGGTAGGTGACGTCCTCGACCTCGTAGGCGTTCAGCTCTTCGTTGAGCTTCAGGCCGCCGACCTCGAAAAACTCGTTTTCGTAGTCACAGCCGGTGTTGTTGTCGGTCATGGTGATGGTTGCGATCTGCTTGCCGTCGGTGAACTTAGTCATGGTAAATACCTCCAAATGCTCTTTGATGTGTGTTTGTGGTTCCCTTGTGTCTATATTATCACTCACAAATAGGAGCAAGTCAACAGGCAGGATAACATTTTCACTCTCATTTGTGAGTATATGGAGCAAAAGAAAAGCCGCTGCCGAAAGGCCCAGCAGCGGCCCTTATCGGGCCACGCTGCTGGCGCGGTCGGTGAGGGCTGCAAGGAAGTCCAGTTCCTTTGCCCGCAGGTCGCTCTTGTCAAAGATGGAAAGCACCATTTCGCGCATGGTGTAGTCAACCAGCGGGCCAGCGACAGAGTAGCCAGCGGCGGGAGCCTGTGCAGCAGCCGGGAAGCGGATGGTGTTATCCGCTGCGGCAGGCTGCTCCTGCTCGACAGGGGCGTTGACCTGCTCCGGCTTTTCGTCCAGCAGCTCCCGCTCTGCGCGGTAGACGCAGGCCATGGAGTAGTGGTCGGGAATGATATACTCGCCGTTGCTGTCCTCGTAGAGCTTTGCGCGGCGGGTCTTGCCGTTGCGCTCAAAGACGACCGTCTTCGGGGTGCGCTTGATGATCTTGATGGTGGAAATGGTCTCATGGTCGCAAGCGTACTGGTCAAAGTAGACGTGGCCGACTTCAAACTTCTTCATGGTGAATACCTCCGAAACATAATCAATGTTGTGTTGCGTACTTCGTTCTTACAAGTATATTATCACTCCTATTTGCGAGTTCGTCAACAGCTATGATAATATTTTTTGCTCTCGTTTGTGTGGAAAGCTCGGTGCAAAATGTGAAAAAGCATCTTGATTTCAAAGGCTGGATGTAATAAAATAAAGGCGGTCGGAGTAATGCTTCCGATCCGCCTTCATTGTGGGGCGTTTAGAGCGGTTGTCTTAGGGGGCTGCCGCTCTTTTTATTTGCCCTCGCCAACGATCTCCTCGACAGCGTCGCGCAGTTCGTCAAGGGTTTCGCACTTCTTGATCAGAACCAAGATAGCCCGGAGAAGTGCTTCACTTACGTTCAAGTCCATTCACCTCATTCCTTTCTGTAAGAGATTTTATCTCTGCCTTACAAGAATACTATCCTCCGATTTTGATTGAAAGTCAACAGGTGTGATAACAAAATATGCAAAAGAAAAAAGGCCCATCTACGAGCGAAAAATGCTCAAAGATGGGCCTTTGCTTGATTGAGTTTTAAGCAAGTTTTAATCAAGCTCTAAGCAAGTAGCAAATAAAAAATCCCCCGGTCTGCCAACGATGTACCCGGCGCGGCGCGTTGGGCTTCGGTCAGATCAGGGGATTTTGTGCTGCCATAGCGGCCAAATAAAAATCAAGAGCGAAACGCCCAGACCGGGTGGGCCGCTCTCTACAAAGGCCGGAGCCTTTCAAGTGGCTCTATTTTACCCGGATTTCGGCCGGGTGTCAAGCTGCAGGAATCGCACGGAGATTGCACGATAATTGCATGGAATCGCGCGGCGCGCATTTAATACGCGCAAATCGCGCGTTTTGCGCTGATTTTACGCTGACTTTTTGCAAAAAACGCGTTTAAGGCCGGATGTTCCCGGCATTTATGTCGGGAGCATACCATTTTCGTGAGGTGCCGAAAATGGTCATGTTTTCGCGGCGTCAGGAAAACATCACATATAGGTTTTCTGGCTGCGCACCTGTGCTTCGATCATGGGGGTCAGGTAGGCGTCCACGTCGCCAAAGGTCTGCTTGATGAACAGGATGGTTTCATCGGTGAGGGACTTCTTTGCAGTAGCCAGAGCGTCGGCAAAGGCCCGCTTCTGGGCTGCTTCGTCGAATTTGTCGGCTTCTTTCAGGCTGTCAACATAGGTCTGGTTGACGTCAGAAACGGCGTTAAAAACCGCGTTGGCGGCGTTCTGGATGCAATGCTGCACAAACTGGTTATGCACATAGCTGTTGGCGATGCTGGCGGCCTTATTGACGCCCCAGCCGAAAATGACGGTAAAGGCAGGAATGCAGGCGGTAATAGCGACTTTCAGAAATTCATCCATGATTATTCTCCTTTGTTTTCATCGTCCGGCTGGCTGTCGTCGGCCGGGGTTGTGATTTTGTGCTTCTTAATGGTTGCCATCGCTCCAAACTCGACCATCCAAGGGGCGGCCATTGCAGCAATAGCCAGACTGTCCGGGGCTGTGACGCTGTGCCAGTAGAGGGCCAGAATCGCGGCGTCCAGTACGGTACACATGAAAAGGCAATAGATTACGGCTTTATCCATAAAACCGCGCTGTGTGTCCTTTCTCTTGCGCTGGTGGCGTGTGGTTGGGTTGACGTTGATGTGAACTTCCTGCACGGTGCATCACCTCACAGCTTTTTCAGGTACTTGTCCGCGCCGGACAACGCCCGCCACGATGCAGGGCCACAGATACCGTCAGCGGTCAAGCCGTGCTGCTTCTGGGCATAAATAAAGGCCTGCGTGGTAGCAGGCCCGAAATTGCCATCCTCTTTGAGCTTCAAGAGCTTTTGCAGCAGGATGATTGCGGAACGGTTGGCGGCTCCGGTGCTGCCCTGCCGGATGGTGGGCAGAATAAAGGCGTTGTATGTGGTCGAGGGGTATACCCCCGGCGACGTGCAAAGCCACGTTGCCTTGCCTGCGCGGGTGTCCGCGTGGCACATGGCCGCTTTGGGGTGCCAGTAGATGCCGATGCCGCCAAAGCCGACCGCCTGTGCGATGATGCCAAGCGCGACCGGGTTGACGGTGCGGTTGAGGGTGCGCCAGTCTGCCGCAAAGCCATACAGGTGCTTACTGGTTCGGCTGCCCTGTACGGCCTTGCTTGCGTTGTGGGTGATGCAGCGGTAGCCGCTGGTCACTTTGATTTTGACGCCCAGCACGTCCCGGATGCGCTGCAGCTTTTCCACAAGCTCTGTGTCGATCATCTGGGCGGCGCAGCCGCAGGGACATTCAAACTCGCTGCGCTTAAAGTCTTTTGTCAAGGGCGTTTTGTCCCCGGCGGTAAAGGTTACGATGCTCATAAAATCAGCTCCTTTCACAGAAAATCGTGACTTTCCAAAAGCTCGTCATATACGCGGTTGATGTTGTCGATGGCGTGGACGCACTTGCCGTTCGGGAAGTTCTTGTGCGTGGAGCAGTAGCCCTCGTAGTCCTTGATCGTGCCAAGGATTTCGTCAAAGTGTTCTTTGGTGTGCCGCCGGTCGTGCAGCAGTTCATCATTAAACCGCAGGATTTGGGTTCGCCAAAGGCTGGCGGTCTGGGCGTCGTCCTTTGCTATATGTTCGTCCAGCTTTTTTCGCGTTTCAGCCTGGCACTGCTGCATCGTGTCGAGGCGGGCCGTCACGTCGGAGTTTAGGCGGCTGCCCAAAAACTTCATAATGGCCGACCACGGATTGATTTTGATGGGTGCGATCTCGACAAGGGACAGCAGGACGATGACGGCAGGCGTGACCATGACAGGCCCCCATGCTTCCCAGATGGCTTTCAGGCTCATTTCGGTTCACCTCCCATCTGTTCAGATTTGGGCCGCAGGTCTGCGCCGCAGTCCTTCATGCAGCAATCCACCATAAGAACGCCAAATTCGGCCCGCTCCGTGGTGGTCGGCTCTCCTGCTGCTTCAAGCCTGTCCAATAGGCTTTCGCACAGGTCGGGCCAGCTTTTATGCCGCATACTGCTCCCCCACGATCTCCTCGTACTCGTCCGCCGTAATCCATTTTCTTTTGACGGCCAGCTTTACCGTGGATTTCTTCCACAGGTGAAAATCGTAGTGCTGCTTCACGTCATCGAACTTCGGGCTGTGCTCAATCATGTTACATATCCTCCAAATTGATGTCGGTGCTCAGGGCAAGAAAGTCAAGCTGGGCCTGAGTGCGGGCCTTGAAAATATCATCTGCCGGGATTTCCCGCAGGATAAAAGCCCACTGGCCGTCCGGGGTATCGGCGGGCTGCATGATCTGCACAAGCTCTGCATCGTGCAGGGTGTCCGGGTAGGCGCACCCGGTCATATCGCCGTCGCTGGAGGCAATGTGGACTTCCGACAGCTTGCCGTCAAACGTGTCCTCCGTGATCTCTGCGGGAGAGTGAAACGTGTTTGCGCCGTTGTTCAGGGTCAGCTTTTCGAGCTTTGTCCCATCAGCCAGCGTAACCGACCATGTCCTCGTGACTTTTTCCATGTGATGTCCTTTCCGAACAGCTCTCTAAAAAGGGCTGTCATGTTGCGGATTTGCTGCCTGCTCATAAACTTGTAGTTGGCGCAAATCCATGATTTGAAATTATTTTCGACCTCGCGGTATTCCATACGGCCATCATCCACCAGCCGCTTATAGGCTTTGAGCTTTCGCCGCTCGCGGGTGATAGCTTTCGGGTTGATCTTGCAGGTGATTTCGCCATCCTGGTGCAGGGAGTAGAGCATTTGCAGGTGGCGGTATTGGCCGCCCAGCTTGCAAATGTGGGTCTTCTTCTCGTTGATGATAAGGCCCAGCTTTGCCGCCTCCCGGCGCACTCCTGAAAATACCTGGTGCAGCTGCTCCTTTGTCCGGGCGATAATATAAAAATCGTCCGAGTATCTGGCATAGTGCCGGATGCCGCAGACGATCTTCACATAGTTGTCCACCGGCACGGGCAGGAAGATTCCGACGTTCTGCGAAATCTGGTTGCCGATGTCCACTCCCTTGCGCAGCATTTTCTCCCCGGTCAGGGCGGACGAGGGAACGCCCAGATTAAACGTGGAGCTGATCTTTTCCCGGTACATCCGCTGGATTTCTTCGTCGGAGAACCGGGACACGTCCAGCTCATAGCTTCTGAATGTTTCCCGCAGTACCGAAAGAACTTGCGCCAGTTCTTTCGGGTCAGCGATTTCTTTCGCCAGATATGTTTCCAGCTGTGCAAGTGCGACCTCATGCAGGATATTAGCATAGTAGCCGGAGAAATCGGAAAACAGAATATAGCCCTCATTGGTTCCCTCCTTCTCGTAATACTGCCGCAGATGGACTTCAAAGCGTTTGCGGTGGAACGCCACGCCTTTGCCTGTCTGCGATGCCGAGTTGTCGTATTGCAGGTACTTTCCCAGCAGTGGGGTCAGGTACTCGTCACATACGATGTGCGATACCGCCTTATCCACAGTTTCGGTGCTGGTAATGTACCGCTCGTGTCCACGCTCCTTGATCTCGAACTTCACTCCCGGCTGCGGCTTATAGGTCCCCTCCCGAAAGGCTTTTTGGAGCTTCGCCGTTTCCAGCAGGTGATTCATCTCATAGAGCTGGGTTCCGTACTTGTACGGGGATGGTTTCATGGCTTTGGTTCCTGCTTCATACAGGATATTTGCATCTTCAAATTTTGTCATAGAAAATAAAAACAGCGTGATAGACTCATCGGTCGTAACCGGGGTCATCGCCGTTGATGCCCTTTCGGGGCTTTATCGCAGCTTTCACTACGAAGGGACAGCCTTTCCTTTCGCAGAGCTGCACCGGGAATTTTACCCATCATGCACAGTTGCGAAATCCAAAGGCCCGACGACGGGACGAACGCCATTGGCGTTGCTGGCGTTGTTGCAGTTCGCATTGCCGTTGCTGTTGACATTCGCGAAATTGGCTGCCGAGACGACGAACAAAGGCTACCCCAATGTATTTACTGTTTTGGACTTGCGGTGGCTTGTACCGCTGCTTTGAACCGTTTTGCGTCAGACTTCCTCAAGTTCTTGATATAGGAAACCAGCTTGTCGATTTCCAGCACAATGCCCGTATACTTGTTGAAATCTGCCGGAATGGCTTCGGCAACATATTCTAGTTCATCTTGCAATTTCCCGCAGGCGGCAATGGCTTTGTCCAGTTCAAGCCTCCGTTCGTCCAATTCAAGTTGGCAACTCGGCCAGATGCTGTTTGCTCCACGGAGATGGAGCGGGATGTCCCGTGAGAGATCATGCACTTTCTTTCTTTCCTGCTCAATCAGCCACAGGTTAAAGTCCTGCTCCTGCTCTCTGATTTGCTGCGCCGCCTGCTCCCGGTCTGGGCCGGGAGGAAGATGCTTTGTCATGGCCTCGATATGCTTTTCAAACTTTGCCTTACTGTAACCAAAAGTTCTGGCCAGCTCAGTTGTGATTTCAAGACTGATTTTCTTCGCCAAGTGCTGCGCATCCAACCGGGACGGCGACCGCTGGTGTTTCGGGATGGACATTTTATCACTTCCTTGCTCTCAATCCTGCGGTACAAGCCCGCAGGATGTTCGATCAGCCGATCAGCCCGACGACGGGACGAACGCCAAGGGCGTAGCTGGCGTTGTCGCAGTACGCATCGCCGTAGCTGTCGACACGCGCGAAACCGGCTGCCGAGACGACGTCTCGCAGCCAATACCACTGTCTGTTACAAATCAGCCACGGGGCAAGGTGGAACAAAGGCAGCTGCGATTTGTCGATTGTGTAGTTGCGGCAGGTGTTCCACGGATCAGTCGCACCGTTCGGCATGGGCGAGAATTGCCGCCCGCCATAGACCATGTTTTCGTTCATAAGCTCAACGGTCGAATCATACCAGTCCGTGCCAGTCGGTGCGCCGCTAGTGACGGCGTTCACCAGATACTGCCGATGGTTCAGGATGTGTGCGGAGCCAAATGCGTTGTTGATCGTGGTCTTCGCCTGTGCAAGCCCAGTCTTGTACATCTCACTGCCGACGTAGCCGCCAGTGGTGATGTTGCTGCTGTTCATGCCAGCGGTGTACAGATTGTTCCGCGGCACAACAAGCAGATGGTTCGTGGTGCAGGCAGTGTCACCGCAGGAAAGCCAGTAGTTGAAAGCAGCGATAAGGTAGTCCACGCCGCCAATGGACCAGTAGTCACCAAGATACAGGTCTTTGAACGTACCCGCTTTGATGGCTGCCCACTGCTCGCTCGTGACGCTGCCGCCCAGTGCCTTGCCCCGATAGACCATGTTGTGAGTGCAGCATTGTTCATGATGCTGACAACCTCACCGCCGCCGGGCATAACCAGCGGGCCAGTCAGCGTACCGCCAGTCAGGGGCAAATAGGTCTGCTGCGTTTCCTCTTGCAAATCCTCTTTGGTTTTGTCGATTTTGGTATTGACCTGTGCGACCTTCTCATTCACCATTTTCACGGACGCAACCGCACTCGGGTCCACAGTGACCTTGATGTTGGCGACATTGGAAATTGCCATGACACCAAACAACTCGATCACGAAGTCACTGTTTTCGGTGTGCGACGGGATCTCTACGCCGCGGTCATCCTGCATGATAAAGAGCAGCGTTTCATCGCCGTCGGTCAGCTTTGCGTATACACCGACCTGATGCAGGATATAGCCCGCTTCCACATCACCGTTCGTGATCTGGATTTTGATGCGCTTGCCAGCATCGTTGCCGGTGCTGTCGCTTGCATCTTCGATGCCGAGGATTTTAAGGGTCTGCTTCTGGTCTTTCACGTCGGTCAGCGCGGCCAGCGATTCGGCGGCCGTAGTGCCTGCACCGCCCACGGCTTTAGTGATCGTCATGGTTGCGCCGGAAAGCACTTCGGACATCATGTTCGTGCCGACGTTGGTATAGAGAGAATTGTTCCAGCTCATGTGTTACCTCCAATTTTGATTTCAATTTGCTGCCGGAAAGCCGCCACGCCCACCGGGGCCGGGGCCGTTGCTGTATGGTCTGCCGGGCGAATGTCGCCCTTGATGTATGCTGCCATCTGCATACGGTAGGCGGCGCAGCCCGCCGGGGCGTATGTGGTGGCCTTGTGGTCTTTCGGGCGCAGGGTGCCAGCAATTCGGGCGGCTTCCTGCTGACGAATGCTCCACAGCCCGGCTTTCGCGTAGGTAGTGGAAAGCAGCTCACGGGGGCGCAGCGTGCCCACGATGGGCACGGCCACGCGCTGGGCCGTGCCGTGGTAGCCTGCGCCGATGTAGGAGTGAGCGGCCGACGACGTATAGCGCAAAAATAGCCTGTACATGATGTGCGCAGGTATCTTTTTGGAGAGCATATTCAAAACGTCGTTGATAAGGACGGTCGCGCCCTGTCCACAGGTCAGGTCGATGTAGAGCATATTATTCCCGGCTTCGTCGAACGGCTCAAGCCGGACATCTGCTGTGGCGTCGGAGTAGGCCGCTATCATCTCCTTGATGGTGGCCGATGAGATGCGGCCAAAACCTGCAAAGTAAGGCTTGATGATCTTCTTGCGTTCATCGAGCGTTTTTGTGCCATCATTGTGGATTTCAAGAAATTCCTCAAGGTCGGAAATGGCAGCCTCATCCATGTGCTCGATAAAGTTGTTCAGGTAGTTTTGCTCAATCTGGGCTTTCGCGTCGTCCAGCAGTTTCCCTTGTGCGTTGAGGATTGCGACCATTTCTAAAACGTCGCGGTAGTAGCGCGGGTAGTAGGAGATCAGCTCTTCATAGCTACTGCCGAACTGGTTTCCGTAGAATCTCAAGAAACGGTCACCTCCCCCAGAACGGGGATAGCGTTATCGCCGGGGGCGATGTTGCTTGTGCCACCGTTGATGGTAAGGTCGGAGTAATCCAGTATAGCGTCCTGCTCAATGATGATTGCGCCAATGCGGGCGGCGCGGATGATAACATCTTCGGCGGCTGCGACGTTCAGCGCGAGGTCTTCAAGGTATGCTTCCAAGGCGGCCTTGACCTGATTCTTTGCGATGTCCTTTGTATAGCCACTGGCAAGATCAGCGGAAAAGGAAACGTCGATGCTCATTTCGCGGGCAGAAACCGCCGTGAAGTGTGCGCCAAGGTTCGCGACGCCGTCACCTGTACCGTCACCCACGGTATAGGTATAGCCGTCCACGTTGGCGGTATAGCCGCGCGTGGCAGGATCGATGTAGTTTTGCACCTCTTTAACCTTTTCACTGGAACAGGCCCGGCCGGACGAATCAATCAGAACAGCCTTGACCGTGTTCGGACCGTTCCAAAGGGGGTAGATTCTGGCGTGTCCGATGCCGTCGATGGACTCGCACCACGATTTGTAGTGCTGCTTGTTTCCGTTTTCGGCTGGGCCTGCAATTTTTTCTTGCACGCGGGTGCGCAGGCTGTCGTCGTCCTCTTCCTCTGTGCCACTTTCGATCAGCTCGCCAAAGGTCGCAGCTGTCATGCCCGCGATTTCGTTTACAGGTATGGCAGCCGTTCCACTGCTGATAAGTGGTTCAGCCCCGGCTGCTTCGGCTTGCAGGTAATAGTAGCCGTCGTCGCTGTACATGAGGACGAAATAGGAGCCGTCGTTGTAAAATCGTTCGCCGACGGACGGCTTTTCGCCCTCATAGGAGAAATGATACTTTGCAGGGGCCGCAGGATGGCGGGCAATACCGTACTCTGCCGCCTTTACGGTCAGCTCCTCGCCAACTGCGCGGACGATAGTCACAAGCCTGCCCTGCGTTTCGATATCCGTGTAAAGCCGCGCGATGGTGAGGCAGATGCCAGCAACAGAATCGTAGTAGATGCTGCCCTGCCGGGTGTCAATGCCAGGCGGCGCGTTGTTTAAGACTTCTTTCAGGATGTCTTCATAGGATTTGCTCATTAGATCACCTCCTCGATTTTGGCTTCGCCGTAAATGGTGTCGGCGGTAAACTCAATGTTTGCGTGGTCTTTTTCAAACTCAATCGAAAAGTCGTGGCATTCGAGAATGCGGGTGTCCGGGGCCAGCGCGTCTTTGACAAATCCCTCGATGACGGATTCGGCATACTCGCGGCTGGCGTCCTTTGCAATGACCGCGTCCTCGATCTCACTCCCGTATTGGTTATTATAGATCAGGCACTTGAAACGTGGGGTAATGATGGCTTTTCGGACGGCCTGCTGTACGGCTTCAATGTTGTTCACAAAGCCGACAATCCTCCCCGCGTCAAGGTCAAGACGGTACGTTTTGGACGGCTTTTCCTGCGCGTCCTGTACGCCCGCTATGTTGATAGGGATATAAACGGCCATTTCAGATGTCCTTTCCTGCTACCTGCCCCGCAACGCGGTCAAGGACGTAATAGACCTTGCCGTTGCAAAGCGAAAGCAGGTAGACTTTATCGTCCTTTTGCAGGTGGTTATAGACTTTCAGGGTCATTTTGTAGGCGTTCAGCTTTTCGACATAGTGCTTGTGCTTGACTTCGGATGTGTTGCCACCGCGAGAATCGACATGCAGATGGCCGCCGTCAACTTTCGTGTATGTTTCATTCCGCAGCTCGCCCCTGTCCCCCATCGTATAGTCCGCGTGGGTGGTATAGTCGGTGAGGTGCCAAGGTACGATAAGCTGATTGCCGGAGATAATGAGCTTGCTGTCGTTTTCGGCGGTGATCTCCAAGGGGTCTGCCTTTGTAACGGTGCCCTGCAGGATGGCAGAGCCAACTGGTATCATACTCTGAAACATCTGCTTCAAACTGGTTTCAGCCATTGGCTTTGTCCTCCTGTTCTTTGATTTCTGCCGCCGTGGTGAGGGTCACGCTCATGGTGTGCAGATTGTCCTCAAAATAGTGGTCGTCGTCGTCCACATAGTAGGCGCGGTTGATGTTCAGATGCGGAATACGTACCAAAATGGCCTTGCCAGATATGACGTCGGCGTCGCCCAAGATGTTGAGGCCGAGCGTTTCTTCGGGCTTGTCCAGCGTACCAAGGACGCTGCCCACAAGGTCAGTTACCTGCGCTTTGGTGAGCGATTCGTCTGGTTGCTGGATTTCCTGGAAAATGCCGATCTTTTTTTCAAGATCAGCGTTCGTTTTTTCTGCGATGGTCGTTCCCTCTTTCGAGATCATCTTGACGCGGGTCTTGATGTTCTCGATGCTTTTAGTGTAGGAGTAGTCATACAGGTTGGCGTCCTCATCGACGACAAAGGAAATGACCTGATCTTTGCGCTGCAAAAGAGAGAGTTTACCGCCGTCGCTGCTGACATAGTGCCGGATGCCAGTTGCCTTATAGTCAAGGCTAAGAGCGTCCAAAACGGCGTCCTGCCCGGTTGTTTTGCTCTTGGTAAGCTCCGGGATTTTGTAGTTGCACTTTGCTACATCCCCGGTCGGGATGCCGAAACGAGAGCAGACGTCGGTAAAGACTTCATCAGCAGTTTTGTTTTTGTAGACAAAGGTGTCCTTGTTGTTGGCAAGGTAGATACCGTTATCGTAGGCGGTGTATTTGAGCTGCTTTTTGCTGCTTTGGCCCTGATTCAGCAGGATGCCGCGAAAGCGTTCCTGTCCGTCCACATAGAAAACGCACTGGTTGCCATCTTCCACGTCAATTCCGCTGCGGGCGTGTTTGTAGCCGTTATCGTCGATCATGGTCACGGTCAGGGTGCGGGCAGAACTTCCCTTGCGACCTTTCCAGTGGACAGACTTCACAAGGGCTGTCATGTCCGTTGTGGTGTCGCCCTGAATCAAAAGCAACTGAATTTTTGCCATGCGCGGCCCTCCTTTACGGAATTTTCAAGACCTGCCCGGGCCGGATTAGATTCGGATTGCTGCCGATCAGGGACTTGTTTGCGGTGTAGATGCTGGAATACTTTGCACCGTCGCCATAGACAGACTTTGCGATGTTGTACAGGCAGTCACCCTTTTTGACCGTGTAGGTCTTTGGGGTGGACGTGTTGTCAACGCGGGCCGCGGTGTTCTGCACGGTGGCAATGAGGGAAGAATCAACCGAAACCGCTTTCAAGGAAACCTCCCGGTACTCCTTGAGGGTGATGTCGTAGGAGAACGTGCCCACGTCGCCGCCGCTTTCGGAGTAGTTGAAACTTTCGATGGTACAGTACAGGTTGATATAATTCCCGGTGCTGATAAAGTGAATCGGCACCTTGCTTTTCTTCCATCGCTCGATCATGCGGATGTAGAGGATAGGCGGCACGGCGATGATGGACTTGATGCCGGGGAAATAGCCTGCCGGGAAAAAGCTGGAAAAGCTGAATTGCAGGGCCGGGCGGCTCTGCATGATTGTGATCTCTCCCAGCCCGGTGAGGTCGATGCTCTGGTTATTGGACCCGTTTTTGATGCTGAATTTTTCAGGCAGAACGGGCAGCCTGATTTTTTCCCGCTCCGCGTTCCATGTAAACCAGATTTGGTATTTAATACTCATACGACAGCTGGCCCTCCTCAAAAATCTCCTGCTTCAAGATGCCCATCAGAACAGGCTTGACGTTGTCGGTGATCATCTCCAGAACGTCGTTTGCGCTCATGCCGCTGCCAGAGCCGACAGAAACCTCCACAGAGCCTTTTCCTACAAGTTCAAGGATAATTTTCTTGACAGTCTCGCCGGGTGCGCTCTGGGCGTTCTGTGCGCCCGATACCGCAGCATTCGCGGCAGGCTGTACGTTGAGCGGTGCCGAATCCAAAACGCTGCTGTAGGCCGCCGGGCGGGCAACGCTGCTTTCAACGCCAGTGTAGGCGGCGTCGATTGCGGACAGGTCGGAGTTTTTGCCGGATACGACGTCATAGGCTTTCGAGAGGATGCCGGAAAGCATAGACTCCGGGGAAGATCTGTCCGGGATGTCCAAACTTATGCCAGAAATAGCTTGCAAGATGCGGTCGGTTTCTTCGGTCGGGAAAACGGTGCTCCCCTGTTTGCCGACAATCAGCTCCGGGCCATTCTCGCCAGCGATGAAAACATTTTCAGCGTCGGTTGTGCCGCCTGCATGGCGGGCACAGTGGTCGTTGGAGTGGCGGACGGCGTGTAGGTGGTGCTGTTCTGCAAAGCAAGGGCCACAGATGCGGCCACATCCTTTGCAGCGGCTACGGCGTCCTTTTTGCCATCCTTCAGCTTCTGGATGTACTCGGCAATGGTGTCCTTTGCAGCCTTCCCGGCTTCGTCGGACATATCGAGAGCGTCTACCGTGCCCTCCATTTTTGCCTGAAACTCGTCCAGCTGGCCCTCGTAGTCCGTTACCCAGTCGGCGGTAGCCTGCGCTGCGGCGTCCTGCTTCGCGGTGACGTCAGCCAGCGTGTTTGCCAGCTTCGACACGGCGTCCTTGTTGCCACTGTTGATGGCACTCACCATGCTGGCAGCCAAGCCTGCGGCCTGTTCGCTGCCATCCTGGACGTAGGACATCAAATCCTTGTAGTTCTCCTCGGTGATGCCCAGATCGTCGGCAGAGGTAGCTTTCAGGGTTTCGATGTTGGCCGTGTAGGTGTTCCAGTAGTTGAGCTGAGAATCAAGCGCAGCTTGCGCCGCCTTGACGTTGGAGTTCAGATAGTCCTCGGATTTAGTGGACGCTTCATCGAATAGCCCGAACTGGCCCTCAAAGCTGTCCTTTGCGGCTTCGTAGGCGGTGTTGTAGGCTTCGCAGAGCTTTTCCACGTCAGAGCGGACATCGCTGTAAGCCTGCGATACAGCTTCCTGTGCAGAAACAATCTCGTCGCCTGCGGCTTTGGCGTCCTCGGCCTGCTGGTTGTAATACTTGTCGATGACTTCGAGCCGGTCGTTCGTGTCGTCAAGGGTCTTTTGCAGCTCGCCCTGCTTGTCCTGATACTTTTGCAGCTCCTCGTTCGCAGCGTTGAGGTTTGCGGCCTGTTCAGACCACTGTGCGGAGATGGTAGCCATGCCGGTGGGGTCTTGTGCGTACAGCTCGGCGATGTAGTCCTCATAGATCTTCTGGGCTTCGTTCACGCGCTCCTGCGCGGCGGCGATAGCTGCATCATTTTCCTTGATGGCTTCTTGCTGGGTAGCCTGCTCTTTCAGCAGGTCTACATACTCCTGATACTTTTCGGTTTTCAGTTCCTGCTCGGCCTGCTGCTTCGCCATTTCCTTGACGTTGGCAATGGCTTTGCTCTGGTTGCTGGTCAGGTCTTCGTAGGTGAGGTTCAGGCCATCAATGCTGCTGTTCAGCTCGTCGATGATGGCTTCCATCTGGGCCTGCTTCTCGGTGCTGTTGCCGGTGGAGCTTGCCAGTGCGTCGAGCTGGGCGGCCAGTGCAAGGTTTTCGACCTCGCTGTCATGGATGGCCTGCGTATTGCTGCCGAAACTGTCGATCAGGTCATCGTGCTTGCTGATTACAGCGTCGATCTGGGCCACATACTCGTCCACGCTCTGACCGTTGTTGTCCAGCGATGCGGAAAGCTCGTCGATGCGGTATTTCAGGGTGGATGCCTGATCGGACGTGTCGCCGTAGGTGCGGCAGGCTTTGTCATACTGCTCTTTGAGGGATTCCAGTTCTTTGGTCTGCGCGGCGGTGGTGGCGGTCATGGACATGGCTTCGTCGTAGGTGTCCTCATACTTGTCGCCAAGCATGGTGACGGCGGCGGTCAGAGCCGTAACAGCAGCGGCAGCCACCAACAGGCCGGGGGCAAATGGCGAAATAGCCGACACGAACGCTTTGACGGTGGAGCTTGCAAAGACGAAAGATGCGGAAACGCCAGCGACGCCAATAGCCACGGTTCCAAGACCTGTGCCGACCGCAGTCAGGGCCTTTACCACATTGGGATGCTCAGAGAGGAAGTCGCCCACGTTGCCGTAGAGTTCGGCCAGTTCAGCAGATGCGTCATGGATGGTAGGCTCCAAGACCTGCGTAAAGGCGACATTCATCTTGTTGTTGGCCTTTTCCCATTTCTCGGACAGGCTTTCGCCGGCCGCGGCGGTGCGTTCCAACGTCCCGGCCGCTTCATCCAGAGATCCCGTCAGGGTGTCGGTGGTGATAGCACCGTCCCGGATAGCCCGCGCAAAGTCCACGCCGACCTTGCTTCCAAAGACTTCCACGGCCTTTGTGGTGGCTTCGGAGCTGTCTTTCATGTTGGCAATTTCGGTGATGGTATCTTGCAGGGCTTCCTGTGCATCCAGACCGTCGGCGGCAAAGTTCTTGACGGCGGTGCGCATGGCCGTGATGGTGGACGTGCCCTCGACGCCGTAAAGCTCCATTTTTGCCAGCAGGCCGATGGCGTTTTCGAGCGATAGGCCCATTTCCTGCAAGGACGATGCGCCGGTGATCAGGGTATTACTCAGGGTCGTGACGGACAGGCCAGAGATTTGGCCCGCATAGGCCAAATCATCAAGGACGTTCGGTAGCTTGGAAGAATCCTCGCCCCATTTGTTCATCACCTTTGTGACGAGCTGCACAGAGCCGACGACATCCTGCCCGGTGATGTCGGCAAAGTCCAGAAATTCCCCGGTGACTTCGGACAGCGTGTCGCCAGTGTAGCCCAGTCGGGTATTGATTTCGCCAACTGCTCCGGCCACGGCGTCGAGTGCATCGTCATTGCCGGAGTAGGCTTTGAGCATACTTGCGCCCAGACTGTCCAGCGCGTCCCCGGTCGCGCCGGTGGCGTTGACGATGATTTTTTCCGCGTTGCTGTAAGTATCGGTCAAGTCGTAGACCGCAGAGGTGATCTCCTTGATGGTGGCCGTTATGCCGGCCGCTGCAAGGGCCTGGGCGATGGTTTCAACTGCTTCAGCCCCGGTCTTGCTGGCCTTGTCCGCTTCGTCGCTTGCCTTTTGGGTGGACTTTGCCAGCGCGTCGGTGGCGTCGCTGGCCTTGCCGTTGGCGGCTGCCAGAGATTCGGCAGCATGGCCCGCCTGCTCTGCGGCGGCTTCCAGCTTGTCAAGGTCTTCCGTGCCGGATGCCATGACCTGCTGGTAGTTCTGCATCGCGGCGTCGGCGTCAAGCTGGGCCTGTGCAAGTTCTTTGAGGGCTTCCGCTGCTGCATCGCTGGCGGCTTTCAGTCCGTCCTTTGTTTCGGCAGAGAGCTTTTCGTTCTGCATGAGGTCATCGAGCTGGTCGCCCGTTTTCTTGATGGACGCGGTCAGCTCGTCATGGATGCCGGCCGATGCTTCGACGGACTTCGAGAGTTCATCGGACGACTTTTCGCAGAGGGCCATCATGTCGTTCAGGTCGTCCAGCGCGGCGGTGGACTTGACGCCCATATCGACAAGCTCCTGCGTGGAGTATGTGGCTTCCATCATGGCTTTATCGTAGCCGCCGACCGCGTTCGTCCAGTAGTCGGTTTTCTGGGCCGCGTCGTCCGCTGCTGCATTGTATTTTTCGAGGATGCTTGTCGCCCCGTCCAAGGACGATTCAAGAGAGCTTGCAGAGGATGAAATTCCATCCAGGGCCGCACTCGCTGTATCTCCTGCCGATTCCCAGTTGTCCAGCATAGCTTCGCCAGTTGCGGCAATGCCCTCCAGCTTTTGGCTCATTTCGTCGATAAGCTGGAATTTTGCTGTTAAGTTTGCCATTTAGTTCTCACCTCCTCGCGGCTTCAGCTTGTATGCGGGCAAGTTGCTGTTCTTCATCGACAACAAGCTCGGATGCGATATAAAAAAGCTGCATCTTTCGCGGCATGGCGTCGTACTCTTCCGGGCGTAGGCCGTGACGCTGCCAAAGCGTGTGTGCCCAGTAGCCATCAGAGCCAGCCGCCTTTATCAGTTTTTTGCATCGTTCAGGGTGTCTTCATCCTTCGGAGCTTCGACAATACCAAGAGCCTGCAGAACGTGCTTGGTAACGTAGTCGTAGTCCTTGTGGTTGTTGAACACAAGCAGGGGCATATCGGTGATGTCCACGCACTTGTAGTAGTCCATCAGGGCCTTGTCGTCCAGCTTCGGGTACTGCAAGGCGGCCACGACGATATGCCGCAGGGAACGCGCAGGGTCGCGCTCGGTACGCCAGACGATTTCGCCGCCATCGACAATCGGGTTGCCCTTCTTGTCGGTGGCAATGCTGCGCTTGCGGTAGATGTTATTGATCTTGTCGATCTCGCGCTGGGGAAGTACCTTGACCTCAAACTCGATGGGGTTGCCCTCATCGTCCTTAAAGGATTCGGGGCCGGTAAAGGTGACGATCTGCTCCTCCTGCGGACGCATGAAGAATTTCAGACTTTTGTTTGCAGTAGCCATAATGTAAAACCTCCATAAAAAGAAAAAGCCGCCCCTTTCAAACGTGATTCGTCAAAAGGGGCGGCTTTGCATTCAGTTTGTTGTTGTGATGTTTTCACAGCGGTAAAAATCGCCCTTTTTCACCGCTGTGGCGGCTTACAGGAAGTTGCGGGCGTTAAAGGTCAGGCTGTCGGTGACGACATCGCCGTTGCTGTCCAGAGAGGTCAGCGGCATTGCACCAGTCGGGACGCAGCCGACAAAGGTACAGACGTCGTTGCCATACTTGTCGAAAAAGTCGGAATCGCCGTCACACATGATGCCCTGAATAGTGATTTCCGGGGTCTTGCCAGTGTCCTTATACTTCTTGATGACTTCCTTAATCCAAGGATTAGAGCGGTGGCGGGTCAGAGCGACGGTGATGTTGTAGCCCAGCCAGCGGGTGCTGTTCGACTTGTCGCCCAGCTGCTTGCCGCTCCAAGTATCGGGGGTGAAAACGCCGCTTGCGCTGACAGAATCACCAGCTTCGACACCGTCGATGATGATTTTACCATCGCGGATAGAAATCGGGCGCACGTTATATTCCATGGTTTACGCTCCTTTCCGTTTAGTGGGTGTGGACGGTGAAGAACAGCTTTTCTGCACTGTCCACAGGCTGTAGGTTGACATCGAAATAGGTCTTATCGCCATAGGACGCTTCACGGTCAACAAGGAAATCCGCGTCATAATCCACGTTGGTGATCGCGCCGACGTCCTCAAACTGCTTCAGGATGGACTTACCGACGCCCTCCATGATGTCCCAGCCGACAGAGCTGTTGGCATACTTGTTGGGCGGGAAGTTGAGCTGCACGGATTCCTGGAACGTGTCCATAACGCGGATGACACGGTTCTTGCGGTAGGTTTCATCCTTCGGCTGCTTAAAGCTGGTCAGGCTGTTGATGTCGTACTCGGCGATGATCTTGTTTTCCTCGGACACAGAGAAAGCAAAGTGTCCCTTGTTGATGGCGTCCACATATTCCTCGTGGGTCAGAGCCGGGTTCAGGCCAGTTGCGCCATCGACTGCCTTATAGGTCAGGCTTTCGGTGTAGGACGCGCCAGCGGTTGCGCCTGCCACCCATGCACAGGCTTCAGCAGCGGACAGGTTGTCGTCGTCGATGGAGTAGCCATTCTTGACGGAGATAATGCCCTCGTAGTCTGCGGCAAAGTTAGGAACGACGGCCTGTACACCGCGGCCCATGCTTTCACGCAGATATTTGATCTTCGTCTTGATGGCCGCCTGCAAGCTGCTGTCGGTGGTGGGAATGGCGACGGTGTTGAACTTGACGCCCTCCAGCGTGTCCAGAAATGCAGTGACGTCGGAGTTCTGCGGGGTGGCGTCCGTGCCGCCGGTGAGGTTCATCGCGGCGACGGCTGCCAGTGCGCCGGAACCAGTAAAGGTGACGTATTCACAGTTCTGGGCGATCAGGTCGTCCACGGTGGTCAGGCTCTCGTAGAACGCAACGGTGTTGCCCGCCAGACTGACGGTGACGTCAAAGCCTTCCACGGGGTTTGCGGCCACGGTGACGGTCAGAGCATTGCCACGGCTGCCGCCGTATTTTGCGGTGGCGGTCAGGGTGGGCGTGGCTTCATTGGTCGCGGTTGCTTTCGTGCCATCCTTTACGATGTAGACCAGCACCTTGTTTGCGTTCTTGAAAGCCTCGCGGATCAGAAGCATCTGGCGGTTGGCGTCGCTGTCATAGACACTAAAGCCCAGCTTTGCATAGGCTGCATCCGGGCCAGCGTTGGTCAGCTCGATGTAGGTGCCAGCGGGGCCATAGGCGGGCTTCATCAGCGGGATGATGGCGGTACCGCGCTCGCTGGTGCCGACGGTATCGGTGCGCTCGCTCTTGAAATTGATGTAGGTGCCGGGCCGGGTCTTTCCGGCCAGCTTGTCAAACTTACCACCAGCCATTATTTGACCTCCTTTGCGGCCCATGCGTCGATGCGGGCCTTGATATCTTCTTTGGTATACTCACCGTCGGGCAGGTCAGCGGTTGCGCCTGCAAAGACGCAGGACGACACGCCAAAGACTGCACGGCAGTTCTTGCGCAGGGATTCCAGCGGGAACTTCGCCGCTGCCTGTTCAGTGGTTGCTTTGGATGCCATACAAAACCTCCTGTTCTGCTTTCGCAGCATCATAAGACCTCTTGATCTGGGTTTCGATCTCGTAGGTCTGCATCATTGTTTCGGGTGCGTCTGCAAACGGCTTTCTGGCTGTCCAGTCGATTTGCAGCTGTACCGCGCTTTCGTCCACGGCCCGCAGGGTGGGGTCACGGATGCGGATATACTTCCCTGTCGGCTTGCCAGATTCGTCGATCAGCGGGACCCTGTTGCGACGTTCCAGCAGAGCGTTCAGAGCCGTGTAGCCAAGCTCGTATGCGTCCTCTTTCGTGCGGTGAAAGAATTTGACGAAAAGGGAAAAATCCAGTGCGTAGGTGTTCAGCGTGTCGCCGCTACTGCCGATGTCCGGGCGGGGAAAGTAGATTGCCGGGACACGGAACTGTTCGGGCACGTTGTTGTAGTACGGGGCCGGGTTGCCGCTCTTTTCGGTCAGAAAACGCATGATGCTGGCTAAGTCCTGTTCCAGCATGAGTTCTCCTTTTTTGTGGGTTTCGTTCGGTCAGATGGCCCCAAAACTGGCATGATGGCAAAATGAAATCGACTTCCCGGTGCTGGAAAGTCGATTACTCGAAATATTCATCAAGCCAAGTTTGGAGCTTTGCGTCCAGCAGGTCGGGCATCATCTTGTCGAGGATGCGCAACGCGCTTTCCCAGTAGTGCTTGCCCTCGACCCAGTGCTGTTTCAGCACCATGCCGCCCTCTGCGGATGGGTCGTAAATGAAGCGGCCATCGTCCAGCCAGTAGCCGGGGACAAAGCGGTACTGTACGCCTTTGGGGTTCGTCCAGTGGCCATCGTTGACGTAGGACGCATAATCGACGTTTGTGCCGACTTCAAGCGTCAGGTCGCCGTCGGAAAGCTCCCAGACGTTGCCCTGCTCCCCTTTCTCAAAGGACGCCAGCAGTTGGCGTGTGTCCATGACCTTTCGCCGGACAATTTCGTCTTGCAGGATGCGCAAGAACTCGTTGCCAAGGCCCTCCAAGAAAAGCTCCATTTCGCGCTTAAAATCCCCGGATGCGGCTTTGCCCATCTTCTGGAAAAAGGCGCGAAATTCGGAAACGTCCACGTTGACGGTCGCCATCACAAATACCTCTGCTGGCCCTTTGCGGTGACATAGACAAAAATGTGGTGGCCGTGGACGTCGTGCGGGATTTCCGCGATGTACTCATAGCCGTTCTTCTTGTCGATGATCTTATCGTTCAGGCGCACGTCCGTCCCGGTGGGCAGGGTCAGCTTGATGCGGGATTCCTTGACGTTGACCGGGGCGGTCTGGTTGATGGATGTGCTTTCGCTCTTGACGCCGAAATGACAGGCGACGCCGGGGACGTCCGGCTCTGCCGGGTAGGAAAAGGTCGGCTGTTTGTTCAGGCCATAGCCGGGGGAGCCTGTGTCTTTCTGCACATGGTAGATGTTGCACAGGTCGTTGAGAAATTGTTCAAATGCCATGTTGTGCCCCCTTACAGCCGCCGCATACGCATGGTGACTGTGCCGTTGGCTGCTGCCACGACGTAGTCGTCCAGCAGGGCGGCCAGATCGAGGTTGCGGACTTCGATGTCCGAATGATCGGCCGAATAGCTGTAATCGTCAAAGGTTTCGGATTTCAGCGTTTTAGAGGACGTCAGCGCGGCATTGTGGGCGTAGGCTTCGGCCAGCAGGATGCAGGCGGTCTTGACGCTCTCCGGCAGCTCGTCCATGTCCAGCAGCCCCTTGTTGTGGGTGTAGGTCAGGATGTACTGTTCAGCGCGGGAGATGTCCACGGTCAGCTTTGCGTCCGTCCGTGCGACGACTTCCGGCGTTTCGGAGTATTCACGCACCTGCTCCGGGGTTATCCAAGGACGTGCGGGCATGGGTCAGACCTCCCCAAAATCCGGCTCGGTGTCGTCGGCTTCTGCCGGGACGGTGACGGTCTCGGCGGCCAGCGTGTCGATTAGCTCGGCCTTTTTCGTGGTCTTCGTGACCGGGACGTCCATGTCATTTGCCAGACGCTTCAACTCGGCAAAGGACAGGCTTTCGAGGTAGGCCCGGTCAAGGGTGGCCGGGGTGCTGCCATCGTCGGCCTGCTCCCCTGCCGGGGTCAGCGGGATGGTGTCGGCGTCAGCTGGGGCGGCCGTGTCCTGTTCAGCCAGAACATCGACCAGATCAAAGTAGCCGCTGCGCAGGGCGGCGGTTTTAATGGTTTCATCTGCGGTAAAAACATCGGGTTCCTGCCGCGTGGCATTGACCACGCCAGTGTAGGACATAGTCGTTTTCAGTCTGAGGTGGTACGTCATTCTGTTCTCCTGCCTTTCGTATCAGCGGGGCCAGATCACTTAATGTTGGTGATGATGGCAGCCGCGTCCAGCTCCTCGATGATGGGGTCAAAGTCAAAGTGGACAACGTAGAAACGCTTGTCCTTCATAATGGCTTCCTTGCCCTCCACGGTCTTTCTGATCTTCATGCCGTAGGTGTTGACGACGATCAGGTTCTTCGGGTCGGTCAGAATGATCTTGTCATCAGGCAGGGACGGGCACTCGACGACAGGCACCTTTGCGGGGCTGTTGTAGATGGAATCAGGCACCGCGCCGCCCTTGTCGATGATCTGGTTCAGCAGGTGCAGCTCCCACTCCTGCGCACGATGGGGGGACATCAGCCAGCGCAGCTTGCCGTTGTTGTACTTGTTCGGCATAGCGTGCAGGGAGTTGTAGAACATATCCAGCGTCATGGAGTTGTTCGCGGTGGCGTCCACGACGTGTGCGCCCTCACGCAGCTGCTTAATCCAGCCGTCATTGACTTTCAGGAAGTCGGCGTCGCCGGTAGTGCCAAGGGCCACGGCATCAGTGCCAGTCCATGCGCCTGCGCTGTGGGCTGCGGTGAACTCGTAGACCTTGCCGTCGTTGGAAACGAGGTCGCCTTTCTGGTAGGCGGTGGACGCGCTGAAAGTCTTGACCTTTGCGAACTTCTCGTCGCCGTTCAGGTACAGGTCGAGCGCGTCAATGCCGGTCTGGGTGGTCATCATGTTGGTGATGATGTTCTCAAGGTTCTGGCCCTCGATGTTCTCGCGCAGAGTTTCCTCGGTGATTTCCCAAGGCAGACGAACAGGGGTGCAGGCGTACTTGATCGAGGTGGTGTTCACGCCTGCGCGGTAGCCGTCGTCGGTGTCCTCGGTCTTCTCACGCAGCAGGCGGGATGCAATGCCGATCTTGTCGATCTCGCCGGAACGTGCGGTGCGCATTTCGTGGCGAACAAGGCCGCCCAGCGTGGTGGCTTCAAAGGTCTGCTGAATGAACTTGCGGGCCTGCTCACTGGACAGGGTGCCCGCGCCTGCGCTGGGGGTAAAGTCACCGGTGTTGATGGCGTTGCGGATGATGTCTTCAATGGAACGCGGCATATTGGTGTCCTCCTTTTTCACTTACAGGATGCCGTGCAGGTAGCATTCATCCTGCGCGGCGGACTTCTGGACAGTGCCGGATGCACCGTTCAGGTTGGTGGGGTTGGCGCGGCTGTTCAGCACTGCGCTGACGGACTTTGCGACGATGCCGTCGATCAGGTCGGACAGGTCGGCTTTGGTGAGCTGCTGCTCCTGCTTCTGTTCCGGCTCCTGCTGGCCCAGTGCCTTTTTGATGGCTGCATCAACGGCGTTCTGGATAAAGTCCGGGGTGATTTCCTCGTCCGCTGCCTTTGCGACGGCGGCCGGGGCCTGCTGCTCGGTCTGCTGCTGGCCCAGTGCCTTTGCAACGGCTTCCTGCACCAGCTTTTCGGCTTCGCTCTTGGTCATGGTTTTGCCCTCCTTAGTGGTTTTGGTGGTTTCGATGGATGTATCGTCGCCCGACGTTTTGTTGTCGGGGTCGTCGGTTTTGTTATCGGACGCGGCAGAATCGTTGCCAGCAGCAGCCTTTTTGTTATCGTCCGCTGCCTGCTTCTTGTCCTTGCCCTTGTCGGCTTGCTGGTCGTCCTCGGCCGTGCCGGTATCGCCGCCGGGTTTGTCCTTGTCGGGGTTTGCATCGACGGACGCAAGGAACGTGCCCAGACTGTCATACAAGCCCTGCAAGGCTTCCCGGTTCTTTGCGCTCAGGCTGCGGCCGGCCTTTTCGATGCGGCCCAGCTCCGGGGTGGGCTTGCATTCGAACAGGGATTTGGTCAGGGGCTTTTCGCTGCTTGCATCGGTCAGCAGGTTGGTGATGATCGTGCCGAACTCTTCCAGCGCGGCTTGATGGCGTCTTCGTCGGTCTGGTAGGTGTAGGCCCCCGGTGTAGCTGTTGTAGCTGTACAGGGCACTGCGCAGAGCGTCAAAGGCGTTCCAAAAGCTGCTGCTCGTGTTCGACTGCTTAAAATTGTCAGTGACCGCGCCCTTTTTCGACGCGGCCCTGTGATTTGGTTACAGATGCGCTACTCAAATCGGTGTCCTCCTGTGCATATACGCCAAGGCCGCCCATCGAAAGCCCGGTGATTTCGCCGTTCTGGATGGACTGCCAAAGGCTGTCGTCGTTGATCTCTATGGTCATCAGCCAAGTGCCCTCTTTGACGGTTTCGCCGCCGATGTCGCAGTCAGATTTTGCAATCCAGCTTTCGACAACAGCGGTTCCCTCTTCGGACACAAAGTTGTGCTGCAAATCGACCTTGTTGCCGTTTTTGGCAAACCAAAAGGCTGCCTTTGCGATTTCGTCGGCGGTCATATAGTTACCGTGGGCGTCCTCGGTCATAGGCTCGTAGACGATGCCGGTCACAAAATGGCGGTTGTCGTCGGACTTGATGATTCTGCCGTATGTGGTAAAGGCCGCCTTGCCGTCCTCGTTTTTGACGATAAGAAAAGGCCGCTTGTTGGCGGCCTTATCGACAAGGGACACGAAAGAGATTCGCGCGTCTGTGATTTCTTTTGCCTTGTTTACAGGTTTTGCCATGTGCTCACCTCCTTTTCCTGTTTTCGGGCAATATAAAAAGCAGCGTTGCCGCTGCTTTTTATCAGGTATTAGGTTCAGCCGGGGGTTCGGTCTTTTCGTCCTGCATTGCGGTGGGCAAAACGACCACGTTCGGGCTGTCCAGAATGGCTTTGACCTCATCCAGATCAGTGCCGGGTAAAAGCTCCAGCTCCAAAGTGGGAACTTCATCGACAGCATGATGCAAAGTGTAAGACCTGATCATGCCGGAAAGTTCCATGCCGTCCAGCTTGATGCTGGGATAGCTCACGCGGGCTTCATCAATGGTTACGATCATGTTTATTCATCCTCAATTCCGGCTTTCGCCTTGTTTTGTGCGTCCAGCTCGGCTTCCCATTCGTCGTCCATGTCGTCGATGGCCTGCTGTTGGAGCTTTTTCCGCTCTTCCAGTGGCAGGCCCAGAATGTCCTCCGAAACAATAGGCTGCTGGATGCAGTGGCAGTTGATGCGTTCGCCTGCGGGCAGGATAACGTCACGCGGTACATGGATGGTAGACGATGCCGTCGGCTCCAATCAGCTCAAAAGGCTGGTCTTTGGCGACGATCTGGCCGTCCATGTCGATATGATTTTGCCGGGGTTCGTTGCGGTAGTTTCCGGTGTGCATCCAGCCTTTGCTTTCAACAGCCGGGGACTGCATAAAGGCTTCCTGCTGGGCGACGCTGTGCGCCCCCAGAATTTCAGTGACCGCCACCCGGCGGGCGCGGTAGTGGGATGTCCAGTATTCTCCTTTGCCCTCTTTTTCCATGCTGGAGTTTATGAGGTCAACGCAAAACTGGGAGATGTTTCCGCCGTTGCTGATTTCCTTTTTGAGCATGGCTTCCAGCTGGTCTTTGCTGGTCGTCCTCATAAGGCCTGCCAGCTCGCCGCTCCAGTTTTCAATCCATGCGGTCGTGCGCTTTGATACCCGGTCGAGTTTCAAGCTCTTGTCGGTCTGCTTCAGGTAGTAGGCCGCGTATTCGGGCAGGAACTTGGACAGGCGGGCAGCAAAGGCTTTGCTCAATTTGGCGGTTGCAGGGGTGGCAGCAGTTACAGCCGGGAGTTTCTTTTCAAACTCATCCAGGCTGCCAGCCGCTTTAGCTTCTCGAACAAAGTAGTCCGTTTCCTCGGTGAGTATGTCGGCCACGTCGTCCTCAATATCTTGCGCGTATTGGAGCGTTTTCTTTGGTTTCGCATAGCCTTCCTTTCCCAGCTGCTTAGACAGGTCATTGTCGGCCTTGCGGATATAGGCGTCAATGGCCTTTGTTATGCGGTCGCAGTAGCACGGACGGATAACAAGACGCTGTTTCACTGTTCGCCCTCCTGCTGCTGTTTGAGATCGACCAGCAGCTTCCGAACTTCTTTCATCACGGCGTAGACCTGCGCGTCCTCCGGGCGACTGGCCGCTTTCTGGATTTTGCCATCAATGGCCATCGTGAGTGCGCCAAGGTCAAAGCCGCCGCTGCTGGGGCTGTTGGTGATGGACAGCGGGACGTTGCCCCATTCTTCGTCGTAGTCGTCGGAATCCTCGCCAAGATACTTGTAGAGGATTTCTTTCGCCTTGTTGGGGGTGACGCCGCCTGCGGCTGTTGCGGCGGTCAGCAGCTTTGTGATGTCGTCCGGGTTGGAGATGTTCGGCTCCAAGAAATAAGCTTCGACGTACTTAAAACCGTAGGCGTTCAGCAGCCGGTTATTGATGGCCCATGCAAGGCTCTTGCGTTCCGGCTGGAAAACCTGCTTCTCCGTGACCTCCTGCGCGGTCTGCGCGGTGGCACGGTTGAAGTCGGTCGTGTACCCGGTGTACAGGTCGGGCAGCAGGAAAGACGACTGTACCTTTTTGCGGTTGTTGTCCATGTAGGACTGGAACAGTTCATCTTTTTGCAGGATGGACGCCAGATCCTTGACCTCAATTTTCGGCTTCTCAGTTTCGTCAAAGTCGGTCTTGCTGTCGGTGGATTCGGTTTCGAGGATAATAAAGGCGTGTTGCCCTGCTTCGCCCTTGATGTCGTCCATGTACTTTGTGAGCTTGTCATAGCTCTCGTTGGTCAGTGTGCCGCCCTGAATCATAATCATCAGGGGCGTATGCCGGCCGTTGATGAAGTAGTTATTATTGAGCCGTTCGGCGCGGCGGCTGCCATCGACGCCCAAGACCTGCCCTATCCAGCGCACTTCGCCGTAGGGCTGGATGCCGATAGAGAAGTCCAGGATCTCGTTTGCTTCATAGGCAATGTCGAGGACTTCGCCATCTTCGAGGTAACGGCCATCGCGCCAGTCCATGCGGCGCGGGTCGCCGAACTCTTTGAAATAGACGGTCTTGCCGCCGACTTGCTGCCGGAACTTGCGGAACTTCTTCTTGCGCTGCACAGCTTCGCCGTGGTTGAAATAGGTGGTTTCGATGCGCGGCTCCAGTGGGACGGTCATTCGGATGGATGGCGTATCATGCAGAAATTCGATCTGCTGCACTTCCCCATCCAGATTGCGGATAACTTCGAGGTAGGCCACGCCGTAGGTTTCGCGGGCTTCAATGAGGTCTTCAAAGACTTCCTTTGTGTCCTGCTCGGTGTTCAGCAGCTCGATGATCTGGGCCATGCGATTATATTCCACATTGGCTTCATCGCTCTCTTTGACGTCCTCAGCATAGCGGACGCCGATGCCAAAGCCTGCAATGTTGTCTTTGTAGGCGCGGATGCACTGCGGCAGGATGGTCGATTCCCGGACAAGATCATGCAAGCCAGCCAGCTCATAGGGCGGCTCAATCCAGTCGCCCGCGTTAAAGGCTTCCTGCTCCGTGACCTGCGTCGTGGTGTCGGCCTTTTTGATGGGCTGCAAGGGTGGCGTGTAGTTCTTGCCCTTGATGATGCGGGCCTGCATGGGCCGGGGGTTCTTTTTTCGTTGACAATGGGGTTTACTCCTTTCTTCCTGTGCCCTTTGGCGGGTGGGCCTTTGAGGGCTTGACGGGCAGGCACAAAAGCAGGACGCAGTCAGCTTCATCCGGGGACGGCTGACCTCTGGCCTTGACGTCCTTTTTGCTTTCGATTTTGACCTTGCTTTTCTCCGTGATGCCGTATTTGCGGGTGGAGAGCTGCGCAGCCAAGTCTGCATCGTCGGGCAGGATAAGTTCGACAGGCTTTTCGTTGCCGTCGTCGTCAATGGTTTGGAGTAGCTTTTTAACAACGGCCATCATGTAGGTGGTCGTGTCGTGGTAGTATTTGTGCCGGATGATCTGGCCGAACTTGACCGGGACAATGGAGAGCCACCAGAAGCGGTCAGGGTCAGAGCGTTTTATCTGGCGCAGGTTGTCGGTCACGCCACCGCCGACGCCGCCGTCGTCGATTTTGACCGGGATAGCGGTTTCGAGGTGGTATTTGTCAACAAGCTGCATCCCAGCAGGGCTATTTCATGCGCGGTTCGCACGGTGTCCTGTCCCTGTATCTTCTGGTGGAAATAGATCTTCTCGTCGATCTTGTAGCCGATGACGGTTTTATCATCGCCGAATCGGGCGACATCGCAGCCGATATGCACGGATAGCGGCTTTTCCGGCTCTTTCCAGTCGGTGTTGATGGACTTCTCGACCATCGACAGCGGGATAAAGACGTCCTTTTCAGACTTCGGAAAATCCCCGGCGACGCGGACGCGGAAAACGTCGGAATCCTCGCCGTACATGGTGCGGATGCGGTCTATATACTCCTGCGACACGCGGGGGCTGTTTCGGTCGTCAACGTGGATGGTGTGATATTCGGCCCGGTTCTTATGGAACGCATCATAGAAAAAGCCTTGCAGCTGTGTGGGGTTTCCGCACATCAGCAGCCGCGCTCCCTCTGTGGACAGTGCGCCCAATACAGGCTCAAAGACCTTGTCGTCCACGCCGGATGCTTCGTCGATGATGAACAGCAGGCTTTCGGAGTGGAAGCCTTGCAGGGCGTCCGGGGTGTTTGACGTTCGGGCAACGGCAAACCATTCTTCTTTTGCCCCGGCCATGTAGACGCGCTCCTGTGTCCAGATGATCTCCCGCTGCAATGCGGGGTTGCTGCGCAGCCATTTTGACACCTCGGCCCAGAGGATGTCATACAGCTGGTGCTGTGTGGGGGCTGTGCAGGGGATTTTCGGATAGGGCCGGGTGCAGATAAACCAGATAATCGCCCACGCCTGCACCGCGCTCTTGCCGATGCCGTGTCCAGACCGAACGGCGGTCATGGGGTTGGCGGCCAGACTTCGCAGGATTTTGGCCTGCTCCGTGTCCGGCTTTGCTCCTATGACGTCCTCGACAAACTCGACCGGGTGGTCAGCGTAGAACAGAACAGCGTCACTCGTCATGTGGGGTTTCACCGTCCATTCTGCGCTGATAGGCTTCTTCGATGGTCTGCATCAGGGTGGGCGCGGCTGTGGCGTCCTCCTGCGGGGCCTTTTCCAGTACGAGGTTGTTTTCGACTTCAAGGGCCAGCTTCAGCATTTCCTTGATGTCGCGGGGCGTCATATCCTCCGGGGCCAACAGGTTCAGCGCGTTCAGTGCCTTTAGTTGGAGCTGGGCAGCTATTTGCAGGTGCGTTTTGCGGATGTTGGCCGCTTCTACGGCGGCCTTTTTGCGGGCTTCTTCGTCGATGCTGTTATCGTAGGCCCGACAGCGGGCGGCCCAGTTGTGGCCCTTGTGCCAGCGGTCGATTAAGCTCCGATTCTTGCCGCACTCCCTTACCACCGCCGCGACGGTGCGGTTTTTGCCCATGTCCCGGTAGATGGAGAACGCAGCATAGGCCGGGTCACTCTCTTTCGGCTGCTGCTCCCAGACCTTTGTTTTGACCTGTTTTTCCATGGCATTCTCCTTACAGGGTCATGCAGGGAGAAACAGCCCGGTCATGCCGACGCGGTGACGGTATCGACGATGATCCTCACGACAGCATCTTCGCTGTGCTCCTTGATGTAGGCTTTCAGGGGCTTTTCGTCGGCTGCATCAAAGGTCAGGCTAAGCAGGAAAGATTCTTCCGGCTCCTCGGTGGGTTCTTCTTCGTCGGGTGCGGTCACGTCGTCAAAGTAGGATTTGAGTTCATCCTCAAAACGTCGATTTCCGGGAGTGTGAAACCAGTGTCGGTCGCTTCTTCGCCCAGCTCGTTGAGGATGACGGAAAGTTTATCGTCGTCCCATTCGCCGGTGATTTTGTTCAGGGCGACGTTCAGCTCTTTTTCCTGGATGTCGTCCAGATCGACGACGGAAACGGTGACTTCGGTTTCGCCCTGCGCTTCAAGGACGGTCAAACGCTGGTGGCCGGAAACAACGGTATTGGTGCGGCGGTTCCAAACGATAGGCTGTACCAGACCGTGACGCTTCAAGCTGCGCTCGATGGCCTGATATTCTTCATCTTCGGGTTGGAGATCGACGCGGGGGTTATAGGCGGCGCGGTTCATGTCCGCGATGCGCTTTACTTCAAATTCCATGCGTTAGTCCTCCCCTCTGATTTTTTCCATGATGGCAGCGGCGAGGGTTTCGCGGGCGTCGTCCTGTTCGAGGTATGCGTCCACGGCGTCCTTGTACTGTGCCGGGATGGAAAAGATCATTGAGAATGTGGCGTCGGCAGGGGTTTCTTCTTCCTGCTCGTTGTCCGGCTGCGGTTCAGGCGGTGAATAATCGAGGATGTCGGCCAGACGGTTTTGGTACTGGTCGATCAGTCCTTGCAGCTCGTAGTCCTCAAAGCCTGTGAGGGAAACGTCGCCGCGTTCGGAAAGCTCCTGCATCAAGGGGGCCAGCTTTTCATTATCCCAGCGGCCTTTGGCGCGGTTGAGGATGACGTTCAGCTTCTTTTCCTCTTTGAGGGGTTCGTTTATGACGACATCGTCGGTTTCGGCTTCGCCCATATCGCGTAGGGCCTTGATTCTCTGGTGGCCGCCCACGATGTGCCCGGTTCTTTCGTTCCAGATGATAGGCTCGACCATGCCAAAGGTTTCAAGGCTCTGTTTGATCTTCAGGTATGCGGGGTCGTCCGGCTGTAAGTCTTTGCGGGGGTTGTAGTCTGCCGGGTTAAGATCGGCAAGCTGCATTCTCCTGATATTCATTGCCATGTTCTGTTACCTCCCGGCGGGTGAAGAAATAGAAGAACGGCGTATCTGCCAGAGCAAGGCAGGCTTTCAGGAGATACTGGCCGATCATCATGCCGATAAGGTTCATGCGGCCCTCCGGGGTAAATGCCCAGCCAAGGCCCAGACCGAAACTGATAAAGGCATAAATGGCGGTGTCGATGATCTGGCTTGTGCAGGTGGAGCCGTTATTCCAGATCCAGCGGCCGCCCTTTACGTCTCCATGCTTGCGGATGTAGGCATCACGGATTTTGTGGAACACAAAGACGTCCCAGCTCTGGGATGCGTAATAGGCGCACAGGCTGCCGATGACGAAAACCCAGTTCTGGCCTAAAAGCGTCTGGTATGCGCCATCAATAACAGGGTCTACTGCTCTGCACCAGCCTGTAAGGATAATTGCGATGGTTGCGAAAATCTGCCTACAAAGCCAAAGAAAACCATGCTCTGCGCTTTCTTGCGGCCCCAGATTTCGCCGACGATGTCGGTACACAGGAACGTGACAGCGTAGGTGATCGCGCCGCCGGATGTGGACAGGGTGATGGGGCCAAGGTGGATGCCGGTGGTAATGGTGCGGCTGCCGACGACGTTCGCAATGACGATGGAGATCACGAACAGGGTCAGCAGGATGGAATAGTTCTTGTCGTTTTTTTTTCATTGTGCTTCTCCTTTTGGTTCAGTCCTGCGGGCCGCAGGTGCGGGCATACAGGTCTTTGCAGATGGTCGCGCAAAGGCTGGCGTTTGTGGTATATACCAGCTTTTTGCCTGTCGGCTCGATGCCACGGGCCAGCATCATAGCCTTTACCTGTGCTTCGCGCTCGTTGTACAGGCTGCGCTTAAAATTGCGGATGTGTTCTTTTTTGATACCATCGTTGAAATATCCGTACTTCACGCCGGACAGCCAGCTCGTGCTATCGGCCGATGTGCAGAAATTGTTCTCGCGGATGATTTTGAAGTCGGTGCAGCCAAGCAAATGGATGTCGATCTCCGGCTTCTTGTTTTTGATGTAGTGGGTGATGTAGCGTATATCCTGCTTGTGGGTTGCGGGCTTTACAATGCGCCATTCCGGGACGCTGACGGCGATGTAATCGGCAAATTCGATCAGGCGGTCAAGACCTTTCAAGCCGTCCTCAAAATGAAAGACGTTGATTTGCTTGTTTTCGGGCAGAAGATCTCTCATGCGCTGACGGAAATACCACGCTTCTTCCGGGCCAAGGACTTTCTGACAGTCAATCTCGACGCAGGATGCGGTGATGTGGTTCTGCTTGACAAAGGCAATGAGCTTGTCCTGCCATTCGGTCAGGGTCGAGATGGTCTGCTGCTGGCCCTTGCTGGCACCAAACATCAGGGTGAACAGGCCCGAATCCTGAATGACGTGTTTCTGCTGCTTCTGCTGTTCCAGAATAATATCATCTTCCGGCAGCCTGAAATCATCGTCGGGCTTCTTGTTGACGATGTAGTTATAGCAGCTGTACAGGCGGTAGCGGGTATCTGCCGCAACAAGGGCGCAAAAGTTTTCCTTGCTGCCATCGCTTCCGGCAAAATGAACTTTGACGTTACTCCCTAACATAGACGCCACCTCCCTGCCCATCTTCCTGCACGGTGACTTCGGTGCAGCCGAAAGTATCAGCGATCAGCTTCGCCAGCATTTCGCAGGACATGGAGCCAAGCATCATGTGGCCGTTTTCGTCGCCGAAACGGTCGGACAGAAAATGGTGGATGCGGTTCTGTGTCTGGATGATTTCCAGATCGCGGTTGTCGTGGGTGGCGGGAATCCTTGCAGTGATGTTGAACACATGGCGGTGGATGCTGCGCAGGTATTCAAGGCCCGCCGGGGCGTCCGGCCAGTTGTGGAAGCCGGGAACGTCCAGTTTGCAGATGATGTAGTACACAGTTCTTTCCTCCTTTCGGGTGTATTTTGCCCTTTTGCGCTGGCCCATCCCAATTTCTGCGCAAAAAAGAACCACCCGGCCGCTGCTGCGGTCAGGTGGTAGGGCAGAGAAAAGAATGAGTGCGCTATTCTCTTTGCGTCCGGCGTCAGGGAGTGTCGGAAGCTCCCTGACGCTTTTCGCATTGTGATAGTATCACAGATTTGTATGCGCAATCTACCTCATTTATACTCATTTACACTCATTTGTGGTACATTTTCTGTATTTTCTAGGGTCAAAATGGCCTTTTTGTGAATGCGGTGGACAGCTTCAATGTATTTTCGGTCGTCGCTGCCGTAAAGAGTGAGAGCAACAGCGTTCCATTTTTTCGGCCGGCAGGTGTCCTCACTTTCGGCGTCCATGTACCGCAGGCGCAGGACTTCGCGCTGCAAGCCATCGGGAATGGAATCGACCATGTGTTCCAGTTCGGCCATTTTGTCAGCGTTGGCTTTCAAAAGCGGCTGAATCTTCTTTTCATATTCGAGGTAGCGTTCGACCGCGGCTTCCATCTTATGGCTGTTCCCGGCCGTGTGTACGCTGCCGTCGCTTTCGGGTATACCCGTCAGGCCCCCGGCTGCGTCCCGCATATCATTTAAGCGGGCAAGCCGATTTTTATTCTCCATTGCCATCGGCAGGTATTCAGAAAGCCGATCTTTCGCTGACTGCTGCACTTGCATTTCCTCCGCTCAAATGGTATAATAACGGTTGTCCGGCGCCGTTCATTCTTAGGCCATTTGAGGTTTGAGGGTGGGCGGCTCTTTTTTATGCCCAAAAAAGCTGCCCGATGGGGGTTATTCGTCGTCGGTGTCGTCGTCCGGCCTGAAAGTGCTAATGTCGATCAGTGCGCCGCTCCCCTGCCCGATCTGCTGCGCGGGGTTCATGGTGGTCTGCTGGGGGCCGCCTGCGGGCGGGTTGTCGTACATAGAGGTCTGGTTGGTCTGCATATAGACCAGCACATAACGGCCAAGGTCTTTATCCCAGACAAGGGCCATGCCAGTATCGGCTTTGCCGTCGTCGGTGTCCTTGATTGGTACAGTGGTCGTGATCTTGTATTTCAGGACAGGCTTTTTTTCCGGGCCGTCGGTGTCGCCCAGTTCTGCATCGCCATCGGTAAAGACGTCCTCGTTGGTGACGGTGATGTTCAGGGCAATCTGGCCCTCGTCCATTTTGGACTTCTCCATCTTCTTCAAAAGCCGCTGCAAGGCGACGTCAAAGGCTTCGCGGACGGTGTTAAAGGCCGGGGACGTGATGGACATTTCTTCGTAGTTGGTGATGGCCATTGTGATGCTCCTTTCAAAGATCGCCGAAAGTTTCGGCTTCCTGTTCGCGCCGGATAAGCTCTTCTGCATGGCTGTCCGGCTCGTCATGCTTCTTGTGGGCCTGCCCGCATTTGCGGAAAAAGTAGCCCATCGCAAAGGCTAAGATGTAGTATAAAATCTTCATGGTTCCAGCTCGCTCAATCTGACAAGCACTTGCGGGGTCTCCCCATATCGCTTCTCGACCAGCAGGCGGCAGACCTGCGCGTCGTCGTCATAGGCGATTTTGTTCAGAGAGTCCAAAACGATTTTCGCCAGATTATCAACGTCTGGCTTTTTCTGACAAAGGGTCTTGATGTCCAGCATTAAGGCCCTTTTCTTTTTGGATGCAGATTTCGGCACGGATGAATAGCTGACGATCTCGGCCTGTATGGGGCCGGAAAGCCGCTGGCCGTGGGCTGCCTGCTGGTAGTAGAGCCGCACCAGATTTTCATACATGACCGTTTCTTTCGGCGTGTAGGTGCTGGCGTGGCCCGCTATTTGCACGGTGCGCGGTCTGGCCTTGCCTTTCGGCTCTCCGGGGACAGCAAAAGCAATAATCATGCCTGCTGCCCGCCTGCCGGGGTGTAGAGGGCTTCAAAGTTGCGCTTCGTGTAGACGACGACGTTGCCGTCGGGCAGGCGCACAAGGTAGTCGCCTGGGCGGGCAGTCATGCGTTCGCGCAGCTTGCGGTTCTGGATGATGGACGTCAGGCCATCAAAGCGGACTGCGCCGTCCCGGATGGTGGTATTTTCAAACAGCCGGGTACCGATGCGGTCACGCACCCATTTGGGGGCGTCGCTGGCGTAGTCTTTGGTGAGCTGGTAGGCGTCGGTGGGGGTGTCGGTGTGCTTATACGTCATTCGGGGTGTCCTCCTTTTTCGTGTCCGTTGCATGGATGCAATAGACGGTCGAACGGCCGGTCTTGCCTGCCTTTTTGGTGTGCTGGCCGACGTCATAGCCGTTGTCTGACAGGATGGCCGCGATGGTGCGGCGGTCTTCCTTGCTGAATATGCGGAGTTCAATATCGTACTTCATACGGATTCTCCTTTATGTGTTGAGGAAAGCGAGATCGTCGCGGCAGCTTTTCATCATGGCTTCGCGGCGGCGGTCTTTGCCGTTGACTTCCACCGGGATGCAGACTTCTTGCAGGCGGCTGAAAACGCGGCGGCGTTCGATGGTGTCGGGGTTTGCAAATTCGGACGGTGTGATGTTGGACGTGACGATCAGGGGCTTTTGAGCGGCGCAGCGGTTGTCAATGACCGTGAACACGATCTCCTGCATGAAAGAGGTGTCGCGCTCGGCGTTGAGGTCGTCCAGAATCAGCAGGTCAACGGCGTTCAGGTCGTCGTAGATGGATTCTTTGTCGAACGTCCCTTGCAGGCGATTGGCGATGTCGGCAAAGGTGGACACCTTGACGGTGTAGCCTTTATCCAGCAGAGCGTTTGCGATGCAGCAGGCCAAAAAGGTTTTGCCAGTGCCGCACGGCCCGATGAAAAACAGGCCGCGTCCCTTTTCCCGCATTTCGGTGAAGTGTCGGACATAGCCCTGCGCCGCGTTGGTGGCCGCTGTGTTTGCGCGGTCGTCGGTGTCAAAGGTGTATGCCGCCTTTCGGTCGTTGGCTCCAAAACAGGCCGCTTTGCGCCGTGCTGTGAGCATTTCCCGCTCGGATTCCCGGCGTTTCTGCTGTTCGGCGTCGTGGGCTGCCCGTTGGCAGTCGCACATCACCGGGACAAGGCCCAGATCAAAGGCTGCGTTGTGGAAATGGTACTGCTTCGGGGTATGGCACTTGCCGCACATCAAAAGCCCAGTTTTGGGGTCTTTGTAGTCGTCCAGGGCGACGCTCTGGGCGGCCTGCGCCTGCTGCACGACCTGATTCAATGCGGATTCGATGCTCATATCAGTTCATGCCAAACGCCGCGTACAGGCTGGGTTCTTCTTGTTGGTCAGCGGGCGCGGCGGGCGTACCTCCTTTTCGTTTGCTCTGGAAGTGCTTTTGATCTGCCCGGAATCCGGCCAGCGTGGTGATACCTGCGGAAAGACAGCGGCGCAAGATGCCCTCGGCGTATGTCCAGTTCGGGGCGTTCTGCATGGCCGCTTCATCCATCGCGGCGCAGATCATGTCAGGCTCGACGCCCTTTGACAGCCACCACGTCCGCATAGCGTCGAATACAGCGCGTTTGATCGGGCCGATGTTCTGCTCGTAAGATGCTACCATGCGGCTCATGGTTTCTTCTTCGTCCGTCTTCTGGTGGGCGGTGATGGCTGCGGGCTGTGCAGGGATCGCCGGGGAAAGAGTGCCCGCCGCCGCAGGCTGCGGGGCGGGTTCTTTCTGGCCGCTGATGGTGCGTTCAAGCGTGGACAGGATATAGACCCGGTATTCGTCGGTCTTGATGTACTGGGCCACGGCGCGGACGGCGAAACCATTTTCGGGCTTTTCGTCCAGTTGTACTTGTGCCAGTTCAGGATCAGGAGTTCTTTTTTCTGCCAGTTGTAGCGGATGACATCATGCGTCTGCTCCATGCGGCGCAGCAGCTTTTTGACCGATTCTTCGTTGTAGCCAAGCTCCTGCGCCATTTGGCTGGAGCTGATCTCGTAGCATCCGCAGATATTGGTGTGAGGGTTGGTCAGCAGGTAGATGTAGAAATACTTGTCCTCCGGCGAAAAGTCATCACAGACTTTCGTGTCGCTCCAAAAGGATATGTATATCTGTCTGTATGTTGCCATCGTGCGCCCTCCTTAGAACGGCAGATCATCGTCGTCGCCCTCGATGATTCGCATTTCGTCCTCGGTGTACTGGCGGGCAGGCTGGGTGCTTTCGGGCTGCTGGGCGGGTTGTGCAGGTGCAGCAGCGCGGGGCGCGGGCGGGGCGGCCTGCTGCTGCGGTTCCGGCTGGGGCGGTTCAGTGGCTGCCGGTGGCTGCTCTGCCGGTGTGGGGCCTGCGCTCCAAACGGCGTTGATAGCCTGTTGCAGCCAGCGCAGTTGTGTTTTGCCGGATGGTGTGACGTCCTCGGCGTCGAGCTGGTAATAGGTTTTGCCGTTGTATTCGTGCGGCTCGACCTTTTTGCCGCTGGCAATGACATTATCGCCCTTGTGGAGCATATCATCCCAGAGGTCAACGTCCACGCGCCAGATATTGACGTCAATGAATTTTCCAAGCCACTTCCCTGCTTCGTTCTTTTCGCTGTCATAGCGGATGTTCAACTTCATCAGGTAGCTGCCATTCTGGAGCCGCTTAAATTCCGGCTCTTTGGCAAGCTCACCATAAACAAGGACGCCTGTTTTACTTGTGCAGATCATTTTTCCTGTCCTTCCTGCGTATCGCTTTCAGGGCCAGCGTTTTCGAGAGCTGCCAGCGGGTCGGCTTCATCGTTCGGGGTGGCGTCGATGATCTCGACGTCGGGTCGTGTGGGGGCTTTGGGCTTGCGCTGGCGGCGGTTAAAGGTCGGCTCAGTTTGGCCGCCCTGCGGCAGGCTGTCCGGCTCCTGTACGCCCTGCTCTTCTGCTGCATACATCGCGCCAAGGTCGGTCGGGAACGCTTCGCGGAGAGCTTGCACCATTGCAACTTTGCGAATCATGGTCGCAGGTTTGGTGCTCCACTGCTGGTTGACCTCGCCGTTCCCCTTTTTGCCAAGGTATTCAGAGAGGGCACATTCAGAGTAGTTCGGGAACTGACGGTCGGTGCGATAGACTTTGGCCCAGCCGCCGATCAGCTTTTCACCAAAATCTTCATAGACCGCGCTGCCCTCGCGGTACTCGATTTGGTTATTGTTGGAGTTGTGGACGACGATGCCGCTTTCAATGCCTGCAAAGTGCTGGTTGCGCTCGGCCCGCTTCATAAAAGATTCCTTGCCCGGAACCATCGTTGCGGCTTATCGCCGTACTTGATAAGATAGGCCTCTTTCAGCCACGGGTTCAGGTGGTTGTAGCGGCAGAGGTTCAGGAACATCATAACTTCCTGATCGTTGACTTTATCGGCGTCGCCGCTGACCAGATAGGATTTGATAAGCTCCGGCGAAAGCTCGATCTCCTGCCCGTCTGCTTCATACTTGACAGGCTCGGACGGCATTGCAGGCGCAAGAGCTGCATCCTGCTGGCGGGTCATCGTGGTTGCGTAGTTGCCAGCGCGGGAAGTTGCCACAGGTGCGCTACGCGGGGCGGTGTTCTGGGTGTTCTGGCCCGGTACGGAAAATCCCATAATATTGACCTCCTGTTAGATCAGTTTATATTCAAGGCCGATTTTATCCAGAGCTGCGATCAGCTCCCGGCCCTGCTCGGCGGTATAGCGGACGTGCAAGGTGCGCTCAAATACTTTGGGCTGCTGCACGGGTTCCGGCTGCGGCTCAGGTTGTGCAGCGCGGAGAGAGGAAAAGTCCAGACGGCCGTTGTCGTCGATGATCTTTGACATCTCGACGTTCTGGGCGGCCTTCGCTTTGATTTCAAGGTCTTCGGCGGTGGGACGCTGGATAACAGGCGCGGCGCGGCGGGCGGCTTCCTCGGCGGCCTTTGCTGCCGCTGCCTGCTCCTGCTGGGCTTTGAAGTCGCGGAACGCCTTGCGCTCGGCGCGGGCTTCTTTCATGGACAGGTTCTTGAGGTAGGCCCGCTTTACGGCTTCGTATTCCTCGCCGGGTTCGCAGTCGTCGGCCAGATCGTCCAGCTCCAGCCGCTTTTCCTCGATGATGGTTTTCAGCTCCTTTTCGGCGGTGCTGAAAGCGTAGGTCTTGTTAAGCCAGCGTTCATTGAAAATCTTCTCGAACGGTACGAGAACGGCCAGCGCACCAGCGGCGGTGGTGTAAACACGATAGAGGTCGTTCTTTTTGTCCTGCTTCAGTGCGTCCTCGTAAGATTTGACCTGTGTGTCGATTTCCCCGGACGTTTTCTTGATTTTCTGCCGCAGGTCTTTGGTTACGGTTTCCAGTTCGGTCAGCGGGCCAAGGTAAACATCTTTCGTGGCCGTGAAAGCCTTTGCCAGCTGCTTTTCCAGCGCGTTGAGCTTCGCCCGGTCTTTCTTTGCGTCGTCGATCATGTCATCGGTGTAGACAATGCCGACGTACTTTTCCAGAGCTTCGTTGACGTAGGCTTCAACGGCTTCTTTGTTCCAGACCAGCGGCGGGATGATGGGTTTCTGAATCTGGACGGTGAGTTCTTCCATGTTCATACCTCCTGTGGATGATTCAGCAGGCTTTCGCCTGTTGGCTTGCAGGCTGCGAAACGAAAATCCCGATGTCAAGCGGCTTCTGCTCACGAATAGCCTGCATGAGCTGGGCGTCCGTTTCGATGCCATAATCGCGCTTCAGGATGTCGCGCAAAATGTCTTTAAGCTCCATTCTGGCACTTCCTTTCGAGCATCAGCCGCATATCGCTGGCGTCCCGCGCGATGTTTTCGATGAATTTGACGATCTGCCGGAGCTGGTCACGCTCCTGCTCGCTGACTTTTCCGTCGAGGGCGATTTTCAGGACAGCGTTCTGCATGGCCTGAATGTCGTTGCCGTTGGTGTGGGTCAGGAAGTTGACCGCCACGCTTTCGATGCTCTTTACTTCGCAGGTAAGGGCACCGCCGACGTGCTTCCCGATGGGACAGTCGGTCTTGCAATAATGAGTTTCCATTTCGGGCATACCATACAGGTCAGCCATCGCACAGACGATGTCCTGGGGCACGTTCGCGGTATCGACTTCATAATTGCGCAAAGCGGATTCCGAAATATTCAGGCGGGATGCCGCTCCAAGGCGGCTGCTCAGTGCGTCGTTGTGTTCCGACGCCTTTTTCCGACATAAAAAGTAATAGTTGTCATTGCCTTTGCTGCACTCATTCTGCATATCTTCTCGGCTCCAATGCTGTAAAATAAATGTAACGGTTACTCAACTTCGATCACGACGTGGTGAACTTCGGCATTGGTGATACCAAGATACTCGCTGACCTTGTTCATCACGGCTCCCTTGACCGACTTGTTGAGGACTTGACGCATGGTCGCGTCGGTAGTACCGGCGGCCTGTGCCAGATCGCTGTTGGACAGACCTCTCATGGTCATAATGGTCTTGACCGTGCGCTTCCAGTCCAGATGCAGTTCGAGCTTCATATTTAAATTCTTGACCTCCTTTGCTTTTTTTGGTGAGCTATGCTATATTTAGGGTATACTTACATTTGTAAACGACTTTGTGAGCGTTTGTCGATTTACATTTGCTATTATAACTCTCATTTGTGAGTGCGTCAACAGCTTTCGCTCTCATTTGTGAGTAAAATTGTGAGGTGTTTTATATTATGGCTTGTATGAAAACATTTTGGACGCCTGCGCACGGCATGACATCGCACCCAGCAGACTCATTATTGAGAGCGGATTTGCGAGTTCCAACATCGCCCGCCTGAAAAAAGGCAAGGCTCCCCATCTGGATATGATTCAGGGTATGGCCGAACGGCTGGGCATGAGCATTGACGAGCTGGTTTACGGCCGGGACGGCATTGTGATCTTGACCGATACCGAAAAGCAGCGGCTCAAAGCACACGGCCGTAAGAATCTTGATGTGCTGAATGCTGACGAAAAAGAGCTGCTTTCGATTTACCGCTCCATTCCGGTGGAAAAGCGTTCCATGTGCAAGGACTTTTTGCGCACCCACGTTGCGGTCGTCACTGATCCTGCCGTGGATGCCGAAAAGAAAGAGTAAAATATAAGAGGTGTGCTATGGTTTCGCAGGAAGAATTCATTCAGGAGCTTCAAACGCTGCTTGCTGCATATCAGGCGGCCAGCGTAGAAGATCGTGAAAAGGTCATGCGGATTTTGGCAAAATACGTTCCGAAAGATAAGGCCCAGCAATGAGAAAGAAGAAAATCGACGCGCCAAAAGAAAAGCCGCAGAGGGCGGCCATATACCTGCGTGTTTCGACCGCGTATCAGGTAGACCGTGACAGCCTGCCCATGCAGCGGAAAGACCTTGTCGGCTACTGCGAATACGCTTTGAATATTAGTGACTATACCATTTTTGAGGATGCAGGCTATTCAGGAAAGAATACTGACCGGCCGGCATTTCAAAAAATGATGATGCAGATTCGGAACGGTATGTACTCCCATCTGCTCGTCTGGAAGATTGACCGTATCAGCCGAAACTTGCTCGACTTCGCCCAGATGTATGAGGAGCTGAAGACGCTCGGCGTGACGTTCATCTCGCGCAATGAGCAATTCGACACGTCCACGGCGATGGGTGAAGCGATGCTCAAAATGGTGCTGATCTTTGCGGAGTTGGAGCGCAAGACAACGGCAGAGCGCGTCACGGCCACGATGATCAGCAGGGCGAACGATGGCACGTGGAACGGCGGTCGGGTTCCCTTTGGGTATGATTACAACAAGGAAACCCAGACGTTTTCCGTCAATGGCGACGAAAGTTTCATTGTGCTGGAAATGTACGACCTATACGAAAAGACGGATTCGTTGGTTCACACGGCGCGGGAGCTGAACGACCGCGGCTATGTGTCACGCCAGCACAATCCGTTCTCCCCTGTGTCGGTCTGGACAATTCTTCGGAATCCGTGGTATATCGGCACATACCGCTATAATTATTACAAGATACCGGGGCGCAAGGCCATCAAGGACGAATCCGAATGGGTTGTAATACCAGACCATCATACCCCGCTTGTGAGCAAAGAACGGTTCGACAGGGTTCAGAAGATGCTGGATTCAAACGCCAGATACCGCAATACACCCGGCAGGAGCGCGACACAGAAGAACGTCAATATCTTTTCCGGGCTTATATGGTGCGCCTGCTGTGGGGCCGCTTTTACGGCTTCTCCGGGCAAGCTCCATGCGTCCGGGTATCGGTCGGCCAAGTATGGCTGCCCGAATGTGCGCAAGACAAAGACTTGCAATGCGAAATACACCTCGGACACGGTGTTGGGCGAGTTCTTGCTAAATTTCATCTTGAACGTGATAAATGCTCAAAAGAGGTTCGACCAGATAAAATCCCCGGCTGATCTGGAAGCGCAGCTCCTGCGCGGCGACACGTTCAAGAACGTGGCAGGGATAGATTCGGCCAGCGTGGACGCTCTGTATGAAATGCTGGCCGAATATTCCCCTGCTGATTCGGTGCTGCTGAAAAAGCCGACGGTCAAAAAGAATCTCGACCCGGAGCTGCGCAAGCTGCGGGCAGATAAACGAAAGACGGAACGCGCCCTCGCGCGGCTCGATCACATCTACCTGTACTCAAATAAGCAGATGTCGGACAAAGAATACCTCATCAAGAAAAATGACTTGATGAACGATCTGAAAGAGCAGGACAAGTCTATCGGCCTGCTGACGTCGGAATCGTGGGCGCAGTCGCTTTCGGATGATGATTTTCTGGAACAGGCCAGCAGCTTCATCATGTCCCAGCGGTTGCAAGAGCGCGAGTATATTTATTTTCAGGGGTTGGCTGAATGCACGGAGCCATCTGTGCTGCGGTCGTTCTTCCTGTCGATTGTCGATTCCGTGCGCATGAGAAACGGCCATGTGGAAACTTTGACGTTCAAGAACGGAATATCTCATAAGTTCACCTATCTCGCAATATAAAAAGGCCCGGAGCCGCTTTCATGTGGTTCTGGGCCTTTTGCTGTATTCGATTCAAACGTCCCGGCTGACCATGTGATAGGCGTACCAGTGGCCCCGCCGCTGGAACAGGCGATACTGGCTTGTGAACTCCTGTCCTGTGCAGTCATAGGGGCTGTTGCAGGCTTCCAGATAGCAGTTATCATCGAACCACTCAGCGGCGTCCTCTTTGTGTGCCGTGTCCAGCTCGTCAGGCAGTCGGACAAGTTCAAGGCGTCCATCGTAGTCTGCGCTTATAATGCGCGTGTTGGAGATCGGGCGGTTGTTGTATTCCCGGATTTCCCGCTTCGTGTTGGTGATAAAGATTTCACGGTTGGCCTTTTTCTCAGGTGCAGCGGCGGGGGCGTTCTGAGCGAATATCAGGAAGATGTAGGCATCCCGCAGCTTTTCGGTATCAGTGATATTAAACATTTTTCTCTCTCCATTCTTCCGGGTAGTCATAGGCGTTGAAAAATCCTGCTGAGTATGCGTTGCCGATTCTGTGGCCCTCGCTGTCGATCTGGGTGCGTTGTACGATCTCTTGACCGTACATGTTGTAGCCCAGCGTGTAGAGGTACTTTTTTTGTGCGGTACTGGCCGCTGGTCAGCAGGGCCTTTGCCATTTGCTTGGATGCTTTCATGTTGCTCCCTCCTGTTCAGAAGATAAAAACGTCAACGTAGCTGTTGCGGAACGTGCTTTCGCTTCCGTCCTCGTCCTTGACAACGACGTACTGGTCGTGCGGGTCGGTTTCGTCAAAGCCCATCGCCATGATTTCGGCGGCAGGGATGGTCTTGCAGGTGACGCTCTTCGCGTACTCGGTATAAAAACAGGCGGCGGCGTTCTTGTTGAACTTCTTCTTCAGCGCGATCTTGACAGTAATTTTTTAGCCCTCCTCGACTTCGACCATTCCGGCCAGCTTATAAAGCAGCTCGTGGTCTGCTGCGGAGATCTTCTCCTGCTCAAACTCACGGTCGATCTGCCAGAATGTAGCATCTCGGTCGTTTTCGGTTTTGATTTCGGAAATCATTTTGGCCAGCTTCTTAAACATTTCCATTTCCCCTTTTAGTTGATTTTGATGGTGAGACAACCGGTTCCATCCTGCCAGAACTTGAAGATGCTTTTCCCGGTCTTCTTGTGTTCATACTTTGCGGATGCAGTGGAGCTTGCGACGAAAGATTTTCCAAAATACCATTCAACGGATTCCTTGGTATCGACTGCGCTGTTGGTTTTGTATGTAATCATCATTTTTGTGCCCTCCGCTCTCCGTTGTGTGTTTGTAAATCATTCTGTGATTGTATTATCACTTCTATTTGCGAGTAAGTCAACAGGTGTGATATTATTTTTGCAAAAGAAAAGCCGCAAGGCGGTTAAACCTCGCGGCTGATTCTGATTCACATTTGTAACTCGTGGGGGTTATTCTATCAACATCGCATCGCCGAAGGAAAAGAAGCGGTACTTTTCCTCTACGGCAACTTTATAGGCAGCCATGGTCTTTTCGTAGCCGTAGAGGGCAGAGACCAACATGATGAGGGTGCTTTCCGGCAGGTGGAAGTTGGTGATCAGGCCATCGATGCAGTTGAACTTGACACCCGGGTAGAGAAAAATAGAGGTATTGCCGCTGCAGGCCTTGATCTCGCCATATTTTGCGGCGGCGGCTTCCAGCGTGCGGCAGCTGGTGGTGCCAACGGCGATCACGCGGTGCCCGGCGGCCTTGGTTTCCCGGATGCGCTGAGCAGTCTCCTCGCTGATGGAATACCACTCACTGTGCATTTTGTGGTCTGTGATCTCGTCCTCCTGCACGGGGCGGAAGGTTCCCAGACCCACATGCAGGGTAACCTCGGCAATGCCGACACCCTTGGAACGGATGGTATCCATCAGCTCCGGGGTGAAGTGCAGGCCTGCCGTGGGTGCGGCAGCGCTGCCCAGCTCCTTGGCATAGACCGTCTGATACTGGCTCTGATCTTCCAACTGCTTGGTGATGTAGGGTGGCAATGGCATCTTGCCAAATTCATCCAGTTTTTCATAAAGGGTCTCGGTGTCATAATAGAATGTAACAAACTTGTTGCCATCCTCCAGCGTTTCGTCCACCACAGCGGTCAGGGTGCCGTCACCAAAACTAACCTTGGTGCCGGGCTGCATCCGCTTGCCGGGCTTTGCCAGGCACTCCCACTGATCTCCCTTGACCTGCCGCAGAAGCAGCAGCTCACACACAGCACCGGTGGGCTGTTTGACACCCACGATGCGGGCGGGCAGCACCTTGGAGTTGTTGACCACCAGCAGGTCACCCGGCTCAAGATATTCCGGCAGATCGCGGAAGATCCGGTGCTGGATGCTGTCGTCCTTCTGGCTCAGAACCATGAGCCGGGCCGAGTCTCTGGGGTCTGCAGGCTCCTGTGCAATGAGTTCTTTGGGTAAATCGTACCAAAAATCTTTTTTTAACATGCTTTGCATTTGCCTTTCCGATGATTGACACGAGTGCCGTATCAATGTTATCATAAAATCTGTATAAACAGTATCTATTATATTGCAAGGTCGGCTGGTTTGCAAGCCGTGTTCGATGTAAATTTGCTTTTATTGAAAGGAAAGGTGCTGGAAATGGAAAAACAGTATAAAGTTGGTATCGTTGGTGCAACGGGCATGGTGGGGCAGCGTTTTGTGACCCTGCTTGAGAATCATCCCTGGTTCAAGCTGACCACGCTGGCCGCGTCCGGCCGCAGCGCAGGCAAGACCTATGAGGAGGCCGTTGGCAGCCGCTGGGCAATGACCACCCCGATGCCCGAGAGCGTCAAGAAGATGGTCGTGCTGGATGCCGCCAAGGTGGAAGAGGTCGCTTCTCAGGTCGATTTCATCTTCTGCGCAGTCAATATGCCCAAGGCCGAGATCAAGGCACTGGAAGAGGCTTACGCAAAGGCCGAGTGCCCTGTGGTCTCCAACAACAGCGCAAACCGCTTTACCCCGGATGTTCCCATGGTCGTGCCTGAGATCAACGCGGACCACATTGAGATCATCCCTGCCCAGCGCAAGCGTCTGGGCACCAAGCGCGGCTTCATCGCGGTCAAGTCCAACTGCAGCCTGCAGAGCTACGTGCCTGCCCTGCATCCTCTGATGAAGGAGTTTGGTGTCAACAAGGCTCTGGTCTGCACCTATCAGGCTATTTCCGGTGCAGGCAAGACCTTTGACCGGATGCCCGAGATCGTAGATAACGTCATCCCCTACATCGGCGGTGAGGAAGAGAAGAGCGAGCGCGAGCCGCTGAAGCTGTGGGGCCATATCGAGGGCGATCAGATCGTCAACGCCGAGAAGCCCACGATCACTGCGCAATGCTTCCCGTGTCCCCGTTTCTGACGGCCACACTGCCGCCGTGTTTGTAAGCTTTGACAAAAAGCCCACCCAGGAGCAGATGCTCGAGGCCTGGGCTAACTTCCGCGGCCCTGCACAGGAGCTGAACCTGCCCAGCGCACCCAAGCAGTTCCTGCACTACTTCACTGAGCCCGATCGTCCTCAGCCCAAGCTGGATCGCAACACCGAGAACGGCATGGCTGTCTGCATCGGCCGCCTGCGCGAGGACACCCTGTTTGACTACAAGTTCGCCTGCATGAGCCACAACACCCTGCGCGGCGCTGCCGGCGGTGCTGTGCTGCTGGCCGAGCTGCTGGCTGCAAAGGGCTATTTTGACTGAACAACACGTTCCTGACGGAGCGTACAAAGGAGTTTTATACTATGAAGAATCCTGTCTTTACCGGCGCGGCGGTGGCGATCATCACCCCCATGTACGAAGATGGCAGCATCAACTTTGATGAGCTGGGCCGCATCATTGAAGATCAGATCGCACGGGGCACCGATGCTATTGTGATCTGCGGAACTACCGGCGAATGCTCTACCATGACCGATGAGGAGCAGCTGGCCGCCATCAAGTTTACGGTCGAGACGGTCAACCACCGGGTGCCTGTTATTGCGGGTGCTGGTTCCAATGATACCGATCACGGCTGTGCACTGGCAGCAAAGTCTGCTGCCTGCGGTGCCGATGCCCTGCTGCTGGTGACCCCCTATTACAACAAGACCACGCAGGCAGGTCTGGTGGCTCACTTTACCGCTATGGCCGAGGCGGGCGGCATCCCTGTTATCCTGTATAATGTGCCTTCCCGTACCGGCCTGAACATCACCCCCGAGACAGCGCTGGAGCTGAGCCGGAATCCGCTTATCAACGGCATCAAGGAGGCCTCGGGCAACATCTCTCAGGTGGCCAGGATCGCCCAGCTGTGCGGCGATGAGTTGAACATCTACTCTGGCAACGATGATCAGGTTGTTCCCCTGCTGTCTCTGGGCGGCAAGGGTGTCATCAGTGTGGTCTCCAATGTCAAGCCTGAGCTGGTGCACAACTGCTGCAAGGCATGGTTTGAGGGTGACACCAAAACTGCCTGCAAGCTGCAGCTGGAGATCCTGCCCTTGGCGGATGCACTCTTCTGCGAAGTAAATCCCATCCCTGTCAAGTACGCCATGAATGTGCTGGGCTGGGAGGCCGGTCCCTGCCGTCTGCCGCTGGTCGAGCCCAGTGATGCCCACAAGGAGAAGATCGAGCAGGCATTGGCTGCCGAAGGTCTGATTCAGGAATAAACGAAACAACGCACAATGCCCGGTGGAATTGGTTCTTCCCGGGCATTTGCCGTTACAACAGAAAATGAGGAAACAAAAATGACGGATATTATCATTCAGGGCATTGGCGGCCGGATGGGCCACGCCCTCTGCGAGATGATCGCAAACCGGAGTGACTGCCGCGTGGTCGCCGGGATCGACCAGCAGGACGGTGAGCAGAACGGCATCCCCGTATACGACAGTCTGGATAAGCTGGACGGCAAGGGCGATGTCATCATTGATTTCAGCGCTCCTGCTGCTGTGGAAAAGGCACTGACCTATTGCGAAGCACACAAGATGCCCATCGTGGTCTGCACCACTGGCCTTTCCGAAGAGCTGCAGCTGAAGGTGGTGCAGCTGTCCCGCATTGTGCCCGTGTTCAAGAGCGCCAACATGTCCATCGGCATCAACCTGCTGTCGGAGCTGTGCAAGCGTGCATCGGCCATTCTGGGTGCAGACTATGATGTGGAGATCGTGGAGCAGCACCACCACAACAAGCTGGATGCCCCCAGCGGCACTGCCTGATGCTGGCCGATGCCATCAACGAAGAGAACAACGGCGCATATCATTATGTTTACGACCGTTCCTCTGTGCGCCAGAAGCGCGACCCCAAGGAGATCGGCATCAGCTCCGTGCGCGGAGGCAGCATCGTGGGCGACCACGAGGTGCTGTTCTGCGGTCCGGACGAGGTCATCACCCTCAAGCATACTGCATATTCCCGCAGTGTTTTTGCAAATGGCGCAATAAATGCTGCTGTCTATCTTGCAAAAAAGGAGCCGGGCCTGTACAATATGGGTAACATGATCGCAGAGCTGTAAGGTCTCTGCGTCTTCCACCATTTTGAGCGGCAGGAGGGCTGACGGAATGGAGCAGGCAAGACACGCGGCATCCACGAAACGACATTCGCGGCACGAACCGCAGAACCGGCGAAAACGAAAACCCGTTTTTCTGAGGATGATGGGCGTGCTGCTGGTGGCTGGTGCGGCATTGGCCTGCTTGGGCTTCTGGCGCTTCCAGACTCCCGGCATCGTGCTTGGCCCCTTTGAGGACGAGCCTTTGACCGCTGAAAGCGTTCCCCCGCCCGAACCGGAACCGCAGCCTGTTACAACCACACTGCGTTTTTCGGCCACCGGGGACAACCTGATTCATGCCCCCATCTACAAACAGGCAGCCCGCCGGGCAGCGGAAGGCCAGCGATATAATTTTAACTACTGCTACGAGCACCTGCTGGATTTTTATGCCGCGCAGGATGTAAACTGGATCAACCAGGAAACGCTCTGCAGCAAGGAACTGGAGCCTTCCACCTATCCCTGCTTTTCTACCCCCGGTGAATGCGCAGAGGCTCTTTACCGGGCAGGCATCCGGGTGTTCAGTCTTTCCAACAACCACACCTATGATAAAGGTGCCAAAGGTATCGCAGCAACGCTGCGGTTCTGGGACGAGATGCCGGAAGATGTGGTCACGACCGGCCTGTGGTACGGAGAGAGCGATTATGGTACTATCCCCCTGCAGACTGTGAACGGTGTGACGATTGCCTACCTCTCCTACACCGACCACACCAATGGCATCCCGCAGAGCAGTGCCATGACGGCCAATGTCATCTACACCAGCCAGCGGGATGTGATGGAACAACAGGTGCGCAGGGCGCGTGAGCTGGCCGATTTCGTGGTGGTGGGAGTTCACTGGGGCGTGGAGGACAGCCACAAGATCACCCAGACCCAGCGGGACCTCGCCCAGCAGCTTTCCGACTGGGGTGCGGATGTTATTCTGGGCACGCACCCTCATGTGGTGCAGGATGCCGAGTGGAAGACCTCTGTGGATGGCCGCCAGACCTTTGTGGCCTATTCCCTGGGAAATTTCCTCAGCACCCAGAGCAAACCGGATCAGCTCATCGGTGCTATCCTGACACTGGAACTGAACAAGACGACGGACCCGGATGGCAGCGTTCACTGCGCTGTCGCTTCCCCGCAATTACATCCCACCGTGACCCACTATGATGCAGGAAAATCCAATGTCCGCACCTACCTCTTCCGGGATTACACGTCGGAGCTGGCGCAGGCGCACGGTGTCCGGGCCGCTACCCCAGCTTGGGATAGAATACATTCAGAACGTATTACAGACCAACATCAACAGCGCGTTTTTGGCGCTCACCTGAATTTGCAGCCCTTTTGGGGGCAGATTGGAGTGTTCATTATGTATGGTGTTTCCAAAATCAATATTGAGCCCAGCCTGATGATGATCAGTGTGCAGGATGTGGAGTTCAAGGGCAACAGCCTGGCCCGCTACCTGCAGATCTTTGCCGATACCGGCGTTGTGGTGGATATGATCAGTCAGAGCGCCCCTCACGGTACCAACATTGATTTCAGCTTTACCGCATCTGCCAGCGATCTGACACTGGTGATGAAGGCCATCTCTGCAGCCAATCTCGACAAGGATGCCAAGGCTTCCCCGCTGATCAGCGTTGGTTACTCCAAGCTGAACCTCTTCGGTGAGGACATGGTCACCAGCTGCGGTGTAGCTGCCCGGGCCCTGAACGCACTGGCCATGGCTGACATCGAGGTTCTGCTCATTACCACCAGCGATCTGGATATTTCTCTGCTGGTGCGTAGTGAGAACGAGGACTCCGCTTACGATGTGCTGAAGAAGGCCTTTGAGCTGTAAGTGCCCTTCTCTATAAACATTACACAAACGTAAAAAGCCCGGCGGCATCCGATTTTTGGATGTCGCCGGGCTTTTATCATACGTTGGTTCTAAAAGATTACAGGGTCACTTTGTGATAGATCTTCTTGCCCTTCTTGATGACGATACCGTTCTTCAGCTGATCAGCGGTAAAGCTGACAGTGGGAGCGCCCACCTTTTCACCATCCACCAGGACACCGCCCTGCACAACCAGGCGGCGGGCCTCGCCGTTGGAAGCGGCCAGACCGGCCTTGACCATGAGGGTCAGGATGCCGATGGAGCCGTCGGTCAGATCCGCTTCGGTCAGCTGAGTGGAGGGCATGTGCTCAGTGTCAGCAGCTCCGCTGAACAGGGCGCGGGCAGCGTTCTGGCTTTCTCAGCCTCTTCCTCGCCGTGGACCATCTTGGTCAGCTCGTAAGCCAGGATCTCCTTGGCCTCGTTCAGGCGCTGGTCCTTCCAGGTGCTCATCTCATCGATCTGCTCCAGCGGGAGGAAGGTCAGCATCCGGATGCACTTCATCACATCAGCATCGCCAACATTGCGCCAGTACTGGTAGAACTCAAAAGGACTGGTCTTGTTGGGGTCGAGCCAGACCGCATTGCCTGCAGTCTTGCCCATCTTCTTGCCCTGAGAATCGGTCAGCAGGGTAATAGTCATCGCGTAGGCATCCTTACCCAGCTTGCGGCGGATCAGCTCGGTGCCGCCCAGCATATTGCTCCACTGGTCATCGCCGCCAAACTGCATGTTGCAGCCGTAGTGCTGGAACATGTAGTAGAAGTCGTAGCTCTGCATGATCATGTAGTTGAACTCAAGGAAAGACAGGCCCTTCTCCATGCGCTGCTCATAGCACTTGGCGCGGAGCATGTTGTTGACGGAGAAGCAGGCACCCACATCACGCAGCAGCTCAACATAATTCAGGTTCAGCAGCCAGTCGGCATTGTTCAGCATCAGAGCCTTACCCTCAGAGAAATCGATGAACTTCTCCATCTGCTTCTTGAAGCAGGCTGCATTGTGAGCAATGTCCTCCTTGGTCAGCATCTTGCGCATGTCGGTACGGCCAGAGGGGTCGCCGATCATGGTGGTACCGCCGCCGATCAGAGCGATGGGCTTGTTGCCGGCCATCTGCAGGCGCTTCATCAGGGTCAGGGCCATAAAGTGGCCTGCAGTCAGGCTGTCCGCAGTGCAGTCAAAGCCAATGTAGAAAGTGGCCTTGCCGTTGTTGATGAGGTCAATGATCTCATTGTCGGTGATCTGGGCCACCAGACCGCGTGCCTGCAGTTCTTCGTAAAGGGTCATGGGATTATCCTCCTGTTTTGTCGGGCAGAGGACAAAAGAAAACGCCCCCTGCCAAAAATGAATTTGGCAGAGGGCGAGAAAATCGCGGTACCACCTCTGTTTGCCGCCCCCTCACGGAAACGGCCTCACGAGTGCGCCCCACAGAGATGGGATACACTCCTGCGTTTGTAACGCTCGCACGCGGCACAGCCTACTAGCCAAAGCATTCAGCCTGCAACTCCGGGAGGTATTTCCCCTGCTGTTCTGCACACCCCTTGCACCAACCGGGGTCTCTCTGGGCAGACACTGACAAGGTACTTGTTCCCCTCAACGTCTTTCAACAGAAATCAGTTTAGCACAAATCAGCAGGGTTGTCAATCACCGGTTTCATGCTCAGCCAGCCCCAGCATCTCTCTGGCATTGGCACGGGAAAGCTCCGTGACATGGTCACCGGAAATAATATGCGCCAGCGCGTCCACTCTGCCTCGGTATCCAGCGGGTGGATCTCGGTATAGGTTCGCTCATTCGTGATATTTTTCTGGATAAGCAGATGGCAGTCGGCCAGTGCAGCGATCTGCGCTGTGTGAGTGATGCAGAGGATCTGGTGATCTTTTGCACTCTGTTTGAGCACCTCACCGATGCGGCTGGCTGCCTTGCCGGACACACCGCTGTCGATCTCATCGTAGATGACCGTAGGCACTGCGTCCTTATCGGCCATAGCGTTCTTGATTGCCAGCGTGATACGGCTCAGCTCACCGCCGGAAGCAATTTTTGCCAGCGGCTTGGGATCCTCACCGGGGTTTGTGGAAATATAAAACTCCACGCTGTCCTGGCCATGGCTGGCCAGCGGGCCGCGGGTATGGCGCAGGGTCATGCGGACACCTGGCATGTTCAAAAAATCCAGTGTGCCGGAGATGCGCCTGTTCAATTCCTCAAAGGCTTTCAGGCGGGTCTGGGTCAGTACCTCGGCCTTATCCCTGGCCAGTACATAGAGCCGATGCTTTTCAGCCTGCAGATGCTCTGTCCGCTCCTGTGAGAATTGGATGCGGTCCAGCTCTTCCCTTGCCTGCTGTCCAAATGCGATGATATCTTCCACAGTATCACCGTATTTTCGCTTGAGCTTGTAGATCAGATCCATCCGCTGTTCGATCTCATCCAGCTCTGCATCATTCGTCTCGTAGCCCTCCAGCCGCCCGATCAGGTCAGCAGAAAGGTCTTTTGCGGTGTAATAAAGATCCAGCAGCTGTCCGGCGGCAGAAGAAAGGCCGCTGTCCAGTTGGGCAGCACCATCGATCGCATTGGAGGCTTCCCCCAGCAGATCAACGGCACCCGGGGCATCATCTCCGCCCGAAAGCAGCGCATAGCTCTGGGAGATGCGCTCCCGGATGGTGGAGGCATTCGCCAGAACCTTACGGCGGGCCGCCAGCGTCTCCTCTTCGCCTGCGGTCAGGCTGGCATCCTCGATCTCCTGTACCTGATAACTCAGCAGATCGATCTTTCGCTGTTTTTCACCCTCATCGGTGATGATGGCATCCAGCTCCTTTTTGACCTTGATAAGCTCCCGGTAAACAGCATAATACTCCTGATATACCGCCCCGTTCTGGGCGTAGGCATCCAGGATACCCTCATGGCGGGCCGGGTTCAACAGGCCTACGGAATCGTGCTGGCCGTTGATGTTGATGAGCCCACCGCACAGTTCCCGCAGAATGGCTGCTGTGCAGGCATTCCGTTGATGCGGCAGGTGCTCTTGCCCTCGGCAGTGATCTCACGGCTCAGGGTCAGCGCTTCTGAGCGCTCATACCCCGCCTTTTCCAGGCTGTCCAGCACTGCAGGCGGAACATCATCAAATGCCGCTCGGATGACTGCTTTTGCAGCCCCCGTGCGCACCAGATCCTTGGAGGTGCGGTTGCCCAGAATGGCATTGATGGAGTCGATCAGGATAGATTTGCCCGCACCGGTCTCGCCGGTAAGGACATTCAGGCCCTTCTCAAAATGCACGTTGGCCTTCTGGATGACTGCAACATTTTCAATTTGCAGACTGCTCAACATGTTCGTTCTCTCCTGCCTTTATTTCTGCCCGATGTAATGCCCAAGCTCGGTGCAAATGGTCTTTGCGTCCCGCTCTGAGCGGGCCACGATCAGAAAGGTATCGTCACCAGAAAGGGTGCCGACCACATTTTTCCACTTGAGTGCGTCAAACACCTCGCAGGCTGCATTGGCCATGCCGGAATAGCATTTGACAAGCACCACATGGCCCGCAAAGTCCACCCCCAGGACAGATTCATGGAAGATGGTCTCAAATCGGGCCTGCATCTTGGGGTTCAGTGCCTCGCTGTGGCTGGAAACATAGCGGTAGCCGGTGGTGGTGGCAGCTTTGACAAGGTTCATCTCCCGGATATCGCGGGAGATGGTCGCCTGTGTGGCATCAAAGCCCTCCTTGCTTAGGTACTCCAACAGAGTCTCCTGCCGGCTGATGGGATTCTCCTGAATCAGACGCAGAATGGTCTGCTGCCGCTTCTGCTTGCTCTTGTTATCCCCTCGGCTGGTGCGTCCCATGTGATCTTCTCCCTTCGTTGTGTTTGTGTCATCGTCTGCCGCGCAGTTTCTGGTCAATGGCCTGGAACTGGTCGGCTTTGCTGAAGGTGATGAGCTGCACGACCTGGTCAGACAGCCGCACCTCCGCGGTGGCCCCGGCTTTTACGGAATAGCCCGCATCCCCATCACAGCTGATAAAAACTTCTTCATCTGCCACCTGGCCCACACAGAGGTTGATCTTGCGCTCCTGCGCAAAAACCATGGCCGGGCTGGCAAGGCTGTGGGGGCAGATGGGCGTGACAACGATGCCCTTGGTCTGAGAATCAAGGATCGGCCCGCCTGCCGCCAGAGAATAAGCGGTGGAGCCGGTGGGCGTTGCCACAATGACACCATCGCCCCGGTAATGCTCCACCAGGATATCGTCACAATAGATGCTGAAATCCACTGCCTGCTGCAGGCGGCCCTTGGTCATAACCACATCATTCAGGGCATGGCCCTCCCAGCTGTCATCCCCCAGCACACGGACATAGAGCAGCATCCGATTATCCAGAAAATATTCACCCCGGGCTACAGCGGAGAGCTTGGATTCCATTTCATCGACCTCACAGGTGGCCAGAAAGCCGCACCGGCCCAGATTGATGCCCAGGATGGGCTTTCTATATTCCAGTGAGAGGTTGGCTTCATGCAGGATGGTGCCATCTCCTCCGATGGTCAGGATGACATCCGTCCGCTCCAGGCATTCCTTCTGGGACAGATACACCACGCCCATGGTCATACACTCGGCCTGCAGGCCGTCCTGCATCAGCACCTGTGCCCCATGGGTCAGCAGGATCTGCGCCGCCCGCTGGGAAATGCCGTAGGCCATAGCCTTGCCGGGGTTTGGGGAAATGTAGACGGTCATCGTCCGCGCCCTCCCTGATTTTATGGATTATGGTTCAGCGGTCCAGCGTAGAATGGCTGGATGCCACCACCTGTTCAGCAACCGAATCATCCAGTGCACCGGGTTCATCGCTCTTCTGAACGAACATCAGATATTCAATGTTCCCCTCAGGGCCCTTGACGGGGCTGAAATCCAGTCCGCAGACCTTGAAGCCGTTGGCAGCAGCATAGCCCATGGCATTGTGCAGCACCTCGCGGTGGGTGGCAGGGTCACGGACAACACCGTTTTTGCCCACCTTTTCGCGGCCAGCCTCAAACTGGGGCTTGACCAGGCAGACACCCATAGCGTCCGGGGTGGTGATGGCCTGCGCCACCGGGAAGATATGATGCAGCGAGATGAAAGAGACATCTACACTGAAAAACTCGATCGGCTCTGCCAGCTGGTCAAGGGTCACGTTGCGGATGTTTGTGCGCTCCATATTGACCACCCGCTCATCGGTGCGCAGACTCCATGCCAGCTGACCGTAGCCCACATCCACTGCGTAGACCTTGACTGCACCATTTTGCAGCATACAGTCGGTAAAGCCGCCGGTGGATGCGCCAATGTCCATGCAGACCTTCCCCTTAGGAGTCAGCGGAAAACACTGCATCGCCTTTTCCAGTTTCAGGCCGCCGCGGCTGACATAACCGATATCATGGCCGCGCACCTCCACCTTGGCATCCTCTTTGATCATCTCACCGGCCTTGTCCACCTTCTGTTCGTTGACAAAGACCACGCCGGACATGATCAGTGCCTTGGCGCGCTCACGGCTCTGGATCAGACCATGCTGAACCAGATATTGATCCAAACGAATCTTCAAGATTCTGCTCCTTTCCATGTACGGATGGCCTGTGCCAGATGTTCAGCATCCAGGCCGGTGCTCTGCTTGATCTGCGGAACCGTCGCATGGGGCAGACGCACATCCTCCACACCACGGTGAATATAAGTACCCTGCCAGCCTGCTTTCTGCAGAGCCATTTCCAGATGCTCACCGATGCCGCCGCAGGCACGCATTCTTCAGCAAACAAAACAACGTCATATCTTGAAATTTCAGAAATAAGCTCGGGTGTAAAGGGATATATCTTTACAAGCTTATATACATCACAGGGAACGTTTTCTTTGCTCAGAAGCTTCGCCGCAGTCAGCACATCCTCGACTTCGTCGGCGTAACTAACCATTACAGCCTTGGCATCAGGGGCGGTATAGAGCCGGTCATATTCTCTGCCGGAACAGCCAAACTGCGCCAGTGCTGCGCTCTCACCACCGCGGGGATACCGGATTGCCCGGGGGCCCTGCATCTCATCACTGAGCAGGATGGGCAGCCAGTGCCGCAGTTCGGCATAGTTGGAGGGCGAATAGACCGGGATCCCCACCTGACTGAGGAAGGCCGGGTCAAAGATTCCCTGATGGGTCTCGCCGTCTGCCGGAACAAAACCGGCACGGTCGATGGCAAGGACAACATTCTCCTTCAGCAGGTTCACATCATGGATGATCTGGTCATAGGAACGCTGCAGGAAGGTGGAGTAGATACAGACCACCGGCAGCATTCCCTGGCTGGCAAGGCCCGCTGCAAAGGTCACGGCATGCTGCTCTGCCATACCCACATCAAAGAAACGCTTGGGGTGGGTGTGTGCAAAGAACTGCAGACCCGTACCATATTTCATGGCGGCCGTGATGGCACAGATCTTCTGGTTTTCTGCGCCCTCCTTGTTCAGGACATTGCCGAACACCGTCGAGAAAGACTCCTTGGGAGCCACCTCAGGGTCCGGAATGCTGTTGACCAGATCAAAGGTCGAAACACCGTGGAAGTTACCGGGGTTGCTCTCAGCCGGGGCATAGCCCTTGCCTTTCTTGGTCACAACATGCAGAAAATGGGGGCCGGGCTGCCTGTGGATATCGCGCAGGATCCCTTCAAGCTCCGGTTCGTTATTGCCATCAAAAGGACCATAATAGTGGAAGCCCATATCCTCGAACATGGTTGAGTGGTACATTGCCCTGCGCACCATGGCCTTGCTGTTCTGGATCGCAGATTTCAGCGGTGGGCCGATGACAGGCACGCTATCCAGAAAGGAACGCACATTTTCCTTGGCATCGTAATAGCGGCTGGTGGTGCGCAGATGGCTCAGGTAGCGGGACAACGCGCCCACATTCTTGGAAATGGACATCTTGTTGTCGTTCAGGATGACCAGCAGATTGTCCAGCCCGCCGATATTGTTCATCCCCTCGTAGACCATACCGCCGGTAAAGGCACCGTCACCAATGAGGGCAACCACCTGTCCCGGCTCGCCCCGCAGCTTTTTGGCCCAGGCAATGCCCACAGCCAGCGAGAGCGCGGTGTTGCCGTGACCGGCAATAAAAGCATCATGCTCACTTTCGTTGGGGTTCGGGAAACCGGAAATGCCATCCAGCTGCCGCAGCTTGGCAAAGCCCTCGCGGCGGCCGGTCAGCAGCTTGTGGGTATAGCACTGATGGCCCACATCAAACACGATCTCATCCGTGGGGGTGGTCAGCACCCGGTGCAGAGCCACCGTCAACTCCACAGCACCCAGATTGGATGCCAGATGGCCGCCGGTCTTTGATACGTTATCCAGAAGAAATTCACGGATTTCTGCGCAAAGCTGCACGGTCTGCTGACTGGACAGCTTTTTCAGATCGCTGGGCTGAGAGATTTTCTCCAGCAAAGGCGAATTCATAAATTCACGTCCTTCTCACGTTTTGAAATGGGGCGCTCAGAGGCCCATAGGATAGAGGAAGCCGACCAGTATACCCAGTGCAAAACCGGCCATAACCTGCAGCGGAGTGTGACCGACCATCTCTTTCAGGTGCATATTCTGCAGGAAGGGATTGTTTTTCTCGGTCACTTCGATCCACTGCTCCAGCATCTTGTTCAGCACCTTGGCCTGCTCGCCGGTCTCGCGGCGCACACCCATAGCATCGTGCATGGTGATGATGGCAACAACTGCGGCCACCGCAAAGATAGCCGAATGGATGCCCTCGCTGCGTGCCGTAGCAATGACCATGGCCGTTACCGTGGCGCTGTGGGCACTGGGCATACCGCCATCGCCCCACATCCGCTCCAGCTGGAACCTGCCCAGCAGGACAAAGTTGATGATGGTCTTGAGCACCTGCGCCACAAACCAGGACAACAGGGATACTGTAAGGATCTCATTGAACGTCAGGACGCTATGGATAAATTGCATGGTAGTTCCACCTTCTTATTTTTTCGGATCAGCTGCGGCGCACCAGCAGCTCTTTTGCCAGCTGCTCCAGGAAGGCGGCCTTTTCGCCAAATTCCGCGTGCAGGGAGGCGCAGGTCTCGTTGTTCAGTTTTTTTGCCAGCTCCATGGCACCCTCGGCCCCATACAAGGTCACAAAGGTGGTCTTCCGTTCTCACTGTCGCTGCCAATGGGTTTGCCCAGCTGTTCGGCGGTGCTGGTCACATCCAGCACATCGTCCACGATCTGGAACACCAGACCAATGCCGAAGGCATAGTCCTCCAGCTCCTTGCACTGGGTCTCATTGGCCTGAGCAGCGGCAGCACCCATCTGAACAGCAGCATTGATGAGCGCACCGGTCTTGTTCCGGTGGATCAACCGCAGCTGCTCCTCGGTGGCAGCCAGTGCCTCATATTTCAGGTCAAGCTCCTGCCCGTAAACCATGCCATGGCTGCCCGCACCAGCGCCCAAGGCCCTTGCGGCCCGCACACTGACAATGGGCGAAGCCGGTGCATTTGCAACCACGTTGAACGCCTCGGTCAACAGTACATCGCCGGCCAGCATAGCAGTGGATTCACCAAAGGTCTTGTGGCAGCTGGGCTTGCCCCGGCGCAGGTCATCGTTGTCCATGCAGGGCAGGTCATCATGGATCAAAGAATAGCAGTGCAACATCTCGACCGCCGCAGCAAACTGCTCGGCTGCTTCAGCGCTGCCGTTGAGCATATCACACACGGCCAGCACCAGCACTGCGCGGATGCGTTTGCCGCCGCCCAGCAGGCTGTAACGGGCAGCTCGGCAGACCTCAGATTCCTCGGGCAAAAAAGTCTCGCAGGCCTTTTCCAGTGCCTGATTTGCCCTGGCAAGATACTCTTGATACTGCTTCGCGTAATCCATGAAACTTCCTCCTTAATGTGCGGCATCCGGCCGGGGGGCCCGCTGCGCGTCGATCTCATCCAGTTGCAGCGTGGCCTTTTCCAGCGTACCGTTACAATAATCCATCAGGGATGCGGCTTCGGCATAGAGTTTGACCGATTCCGCCAGCGTTGTTTCCGGCTGCTGCATCTGTTCAAGGATGGCTTCCAGCCGGGTCATTCCATCCTCAAAGCTTTTGGGTGCTCTCATCCAGTTCCTCCACTGTGTTGACCGTGCAGGTCACGCGGTGTTCCGTGCCCCGGAGTTTACAGGTCTGCCCGGGCCGGAGTGCATCCGGCGTGCAGATCCTTCCCCTATTGTCCTGCACCATGGCATAGCCGCGGGCCAGCACACCGTAGGGGTTCAGGGATGCGGCAAGTGCTGCCGTATGCTTCAGACGCAGCTCTCCGGCCTGCAGCTTACCTCTGGCGGCAGTTTGCAGCCGCCCGGCCAGAGTATCCAGGCGGGCAGCACGCTCCTCCAGCGCTGCCTGTACACCAGCACGGGAAAGCAGCTGTTCGGTCTGTTCCAGCCTATTATAACATAAACTCAGCTTAAATTGGATACAATTGTGAATATTTTCTTCCAAAGTGCATAATTTCCGTCCTTGTTCGGCACGGTCGGGCACAGCAAGCTCTGCCGCCGCTGAGGGCGTGGGCGCGCGCTGATCTGCCACAAAATCCAGGATCGTAAAATCGATCTCGTGACCAATGGCGCTGATGAGGGGCGTTTTGCAGCGGTAGGCCGCCCGGGCAATGACCTCGGCGTTGAATACCCACAGGTCCTCCCGGCTTCCGCCGCCGCGCGCTACAATGATCTCGTCCACCCGCCCGCTTTTGTCCAGCCGGGTAATGGCATCAGCGATCTCCTCTGCCGCTTCAAAGCCCTGCACATTCACAGGAGCCAGCAGCAGACGCACTGCGGGCCAGCGCCGACCGATGACATTGCGGATATCCTGCAGTGCAGCACCAGTCTTGCTGGTAACAAGGCCGATACACTGCGGGAACCTGGGCAGCGGCTTTTTGTACTCCGGTGCAAAAAGCCCTTCTTTGTCCAGTTTTGCCTTCAGCTGTTCAAAGGCCAGCTGTGTCGAACCGATGCCGTCCGGAAACATGTCGTTGACATAGACCTGAAACGCACCGTCCCGCTCGTAGAGGGTCACACGGCAGCGCACCACCACCTTCATACCCTCTTCGGGCTGGAAACCCAGCCGCCGCGCATCGGAGCGGAACATCACAGCCCTGACGCTGGCGGCTTCGTCCCGCAGGGAAAAGTAGCAGTGCCCGCTCCGGGCGTTCTGCACAAAGTTGGCAATTTCGCCCCGCAGGGCCAGATCGAACAGAACATCATTCACGTCCAGCAGATTCTTGACGTACCGGTTCAGGGCCGAGACTGAGATCACTTCAGCCATAATCCAGCCCCCTGTGCAGCAAGAATGGACACACCGATGGCGTTGTCGCTGGAATACTGCCCGGGCACGAAATACACCTGCGGAAGGCGCTGCTGCACCCAGGCGCGGATGATATCACTGCTCATCACACCGCCCGCACAGACCACCGGCAGGCCGGGGTATTCCTTCTGGGCGGCTTTTGTCATCTTGACCACGGTGTCTGCCACACAGAGCAGGCAGTATTTGCAGACATACTCCGGGGTTTTGCCCTCATTCAGCAGGGCGTTGCACTGATTCTCCAGCCCCGAAAGACTGCACTGCATCCCCTTCACGCTGGATCTGGGCTTAATGGGTTCCTCACACAGGGCAGCCAGACGGGAAACTTCCACACCTGCCGGGAAGCCAAACCCCAGCTTGACCCCCACACGATCCACTGCCTGCCCAGCGTATAGGTCGGTGCTGGTGCCCAGTGTGGTGATCTCCTTTACCTCATTGCAGAGCAGAAGATCCGTTGTACCGCCTGAGATGTGGAAGAGCAGCACTTTCTGGCGGAAGAGTTCTTCCCCTTTTGCTGCAAACAGCGCTGCCGCCGCGTGCCCCTGCTGATGGGTGGTATGGATGAGCGGGATGCCCCGGGCCTGCGCAAAGGCTGTGGCCGCGCTGACACCCGCCAGGAAGCAGGGCATGTAGCTTCCCTCCACGGGGCGCGGCTTCTGGGAAACGCCCACTGCCGAGATTTGGGTCAGATCAAACTCCCGGCCAAGCTCCTCCAGCATCTCGGGCAGAGCCGTAGTATGGTGGAAGAGCGCATCACTCTGCCGCAGGCCCAGCTGGCCCTCCTTGACCGGCAGAAAACGTTTCTTTGCGCAAACAACCTCTCCGGCTGTGTGAAAAACCGCCAGAGAGGTTGCATAGTTGCTTGTGTCGATGCCCAGCGTATAGTGGCTCACTGTTCTTCCGACTCCACCGGCTCCGTATCCAGACCCTGCTCACGGGCAACAGCACCCAGCAGACCATTCACGAACTGATAGTCCTCATCTGCGCCGTATTTCTTGGTCAGCTCCACAGCCTCATTGATGACAACACCGGGCTTACGCTCGTCGCCATACAGCATCTCAGCCAGAGCCAGACGCAGGACAGTCAGGCTGACACGGGGCAGGCGCTCCATAGTCCAGTTGCGCAGATGGTCACGGATGAGGTCGTCCACCTCTGCAGAGTGGCTGTAATAGGCACTCAGCAGGCGCTGGCCGAACACATCCACAGGACGCTCTTCCCCACACTCGTTGTTCGTATCCAGTGCTTCCTGCAGGGGCACATCACCAAAGGTCTGGGAAAAAGCCAGCAGAAACGCATTCTCACGGGCTTCACGACGGGGCAAAATATTTTCCATAATCTTCCTCTTCTACTTTTTATTCCTGTTCCTCAGCCGCAAGGCCGGCAATGACAAGGTTCACACGGCTTACCGTGACATTGGTCATGTTCTGAACAGCAGACTTGACATTCTCCTGTACTTTTTCGGCCACAGCAGGGATCTTTGCACCAAACTTGACCACCAGATTCAGGGTCAGTTCTGCGGTGCCATCCCGCATCTCCACGGTAACAGGGGGCTGGATGCTGGCAGCAGCCAGCAGCTCCTTGACCTTTTTGTTCTGCTTGCCGCAGGAGACCTCGGACACACCGTCCACTTCCAGTGCAGCACAGCGTGCGATCTTGCCGATGACCTCGGTGGAAATTTGCAGGCTCCCGCCCTTAAGATCCATATTCTGTAAATCCATTCTATGGTCCTCCATCTAAAATAAGCGTGTGCTCATTTATTTTTATTTCCATCTGTTCAGGGAAGCTTCCCTGTCATTGAATGCTTACGTCTTATTATAGCAAAGTTTTGGAATTTATACAACACCCACCTGCATTTCTTGCCATCTGTTTCTGTTCAACTTGACGGATTCCACTGCGCAAAGTGCAGGCTGCCATACAACACACTGCAAAAACGAGCAGGACACAATCCGGCGGCACCCGCCGCATCAAAAGGACCCGGGCAGGCAGAGTACTGAACACATCCGCCTCCCCGCCCGGCAGCAGCAGATAGAACAGGGCCAGTGAAAGCGGCAGATGGAGCAACCTGGACCGGTAGAGCGGGCGCAGGGTCATTTCCGGCGGGCAGATGGTGCGCACCTGCAGCAGCACTGAAAGCCCCTGCACACTCAGTGCCGCACAGCAGAGCAGGCTCCCCCACCGTCCGGTACGGGAAGCCAGGTCACAGCCAGAGCAGACTTCCAGCAGAATGGCACAGAGTGTGCCCGCACCGGCAGGCAAGAGAGCCCCTGCTCCGGCGGCCAGCAACCGGAAAAAGAGGATAAACCCGCAGAGCTTGCAATACGTTATGGCAGCATCGGCCAGGATCTCATCCAACCGCGGCGGTGCAGGGGATGCTGGCGCTGCAGATCCCGGTTTGACCGAACGCACTCCTGCAAACCGGTTCAGCAGGGCGGCGGTCAGATAGTTTGCGGTGATCTGTGACGCAAACAGCAGCACGCCAAGCTCTGCACTGCCCAGCAGGCTCTGCCCCACCGTCAGCACCACAAAGGATGGACCGGAACAGATACAGGCAGGCAGCAGGGCATCCGCTTCCTCCGCCGTAAGCTGACCGGTCCTGACTGCCTGCGCCGCAGCACTGGCCGCTGGTGCAAAGCCACCCAGGAACCCGATGCAGAGCACCCGTGCCGCACAGGGTGTGCGGATGCCGATGCCCCACGCCGCCAACCGGAACGGCAGGGCCAGCAGGTCGCTTTCCGGGCATTGGATGAGCAGGCGCGATACCACGAGAAACGGGAACAGCGAGAGCAGCAGCGGCCCGCTGCAGAGGGTCAGCCCTTCCCGCAGAGCAGCGGCACAAACCTCCGGCACAGCAAACGGCAGAATCCCTGCCGCCAGTGCCAGCAAAAACAAACCCATCTGATCCCATCTGAAAAGCCGATTCATACACACGCCCTCCGGTTCCATATATATGTGATACGGGGCGCAGTTTTGCCCGGCGGGGAGGGAGCGGGTGTGAAACAGCAGAAAACCGGGCGGCTCTCCCTGCGCGGCTGGTTTGGCCGGATGCTGCGCCAGCCTCCCCGAGGCTTTTACGGCCAGCCCTCTGTCTATCTGAGCGGCGGTGTGATGGAGATTGAGCACTTCCGCAGGGTGCGCACCTATGAAGAGGGCAGGCTCTGCCTGGAATTTGCGGGCGGGTTGTTCACCGTGTATGGGGACGGGCTTAGAATCGAAACGCTGGCCGCGCACCGAATTACCCTGCGGGGGCGGTTCCTGCGCACGGATTTTTCCAGCAGTTAGGGGGGATGCAGCATCTTACAGCTTTGGGCCGGGGCAGCATTTTCTGCCCGGAACGGTGATACCGAGGGCCTGCTCTCCGAAGCTGCACGGACAGGCCTGCATCTCACCGACATCTTCCCTGCTCCCGGCGGCTTTACGGCCCGGTGCACGGCATGGCACTATCTCCGGCTGGCAAAACTTGCCCGCAAGCGGCGGGTGCATCTGCGCATCCGCAAAAAGACAGGGCTGTTTTTTCTCCTGCGGCCCTACTTCCGGCGGCGGGGGCTGTGGGCCGGGCTTTTGCTGTTTGTGCCGCTTTTGCTTTGGTCCCAGGGCCTTGTCTGGGCTGTGGATGCTTCCGGCCTGACGACCGGCCAGCAGGCGCGGGCAGCTTCCGTGCTGCGGGAAACCGTTTCCCTGATGCCGGGCAGTATCGTCACGCAAGAAAAACTTGCCGCCGGGGAATACGCTCTGCTGCAAAGCGGTGAATTCTCGTGGGTCAGCCTGAATTTTCTGGATGGGCGGCTGGTACTGGAAGCGGCAGAAGCCAAACCGGTGCCTGACATTGCCGCCGGAACGCTCCATGGCCTGCGGGCAAAGACTGCGGGCACGGTGGTCAGCACAAACCTTGTCAGCGGGACGATGCTGGTGGTTCCCGGGCAGGCAGTGGAAAAAGGTCAGGGACTCATCGGCACTGCCCGGGCTGAGCGGGACGGCACGCTGATCTTTCAGCCTGCCGCTGGAAGCGTCCGGGCGCAGTTCGAGTGGGAGTTTGCGGAAGAGCTTCCGCTGACGGCTGCCACATATCAGCTGACCGGGAACACTGTCGTTCAGCGAAGGCTTTTCCTTGCCGGGCGGGTGTTCCCATTGCCTTCCCTTTTCTCCCCTGCGGACGATTCCACGGCGGTCACACGGCATCTTCAGCCGGAGCTTCTGGGGCTGATGTTCCCGCTTTCCGTCGAGGAAACCACCTATTACGAACAGGCAGAAAATGAAATTCATTCCTCAGAGGATGAAGCCAGCGCACTGGCCCGTCTGCATGGCTTACAGGCCTTGCAGAACGATTACCCGGACGCAGAATTTGTGGCGCAGAAAGTAGATGTCACAACCGAGAACGATACGCTGCATTACCGGATAGTCTACACCATCATTGCTGATATCTGCACCTGAAAACGGCCCGGAGTTTTTCGCTCCGGGCCGTTTTGCTTATTTAATCTTTTTAATTTTTTCAAGTGCTTCCTTTTGTCGTTGACTTGCCGCCCGAACATACCACCGTTCTGCCCATTTCAAATCCTTCGGCACAACAATTCCATTTTCATAGAACCAGCCAAGATTGAACTGTGCATCACGGTCGCCATGTTGTGCGGCGCGTTCCGTCCAATAAAAAGCTTTTTCTAAATTTTTCTGGACACCGATGCCTTCCAAGTAAAAATATCCTACTTGGCATTCTGCCAGCGGATACCCCTTCTCTGCAAGTTGTAAATGCCCTCGAAAACATTGTTCATACTGACCCGTTTTCCAGTAGCGCTCAATCAGTTCATTGCAGGCATCAAATTCTTTGCAAGGCGTGTAATAACTTTCCATCTCAGGCTTCCGGTTCCTGCGTTTCGGCCTTTTCCTTTTTGTAGGCGGCCTTTTCTACCAACTTATTCAAGTCAAAGTGGTACTTGGTGTGGCAGAAATGACAGACGACCTCGCAGTCAGGATCCTCATCCCGGAGCTTTTCCAGCTCCTTACGGCCCAGGCTCAGCAGCATCTCTTCGGTGCGCTCGGCACTGCAGTCACACTTGTACTGCACCTCGCGCTCATCCAGAACATTGGGGTTGAAGCCTGCCAGTGCAAGGTTCATCATATCCTCGGGGGTCTTGCCTTCCCGAAGCAGTTCAGTGACGGAAGGCATTGCGGCGATGTTCTGCTCCAGCTGGGTGATCTCGGCATCGGTGGCACCGGGCAGCAGCTGCAGCAGGAAGCCGCCCGCGCAGGCAATGGTCAGGTCAGTATCCACCAGCACACCAAGAGCGCAGACGGTGGGCACCTGCTCGCTGTAAGCATAGTAGCTGGTCAGATCCTCGGCGATCTCGCCGGAGACCAGCGGCACCTGGCCCACAGTGGGTTCTTTCTGCAGGCGGTTGTCACGGATGACAGTCAGCACGCCGTTTTTGCCCACAGCACCGCCCACATCCAGATGGCCGTTTGCTTTCAGAGGCAGCTCTACCAGCGGGTGGTCGATGCAGCCCTTGACATTGCCGGTGCCATCGGTACAGGCAACAACCGTGCCGGTGGGGCCGCCGCCCGCCACACGCAGCGTAATGGAATCGCCATCGTCCTTGAGCATGGAGCCCATCAGGGACGCACCGGTGAGCAGGCGGCCCAGGGCTGCGCTGCAGGTCGCACTGGTGTGGTGCAGCTGCTCGGCCGTGCGGACGATCTCAGTGGAGTCCACACCACAAAACACAACACCGCCGTTTTCAGAAATACCGCGGATCAGATTAGACATTTTCTTTTTCCTCCAATTGGGTATACTGCTTGACGGCACAGAAGAAATAGCGCTCGCTTTCTTCGGTCAGGGGGCCGAAGCTCTCACCGTCGCAGACCTTTTCCAGCACAAAGCCGTGCTTTTCCAACGCAGCTCGGATGGTATCCAGGTCGTAGGTATATTCATAGAACTGTTCATGGAAGTGTTCGCCGGTCTCGCGGTAGTCGATGTCCACCGTGATCTCCACCCGGCGGTCCGCAGGGTGATAGTGGTTGCGCCAGACGCAGGCAGCATCCTCTTCCTCAAAGGTAAATACATTCTCCCCCAGCACCTTCTGGTGCTTGTAAGGGGTGTTCATATCAAAGAGGAACACGCCGCCCTCTTCCATGAAAAAAGCCGCGTTGGCAATGGCGGTATCCAGGTCAGGGATGTGGTTAAAGGTATCAAAGGTAGACACCGCACCCCGGATGGTGCCGTAGAGGTCAAGCTTGAGCAGATCCTGCTGCAAAAGCAGCAGCTTGCCGGAAAGCCCAAGCTGTTCCGCCTTATCCCGCACAACACAGAGCATCTCCTCGGACTGATCAATGCCGATCATATCATAGCCCGCCTGGGTCAGCATCAGGGTCAGCTCCCCTGTTCCACAACCCAGATCGGCCAGAATGCCATCCCGGATATCGTGGGCATTCAGTTCCTGCCGGATCTGCTCATAGAGGGCATCATAGTCGCTCTGCCGTTGAATTCATCATAGAAATAGGCAAATTCATTGTAGGCCATGGTTTACTCCGCTTCCTCGTCATCGGTGAACTCAGCCGCCACGGCCTCGTTCAGCACCGCCTGCAGCTCCGGGATGCCGTAGCCGTTCTCGCCGCTGGTCAGCACCACCTTCTGACAGCCATAGGGCAGGCAGACCTTTTCAAAATCCTCCTGTGTCTTGGCCAGCTGGCTCTTTTTGAGCTTATCGGCTTTGGTCAATGCCACAACAAAGGGGATCTGATGATAGTGCAGATACTTCAGCATCTGCAGGTCATCTGCGCTGGGGGCATGGCGGCAGTCGATGAGCTGCACCAGCAGAGTATGATGCCGGGGGACCTCAAAATAGCTGTTGATGAGGTCATCCCAGCGCTCGCGGTCCGCATTGCTGACCTTGGCATAACCATAGCCGGGCAGATCCACAAAATAACAGTTGTCCACCTCATAGAAGTTGATGGTGGCCGTTTTGCCCGGTGTACTGGACACGCGGGCAAGGTTCTTGCGGTTGCACAGCTTGTTGATGAGGCTGGACTTGCCCACGTTGGAACGGCCTGAGAAGCTGAGTTCCGGACGGTCACTTTCGGGCAGCTGGCTGGAAATGCCGTAGCTTGCAATAAAATCCGCTTTGTTGTAATTCATCGTTTGCTCCTTTGATTAGCAGACAGCCCCCGGCTTCGGTTTTTCCGGTGCGGGCGGGATGGCCGCTTCCACCGGCTTTGCCTTTTTGGCGGGGTGCGGATGACGGGCAGAAACGCTCTTGGGCTTGAGCAGAGCGGCATTGAGCACCTGCGCGAGGTCAGACATGGGCAGGAAGGTCAGATTCTTCTTCACCTCGTCATCCACCTCGTACAGGTCCGGAACGTTATCCTTGGGGATGAGCACAGTTTTCATCCCCTCACGGTAGGCAGCCATGCTCTTTTCGCGCAGACCGCCGATGGGCAGCACATTGCCGTGCAGGGTGATCTCGCCGGTCATGGCAACATCACCGCGCACCGGGATGCCGGACAGACAGGACACCAGAGCCGTGGTCAGAGTAACACCGGCGCTGGGGCCGTCCTTGGGCACGGCACCCTCGGGGGCATGGATGTGCAGATCGCACTTTTTCAGCCGCTCAGGGTCGATGCCATATTCCTCGGCGTGGACACGGACATAGGTGATGGCCAGCTGGGCACTTTCCTTCATCACGTCGCCCAGCGAACCGGTGACGGTGATCTTGCCGCTGCCATTGTCCATGACCTGCACTTCGATGGGCAGGGTCTCGCCGCCGATGCTGGTCCAGGCCAGACCGTTGGCAATGCCAATGGCATTGGTCCGGTTGAGAAAATCGGGCTTGACGAAGCGGGGCCCAGCAGCTCTTCCAGGCTGCTGCCGGTCACAGAAACGTTTTCTGCTTCACCGGACGCGATCTTGCGGGCGCACTTGCGCAGGACACTGGTGATGGTACGCTCCAGGGTGCGGACACCGGCCTCACGGGTGTAGCCGTCAATGATGCCGTAGAGCGCACTCTGGGAGAAAGTGACCTTCCCGGCCAGACCGCAGGCCTTGAGCTGCTTGGGCACCAGATGCTTGCGGGCAATGTTGTATTTCTCCACCCGGGTATAACTGGGCAGCTCAATGACATCCATGCGGTCACGCAGAGGGCCGGGAATGGCGCTCAGATCATTTGCCGTGGTGATAAAAAGCACATGGCTCAGATCAAACGGCATATCGATAAAGTGATCATTAAAGGTGGTGTTCTGCTCGGGATCAAGGGCTTCCAGCAGGGCAGCAGCCGGGTCACCCCGGAAATCGCCCGCCAGCTTGTCGATCTCGTCCAGCAGCATCAGGGGGTTGGAGCTCTTGGCGGAGATCATGGCGTTGATGATCTTGCCGGGCATGGCCCCGATATAGGTGCGGCGGTGGCCGCGGATCTCTGCCTCATCCCGCACACCGCCCAGGCTGATGCGCACATACTTGCGGTTCAGGCTCTCGGCAATGGAGCGGGCAATGCTGGTCTTGCCGACACCCGGAGGGCCGACCAGGCAGATGATCTGACCCTTGACATCCGGAGCCAGCTTACGGACAGCCAACACCTCAAGAATGCGGTCCTTGACCTTCTTCAGACCGTAGTGGTCGCGGTCAAGGATGCGCTGTGCCTTGGCGATATCGAGGTCGTCCTCGGTAAAGCTGTTCCAGGGCAGATCCAGGCAGGTATCCAGATAGGTGCGGATGACTGTTCCCTCCTGGTTGCTGCTCTGCATCTTGGCAAGGCGGTCTACTTCCTTGAGCAGTTTCTTCTCCCGCTCCTCGTCCAGATGCAGCTCCTGGATCCTGCGGCGGTACTCCTCGGCCTCTGCCGTGGTATCATCGTCCTCGCCCAGCTCCTGGCTGATCATGTGCATCTGCTCATGCAGGTAGTAATCACGCTGGTTCTTATCCATGGCCTCGTCCACTTTCTGGGCGATCTCCTTGTCGATCTCCAGCATCCGGCGCTCCCGATGCAGGCGTTCCACCAACAGGCGCAGACGGCCGATGAGGGTGCTTTCTTCCATCACAGCCTGCTTATCCTCAAAGCGGAAGAGCAGATTGGCAGGGATGTACTCGCACAGGAAGGCGGGGTCGTTATTCGAGGTAACAGCAAACACCACATCCTTGCTGATGCGGGGATTCATGGAAAGCACCGCGTCGAAGCTCGTTTTCACGTTGCGGAGCAGGGCCTCCGCCTCGGTCTCTTCCTCTGCCTTGATGGGGCGCACAGGAGCCGGCCGCACCGATGCCAGCAGGAAGCTGCCTTCGGTATCCAGCTCGGTGCGCTTGGCGCGGAACTTGCCCTCCACCAGAATGCGCACCAGATCATCCGAAACACGCATGACCTGCTTGATCTCGGCCACAACGCCGTACTGGTACATCTCCTCTGCCTTGGGGTCCTCTGCCTTCATATCCTTTTGCGCAATGAGGAACACATCGGATTTATTCCGCACAGCCCACTCCACAGCGGCAATGCTCTTGTCACGACCCACCTCAAAATGCAGCAGGTTGTTGGGGAACACCACCAGCCCACGCAGGGCAATGGCGGGAAGATGGAGGATATTGCGCTCCACCTTGACAGTCACTTTTTCAGACATAAACTCATACCTCCCAGCTGCCCCGCGCCAAAGTGCGCTATCCCGTGGGCAGTTTTTTTGTTGGGTAAAAATTCAGATTTGATTTATTATATCGGATTCCAGCCCCGGTTGCAACTGGGCAGCTCATCCTTTGCGGTTTTCCTGGATATTATAACCCAGCCGTCCCAGCGCAGGCAGCATGGCCCGCAGGGTGACACTGGTGAGCATTCCCATCACAAGGCCCAGCACCAGCATAATCGGTGCATAGTAAAGGGACACCGCTGTGGAAAGGATGACACTGGCCCCCAGCAGCTGGCCGATGTTGTGGGCCAGTGCGCCGCAGACCGACAGGATGAACCAGGTAGGCCGCAGCGGGCAGTGATAGTAGAGCAGCCACATCACCAGCAGTGAGAGCAGGCCGCCGCAGAGGGAAAGAAAACCTGCCGTCCAGCCGGAGACCAGAAAGACGAAGAAGGCCTTCAGCACATCCAGCACAAAGGCCTGTTTTGGCCCCATGAAGAACAGGGCATACATCACCACAATATTCGCCAGACCCAATTTCATACCCGGCAAAAGCCCGGGGATGACCAATGTGCCCTCGATGAAGGAAAGCGCCATCGCCAGAGCAAACAGCAGACCTGAAAGGGCGATGCTGTGCGTTTTGTTGTAATTGCGGCGGTTATGAGGCATCATTGTTCTCCTTTGCAGCGGATTATTCTTCACCAGCAGCCTGTTCGTACTGCTCCTGCTCTTCCATTGCCTTTTCCCAGGCAGCAAACAGCTCCTCCTGATGGAAGCGCAGATCACTGAGCTCATCGCTCTTTTGGCGGAGCAGATCGGGGTCATTGTAGACCTCCGGGGAGTTGATCTCATTGTCAAGCTCCACTTCCCTTGCCCCGCAGGCTTCCATTTCATCCTCGCAGGCCTTGATCTTGGCCCGCAGCTCCGCGCGGCGGCGGCGCTGCTCCTTGCCGTAACCGACCTTGGCGGGCTGATCCCCGGCTTTTTCTGGGGCAGCTGCAGGAGCGGCACGGCCCATCAGGGCATCGTAGCTCGGATACAGGGTGGCCTTGCCATCTTCCAGATAGAGGATGGGACAGCCCAGACTGTTCATCAGATGGCGGTCATGGGTGACCATGAGCAGGGTCCCGGTGTATGCCATCAGGGCCTCGGTCAGGTTCTCGCGGGTGTAGATGTCCAGGTGGTTGGTGGGCTCGTCCAGAAACAGCAGATTGGGCCGCTCCAGCACGATCTCAGCAAAGCGCAGGCGGGCCAGCTCTCCGCCCGAAAGTGCCTCGCAGGGCTTGAACACTGTCTCGCCCCGGAAACCCAGCTTTGCCAGATGGCTGCGTACTTCCAGCTCCGTCATCCGGGGATACTTGTTCCAGATGACATCGATCACCCGGCCCTGTCCCAAACGGTTCTGCTGCTGGGCAAAAATGCTGGGCCGGGCTCCCGTACCCAGCCGTACCATGCCGCCAGAGGGGCGGCGCTTACCATCCAGCACCTGCATCAGGGTGGATTTGCCCGCACCGTTGGGGCCTGCGATCACCAGCCGCTGACCCCGGCAGACCGTGTAGGTAAAGGGTTCCAGCAGGGTGCGCTCCCCGATCCTGATGGTCAGGTTCTTCATCAGCACCAACTCGTTCCACGGCTCCACATCATACTCAAAGCGGAACTTGAGCTGGTTCGTTTCATCCTTTGGTGCTTCCGTGATCTCCAGCTTTTCCAGCTGTCTGCGGCGGCTCTGGGCCATCTTGGTGGTGGAAGCGCGCACAAGATTGCGGTCCACATAATCCTGCAGCTTTTCAGCCAGTGCTACATCTGCATCGTGCTGCTTCTGGCGCAGGGCATCGGCAGCTTCCTTCTGAGGCAGATAGGCTGAGAAGTTGCCCTTATAAGCGGTCATGGTCTGGAAGGAGACCTCCCAGATCCTGGTACAGATATTGTCCAGGAAATAGCGGTCATGGCTGACGACCATCACGGCACCGGAATAGCCCTTGAGGTAATTCTCCAGCCATTCCATGGTGGCAAAATCCAAGTGGTTGGTGGGCTCGTCCAGAATCAGGACATCCGGCTTTTCCAACAGCAGCTTTGCCAGACGAAGGCGCGTCAGCTCACCGCCTGAAAGCACAGCGATATTCTTCGTCCAGGTATCCTGCGCAAACCCCATACCGGACAGCACCTTTTTGATGTTGACATCCATATTGTAGCCGTCAGCGGCATCAATGATGTTCTGCAAGGCATCGTGCTGTTCCAGCAGAGAGGCATCCTCCGGGCTGGCGGCCATTCTGCGCTCCAGGATCTGCATCTGGGCCATGGCATCCAGCACATGGGCAAAGCAGGAGCGCATCTCGCCGTAGATATCCAACGTGGGGTCGAGCTTTGCATTCTGTTCCAGATAGCCCAGCGTCACACCATGGGTCACACTGAACTCACCCTCGTAGTCCGTATACTCGCCGGTCAGGATCTTCAGCAGGGTCGTTTTGCCTGCGCCGTTCTGGCCCACGATGCCGATGCGGTCCTCCCGCTCGACACTGGCCGTGACATCATGCAGGACGATCTTCTCGCCAAAGCTCTTGCCCAGCTTTTCCAAATGTATCAGCATTGTTCGTTTTCCAATCTCTCACACAGGCCGCACAGCATTACAGCTGGTGGCGGCGATTCTTCAGGCCCACATTGGCCAGTTCCTCCGGCTCCATCACCAGCGGATAAAGCTCTTCCAGGCTGCTGATCTCATAGGTAGGCACGATCTTGCCGGGATTCTCGGCGTGGTTGGGGTTATACCAGCAGGTATCCAGCCCGGCGTTCACACCGCCCTGCACATCACTGCTCAGGCTGTCGCCCACCATCAGCACGTGCTCACGGTTCTCCACGCCCAGCGCACGGAGCGCGGCATCAAAAATTTTGCGGTTGGGCTTTTCGCTGTCCATTTTTTCAGAAACGAACACATCCTCCACAAAATCCAGAATGCCGGATTCCCGCACACGGCGGCCCTGCACCCGGTCAAAGCCATTGGTCACTACAGCCAATGTTGCCACTTCGGAAAGCTCCCGGAGCACGTCCAGCACGTTGGGAGATGTCAGGTCAGGGTGGGTAGAGAGCTGATCCAGATAGAATTTGTTCATCTCCACACCGTTGCCTGCGGCATTCACTGCCTTCAGAAAGCGGGTGAACCGCTCCCCCATCAGCTTATCCCGGCGGATCTGACCCTTTTCCAGCTGCCGCCAAAGCTCTTCGTTGATGGTGCGGTAGGTCTGCACCGTCTCGGCATCCGGCTCAATGCCGTACTCCCGCAGGGTGTCAGCCAGCGCCTTGTTTTCCGCTGCATCAAAATCCAGCAGCGTGTTGTCTGCATCAAACAGAACACAGTAGTATTTTGCCATGGTTCATTGCCCCCTCTTTCATGCTTGTGTCATTTTCCGGGACGCTTGTCCCCGATCACCGGGGAATTTTTCCCAGATCAAAAGAACAGCGAGAAGCCAGCCCCGCCCCGGCAGAGCTGGCTTCCGGTTATTCCTGAACTATCTCATAGGTTTCATCATCGGTCTGCACCGGGGAATTGTCCGTGCACGGATCTTGCGCGGTGCAGGGTCTGTCAACGTTTCTGGGCATCTGCTCCTCGGTCACACCGTTGTCCACATTCTCCCAGTCCATTTCATACCAATCCACACTGCCATCGGTCACAGTTCCCTCACCGGGCAGCCCGGGGATCTTGATCTCTTCACAGAACATCCGGCTCCCTCCCTTCTGCCCAGCCTATGCAGGCAGACAGAAAAAGGTTTACCGGCTGGCCTCTGCTTCGGTGGAAGCGGAAGCCCCCTCTGCGGGTTCAATATCATTTTCAACCGAGGCGGAGATCGATTCACTGTTGGTCTGCTCTTTGGATTCCGTTTTGCTCTCAGAGGCAGCACTGCTGGAGGACGAAGTGCTCTCTGCCTTGCTCTCTGAGCTGCTGTGAGAAGAAGAGGTGCTCTCGCTCTTGGATTCACTCTTACTCTCACTTTCCGCCGTGCTGTGGGAAGAACTGCTGCTCGTGCTCTCAGACTTGCCGCTCTCCGAAGAGGACGCGGATGTACTGCCGGAAGAAGTAGAAGAGCTGCCGGAATTTGAGCTGGAGGCGGGCTCCGGGCTGACCGTGATGGTCAGCGCATTGCTGACCACGGCGCAGTCGTTGTACACGACCACCGCATAGATCTTATAGCTGCCGCTGGTGATGGCCGAAGCGGACACGGTGACCGTTGTCCGGCCTGCGGCCTCCTTCACTTCCTGACCGTTGGCGAACCAATGCAGGTTTTCACTCTTGGCATATTTGCCCTCCAGCGCGGCCTTAAAGACATAGGAGCCGGCGGAAGCCTTGCCTTCCGAGATGTGAACGGAAGCAGCTGCAAACACGGCTGTCACGTCCAGATTCTGCTTGAAGCCGGTATCGGTACGGGTCTTGCTGGTCACGCCGTCGCTCCACTTGACGAACACATGGCCCTCCGCAGGGGTGGCCGTGACAGTCAGCGACTGGGATGCATCTGTGATGCCGTATGTCAGGCTGGTCTTGCCGCTCTCGTTCCCACAGCTCAGGGTGCCGCCGCCGCTCTTTTCCACCTGATAACGGGCCTCAAACTTGACGCTGGCAGTCTCAGAGCTGCTGACGCTTTCACTCTCGCTGGAAGAAGCGGGTTCTTCCGAGCTGGGGGCCTGCACCGCCGAGCTGGGGTTGGATACATATTCCAGTGTGCGGGTGGGGATATTATTGGTGTCCGGGCGGCGATCCTCGGTCTGGTAGGCGTGGGTGCGCAGATAGTTCAGCGCAGCCTTGAGACCAGCGCTCTTGAGGTGGATATCACCATCCGTGTAGTAATCCGGCTGGCCGTAGCCATTTTCTCCTTTGAGGACCTCAGCCGTATTCAGAAATCTGACCCCCAGCTGTTCACACATGTTGAGCAGCGCCATGTTAAAATCATCGATCTTGGCCTGATCCATGTGGGGGTAATTGGAGTGATTCTCCGGGATAGGAGGCACCGTGTTCACGATGATATCGGTGTAGGGGTAAGCCTCCTGAATGGCCTGCACCAGCGCGGTATAATTGCTGATAAAATCAGCCACCTCCATGCCGGTGTCATTGGTACCAAAGGTCATCACAACACGGCGGGGCTTCATTTTTGCCACTGCCTGTGCGATGGTGTAGTGGGTAGTGTCATTCTTAAAGGTGACGATCCCTTCGTTCAGGGCCACCTGGGTGCCAATGCCCTCCTTGGCGCAGAACTGCTGCAAGGAGATCAGACCGTTGTTATACAGACGCACGGTGTTGGAATCTCCCAGAAACAGGGTGCTGTCCAGATATTCCGTGCCCGCATCCGCTGTTTCAGTCAGCAGTGCACTGGAGGTGTTGTCGATCTGATAGTGATTGGCAAGATCTGTGCTTTCACCGTCCCCGGTGGTGTCCGTCGGCACGGAGTCTGCGGGTGTGCCGGGCGTTTCCGGCTTTCCCCGTTTGAGCAGGGTCAGGGTGATGCCTACGGTCAGCAAAGCCGCCAGTGCGCAGACCACACAGACCAGAACGGCCTGCCGCTGCAGCGATGTCATAGACTGTTTGTCCGATTGATTCTTATGATTCATGTTATATTCACCACTTATCCTATCGTTCAACCGTTTGCACGGCAGGCCAGCAGCTTGTCCGTCAGTTCTTCACAACTTTCCGCCAGCAGCACCGGGCCAAAGGGCTCCAGTTCTTCCCTGCTGCCGTAGCCATACAGGGCACCGGCGGCATCCAGCCCGCAATCAGCAGCACCGCGCATATCATCGTTGCGGTCGCCCACCATCAGCACCCGCTTGCCCTGCACACAGGGCTGGGTGAGAACATAGCGCACCACTTCCGTTTTGGTATCCCGGCTCTCATCCATGGATGCGCCGCCGATGAAATCAAAGTAAGGGGCCAGCCCCTGTTCTTCCAGAATGGGAGTCACGACCACAGTCGGCTTGGAGGTTGCGGTGCAGAGCACAAATCCTGCCTCCTTCAGGCGGCGCAGCATCTCTGCCGCACCGGGGTAGGCCGTGCCCTCATGGCTGCCCTTTTCGCGGTAACTCTCCCGATAGAACTCGGTGGCCTCCTCGATTTTTGCAGGGTCAGAAAAATGCTCTCCAAAACTCTTGCGGAGCGGCGGCCCCAGATAGCGCCGCAGGTTCACATGGGTAACATCCACGCCCATCTTGGTAAAAACTTCTTCCAGTGTATTCAGGATGCCGGGGGCGGAATCGATCAGGGTTCCGTCCACGTCAAATAAGATCACGTCATAGTGCTGCAAGTTCGTTTCCCTCTCTTTCACACATATACACGGTATAGTATAGCACAGAATTGCGCTTTCAGCAATTCCAACAAATCGTTTTTGCACTTTTTATACAAATCGGTCACAATCTGGCCTTAAAACGCAAAATGCCTGCCCGCCAGAATGCGGACAGGCAGGGGGTCGTGCAGGCTTATTGGGCTGCAGTGCCGTTATCAGCGGAGGGATAATAGAGGTTATTGGAGATAAACTCCAGCTTTTCCTTCAGCACCAGCTCCAGATTTGCCACGGCGTGCACCATGTTGGTGGCCGAATCGTTCACTTCCAGCAGCTTGCACAGGTCGATCTCGTTCATGGCGAGTGCGGTTTTCATCTTCTGGCTCTCGGCGCAGAGGATGTGGCTCAGAGCACTTTCCTGCAGCGCGATACTTTCCATCAGATCGATCACAGCCTGACTCAGGGTAACACGGGGCAGAGCCGGACATTCCAACGTAGTGGGACAATTGATCGTTGCCATAGGGGACTCATCCTTTCTATATAAGGTGTACTCCATCCTATGTCCCCTGCCGTGCAGCCGTTACTGCTTTTTCTCCTGTGCAGAGATCTTTTCAATTACGCTCTGGTAACCGCCGGTTCCGTATTGGATACAGCGATTGATGCGGCTGATGGTCGCCGTGCTGATCTCTACCTCTTTCACGATCTGGTCATAGGTGCGGCCGCCAAGCAGCAGCTTTGCCGCTTCCAGCCGTTGTGCCATATCGGAGATTTCCTTTACCGTGCACAGATCCTCAAAAAAAGCATAGCACTCCTCCCAGCTCTCAAGGCT
>ENA-OQCG01000002-OQCG01000002.1-human-gut-metagenome-genome-assembly--contig:-NODE-2-length-47664-cov-2.956224_pt1 | contig 47664 bp, 60 predicted proteins | sample MGYA00242758_ERZ504577 | MGnify/ENA primary metagenome ERZ504577 (study PRJEB26092, sample SAMD00036248) | human gut metagenome | host: Homo sapiens | study: EMG produced TPA metagenomics assembly of the...
CCGAAATATTTCGGGCTATGGCAAGGTTCTCTCCCCTCCCGGCCCTGCGGGGCCACCTCCCTCGCAGAGGGAGGTTTTTCGACACGCAGCACAAAGCCCCTGCCGCAGTGCTGCAGCAGGGCTTTGTGTAATATTGAGGAATGCTGTGTAACTCAGCAAGGGAATGGCTTATTCGTTGTCGTCCTTGTCGGCTGGTTTGCTCCACTCTTTAAAGGACGGAACTTTTGGGTAAGCTTTCAGTTGCTTTTTCATTTTGCGGGTGGCAATGCTGTAGGGGTTCAGGGCGCCGGACAGGTACAGCCCCGCGGCAAAGATAAAGAACACGCTGGCAATCAGCATAAACGCACGCTGCCCCACATTGACGGCCAGCAAAAAGGTGACCGTCGAGCCGATCACCATCATTTCCGCGGTGGCATTGCCCTTGCGGCGCTGCTCCTTCGGGGTCAGGCGCACATCCTCCAAGGCCATCAGCCAGTTCATCTGCTCGTCTGTGATGTTCAGCTCGGATTTATAACGGTGCAGATTGCGGCGGGTCTCGGCATCAGCGTTCTTGTAGGTCTCACTCTTGTGGTAATCCTGTACCGTGGGGGTCTGTTTCTTTGCCATTTGCTTATCCTTTCCGTTTTGCGGGGGCCGGCAGCTGCAAAAGCACCAGCGCGGCGATCTCGCACACAATGCCGGCTACGCCGAATCCATCCATCTTCTGCCCGAACAATACCAGCCCGAACAGCGCGGCGGCCACAGGCTCAAAGGTGGCGGCAATGGACGCACGGCTGGCGGGGATGGTTTTCAGCGCGGCGGTGTACAGCCACTGCGCCGCCAGAGAGCACACCAGCCCCAACCCGAGGTTGGCGGCCAGCGCACCGGGCGTTGTCAGGATATAGGCAACGCCCGGCAGCTCACCTGCGGCGGCGGTAAACACAAGGCTTGCCGCTGCACTGAAAAGGAACATGTAAAACAGATTTGTCATCGGGCTGTACTTTTTCAGCTTGGTGGCCAGCAGAATATTCTGCAGCGTATAGCACAGCGCGGCACCGAGACCGTAGGCCACACCGCCCGCATCCAGCGTTACGCCGCCTGCCACGCCGCTGACTAACGCACAGCCCAACAGACTGAGCACAAGGCACAGCCCCTTGCCGGGGGTGAACTTTTCATGCAGGAACACGACGCTGAACAGCATGACAAGGGACGGCATAAGGTAGATGAGCACGGCAGCCGTGCCCATACCCACAAGATGGATGGAGTAGGTGTAGAACAGGCTGAACATAAACAGCCCCAATGCACCTGCCGGGACGAACCAGACAAGGTCCCGCAGGTCGATCTTCAGCGCGGCGGGTTTTTTTGCCGCCAGCCAGATGCCTGTCAGAACGGCCATCGAGGCCATACGCACGAGAGTCATTTGGGTGCCGTTGACGCCGTAGGCCGTCAGGATATTGATAAAGATACCGTTTGCGCCCCAGCAGGCCGCTGCCAACAGCACCATCAGCACTGCTGCTGTTTCCTTTTGTTTCATAGTCCGTACTCCATTGTAATCGGATATTTTGCTTTTGTCAAAAAGCTTCCTTAGCCAAGGTCTTCGCCGTTAGAGGCGGTGACCTTCTTGTACCAGTAGTAGCTGTCCTTCAGGCTGCGCTTGCCGGTGCCGTTGAACTGGTTGTCGTAGTCGACATAGATGAAGCCATAGCGCTTCTCGATCTCGCTGGAGGAGCAGGAGATGATGTCGATGGGCCCCACGGATAGTAACCGCGCACATCAACACCGTCCTTGACCGACTCGACGACCTGCTCAACATGCTTGCGCAGATAGTCGATGCGGTACGGGTCGTGAATGGAGCCGTCGGCCTCGACCTTATCGTAGGCGCCAAGGCCGTTCTCGGTGATGTAGAGGGGCTTCTGGTAGCGGTCCCAGTACTCGTTCAGCGCAATGCGCAGGCCGAGGGGGTCAATGCCCCAGCCCCAGTCGCTGGCCGGAATATCGGGGTTCGGCACCTGACCCAGCTCGGTGTGCAGATACGGCTCCTCACCGGACAGGCGGCTGTAGTAGTAGCTCAGCGATACGAAATCGACCGTACCCTCTTTCAGAGCCTCCTCGTCACCGGGGTAGAAGTTGATATGAATGTTGTGCTCATCGTAATAGCGCAGGGCGTAACCGGGGTAGTAGCCGCGGACCATGATGTCGCCGTACAGATATTCCATCTGGTTGTGGCGCATATTCCAGTACACATCCTCGGGGCGATGGCTGATGGGATAGGTCAGGTTGGAGCAGAACATCATGCCGATCTCGTTGGCAGGGTCGATTTCATGGGCAATCTTGGTGGCCTTGGCGCAGGCGACCATCTCATTGTGGACGCCCTGATACTTGGCCTCCAGCAGGTTGTCGACCTTGTCGCTGGCAATGCCCAGATGGTTGAAGCTCTCGTGGATGATGAGGTTGATCTGGTTGACCAAAATCCACTTATGGACCTTGCCCTTGTAGCGCTTGAACAGCACCTCGCAGTACTTCACAAAGAAGTCAACGACCTCGCGGCTGGCCCAGCCGTTGTATTTCAGGGCCAGATTCAGCGGCATCTCATAGTGGCTGACCGTGATCAGCGGCTCCATGCCGTTGGCAATGATCGTGTCGATGAGGTCATCGTAGAACTTCAGGCCCTCCTCGTTGGGCGTGGCATCATCCCCGTTGGGGAAGATGCGGGCCCAGTTGATGGAGGTGCGCAGGCTGTTCATGCCGGTGCCTGCCAGCAGCTTGATGTCCTCCTTGTAGGTGTGGTAGAAGTCGATGCCGCGGCGTTTGGGGTAGAACTTGTCGTCCTCCGCCATGGCGCGCTTGATGTATGCGGTGTCGATCTCCATGTTGTAGCGCTCTTCCGGCGGGACGTCATACTGGCTGCGGTTGATGTCTGCCAGGCACCAGCCCTTGCCGCCCTCTTTCCATGCGCCCTCCATCTGGTTGGCGGCAAGTGCGCCGCCCCAGAGGAAGTCTTTCGGCATACCGTTGTATTTGCTCATCTTTTCCATTTTAGATTCTCCTTGTCAAAAATCAGCCCTGCACCTTAGCCTCAAGGTCAGCAAGACGCTTTTCATAGTTTTTGGCGATCTTCAGCATACTCTTGGTCATGTTGATCTCGACCTGGATCGTCATAAGGGTATCCTGTGCGTGGGCAAACAGGACATAGTAGCCCATCTTCTCATCACCGCCGCGAATGTCGCCCTGGATCATCTCGGTCTGAACATTGTGGGCCTCGGCCTGCAGCTTGTCAGCCTCCTTCAGCTCAGCCTTGGCCTCGTCCAGCTCACCCTTGGCAATGTGGTCCATAGCCTTGCTGGCGTGCAGGCGAGCGTCACCGGAGCCCATGATGATATCCATGGCCTTGCCCATGACATATTCATCTTTTTCTTCCTGGGTCATACCCGTCATCGGGCTCTTTTCCTCTTCCATAAAAATGCTCCTTTGTATTCGTTATGGTTAAATCGTGTGACTTATAGGATGTTGTGTGACTGCGCCCTGATGAAAATACCGCCCGGTCGAGTAGAGCCGGCCGGACGGTACTATTTCATAATTTCAACTTACAGATCAAGCGGCACCTGTAAGCGTTTTGCGGCTATCAGGCTTGATGGCGGCAGTCTCTTCCTTGACCTTCTGGTCGTCATAGGCCTTCACGAACGGGAACCAGATGACGGCAGAGAGAACAAAGGTCAGGATGGCGAAGATCACGCCGGTGATGCTGCCCTGCGTAGCGATAAAGGTGCTGATGGGGTACGGGCAGTACCACAGGTCGAACTGGATGCGCGGGATGGGGGCAAACGGGATGACCTTCGTGAAGATGTAGGTCACGATGGGAAGGATGATGCCCTGAAGCCACATAGGCAGCATCAGCAGGGGGTTCCAGGCGATGGCGCCGAAGATGATGGGCTCGTTGATATTGAAGATGCCGGGCACGACGCAGGCACGGCCAAGGGCCTTCAGCTCGCTGGATTTGCAGATGAACATCATCAACAGGCAGAGGGACAGCGTGCAGCCGACACCGCCGATCCACAGATAGGTGCAGAACATGAAGGTCTCGGTAAAGATGCCCAGGTTCTGGTAGGTGGCAATGCCGGCAGCGACCAGCTCAAGGTTGGCGGTGATAACAGCCAGCTTGACAGGCTCATCAACAGGGGTAAGCACCCAAGTGGAGATACCCATGGAGTAGATGAAGCACTTCAGGAAGCAGAAGAACACGAAGCCGACAGGAGAGGTCAAAGCACTCTGCAGCGGCATAAAGACGGCCTGCACAGCACCGGCAACATCGACACCGGCGACCTGAACGATCAGCCAGCCGCCCGCGATCACAAGCATGATGGGCAGCAGGGAGTCAAACCACTGACGAACGAAGTCGGGAATGGCGGAATCCTCTTTGAAGAAAGAGAACTTAGCGAACGCACCAAAGACCAGACCAACGATAATGCCGGTGAAGATGGCAACGAACATACCGTTGGCACCGTACAGGGTGTGGCCCTGGCCCATTTCCTCAGCAGACTGCGGGTCGATGCAGATCATAAAGAGCATCATGCCCGTGAAGCCCGCGAGGATGCGCTGCTTACGGAAGCGCTTTTTCTCGCAGTAGTTAAAGGGGATCAGGAAGGAGGCCATCAGGCCGATTTTGCTCATCGTCCAGCCGAAGGGAGTCCAGAAGCTGGGCAGAGCGGGAATGTAGTCGTTCAGGATGGTGCCGACGCAGAAGATAGAGCCTGCCAGAATGAAGGGTAGCAGCTGCATCACCGAGTCCTTGATGACCACGACCCAAGTCAGGTTCGTGATCTTTTGCAGTTTCGGCGCGAAAGAATTTTCGAGCCATTTAATGAGTTTATCCATTGGTTTCCTCCTCATTTATGCTGCCAATGGTTGGCAGCACTATTTAGTGCAGGGCCGCTTCCCTGCTTGGTACCGTAGAGTATCAGGCCTCGCCGAACATGCCAAGGATCTGATCCAGCGCAGCATCGCCGTTCAGGCGTGCGTAGGCAGCCTGCTCAATGACGCCGACCTTGACATCATAACCCTCGCAGATCTCTTCCATCTCGGGCAGAGTAGAGGCGAGGTGAGGTCCGATCATCAGGCAGTCGATCTCATCGACATAATCCTCAACAGTGGACTCGCTGCGTGCATTGACAGTGATGGACAGGCCGCGGGCTGCGGCAGCCTTGCGGATGTTGGCAGCCATAAAGCCGGAAGATGCGCCGGAACCGCAGACGAGCAGAACATTGTGCTTTTTCATAAGTTGTTTACCTCTTTCGTGTTAAATTCCTCATATTTTTGCGGGTCTTCATACCCAGGACCCTTTCTGTGTTTTCAGCATACTGCAATTTTTTGCATAGTGCAACCCGACTTTTGCACACCGTTGGTGCAATCTGTCAATGTGCAAAATAATTGCACACCAAACTTGTGCACTCTGCTTAAAAAAGCAGCTTTTACAGATTTTTGCAACAGAAAAAAGCATATTTTTTTGGCATTTTTGTACGGCTTTTTGCAGACCCCCTGTGAAAATTGCCGCTTTTCTTTTGGGGCAGGGTTGGGGTATACTATGAATATAAAAGTAAGGCAGGGTGTCCCACCCTGCAATACGGCAGTTACAGCAGCGCCCCGCCCGGAGAGAAAAAGCCGATTTATGCCACACATTCAACGAAACGAAAGGATCCACCGTTCATGGCTAGCAAGCAAAACCAGCTCGTGCAGACATTGCTGGATCAGAACCAGCAGCTCAACGCCACCCAGCTTGCCAATTCGCTGGGGGTATCGGTGCGCACGGTACATAACTATATCAATGCAGTCAATGCGCAATACCCGGATGCCATCGTCTCGACGCCGACAGGATACCGCATTGCGCCCGCTATGGCGCAGCAGATGCTGCACCAAAGCCCGAACGACATCCCTCAGAACGCGCAGGACCGCTGCACCTACATCTTGAACCGCCTTGTACAGAAGGGCGGCAGCCTGAACCTGTACGACCTGTGCGATGAGATTTATATCAGTGCAACGACCTTTCACGGCCTGATGGGCAAGATGCGCCGCCTGACGCGGGAGTATGACCTGAGCCTTGCCGTCAGCGGGGACACCGTGACACTGACGGGCAGTGAGCGCAACAAGCGCCGCCTGCTCAGCGGACTGTTGTACCATGAATCCGCCAGTGCGTTTACAAGCACGGACTCCCTGCAGGCAGCATTTCCCAGCATTGACATTGAAAAAATACGCGCGGATGTCATGGATGTGCTGAACGAAAACCACTACTTCATCAATGACTATTCACTGCTGAATCTGCTTTTGCACATTGCCATCGCCATAAACCGTGTACAGAACGGTTGCGTTTACACGGAAGCCCCCAGTACTATGCACCCGCTGGACCCGCAGAATGAAAGGCTTGCGCAGGAGTTGACCGAGAGGCTGGCCCGCAATTTCAACATCCGCTTCTCTGCAGCCGAACAATATGAAATGGCGCTGCTGCTCGTCTCCCGTACCTCGATGCTGGACTATGCGGCCATCACGCCCGACAATATTGCTGACTATATCGGCAGCGACTGCACCGACCTTGTACACCAGCTCATCAACACCGTAAAGGACTTTTACGACATCAATCTGGACGAGCCAGAGTTTTTCATCCGCTTTGCGCTGCATACCCACAATCTGTTGGTGCGCGCGCAGAACAGGAGCTTCTGCAAGAATCCGCTGGTCAGTGAGATACGCCAGAGCTGCCCGCTGATTTACGATGTGTCCGTGCAGCTTTCGGGCATCATCCGCGAAAAGACAGGCATCACGCTCGATGAGGATGAGATCGCCTACATCGCGCTGCATCTGGGCGGTGCGCTGGAAACGCAGAAGGAACTGGCAAACCGTGTGCCCGCCGTACTGTACTGCCCCAGCTACTACAATATGGACAGCAGCCTTGCGGACCGCATCAGCCGCCGCATGCAGGGTAAAATTCTGCTTACCAATGTATTTACAAAAGAAAGCCTGCTTGACCAGCTTACCGGCTGTTGCTTTGCAAAAAAATTGAAAAGACTTTGATTTTAAAATGAAAAAGAAATAGCAGGATTTCCGCTCAAATTTTAATAACAAAAAAGGCGTTTTAGAAGTGTTTAAATACCTCTAAAACGCCTTTTTGTTTCCCGCTTATTGTTTAGTTTTTCGGTTTCCGTGCTGTTCTAAGATTAGGTCTTTGCCCGTTTTGCGCTGCCGAGAAGGCACTCGTTCCAGAAGATCACTTACATCACAGTCGAGAGCTTCGCAAATGCGATCCATGTGCTCGTAACTGATGCGCTCCGCCAGTTCGTTATAGTAGGCGGAAATGGTCGACGGACGGATGCCTGTTTCTCGTGCAAGTCGCGCCTGTGTCCAGCGTCTTTCACCTAACAAGCGGGAGAGATGATTTTTTATCACCTTATCGCCCCTGCGACCATTCTAAAATAATCTTTAGCGGGGCGTCTTCATTTTGGTAGGATATAACGCTTTCCGTTATAATTCATAGTTGCGAACAAGGACTTCTTTGTAGCCGTCCACACTTTGCGCAGACAGCGTATTACGCCGCGAAACAGGCTCAATAATGCAGTCGGCATACAACTCCCGCACCTGTGGGCAATCATTGTATGACAGCAGGAAGCGGCCCTTGATGTTGTGCAGCGCATCGGCCAGCCGCTTATGGTCGCTTTCTTGAAACCGTGCGCGGTAGTATTTTTCGGTTTCAACATACGGAGGATCACAGTAGAATAAGGCGTTTTCCCTGTCATAAGTCTTAATCAAATGCTCAAAGTCAAGGTTTTCGATTATGACCCGGCGTAGCCTCTCCTGCACCGCAGGAAACGATGCAGAAATGTTGCAGACGCCTTTCGGCGCAGTTGCGAATGTTCGACGGTCTGTTCCAAAGCTGGCCTTAATAAGGTATAGGCTGCGTGCCGCTCGCTGTATGTCAGTCAACCCGCGCACCTGCTCCTGTGCCAGACAGTCAAAGAACACTTCCCGCGCATCTGGGAGCATATCAAGTTCATGCTGCAGGGCGTCCGGGTGGTACTTGATGCAGCGGTAGATGTTGACAAGTTCCGCGTCATAGTCATTGAACACTTCCATGACTTTGCTGCTCGGCTCACGGCCAAACAGTACCCAGCCTGCGCCGCCGAACACCTCAATATAACGTCCAATGTCCGCAGGCATACGCTGCAGAATTTCATTGCGCAGGGCACGCTTGCCGCCGATCCATCCGATAAAACTATTCATGCAAATCATCCTTTCTGGGGCGAAAAGGTGATTTCATGGGGAACTACGACTTTTTTTCATTCTGCGTTCCAAAATAGAACGCAACAACCATTGTTGCGATGGTGAGGAACTTGTCCGGCTCGACACTTCCGTTGAGGGACAGCGCGGCCAGCACTGCGATAATAACCAGCGTGACGATGGTTTTCACCTTCAACAGCGCCGTGAGGGCTTCCAAAAGTTGCTTCATAAAAGACCTCCTTTATGCCCAGTGACTCGTGTAGAGTTTTGCGTCAGTCAGCTTGCGTTCCTTGCAAACCGCCAGCACAGCGTCTGCAACAGCCTGCACCACGCTGCGGATGCAGATGATCTGCAAGTGATTCTCAGCATTAGTGTAGCTGTCTGCCGTCGTGTCGTGTTCCTTGCAGACCGCAACAACTGCGGCGGCATCGCCACTGCTGACAGGGCCAACAGTGATGTTCTGCAAAAGAGAAGTGGCAGCTTTTTCGCTGTTGGCAGGGATTTCGGCTGGCTTGTCCGCTGCCGGAGCAGCGCCATAGATGCCTGCCTTGTTGGGGATGGCTGCATAGGCCGTAGGGTCAAGTCCCTTGCCGCTGGCCGTGGCTCGTACTTCAAAATGACAGTGCGGGTGCGTGCCCTCTGCATTGCCTGTCTCGCCCATGATGGCAAGCTGCTGGCCGCTGATGACGCGATCACCGACATCGACAAGCAAGCGGGAGCAATGGCAGAAGTACATGAAATTGACCGCATCGGGGGTCTGGTCGGCATCAAGCTGGACACAAACATAATACCCCCACTCCCACGTTCTGTCGGAATGGTCGGTCACGATACGCGCCCGCGTCACACGGCCTTTGATGGGCTTCTGCGTGCCGTCGGGCATCTCATAGTACGGCATGAGGATAATGTCGCTGTCGACGCCCACGATGTCCATGCCGCCGTGCCATGTCTTTCCGCCGCCGCGTGTCATGCCGTAGCAGCCATAGCTGTACTTGATCTGCACGCGGCCATCAAAAATGCTTTTTCCCATAGAGTGTACCTCATTTTTGTGCAAAGAAAAGAGCACCCCTTGCAGGGTGCTCGCGGATACATGATTTACAGCAAAGCCGCCGTTTTTTCCCGCCAGACGGCAGGAACTTGTTCCAGCGTCGTGCGGCCCATGCGGATTTGTGTCGCGTAAAATTTAGCCATTGTATACCACCTCCGCCAAATCATAAACGGCTGCCTCAAGGGCATCCAGACGGTCAGAGGCAGTCACAGGCTCAGCCTCGCGCGGCGGCTGATAGTCCCACCACGAATCGAAGTCCGCCGTGACTTCTTCCTCGGTGACTGCGAACGCAACGCGAATCTGGCGCTCATCGCAGTTCCAGACCGTCTGCTTGTTGCCCTCTTCGTCGGTGATTTTCTCGGACGCAATATCCTTGCGCAGGATAATGTCCGTCGCGCCATTCAGTGCGAACACCTGCACGGCAGCGGGCTTTTTAACATACTGCTCCATGCGTTTGCTCCTTTAACAGTAACTGTTTACTATGCCACGATACAGAACGTTTCGCGGCGCGGATAATTTTATAGACGTTGTACTTCTGGCAAAAGCCACGGCTGTCGCTGTGCTTGATTTCGCCCCACTGACTCATAATGCGCTGTGCTCTCCACCACGGCACATACCCCAAAGCATCCAGATCGCGCTGGGCACGCAGGATTGCCCGCCGCAGTTTGACAAAGTTGCGGCCTCGGATGATGGTATAAGTGCGGCGTACCACATAGCCCATCATATCAAGACCCGGCGTGCGCTGATGGCTGCCAGCCTTGCGGCGCTTGTTCTGTTGGCGCTCGGCATCAAAGGACGCAAAGTGGATAATATCCCACGCACTCTTGATTGTCAGCCCCAGCGTCTCCTTTGCCCATCTGGTGGTGTCCTTCATCACTTTTGTAAGGTTGGATATGCGCCCATACACAGTGATGTCGTCGGCATAGCAGCAGATGGCAAGGATCATCTTGAACGACTTCCCACGCCGCACCTTGCGATGGGAGAGGATGTACCGCAGCACATAACTCATAACATAATTGAACAGCCAGCAAGGCAGATACCCGCCAATTAGCAGAACACCGTCCGGGTAGTTTGCCATGACGGCCTCCACAAGCCACAGCAAGGGCTTATTCTTTCCGATGTCGCGGCGCAGAAGATTCATAACGCATTCGACTGTCGTGGAAGGATAAGCCTTTTTAACGTCGCATTTTGCGGCATCGGTCTTGTTATGGAGCATCCGGCGAAGGATGCGTTCGTTCTGCCGCTTCCCGGCAATCTGTCCTTTTCCGGGCAGACTTCCATACTGGATCGGCAGCAGCTTTGCGCGGAAGAGCGGGTCGAGCGCTCCCTTTGCAATATATTCAAAAATCTGCTGCCACGGACTTTCCTCGCAGATGTTGCGCAGCTTCCCGTTTTCCCGCAGTTGGAACTGACGCACAGGCTCAAACGAAACGCTGCGCGCCAGAATGTCGGCATGAGCCTGCTCGGCCACGGCGTCAATGGCCGTTAGGCTTTTGTTGCAAGTACAATTTCGGATTTCTTCACGCAGTTCGGCCCGCGTGATTTTCCCGGTAGATACTAATAAATTTTGGAATCTTCTCTTTGACCGCTTGCCAGTAAAGCACAGATGCACCTGCTCCTTGATAAAATCAAGGCTCTCGATGTTGATCTCCGCTGGCTTGCAGTACGTTTTCACCAGTAAATCCTCCTTTGATTTGTGTCGTCGGCGGCGTCCGCTCTCGCTACTAGCCCCCGCTGGTTTCAAACACAATTTTCCCGATATGGGCGGATTATACGGTGCAGTATATAATGTATGGTGTAATCGACAAATCAGCCACGCCAGCCGAGCCATTCCAATTCCTATTGCCCGTTGTATTGTTAGAATTAGCCGCCGCGAGCGAGGCATTGCCATTGTTATTAAGGTTGCAGCAACGCCACGAGGCCCGCACGCCGGAGGTTGCAAGCCCCACATAAAAGCCCGCCTTAACACCTGTTCCACTGCCTGCCGTAGTAGATACTTTAGCAGGCCACAGAACGCCTTTATCCTTGCTTACAGCGGTATCCTCGATATACCGCCAGCCGTCCTTTTCACTGGCGGCAAAGGTCAGCGTCAAGTCCTCCTGCTTCGTGTAGTCTGCCGTGATAGAGCCTGTCGTGACCTTGCTCTGGTCGTGGCAGGTATACAGGTCAAGGGTATAATTTCCGTCAGCATCTTTGCCCCACTGCATGAACTCATCCGCGAGGATCAGATACGAGCCATTTTGGAACTCCGTGCGCTGGATAAGGCCCGGTTCCTTGCCACTTGTCGGGCTGTATCGGCTGCCATCATAGCCCTGCACAGTATCGTTCCAGCCGCTCCAATAGGGCATCGTGGAGATGTAGGTGACGCCCGCTTCGGTGTCAAAGGCGGTGTCCGTCTCGATGTTGACCGCCTTGTAGGCTGTGCCGCCGATGGTGACATCCGTGATACTGGCAATGCGTTTGTTTTTCGCCAGCTTGTACATGCTGGCAACGCCGCGATCAGTGCTCGTACCTGTCCCCTTATCGCCGATAATAACGCTCGACCCGACGAGCAGGTTGGCCGCCTGCGCCGCCGTCAGCAGGACACGCTTCACGCCGGATTCCCCGACAGACACCGCGTACTGGTAGCTGTACCCGGTGCAGCCCTCAATCGTACCACTGTTACCCTTGCGGGCGTATTTCAGCCGGATCATGGCAAGCTGCCATTTGAGCAGTCTGCCGGATGCGCCCGCATACTGTGCGCCGCGCTTGCGCCACAGACCCACATTGTCGCTGTGGCTGGAATAGTTGATGGGCGGGCGGCCACTGCCGCAGCCGATGAGGCCGTCGCTGTCAAATCCGGCAGCATACTTCGGGTTTGCAATGTAGCCGTAGACAGTGCCGTTTTTATCCGTGCCCTGCGGCCATGTTTCATACCCGGTACCGGGATGGCAGCGCATTTTGAAATAGCGGTAACCGCCCTCATCCCATTCTTTCGTGTAGGTGTTCTTCTGCAGCACCCAGCACAGGTGCTTGCTCCGGCGCACATCGTCATAGCTATCGATGAACTCGACAGCATAGATCGTGTGCGTGCCGTCCGCATTTTTCTCGGCGGCGACTTCCAGTGCCCAGAACTGCGGCAGTTTGGCGAAGTCGTCACGGTTGGCCGCAGCCTCGGTGCTGGGTGTGCAGACAAGTCCGACGCTGTCATCGGTTGCCTCGCCGATGGCGCTCTGACTGGTAGCAAACAGAGGTTCTTTCGTGCCATGCACGCGGTTGTCGTCCAGCACCGTGCCGAACCAGCGCTCGCACAGTTCATTGCGCGTCGTCACGCCCTCCTTCCAGCAGATGTTCCACCAGTCCACGAAGAGTGTGTTGACTTCCTCAACGCTTTTGGCCGCGCGAACAAGGCTGCCATAAAGGCGGTCAATGGCCGCCGTGTTTCCGCTGGCAATGATGCTGGCTTTCTGCACGGCCACGAGTTCCCGCAGCGTGCTGTCGCGGGGAAGATTAACAGTTTCTGCCATGATAAAAACTCCTTTAAACGGTGTTTAAATTAGTCGGCCACGACGGCATCCAAGCCGCCGTCAGTGTCGTTGATTACGAAAGTGACGCGCTGCACATCCTGCTTTTTGGCAAGTGCCGCGAAGATCACCTTATTCTGGACAGGGCTGGCGCTGGCATCGCTCAGCGTGTCGTCCACTGTCACGCGGCCAGCCAGTTCCTGCGCCGTATCGCGGGCGGCGGCAGCCTGCTCCGCAGAGGTCTTGGCCGCCGATTCGCTGTTGGCTGCGTTGCCCGCGCTCTTCTCGGCAGCATTCTGCGCGTTTTGCGCCGCAGTTTTGGCGGTGCCCGCATTTTTTGTCCGCCGTTTCGGCTGTCTGGGCTTTGGTCGAGACGTCCTTCTGGATGTTTTGCATCTCCGTCAATTTCTCGGCTACGCCCTCCTCGATAACCTTAGTTGCCGCATCGCCTGCCGTTTTGGCGGCAGCTGCTGCATCGTCTGCCGATTTCTTGGCGGCCGTAGCGTTGTCGGTGGCAGACTTTGCAGCCTTGTTTGCATCGCTGGCCTGCGTCTCTGCATTTTTAGCGCTGGCCGCCGCGTCCTGCACCGCCTGCCTGACTTCGGCAGCGGTCTGCTGGATGTAGGCTCGGAGGTCAAACCCGCCGATATCCTCGGCGCTGGCCTCGATGCCGTCGTAGACCGTGCCCGTTCCGATGCGACTGTGCCACTCGTGCTGCACCTTGCCCTCGCCGTTGACCTGCTTGGCGCAGACCGCAAACTTGAGGCTGCCTTTGTATGTGAGGGCGCCCTTGCCGACCAGCCAGTCAAACTCGATACCATCGCTGTCAGCGATGATGCTGTCGATGGGGTACTCGTTCGGCTGCTTGGCCGAGTTTTCGGTGCAGACCTTCCATGCAAAGCCCACAGCGAGGTCGTTTCCGTCCACGATTCTGCCGTTGATGCGGAAATGCTTCCGGGCCACATTATGCTCACCGGCCACGCCGAAGGAGCGCTCGCTCTCGGGCACTGTAATTTCTCGTGTCTCGGCGTTGATTACGATTGGTTCTGCCATGGTTTCACCTCTTATCAATAATAGGCAAGAATAAAGCGAACGCTCGCATCGGACGCGCATTGCGCCCAATACTGGCTCCCGCTGTTTATGCCCGCGCCCTGCAAAATGTTGTCAGAGGCATACTGACTCCCGGCATATTGAACGCCAACCAGTGTACCGCCACTGAAATTGAAGAGGTTTTGCCCTCTATGGCAGCTTTGCCATACCTCTGTCACTTGGATGCCCTTCGCCGATACCATTCCGCCCCCTGCATGGTATCCTTCCGGGATAGTTACCACACCACCCGGCGTAATCGTTGCGCTCCATCCGCTGCGGTCCGGCATGCTACCGCCGAATCCCAGACCGTTTTGGCTGGATGCGCTCACGCCGCTCAACAGATGCTCGGCCTGTGCGTTGCCGAGGTTGGTTGCCGCCACGCCGAGACCTCCCTCGGTGTAGCCGTCCTGCTTGTACATCTTGAGCTTGCCGCTCTCGATGGTCAGCTTGTCGGCATCGGGCCAGCTGCCGTGGTTGCGCATCATGCCTATTTTAAGGGTCTTGTTTCCCGCGTAAAATGGCGCACCTGCCAGCACTTGCGCCTCGCTGGCGGTGGCCCGTGCCAGCTTGCCGTTGGATAATCCACCGCCGCCGTTAAAATTTAGCTGTGCGCCGTCAAATGTGAACAGCACCCAGCGCCCGGCCACAACGCAGTCACCGTCCACCGCATCTGCGCCGCAGTAGGCGGGCACTGCCGTACCGTTGACTTTCCATGTATCACCGCTGGCCCATGCGGCAGGAATTTTGCAGCGTCCAACAGCGCCCGATCCAGTCAGCTGATATACTTTCCCCTCTTTTTTACAGGTATACAGCTGCACTGTCACGTTGACAGCACCGAGTTCCGCAGGATCATATTCTGCAAAGGCTTTTGCTACGCGGTTTTCCAGATCGTTCATAGTGGCGGCATCAAAGGCGTCGCCCTCTTCCATGACAAGGCCTTCTGCGCGGGAGATTTCATACTCATTGTCGTTTTCCGTAGGAGTCAACCTGCGGCGGGCAGGATGTTCGCTCTGGCGGTCATTCCACACTTTCTTCTCAAACATTAAATCACTCCAATCTCTTGTCCGGCGCAAATTTCTCCGGCATACCGCTTTACACTATTGCGCTGCCACAGTTCGTGCAGACTCCACAACACCTGCTCCATGTCATTGATGGCGCTGTACAGCGTGCTCGGCGCTGTGGGAATGTTCGGTGTACCGGGCAGCGTGTAGTATGCAGCCCGCACAGTGGCGAGGTTGTCCAAAATACGCTGCATCTGAGCGCGGGTCAGCAGCCCCAGCGACGTCCATGTGCGGGTGTCGATCTCTACGCCCAGAAGCTGCGCCATGTGGGCGGTGTTGCCCTCGATGCGATTTAGCAGTTCTGCCGTGATATAACACTTTTCCGCTCCTGCTGCCACATCGGCGGCAGTTCGGTCATAAACAGGCGTCTGCCACATTAGATGAAACTCCTTTCGCCTGTGTGGATTTCTTCACCCGCATAGGCTGCGGCATTGTTGGACAGCTTACGGCCCACAATCTTCGCGTCGGCCAGAAAGCCGCCAGTCAAATCAAATTCCAACTTCGTAACAACACCGCGCACCATTTCACCGCCGAAACTCTCCACGATCAGACGGTCAGCCAGCTTCTCATCCCCGGCGACCATGCGGAAGGTCTGCTCATAGCGCTGGGCGTAGTAGTCCAGCACGCGAGCGGCCACTGCGGCAGCCCTGTCTGGGCTTACAAGGGTCGCGTCCGGCACGGACACTTCATTGCCCTGCGCGTTTGACGGCAGATTTGAGGCTTCTCGCCGCAGGACGGTAGCGCTGTCACTGTACTTGCGCCCGGTCACGCAGACTTCGGCAGCCTTGCTCACGGTCAGCGTGCAGTGGTTCACGCCTCGTTCGCTCAGCTCTGCGCCCCTGACGGCCAGACTGTCGGCCACTGCCGGAGCATCAAAGGTCACACGGTAAGTGCCCGGTTCAAGGGTGTCTTTGTACAGTTCCTCCGACGCCTCACCGGGGATATAACGGTGCGCTGTCACCGACACCGCAGTTACAAGCGCAAGGAGCGTGACTTTGCTGCCGTCCTGCAGGCGGCGATCTGTTCCAATCAGACCACTGGCACGCTGCGGAGCGGGCACGATTCGGATGATTTCGCCTCGGCTGCAGTCCACCACCGCGCCAATGGCAAAGGCAAGCTGCTGCAGCGCTTCGCGCCGTGTTCCGGCAGGGATGTAACCCTGTATCCGTTCTTCGCCCAGAACGCTGTCCAGTGTGTAAGGATAGCCGCTTAGGATTTCCGCTGCCAGCGACGCCACATGGGTGTCATACACTCCGCCGTCAAATGGAGAGCCATCAAGCAGGCCGATGGTGTCGATTGCCGTAAAATCGGCCAGTGTGTCATCCTCGTTCGACCAGTCGTCCAGATAGAACGTGCCCATGCAGTAGCTTGTCGTGCTCGTATCGTGGGCGCTTCGGCGCACATCCTCCCACACAGTCAGCTTCTGGCGGTGCTGCAGCACATCAAAATAGCCCTCCGGGTTTAAGATGGAGAAGCGGCCCTCTTGATTGAAGAGCGTTAGGTTCAGTGTGTTTATGCTGACCTCTGCGCTCAGCGGGTCACATTCCTCCAACACATGAGCCTTGATGATCTCCTCTCCGGAGAAGTGCAGATACACACCATAGTCAATCCCGGCCAGCTTCAAATACCGCCCCGGCTTGTTCGTCTCCAAAAACATCAGTTGGATGCGGCGATAGTTCTCCACCTTGTGGGCGCAGTAGTAGTCCACGGCGTCCGGAGTGAACATGGTTACGGCCAAAAGGCCATCGTTGGCATCGTACCACTGAATTTTGACCTTGCTCGCCCAGTCATCTGTCGGGGAGTAGAAATGCAGTGTCAGACCGCTGCTACTGTGATTCTTGTCGAAGCGGATATTCAGCACGGGCGGATTGGCAAAAGCACCGTTTCCGTTCGACTGTTCCGTGCTCCAAAAGCCCCAGAAATACTGCCGAGGCGTTTCGGGAAAAAACAGGAAGCTGCCGTCCATGAGCCATTGCCGCGTTTCCAGCGTGCCGTACTTGTTCTGATTCGGCACGGATTCCAACAGTAAATCCTTGCTTAAATTGCAAAAATCCTTTGCATCCTCCGTGACGGGGGCGCTGTCGCTCCGCGCAGTGACATCGTACAGGCCGAACTCCACGCGGGTGCTTGTGTTCATGGTCGTTCGCCTCCTTTATGTCCTTGCAGGCTTCTGGGCAATAAAATTCGCGGTCAGATTCTTCCAGTAGTTTTTTTCAGCCTTTTTCCGCAGCAATTCGTCGCCGACATTGGAAAAGTAAGCTGTAAAGGTATAGTCGCCGTCTTCATCTGGCACTGTAACCTCATGGAACTCCACAGGCTCTGTCAGCTTGTCCCACAGTCGGGCGTATTCCTTGCGATCCAGCCCCGGCCCAAATTGCAGCTTGTAGTTGAAGTATACGCCAATCAACTCGCGCCTGAGGTGGCCGTTGGCGAGGCGCTCCGCGTATTTATCCAGAAAATCCGCGCTGCGCTTTACGCTTAGCACGTCGATTTTGAATTGTTCGCCGTCAATTACGATCATCAGTTTCCTCCCACCACAAGCCGCGCACCACGGCGGGCTTTTTCTTTGTCGATGTAGGGCATCAGCAGGCGCACAAGCTGCTCCAGACCGCCGCTGGCGGCAAAGCGGATCGTAATGTCCTGCCCGCCCCACTCGGCCAACACCTCGGCCAGCGCCTGCTGGATCGTTTCAAGAGGTGCTTCCACGTTCGTGCCGTTCGTCTGGTCGCCCAGCACAGCAAGAAATTCGTGGTTTGCCGGAATGACTGCGCCCTGTGCCAGATAGGGAATTTGCGGTGCGGTGATGGGGTCGATGTTGAAGCCAATCTTAGCCGTGCCCAGTGTATCCTGTGCAAATTCGGGCACATCAAAGCTGAAGCCGTTCAGCAGACCGATGACAGCGTTCATGCCGCCAACAATCGCCGAAATCATGCCGTTTATAATGCGGATGATGCCGTTGACCGCGCCGCGCACCACAGAGGTAATGCCGTCCCAGATAGAGGATACCGTATCAGCCAGCGCCGACCATGCGGCAGTCCAGACAGCGTTCAGCGCCGCCCCTGCCATCGACAGCAGCAGGGAAAGACCCTTCCAGAAATTGCTCCATGCGGTGGTGACGTCCTCCCAAATCTGCATGGCCGCCAGCTTGATAATCAGCCAGCAGGCCGACCACGCTGCTTGCAGCGCCGCGCCTGCCATGCGTAAGGCGAGGTCAATTCCTTTCCAGAAATTGCTCCAGCCTGTGGTGATGCTCTCCCAGATTTGCAGGCCGAGCAGCTTTATCGTCAGCCACAGAGTATCCCAGATGTGCTGCAGATTCTCTCCGGCAGTGTTCAGCGCCTGTGCCAGATCGGCAAGTGTCTGTGAAAAGTTCTGTTTGATTTCGTCCCAGTGGGTCACAAGATAATTGATGATGACCGCCGCGATAGAGGCCAGCACAGCCAGCAGCAGAACAGGCCATGCACCGATGGCCGAGATGACCGTGACGATCAGCGAGCCGAGGCCGCTCAAAATAGCAGGAAGCACCGTGTCAAGAATAAACGCGCCAATCACAGGCAGCAGGCTCACGGCCAGCGCCGCCATAAGAAGCGGCCAGCAGTTGGAAATGAGTTCGGCAACCTGCGCCAGAATACCGACCCAGTCTACCGCCTGCAAGCACTCCATGATTTTGCTGCCGACAGCGTCCCAGTCAACTTGACCGAGAATCGTGTTGATGGCCTGCAGCACATCCAATGCCAGCGTGCTCAACGCAGAGAACAGCCCCGGCCAGTCAATCGCGGCAATCATCGTCACGATATTGTGTCCGAGGTCATTCCAGTTTGTGCCCTGCACCGCCGCGATCAGCGCGTTCAGCAGGCCGATGGCAAAGCCGCCCGCACCCAGTCCAGCTTCCAGCCACGGAATATTGGAGATGGCAGAATTGATGCATGTTGCAATGCCATTGCCTAAATCCGTCCAGCCGCTGTAATGCAGCACAAAGTTGTACAGCGTCAGAATGGCCGCACGCATCCCATCCGTCAGCACACGCCCCAGCGTGTCCCAGCGCAGTTCAGTTACGGCAGTTGTCAGTCCCTCTGCAATGCCCGCGCCCAGACTGTCCCAGTGGATGCGCTGCATCAGCGTGTCCGCAAAGAGCAGCGCTGTGTTCAGCCCTTGTGCAATGGTATGTCCGATGGCAGTCCACAGGCCCGGTACTTCGATAAAACCATTGATGCAGTCGGCAATGTTTGTTGCCCACTGCACAGCCTTATCCTGTATATCCGGCCATGGGATGGCGTTCAGACTGTCACGCAGCTTCTCGCCGATCAGCTGCCCGACCTTGTACCAGTCGCCCTGCTCTATGGCATCCATAATGCTGTCAAGGAATGGATTCTCCGCAGAAAAGTCGAAGTCCGGGGTAATGCTGTCTGCTCCACCACCGCCCCCGCCGCTGCTATCGTCGGACTGCTTGTTCAGCACGTTCAGTTCGTCAAAGGCGGCCAGTTCACCATTAGCGTCCTTGACCTTCTTCGCTGCGCTGCCCGCCGCCGATCCGACGCCGTTCATAGCCTTGGCTGCTCCGGCGCTGGCGGAGATTGTGCGCCCGGTAAAGAACGCCACCAGCCGCGCAATGTAACTGAACACCATCGCCGCCGCATTTGCCAGCGCAGTCAGCGCGGGGGTAAGTATCTGAATGATGGGCGCAGCCGCCGTGGCCGCTGCGCCCTGCAAGCCGCCGAGCGCCGCCCGCAGGCTGGACGAAGACAGCAGCGCCGTCCCCATCCAGTTCGTCAGCGTCCGGAGCCCGGAGGAAAGCACATTGAACACCAACGCGCCGGACACCAGCCCTGCCAGCCGCTTGCGGAAGTGTTCCGTGCTCTGCGCAGCCTGTGCCAGCCGTTCCTGCACACTCTGGGCTTTGCTTTTCACAAAATCAAAAGCCTTGCCGCCGATAGAGCCTATCGCGGACAGTGACCTTTTCAGAATCTTACTCACTGATGCCGCGTTGAACAGCTTTGAGACGAAGGCATCCATCGCATTCGCTGCACGCTGCACGTTGGATACATCCACCTGCGCCGCTTGTGCAGCCTGTGCGGCGTTGGCAACAGCCTCGGCCTGCCGGGTCGCCTCATCCTTCTCCTGTGCAAGCTGGGCAGTCAGTTCGGCGTGCCGTTGCTGCAGTGCCTGCACAGCGGCATCCTGTGCGTGGTAGGCCTCGGCGGCAGCCTGCACAGCGGTATCCTGCTGCTGCAACTTTGCGGCCAGCTTGTCGCTCAGCGTTTCGTTGCCCTTGGATGTGACGCCGAACTTCGATTTGCGTCCGGCATCCAGTCGAGCGTTTACTTCGTCGAGAGCGGCAGCCGTTTCGGCAGCTTTCTGGCGGGCGGCTTCCAAATCGTCCCGTAGCTTATTCCGTTTGGTCGTAGCCGAGCCGAGGCCCTTTTCCACCGCATTGATTTCTCGCGCGGTTTCTTTGGCCTTGGCCTGCAACTCTTTTAAGTCTGCCTCGGCCTTTCGGTTATTAAAGCGCGTATTGATAACGACTGATGCCATAGCTTCACCTCCCCAGAAGATCCAACAGCCTTTCCTTTTCGGCCTTATCCTCGGCACTTTCTGCCGCATGGATTTTGATAGCGGCAGCGTTCTCGCGGGCAAATTCCTGCTCGGATTTGTCCAGCATTTTACCGCGTGCTCGCTTGTTTCGGATGTTCACCACCTGCGCAAACAGGCCATCGCCGATGCCATGAAATGCACCGAGAAATTCCCACCAGTGCAAATACCCGCATCGGCGGCAGCTATACCCCAGCACTTTGTCCACAGCGGGTGCGATCAGAGCAGCATCCTGCTCCCAGTCCACCAGCCGGGGGCGGAAGCCCTGCTGCTCGTCTTCTTTTCCCTCGTTGATAAAAGTAAAAGCCGCCCGAAGCGCAGCGTTTGCGTCGGGCAGCTCTTTCCAGCGGGGATATAGAATTTGCAGGCAGGCAATGTACTGCTCCTGCTGCGTCAGGTCGGGGTCAGTCAGCGCAGCCAGTGCATCCAGTACGGCGCGAAAATCCGAGCGGATCGCAAAGCTACGCCCGGCCACCTCGACGATGGTGGGTAATTCCCACGCACTCATGCCTGCTGACCGGGGGCAAGCCCCTTGCTGAAGTCGGCATAGACGGCGGTGTGCTTTTTAAGCCGCGCTTCGGCGGCAGCGATTCCGGCCTTGTGCGCCTCCTCCACCAGAGGGGCAACAGCTTCCAGTACCTTTTCAAAGACAAAAGCACCGTCATCGGCAAGAGCCAGTGCCGAAAGCCCGCCAAAGAAAACCGAGGACACATCACTGCCAAACACCTTGTTCAGTTCGGCCTTGATGGTCGTATCCATTGCGAGAATCTTTTCGGGCGTCATGTCCTGCTTGGCCTGCTCCGCCAGTTCGGCGATGGCATTGCGTGCCGAGACGAAGCGCCCGGAAATGCCGATGTCGGCAGGGTTGATTTTGATGACGCCCAGCAGCGTGCCGTCAGCGTCTTTCACATCATAGCTTTTGACGCCGCGATCAATAACCAGTTCCATGATGACTGCTCCTTTCACGCCTCGGCGGTGAACGCCTTGGTGGTGGGGTTGAACGTGCCTTTGGTTTTAACGCCAGTATAATGCACGTTGAACGGAATCTGATAACCAGTGGTGTCGCCGCCGTAGCTGCTGACCTCGATGTAGCACTCTTCCCGCACCGCAGGGAACGCGCCGCTGCTCTGGGCGTCCCACAGCTTGACTTCCACGATGTCGGTTTTCAGATCATCCAGAACCAGATCGTTGTCGATAATGCTCTGCAGCTTCTCAAACAGCGGGTCGCCTTTCTCGGCGTAGTAGGGGCTGACCTCGCCCTGCTTCTGGTAGCTGTCGATGCTGACAGTCTCGTTGCCGAGAATGTTGGTCTTCTTTTCGACGTTGGCGGACAACTCCGGGGAGTATTCCTCCAAATCTTTGCCCAGCCGCACATAGCTGGCCGTGCCATCATCTGCGGCAAAGGTTGCATTCAGATAATGCGCCATGTATTTGCGTTCGATTTTCATGCAAAATCCTCCGATTCATAGGTTTTTGTGTAGCGCAGGCTCAGCACGACCATATAAGTCGCCGTGCCTTCGGCCTCCGCTTCGTACAGTACGCCGTTCTGGGCGCGGGCGATGACAGGCTCTTCGGCGTCGCCAAAGTTCGGAGCAAGGCCGTGGGCACTCTGCTCCTGCACCCAATGCTGGAAGTCGTTGACCCAATCTGCGTTGATCTTTGCGCCTTCATCATCGCCTGCACTTTTGGCAAAAGTAAAGTACAGACCGAAGTTGCTCTGATTTGTGACGCAGACTGCGCCTGTGATATAGGTGCGGCGTTCAATTTCCTGCAGCCCCTGCGGGAAGACCGCGCCGCAGCTGGGCACTTGGTCGGTGTAGTCGACGTGCCAATCCTTCAAGATGTCATGCCCCTCATAGGTGCGCAGCCATGTGATGACCTGCTCAAGTTCACTCATTCGCCAGACCTCTTTCCAATATAGCGTTCCAGATCGGCAGCCAGCGCATCGCCCTCGGCAGCCACAAGCGCACGATCCCAATGCCCTCCGGCAAGGGGATTCTTTGTTTTTGTATAGTTCAGCGGTTTCCCGCTGCGGCTCACGCCGTTATACAGATAAACCGCCTGCGGCTCTTCGGTGACGATCTCTGGCACGCGGGGGTCGGTCTGGGCGACGGTCAGCTTGATGGTCGCGCCTGTACGGTAGGGCATATACTTCTGGACGCGCCGCAGCACATTCTTAGTGTGGAACATTTGCGCATCGCCCTGTTCATCCAGTCCCACTTCCTGCAAAATCTCTTCTGCGGCGGGAAAATCCAGCGTGACCCTCATTGCTTACCGCCTGCCTCCACATGGTACAGAACATTGCGGCAGCCCATGTCCCGCACCCAGTCTGCCGTAACAACACCGGGGCGATTGGCCGGGACGAAGCTGCCCCACTGTTCGCGGGTGGTGATTTCTTCCCCAACGCCCTCCACAATGCGATCCCCGCATTCCAGCACATACACGCCGGGGATGCCGTTAAAAAGGGCGGGGGCAACCCGCCGTGCGTTTTTGTTGGAAATCACCAGCAAAAATTCGTCACAGGATTTGCCCCCGCTTTTATCAACGGTCTGCACGGTTTTACGCTCAAAGTACGCGCCATGAATTACGCAGCGCGTCACCCGGAAGGGATTGTAGCAAACATGGTACACAGTTACGGTCTGGCGGCACAGGTCGTAGATCGGCGAACGGAGTGCTCCTTCATACCGCATCAGCCACACCCTCTGTACACACCGGCATACAGGCACAGCAGACGGTAATACTCCGCAGCCTGTGCTTTGGGTGTTGCGTCAATGGTCGCCGCTGTGTTGGCAGCATAGCTTTCGCTCACGCTGCCAATCGTGACGCTGGCCGGAGCAGCCACAGCACCGCTCTGTACATCGGCAAACCTGCGCTGGGCGTCAGCAATGGCACATACAGCCGTGTCGCGGGCGCTGTCGGTTGGATATTCCACGCGGTACAGCCGCTCGTATCGCCGAATCAGCGCGTCGGCGTCAGCATAAGTGGTCTGCCACTCGTCTGGCTGGATGGCCTTGCCGCCATATTTGCAGACGTAAAACTCGTAACTCGTCATGGGTTTACTCCTTGGCCGCCGCCTTCTTCGTGCGCTTGGCGGGCTTTTCTTCTGCCGCCGTGTCCGTCACTTCGGGGAACGGCAGTTCCACCGCCGCCTCGGCGGGCGGAGCATTGTCCGGCACAGGCTGCGCGTTGACCGCGGGGGTCGGCTCGGCGGCGGGCGGGATGTATCCAATAATAGCCATAGTAAATCCTCCTTACGCCTGGTCGTGGCTGAAGTACATGCCAGACAGCATATTCTTGTATGCCTTGGCGATGCCCACCATGCGATAGCCGAAGACATAGGCATCCGCGTCCGGGTTGTTCTCCGGGGCGATGATCTTCGGGGCGGCGTGCTTCGTGTACTGGATGAGCGCATCCTTCTGGACGATGGCGAAGTTGATGTTGGCCGCGCCGGCTGCCTTCGTGTAACCGCCGGCTTCCTCCCCGGTCTTGCCGGAAAGCTGCTTGATGGCCGTGTAGAAGCGGCGCTGGGGAACCTTGATGACCTGCTCGAAGCCCTCCAGAACCTTCTTGCTCTTCGTGGTGTCCATATCGTTGATGCCCTGCAGCAGCGTCGGCGTGATGAACAGGTAGCGCCCGGTGGCGGTGACTTCCTCATCGTCCATCGCCGTCACAGCAGCACTCAGCGCTGCGACGGTGGCTGCGCCATCGGCAAGCGTCTCTTCCTTCTTCGTGACGCCGCTGATGCCGCAGTAGGACGCAAAGCGGAAGGCGTCCAGTTCGGGCACAACCTTGTCACGGATGAACTGAGCGGACAGACGGCCAAAGGCAAGGCCAGCGGTTTCCAGATCGTCCATGACGTCCACGTCAAAGCGGCGGCCACGGTCAAAGTTGCACTTGACCGTCTCATTCGTCATGGTGACGCCACCCTGCACATAACCGCCGTTGCGGCTGTAGTCGGCCAGACCGTCCATGCTCATCATGGGGATGATGAGTTCGTTGGCGTTTGCGCCCTGCTTGGCAAGTTCGGGCGCACCGTCCAGCACGCTCGTAAGCGAGGCCAGTCGATAGCACTCATCCAGCTTGGGGACAAAAGACTTTGCGAGTTCGATAGTGTTGCTCATAGGTTTACTCCTTATCTTATTCCATCGGCAGGCCCATCGCTTTGCGCAGGGCACTGTCAGAGTTGTCGGCGGTCATAGCGGTGCGGCCAGTGCCCACAGCATAGGGCGGCGGGGTTTCCCCGGTGTCGAACATATAACCGCTGTCTTTCTGCAGGGCAGCCAGTGCAGCGGGGATGTCCTTGTCAGGGTCATTGCTGCCGCGCAGGGTGTCCAGATCGAGCAGGGCACGGATGGCCTTGCCGCTGCGCCCATGCGCGGCAGCAATGGCAGAATCCAGTTTTGCATCAAACTGCACCGCCGCAACGCGGGCATCCGCGTCTTTCTCGGCCTGCTCTGCCTTGGCCTGCCATTCCTCGGCGCTCTTGCGCAGGCCGTCGATGTCGGTGTCCTTGTACTCGGCCAGCGCCTTGTTGGCGTCGGCCAAAGCCTCTGCCGCTGTACGCTGGGCGTCCTTGGCCGCGTCGTAGTCAGCCTTGGCGACAAAGCCCTCGTTGATCTCGGCGGCGATCTTGTTGTCGATTTCCTCATTGTACCCATCACCGAGGATGGGTTTCAGCCAGTCAAGCATAGGTGATCTCCTTCGTCTGTGTTGTCTGTGTCGCTATCGTCCTGCGCTTCATCGGCGCGGGAGCAGCTTCCTTCGGGTGGGATTTCGGGCTCAGAGTGATATTCCTGCAGCCGATCCCTCGGCAGATGCGGGTGCGGATCGGGCCGCAGATGCGGCGCGTGATACTTGCCAACCCTGTGCGGCTGCGGGTGTGAGACGATCCGCTTGTTTTTCCTGACACGGAGCACGGGGCCGAAAAGCTCCCGAGCTGCCGCATAAAGGAATCAAACGCACGCTGCGGGTCGGCATAACAGGTTGTGTCATAGGTAATACAGAACATAAAGCACCTCTTGCATAATTTTGGGCACGAAAAAAGCACCGCTTTAAAAGCGGTGCAAATGGCGTTTATACAGTGTTTAAAGGGGCTTTGCTTTTTTGAACAGTTCCTTGAGGAAAGCGTCGTGCTCCGCTTCCAGTTCGGCCAGCGGGCGCGGTGGGGGCTTGCTGGGGTCAAAGGCGATGCGCTCATCTTCCGCCGTCCAGTTGCCTGTTGCTTTAAGCAGATAGATGGAATCCGTAGTGGCGCTGCGGTCTGGGTCAGGTGTCCAGTCGAAAAAATCCGGCTCAGGATCATCCTCAGTATAAGGCCAGCCTCGCGTAAGGTCTGCTCGCCACTTTGCGATTTCTTCTGGAGTCGGAGGGTTATCTTGAAAATACGAGCCCATACTTAGCACCATCCCTTCGCAGTTCTTCAGCAAATGCAATACGCTGCGCAAGCGCGTCTTCGATTTTGCCGGATTCACCTTTATAGAGAGGATATTTCTTTTTTAAGGTCTTAAACCAGCCCTCGGCATTCTTTTGGGAATAGCCGAACACCTTCTCGCAGGTGAACAGCGCTCCGGCATTACCGACAGCGCCGATGCCCTGCATCTGAGGGCGCTTGATAAGCTGCTGTATATCCTCTGGGCTAAGTATACCATTGCTGGGGTGATTATGTAAAGAGTAATAGGGCACTTGCATCTCCGGAGGCTTGACCTTCATACTGTTCTGCCCGCCCACATAGTAGCCTGTGCATTTACCGTCTTTGGTAAAATTCACGACGGCCTCCGTGCCGACTTCCAGCCCCTGCACCTTTTTCAGCACGCCTCTGGCGTATTCCTGCGCCAGACCGTTGACCTTGTTGGAAACGCCTTGAAAGAACGGCTTCGGCGCAGCCCGGATGCGTTCATCCGTGACGCTGTACAGTTTGTGCCCTGCGATTTCTACGTCCCGAAGTTGCTCCGGCGCAGCCTTTTTGTAGGCCCACACGGCCCGGTTGGACTGGCTGCGGCCAAACCCGGCCACCTGCAGGCGTTCGCTGCGGGTGGGCAGACCCACGGCCTTGCAGAATCTCGCATACTCGGCCTGCACGACCCGCAGCTTGATTTGATGCTTCTGCAGATCGGGGCTTTCGGTTTCTTCGTCGGCCAGAATCTGGCGCTTGATGAGCCGGATGCCGTTTTCGATGCGGCTCTGCTCCTGCCCGGCCTCGTACAAGGTGTACCGGTAGCCATTGTACACAACGCCGTGCTCGTTGTCATCCTTGAATTTTTGAAGCTGTGCTTCGGTGTACTGCGGCGCGTTCACGCCTAAAATGATGGGATTTGCCGTGTGCCGCAGTTCAGGTGTCCGATGCGGCGCTGCAGGCTGTTGTTCAGCTTTTCAAATTCTGCGTCGCCGTACTGCCGCCCCTGTATCGGCTCATGGTCGGGGGCGCAGGCGGCGTGGGCACTGATTTCCCAGCCGTCGCACCCCAGCGCGTCATGGTCGGCGTGCTGGATTTCATCATCCAACTGGCCGAGTTGGTCCATGATGTACCGCCTGCAGGCGTACTCAATGCCAACGCTGCGCCCGCTCTTTTGTTCAATGGTGCGCAGGCCGCGCTTTGCCAGCGGCGTCACGGCGCGGCTGATGGCTGTGTTCAAGTCCAGTGTACCTGTGGCAACCTGCCGGAACGCAAAATCCATTGCGCGGGCGTAGGCCGTCTGCAACGGCTGCACCTTGCCATCCGGCGTATCGGCCCACAGGTCACGCAACAGTTCGCGGGTCTTGCTCTGGGTCATGCGGGTGTAGGCTTCAGTCATTCGCTTTAGGCTGCCGTTTTCATCAGGGCTCAGGCTCTTGTCGGCCACATATTCAAACAGGCTGGCAATGACTTCCTCGCTGATGCCGATCTGCTTCGATACGGCCTGCTCAATGGCCTTTTTGCCCTCGCCCAGTGCCTGCGCCCGATAAATCTGGTATTCGGCAGTGTCGGTGATAGCCCCGGCCTTCTGCACGCGCCTGCTGATGTCCTTGATAAGTTCATCAATGCAGGGCTGTGTCATGGCAAGGGCGGCGTCACTCAAGCCCGCACGCTGCTCAGCGGTCATGCGGCATCACCTCAACCTTCAAGGTCTTTCAACTCCGGCATATAGTTCTTGCGGATTTCGGCAAGGTCAGCTTCCGTCTCGGCAGGCAGGTCAAATTTCCACGCCAGCGCCAGTTCCGGCTTCAGCAGGCCCATCTGCACAAGTTCCTTGCGCTCCGTCCACTCTTGGTCGGCATCGTACAGCACACCGTTGCCCCATGTTACGGCAAGTTCGTCGGCATCCCATGCCGACGCATCGCACAGGCGGTATGCCTGCCCGATCTGGTCGCCGAGCCGGAGCGCCGCTTGTAGGGCGTCATAGTACAGATGCTGAAAATCCATAATGGACAGGCTATAATCGCCCGCGCTGGAATTGATCTCCGTCGCCGTTTTGCTCACAGCCTCGGCGTCGGAGAGGATGCCGCGCTTGATGCCCAACAGATTTTCGATAGCCTTTAAGTAGGTCTGCCGCCGCGCCTCGTAGCTTTCATTGCGCAGCGCAGGCGCAAAGGGTGTGATGCCGACGCTCTGCTCATTGCCGTCCAAACCGACGAACACATCATCGGTCAGTAATTTTTTGCCGTTGTGGGTGCGCAAAATATCGGCACTCGCCACAACGCGCATCCTGCCCAACTCAAACTCACGGCTAAATTGCAGTTCATTTTCGTTGATGCGGTGGATAAGCCCCATTGCAGGCTCGTAGATGGAAACGCCGTCCGCGCTGCCGTCTACACAGTTTGTGATGGGCATCCGCAGGAACACCATGCCGACGCCATCAATGGGCACGGCAAAGGTGTACTCATCTTCCAGCCGCTCATATTGCAGCAGGCTTGCCAGCGGCACGCGCCGCCCAAGTGTGCTTTTGTTGTCGGAGCAGTACAGGCGGTACTGGATCGTGAGCCGCCCGGCAAAGGATGTGCGCCGCTCGACCAGCGTGTAAAAATGATGGTCGGCAGATACAGACTTCTCACACAGCGCCACATCCGAGGGGATGCCGCTTGCATCGCGGCCTAAAATAATGACGGAATCGCGTCCCACGATCTGCCATGTCAGCCGTCCATCCGGCATCGGTACAGGCTTTGCCCACGCCTCGCCACCAATCATGGCCTGTGTCATAAAACTGGTCTTGCAGGCATCAAAGGTGCTGCGCACGCCGTCAAGGTATTTTTCCTTGGCACTGTCGGTATGCTGCAGGCTGCTGTCATACTCGCCGAAGGTTGCCTTGCACAGCTTGTTCACAATGGCATACGGCAGGCGCTGGCAGGGGTCTTCGGTTTTGGTCGGGGCACGGCCATACCATGCAGCATACCACTCTGCGATGGCGTGCTTCATGGCACTGCTGGTGGCATCCGTCATGCCCAGCGCCTCTTCAATGTTTTCGACTGCGTTGTTTGTCAGTGCGCGGATCAGAGCGCCCATCATGCTTTCCCCCTAGAGTGATTTCCCGAAAGCAACGCGGCCACAGGCAATAGTCTGTCGCCGCCCGCCACGGGCAGCCCCGGCATTTATCCGGCTTTTTCTTTGGCTTCTTTTTCATGGCTTTCCACCACGACAGTCGGTGTCATGTGCCGCAGTGCATATTCCAGCCCGGAAATATAGCACTGCTGCCGCTCCACAGTCTGCCGCAGTTCCTCCTGCTTTTTGTTGGCGGCTGCCAGTTCGTCCAGCAGCGATTCATAGGCCCAGCGCGGCAAAAAGCGGTCAATGAGCCATTTGCGGAATTTCTTCATCATGCACCCCTGCGCATCCAGATACGGTTGACAGCATAGCGGACGGCGTCAATGTGATGGTTGTCCGCGTCCACATACCCCGGCAGCACTGTGCCGTCACGGCCAACTTCGTACTCGTATTCACTGAACTCCTTCGCCGTGTCGGGGCAGCGGTGCGGGTCGATGACGATGGCCGTCAGCCCTTGCAGCCACTTCATGCTCTGGTTCACGCTTCCCGGCCCTTTGACGGCCTCGCGGCAAAGGATGCCAAAAGCGCGGTAGTCGGCGCAGGATTTCATCTCTGCGGAATCGGCGGTCACGCTCTCCCACGATTCAATACGCTGCTGCACCAGCTTTGCGGTTTCCTCGTTGGAGGTACGCAGCCGGGTCAGTTCGTCGAAGATATACAGCGTTTTGCGTGCCGCATCATAGTGGCAGCGGTTGAACGCCCACGGGTCGGGATACCAGCCCCAGTCAACACCGTTTTCAATGGTGTCGAAGTTTCGGATAGTCTTTTGCGCGATAGGCTCAAGCCGCAGATTTTCAAATACCTGCGTACCGCTGCCGACGACCTCGCCCAGATATTCATGGCGGTATTTCGTCGGCTGCGTTTCCCTGATGTACTCCGCCTGCGCCAGAAACTTCGGGCCGAGCCATGCAGCAGGGGCTTGCAGGTAGGTCGAATGATGGATGCGCTTGCCCTTGCGTTCCTCGCGGGCGTAGCGATTCGCCCAGTTGCGGCTGGCAGCCGGAGGGTTGAAGCTGATAAAGGTAAGGCCAAACTCGCCGCCGCGCAGCGCAGACTGTTGCACATTGCGCACGGCATCTTCGCCGCCCTTGATTTGGTCGGCTTCCTCAAACCACAGGATACCGATATACCCGAACGGCAGCTTGATGGATTTGATCTTCTGCGGATCATCCAACCCACGGAACAAAATGCGTTGCCCGGTGGGGAGATAGGTGCATTGCAGGGGGCTTTGTGTGCATTTGAATTTCGTGGTAAGCCCCAGCTTGTCGATAGCCCACAGGATTTGCGCATACACGCTGTCGCGCATCGTGTCGCCGACCTGTCGGGTCACAAGGGCGTGGCAGTCCGGGTGCTTCACCAGCTGCAGCACTACTTCCGTGCCAACATAGGAACTTTTCAAGCTGGCACGCCCGCCCGATTCAACTGCTTCGTCGATAACGCCCATGTCAATCAGCTTGTGCGTCTCATAGAAAGCCGGGCCGATGATGTCCGACAGGCGCACGCGCTTTTTATTCGACGTCATCCACGATCACCACCTCATCGCTGCCGCCGCTCGACTGCATCTCGCGGTACATTTTGATTGCTTCAATATCGCCGTTGCGGGCTTTCTCGACCAACGCAGCATGGATGGCTGCATATTCCCCGGCAGCGTATTTTTCGACCATTGCATCCAGCATAAGGGCGAAGTCTTTTTTTGCCCAGCCGTTTATACTGCGTTTGAAGGGTCTTTAAATCCTCCGCAGGATTATACTCTTCCTGCTCGGCGGCCTGCCGGATTCCGGCAATCAGCTCCCGGACACTGCCGTTTTTTGTTCGCATCGGCTGCTCCTTTCCTAATAAAAACAGGGTGTCGATTTCTCGACACCCAAAACAGCCCCAGAAACGGCGCTGTGCGCGGTTCTCTTATTCTGCGGGCAGTTTTGCCGCCCGCCGCGTTTGAATGTTTTTGAACGGCGCTCTCGCGTGTTTAAACAGTGTTATGGCGTGGTGCAGAATTGCAGGGCATACTTTAGGGGCAGGCTTCGCCATTTCCGCCTTGCTGCAAGCCGGAATCCTCTAAAATATGTCCGCTGCGTTCACGCTGCGGGGCGTACCAGCCGCAGCATTATTTGCAGTTTCCTGTCTGCTGTTTAAACGGTAACTAAGGGTTATGGTTTTATCCTCGCCGCCGACAGGCACGCGCACCGTGGCGCGGCGGTCATGGCGGTTCACTTTTTCCAGCAAATCCCTCAAGTGCGCCAGCGGCCCGCTGGTAAAGTCCAGAGTGCCGTCGGCCTGCATCTCGGCCTCGCTGGGCGGCAGCGGGCCGTCCCCGGCCAGCCAAAGGATGTTGGCTTCCTCGCGGGCGCTCAACGCCTCCGGCGCACCTTTGGTAGCCCCAGCCAATGCAGCACGCCGTCTTCATGGCGCACCGCATAATAGACACGGTACACATCCGGCGTGCTGACGAAAATGTAGCTGGGGAACAGTGTGTAAAGCTGTTCCTGCCATTTTCCGCCGCGCCGGATCATCCGCCGCTCCTGCGGGCATCTGGCGTCCACGCCCTTGCCGCGCAGCTTCCGGGTGATTTCGGCTTCCATCCCGGTCATAACCTGCAGGGCGTACATACTCATGCGCTGCCCTCCTGTGCCTTGCGATCCAGATAGGCCGACACCTGTTTGTACAGATCGGGCCGTTCCTTCGCCATAGCGCTCCACAGGGTGCTTTTCAGATCGCCCGTGCCTGCCTCGATGTCAGACTTGTTTTGCAGTTCCACGCGCTTCTTGTAGGCGACGGCGCGGGTCAGACCGCTGATCTGATTCATAAGTTTATCGACGCTGACCGCGCTCCAATCCTCATCCTTTTTAGAGGTCAGCGCGGTCATAAGGTTTTGGCTGGCAACACGCACAAGCGCCTCGGTGGTGTCCAAATCGGGATACCGCTCCAATTCGTCCAGCATATTGCGGAAGTTGGCCTGTGCGATCTGCAAGGTTTGCAGATTCTCCACATACCCCTGCGCATAGCGGCAGACGCTGGAAACGGAAAGACTGTACCCCTGCTGCTCCAGATAAGCTACGATGTCAGAGTAGGTGGCGCTGCCATCCATAATCATCTCTTCCACGGTGGCTTTCATCTCCGGGGGTAGGGTGTCGATCTTGCTGTGCTTGCGGTTGCCGCCCTTTTTGCCATTTAACGGCCAACTGCTCATATCACACCTCGATCATTTCGTCCTTAGTTTTGTGACACAGAACGCTGATGCCCTCGGCGGTAAGTTTGGCTTCCAGCAAATCCCAGCCGATGTCTGCAAAGTCGGGAACAAGGATTTTGTCCGCAATCGTGCGCAGCTGGATGTACTTTGCCATTGCCAGATAATTGATGCAGTCGAGGAAGTCGTCTTGGCTGACACCCCAAATCTGCGCCGCCTGCTGCACATCGGTCAAGCGGTTGTAGCTATGCCGGATGATGTTGATGGCCTGCATGACCTTGCCGTTATTGTGCGGGAAGGCGTTGGCACGCAGCTGCTTCATCAGCATTTCTTTTTCATTCATCGGAGAGCCGTCCTTTCATCAAGAGATTCAATATCTGGTCGAGTTTCTTTTCAGTTTTCGCCTGTTCCCGGAAGTAGTCTTCCTTTGTCAGAAAGTTTCGCTGGATGGCCTTGATGTCGTTGTGGCATTCAGTCCAGTCCTGCTGGTGCTGGCTTCTGGTCGTGTAGGTGTGCTGAATTTCCGAAATTTGCTGTTTGCACTCGCCGACCTCTTTTTCAAGTTCGGCCTTAGTTGCCGCACTGTCAAGTTTCCGCTCGATTTTGTCAAGACTGCGTTTTACCATCCAGCCCAACGCCCCAATCAAGAACGTAAGCAGGATTCCGATCAGCCACCACGTTCCCGCATCAAACTCCATAATCCGTACCCCTAAACTAAAAAATCGTGAGTGTCACTGGTTTCTATAACCAATGATACTCACGATTCGCAAAATGGGCCAGATTAAGCATTTTAATATTTTACTTTACGTTCTGGCGGGAAAAAGCTCATTTGCCCATCAAGGGGTCTTGCCCGGATTTCCCGGTGCTTTTCGTCCACGATGGCCCGCACCGTCACCGTTGTCAAGTTGTACTTCTTGGCAAGGGCTTTCAGATTGTCGCCGTTGTATTCCTCCACGATGCGCTGATTGCGGGCGATCCGCTCAAAACTGTCGCGCTTCGGTATGTAGATTGTCTCGGCAGCGTACACGTCGATCAGCTTCAAATAGTTCTCAAAGCCGATGAGGTCGGCCACCTCCCGCTGGGCGGGGGAAAGATCGTCAGGGTGGATTTCCCACTCATCCATCGGCATCACCCCGGCTCTTCTGCGCGGTCTTGACGTAGCCCTTCAAAACCTCGACCAGCTTGTTGCCGTCCTTGTAACTGATCCACGCGAAGGGGTCTTTCGGGAAGGCATCAATGCCCAGTTCCTTCTTGATGATGGCGCACAGCCTGTCACCGAGCGGGGCCTTGCTGGGGCTGGCATCTTGCAGCCGATACATGAGCGCCCAGACCTTGCGCCGCTGTCCCTCGCTGGTGTGGCCCGGTGCGGTCTTTCGGAGCGGCTTTCCGCTTTTGCGGGGCGGGGGCGTTCCTTGCCGCCCCTCCAACTCGCCAATGACCTTGCAGGCTTCGCCATAGGTCAAGGCTTTAATGCTCTTTTTCCCGGTCATGCCCTCGACCAACTCATGCAGCAAGTCGTCTTCCTCGTTCCGCTTCACCATGCCCAGAGCGCCGCCGATAGCGTAAATTTTTCGGATTTGATAAGCGTTGCATCCGCTCCCGGCCATAAGTAGCCTCCCTTCCCGGCGTCAGCCGCCGTTCTTGAAATGTTTAACGATGCACTTCACGCCTGCACACAGCAGCGATGCCGCCACCGTTACGATGATGGCGCTCCCGGTAGCACCCAGAACCACAGCACAGAGCCAGATGCCCGTGTTCAGTCCGCCTGCGATAGAAGTCATCATGCGTCTGCCTCCTTGCTGCTCACATCATAGTAAAACTCATCCACCGTGCGGATGTAAGCGCCCACCTGCTGCAAAATATCACCGGGCTGGCGCTTCAGAGCCTCACGGTCAAGCGTTTCGGTGGTTTTGATGAGTTCGGTGTGCCCCAGCACCTTCAGCGTGGCGATGGCCTCGGCCACGCGGCTGCTGGCAAGCATCAGCTTGCTGCTGACACGGTAGCCGACAGTGCCGAAGTTCAGAGTGCGGCTCTTGCCGTCCAATTCTGCCCGGTGCAGATCGACATAGGCTTTGACATCACTTTCCAGTGCCTTGACCCGGTTCTGCAGCGGCAAAGCCCCCTGTGCGTAGTCGGCCTTGATGCTGTCGATCTGGCGATCACGCTGGACAGCCATTTCCGCCAGCGTGTGCTGGCACTCCCGGATGTCCCGCAGGGCGTTGTCCACTGCGCCCCAGTCGGCCAGTGCCGGAGCGCTGGTTACTTTCTTTCTTGCCATAGATATGTACTCCTTTGCTTTATTGCGGCGTGACAAGGCGGATGTCGGCATTGTTTGCTTCAAAATGCTTGACAAGCGCCTGCCAGTTCGTCCAGTGTGTCTGATAAGCCGTGAAGGTTTCCTCGCGGAACTTTTTAAGCGGCCCCCGATCTTTCTTCGGCATCTTGTTATAAGCGGCAATCTGCTTGCGGGTCATCAAGGAAGTTTCTTTTTGAGGGATAAACCTCCGGCGCTCCTCGCAATCTTGCACAAACCATGAACGCGTATTTCGCCATTGACATACACTGCTATTCCGTTGCGGAACATGCTGATGCACTCATTGACAAGGGTGACGCTGTACCCGTCGCACAGCAAATCAACCTGTCCGAGCGGAGCACGCAGTCTGCACTTTGCCTTTTCCCAATCTTCTTTTTTCACAAGAACACTCCTTCCTCTCTCTGCATTTGCCGGGGCTTGAGACCCGCGCCCATCCGGGCGGCTGCATTAAGGCGCGGGCGTCTGCCCGCAGGGGTGTTGTTAAACTAAGCACCTTTTTTCTTGCTTTTCGGGGGCCGCACGCGCGGCGGGCGGGTGTAGGCCATACTTTCAAGGGCTTCTTCATAGCCCCGGTCATAGCCCTCCCAGTAAAGGGGCGGCAGTTCGTCGGGGTCGTCAAATTTTTCGGCGGGCTGATGCAGCACCGCTTCTTCGCGGCGGGCATCGTCCATAAGGCTGCGCGATGTGATGTAAAGGCACAGCCCCCACGCGCCCAGCAGCAGGATCATGTAGCCGAGGCTGGCGTTCACGGCCAACGCTCCGACGAAGATGCCCACCAGCGAGCCGCACATGATGCCGCCCACGGTAAAATATCCGCACTTCAAATTCATCTAAAAAACTCCTTTCCTCAAACTGCCCCCAGCATACCAATGCCCATGTGGGCGGCCATGCGGTACAGATTTTCATAGCTGACATCGTTGGCGCTGGCCGCGTTGGTGTACAGGTTCATTGCGCCGCGAATGCCCCACGGACTGCGGCAGACGCTCAGCAGGAAGTCCATTTCCTTGCGGGCGTCCTGCTCGGCAAGCACCGGGAACAGCTTCCGCACGTCATCTTCCTTGACCTTGCGGGTGGTGTACTCGCGCTGCATACGGATGCGGCTGAACAGCTGCGCAAACTGCGCTTGCTGGCGGCCCTGCAGACGGCTGTACACCTCGCTATTGCCGATGAGCACCACGCCGACACCGTGCTCCCCGGTCATGGGGTTGTCGTCCGTCAGGGAGCGGATTTCTTCCAGCGCCGCATATTTGAGGTGCTGGGCTTCGTCAATAACGATGACCCAGTTTGTGCCGTCAAGGCGGGAACGCAGTGCCATCATCTGATCCATCTTGTTGCGGCACTCCGGCACGCGCAGGGCGCGGGCCAGCAGCTTGATAGAGCCGTTCAGTGTGCCCGTGCTGGGTGTGATGCTGATGCCCACCGCGTTCGTGGGATGGTCGCGCAGGAACTTCTGTGCGCCCTTGCTCTTGCCAACGCCCGCATCACCGTGCAGCACGACCATGCAATGCTCCAGCTGGGCAAAGCGGATGCTCTGGCAGACATCCTCGCTGATGCTGGTCGGCACATACGCCGCGCGGGGCAGCAGACTGGCGGTCTTCTCGGCGGCGGCCTCGGCCTCTTCATCCAGCTTGAAGAACTCGCTCAGCTGCCGCTCGACGGCTTCCACCGAGCCTTTATACTTCTGATTGAGGTAGCTGCTCAGTGCCGCGCTGGAAAGATTCACTTTAGCGGCAAACTGATTTTGACTGATGCTGTGCGTCTCCATGTAACGCTGCGTGCGCTGGATCAGCGCGGGGTTATAGGTCTTTTCCATCTTCAATTCCTCCTCGTTGTCTGATGATGTTCTCATTCATCCTGCCGATGTCAATGTCACCGACAGCTTTAAGCAGGGGTTCTTCGCGGGCAGATTGCTGCAGCTGTATCAACTTCGGGCTGGGGAAGGTGTCCAGTGCATCCAGATTGCGCTGTGCCAGCGCCGTTGCAAGGGTAAGGGCGCGGTCTGGATCATCCGGCAGCCGGAGGCTGCGCCATATTCCCGCACGGCTTTTTCGGCGCGGCGCTTGGCGGCCATAAGGTCGGCGATCTGTTCTTGATTTTCCAGATACCCGGCTGTCAGCTTGTTCTGCGGTGCTACACACAAGAAGCGGTCTTCCATATCGTAGACGCGCACGCTGGACAGATCTTCCGGGTCGTACCGCACATAAACTTTCTCCTTCATGCGCATATTTACCAGTTCCGGGGTGTAAAAATCCAACTCCAAGCCGTGCAGCTTCAAGGTCACGCCGCGCCGTCCGATGCGGACGGGCTTGCTGGTGCGCAGCAGCATCAGCTGCAGATCGTCGTCACTGGCGGGGCGGCGGGCCACGCCGTTGCGTAGGCTCTCGTGCCAGACCTGTATGCGGCTCTTGCCTTTATCCTCGGCCACACTGCCGCCGTAGTCGTCGCAGTTCATGTAGCCTTCTATCAAGGTATCAACAGCGGCAATGACTTCGGCATCGGTGGGGATATGCTCCCCTCGCTTCAAAACAGCCTTTAGGCGGTTCGGCTTCTCGACCACGTTGCCGCCTGTGTAGGTGGGGAACAGTCGGGAAATATAGTTTTTAACATCCTCAAACCGACGTTCGACCAGCTTGGCGCGGGCATTGCGCACAATAGCGTTTGTCATTTCAATGCCCAGCCGCTCAAAAACACCGGGCGGCGCAAACGGCTCGCTGCCGTCGGCCAGCCGCTTTTTGGCGCGGTGACCGCGTCCGCCGATGTCGTAGGTCAAGAACTCTCGGCCATTGTCAACATAGGCGCGGCTCGGAATGCCAAACTTCGAGATACCCTTGCGCAGCGCGTTCAGCGTTGCTTGGCTTCCGGGGCTGTCTGTAACATACCAGCCTGTAAAGATACCGCTGCGGGCATCCAGCCACGCGCTCAGATACAGTCGGTGCAGTGTGCCGTCCGGCCCCATGCTCTCCACATCAAGGGTGTGGGTATCGCCTACCCAGAAGTCGTTGGCATTGATACTCTCATATTCGCGGCGTATGTAGGGGCTGCACAGGTCATAGTATTTTTTCTCGCCCATGCGGCACAAAACCATGACCGGGTAAGGCACAGCCTTTGCTTTGCGGTAGAAAGTATGATACCCCGGCAGGGGCATCGCTTCGGGCATATTCTGCTGTGCCCACTCTTCCGTCAGCGCAATGCAGCGGGGCACGGGAAGCTGACTTTCATCAAGAAAAAGTGACAGAAAAACTCTCTCAATAGCCTCCGGCATCTTGCTCATGCCCTTGCGGGCCTTGCCGCGCATATCCACCAGTGCGCCATAGTCGCCCTCGCGGATGGCCGCCCACTTCCTGTAAAGCGTCTCTACGCTGATTTGACGGTCTGGCTCTTCCATCCGGCACAGCAGCACAAATTTTTCGTCGCACTCGGCTTTCTTTGTCCCGGCCTTGTTGCGGTAGGTCTGCCAACGGTCAACGGTTGTTATCCAGTACCCAATTTCACCGCGTTCCTCGGCAGTGTAGGCTTCCAGCGGTTTGCAGGCGGCGGGCTTGTCAGCCTTTTTCGCCTTGGCCGGGGCCGCCGCAGGCAGCGCGGCGGGCGCGTGCTCCGCAAAGTATTTCTGTTGCGCCGCATCAGGCAGGCTGGAAAGCGGGAACAGGTACTCCGGCCTGTTTCGTTCGTTCATGTGGGTCTGATAGGGCAGTTCGCCAGATTTAGCCATTCTCTGAACGTGTCGGACAGACAGCCCCATCAAGGCACTTGCTTCCGATGCTTTCAATAACGCTTCCAAAAAATCACCTCTTTCTGACCTGCCATCATCAGACTGTGTAGGTCATCTCACAGTGACGCCCCGCAGGGGCGTTTCGGCTTGTTGATAAAATTGCTTTAGGCTGTTCATTTCCCGCCATTCATGCTATAATCACATCAAAAGGATGTGTAAAAATGAATGTATTCACTTGGTTTTCTGACAGAAACAACATTACGTTCCTCATTGCGATTGCTGGTTTTGCAATGTCGCTCTATAATTTTTTTCGCGCTCTGTGGGATAGGCGATGCGCACTTTCCATTGACTATGTGAATCACCACTGTTCTCCATGCAAAGGGCATACACGATTTGAAATCCGTATGAACATACAAAATCTGTCCTCAGCCCCATTGAGCATTGTTCGGATGTACATTATCTGTGATGGAAAGTCTTACAGCTTCGCTTTTCCTGCGCAAGAAGTAATGGAATTTACCCACACAAAGGGAGGCATCGAAACACGGCATTCAGAGGTTTTGTCACAATCCTTGCCGTTTACGATTTCCGGGCATGGTGTATGTGGAGCATATTTTGCTGCTTACCTTCCGCCAGAACTCCAAAGCAAGCTGGAAGGAAAATGCAAATTTCAACTGGCCGTGCAAACGCCGCAAAAGCGTGTTGTCTTTGACATTGATGCGCATAATCCCGGTTTGGATTTTGAAGAGTACGGTTTCTTTACCAATGCTTAATAATCTCAGCCAAAACATTGAGAATGATGGAACCGACTGCCAGAATCAGCGCCCAGTCTTGGAGGGTCATAGCATTCACCACCCTTCGCCGCAATCGTCAGCACTGAACTGGCCCCCGGTGCTGTAATTCCACTGCAACTCGATACCCCGACCCGGCACATCGTACAGCGCGGGGCCATGTGCGCAGCACTTCCAGCCGTCCTTCGGCCTGTGTACCCATGCCAGATCGCGCTCGGCATCATACCGATCCACCTTGTAAATGCCTCCGGCGTTGGGGTAAGTTTCCCCAACAATCGGCTTGTCCGGCAGCCTGCGGATGCGCTGGCTGCCTGCATCAATGTTCGTCATCGTCAAATTGCACCTCGCTTAAATGCTGTTTATACGGTCTTTTACCGCTCCTTAAAATTAGGACAGCGGTAAAATCCTCGCGCCATGCCCTCGGCCCGCTCCACCAGTTGATGGCGTCTTCCAGCGTGGTGAACTCCGGGCCGTAGGCTTCCTGTATGGCTTCAATAATTTTCATACCGCTCTCCTTGGCCTGCCATCTTCAGTACCGGGCGGCCATTCCCGGCAGACAGCCCCGGAGGGCCGTTTCGGCTGTTATGCGCCTAGGTCAGCATCCTTGAACAACTCACCCGGTTCAACTCCCAAGGCAAAAGCGATGCGTTGGACGTCTTCCGGGCGAATAATTCGAGTATTATGCACCATGTACCCGAATGTTTGCCTTGAATATCCAGCTTTGCGAGCCACTGCGCTCTGCTTATAGCCCCTCTCGCTAATGATGCGGAGTATGTTATCGGAAACTGGGCGATTGTTAATTACCATTGAATCTTACCTCCTTTACTTTTTTTAAAAGTGGAGTATCTCGAACTATTTATAATATAGTCGAGTTACTCCACTTTGTCAAGCGGGTTCTTGCATTTATGTCCGACTTTCTCGAACTTTTTGTTGACGGAAACCTTCACTGGCGATTATAATTGTCTTTGAGGTGATACCAAAATGTCTTATAATAGCAGACTTCGTGAAGCGCGGAAAAATGCTGGATTAACTCAAACCGAATTGGGCAACATGGTCGGCTGTGCAAAAACAACTATCACAGGGTACGAAACAGGTAAAAGTGAGCCGAGCATGGCAATGCTAAGCAATATCATGCACGCGCTGAATGTTGACGCGAACTTCATTTTCCAAGATGAAGTCCGAGAACACCACGAATCTCACGCCACCCCCTCCGAGATGGATTCTTTAGTCAAACCATATCGTATGCTGGACAAGGCAGGGCAAAAAATGGTTCGCACAGTTATAGAACTCGAAATGGCCCGATGCAAGAATGTTGTTCCATCCTTGCCCGAAGAATAACACTGCTTTCCGAAGAGTGTCTTGCATTTGTTGGGAAATAACGTTTTGCGTTATACGCCGTGTTAAAATTTAGTTTTTTAATGCGACATTCCAAACTCCCTTTTACCAAAGGAAACATCAAAAAAAGCACGTTGATACGCATTGCGACATTAAAAAGTTAATGCGACGCTTTATGTCGCATTAAAACTCAAAAGGCGGCGGCCAGACCTATGCACACTGCATAAGTCTGGCCGCCGCCTTTTAAATTGTTTTAACATCTGTTAAAACGCGATACTACGATATTTAAGCGCTTATTTGAATCGCTTTTTAAACGCCGTTTAAACACTTTTCAAACGCTCCGCGCCCGCCGCGCTATCCAGCCGCCGATTCGCCGTTTTAACCCCAAAAATGGGCAAAAAAATTTTGCAAGCCAGCATCCCGCCAACTTGCAAAATTTCGCGTTCAATTCCGTTTAACCCTCATTAAAAACCGCGCTCTCGCGTCCTTTCCCGCCTTTTTCCACCTTTTTGCGCTCAATCCTCCCACCCCGTCCGCATTTCTCACTCTTCAAGAAAACTCACACCGGCAGTGCGCTGGTGATCTCCACCGTGCGGCCCCACAGGGTATTGGATATGCCGCTTGTGCTTATCTCGCCTTTTTTGACGAACTCCGACATTATGGCGCTGAACCGCAAGGTGGAGGAGATCAACACGCAGGCGCGGCGTGAAAACTTCCGCCGCAGCCTAGCGGCTATCCTGACGCCGGAGCTGTTTGAAACAGGCTCCCATTGTACCACGCGGGAGGAAGTAGTCCACCACATGTGCAGCCGCCTGCTGGCGCTGGGCTGCACGACCCCGGCGTTCGAGGCCGCTGTCATGGAACGGGAGAGCATTTCGTCCACGGCGTTCGGGCAGTTTGCGATACCCCACACGCTGAAAATGTGCAGCCCGCGCACCTGCATGGCCGTATATGTCAGCCGCACCCCCATCTGCTGGGGCGACACGGCTGTCAACCTTGTGATCATGCTGAGCTTCAATCCCAATGACCGCAAGATTTTTTACGATATTTTTGAGCCTTTGTCCATGATCTTGCTGGACAGCAACAATTTGAAGGGTGCCCTTCTATGCAAGGATTACGCCGCCTTTATTGATTTTTTGGTGGAGCGTATGGAATGATTTCGCCGCGCAGCCATCACATGGCACGGCATTGACCAATCGGGAAAGGAAAGAACTTGGATGACACAGTTTCACACCTTAGTTGCCAGCGATCTGGACGGCACCCTGCTGCCGGAGGGACAGACCGAGCTTCCCTGCGCCGTATTTGACGAGATACGCCGCCTGCATGACTGCGGGGTATTGTTCTGCGCTGCAAGCGGCCGCCCCCTTGACGCTCTGCGGAGGCTGTTCGCCCCCGTGGCGGACGAAATCGCCTATATGTCCGAGAATGCCGCCTATGTCTGCTATGGCCGCGAGCTGCTGCATACCATACCCATGCCGCGGGAGCTTTGCGCCGAGCTGGTCGCCTATTTGGGAACACGCACGGATTGTGTTTCCCGCGCCTGCACCACGACAGGCCGCTACTATTTTGTACCAACCGCTGCCGCCCAGGCGAATCTGGACGCGGTGGGCGTTGAGTTTGGGAACTGCCGTATCGTGAAGGACTTCAGCGAGGTAAAAGGAGATGTGACCCAGATTTCCGCCATCTCCGCAGGGGATATGAACATCCCGGCCAAGGAAATCCTTCCCCTCTGGCAAGATCGCATCGGTGCAGCCATCACGGGCGAGCACTGGCTGGATTTTACCGCAGCGGGCAAGGATAAGGGGCTGCACCTGCTGTGCGCGCATTTCGGTATCCCGCAGGAAAATACATACGCCTTCGGTGACAGCTACAACGATGCCCCCATGCTCCGTGCGGCGGCGCACCCCTACCTGATGAACATTGCGCCTGCCGATTTAAAGGCAGAGTTTGCCACGCAGATCGATGACGTGACAAGTGTGCTGAAAACGCTGGGACACTGAATAACGGCCTTTGCGGCTTTTCTTTACCGGGGCGGCAATGCCGGGCACACCTGTTTGAGAGCGTCAAAAATAAGAACAGCCGCGGGGCGATGCAGCTTTGGAACGGTGCTGCTATGGAACGTGCGTCAGGGGAAGCGCTGTTTGTGACGGAACTTAGTATGATTTACAAGCGCAATGTAATGTTGTCAACTATACTCGACAAAAACGCAAGAATATGATAAACTATACTTGACAAAACAAACTGCGTTCCTCGGAGGCACACGCTATGAACCATGCACTTTTAAAATCCGTCATCTACGACCAACATGAATTTATCCGTGATTTTCAAATCGTGCCGCGCAATTATGAGTTTGAAGAAAACGGCAATTATGTGCTGGTGGGTCTGCGCCGCGCGGGAAAATCCACGCTGCTGTATAAAATCGTGCTGGATCTGGTGGCGTCCGGTGTGGACTGGGAGCAAATCATCTACATCAACTTTGAGGACGAGCGCCTTTCCGAGTTCACCGTTGCGGACTTCAACGACCTGCTGTCGGTGCAGAGCGAGATGAGCGACAAAAAAGGCTATTTCTTTCTGGATGAGGTGCAGAACATTGACGGCTGGGAGAAGTTTGCCCGCCGCATGGCCGACGCCAAGGAGCACATCTACATCACGGGCAGCAACGCCAAAATGCTGAGCCGAGAGATAGAAACCACGCTGGGCGGACGCTTTTTTGCCAAGCATATTACGCCCTATGCCTTCGGCGAGTACCTGACCGCCTGCGAGGTTCCCCACGATGAACCGGCACTGCTGGGCACCAAAACAAACGGGAAGATCCGCGCCGCCTGCGCGCAGTATCTGCAATACGGCGGCCTGCCGGAATCGCTGCTGTACAAGGCCAAGCGGGAGTATATTTCCGGCGTTTACCAAAAAGTGCTGCTGGGCGACATCATCACGCGGAACAGCATCCGCAACGACTATGCGGTAAAAATCTTGATAAAAAAAATAGCGGAGTCCGTCCGCAGTGAGATTTCCTATTCAAAGCTGCAAAAGACCCTGCGCGCCGTCAATGTATCGCTGGCCAAGGAGACGATTGCCGACTACATCCGCTATGCGGAGGATGCCTATCTGCTGTTCCATCTGCAGAACTACTACGCAAACCTTGTCGAGAAGGAGAGCTACCCGAAGTTTTATTTCTCCGACAACGGCATTGTAAGCCTGTTTCTGGACCGGAAAGAGTCGGTGCAGCTGGAAAATATGGTGGCTGTAGCGCTTACACGCGCCTATCCGGACGATGTGTATTATCTGAAATCCGCAAAGACGGGAATCGACATTGATTTCTATGTGCCCTCTGTCGGTCTGGCCGTACAGGCAGCCTATTCCATTGCCGGGGATGCCCGCGAACGCGAAGTCGGCAATCTGAAAAAGCTGGCGCAGAATTCGCAGGAGGCCGCGCGGCTCGTCATCGTGACCTATGAGGAGGAAGAAACCATCATCGAGGACGGCGTGACCATCGAGGCCATACCGCTGTATAAGTTTTTGCTGGAGCTGGAAAACAGGGAATACGGTACAGCGTACTAAATTAAAAAGCACGGGGGAGATATTATGACATCATGTCATAATATCTCCCCATTTGCTGTAACTATAAACGAAAAACAGGACAAAACAGCAGACAAATATGTTGCGTAAACGGACAAAAATGAAGTATAATACATTTGCAAAAACGGACAAAACGATTTTTCTAGGGGGGCATCCGGCATGGAAAACAGCAGCAATAGTACGTTACAACGAACCGCTGCGAAAAAGATACAGGTTTTTTTGCAGAGCAATACGCACAAGGCGCTGCTTGTCACCGGGGCAAGGCAGGTCGGCAAAACGACCCTGATCCGCCAGCTGGGACAGGAAGCCTTCCCGAATTTTGTGGAACTGAATTTTTTGGAAAACACAGCAGCGCGGCAGCTGTTTGAAACAGCCACCGACAGCAGCGATTTCCTGCTGCGGCTCTCTGCGCTGATGGGGGAAAAGCTGGTCCCCGGCAAGACGCTTATCTTTTTGGATGAAGTGCAGGAGTGCAAGGAGATCGTGACCGCCATCAAATTTTTGGTGGAGGAGGGCAGCTACCGCTATATTCTAAGCGGGTCGCTGCTGGGCGTGGAGCTTAAAGACATTCGCAGCGCACCGGTCGGCTATCTTGATGTACTGGAAATGTTCCCGATGGATGTAGAGGAATTTGCCCGCGCCAACGGCGTGTCGGATCGCATCTTTGACCATCTGCGCAGCTGCTATGACAAAAAGCAGGAAGTTGACCCGCTGGTGCATCAGAAGATGATGGAGCTTTTCCGCCTGTACTTGATCGTGGGTGGTATGCCGGCGGCTGTGGCTTGCTACCTGCAAACACATAATCTGTATGAAGTCGCCCAGGTGCAGCAGTCCATTCTAACGCTGTACAAAAAGGATATTGCCCGCTATGACCCGAAGGAGAAGTTCTATCTCGAGGATATTTTTGACCTGATCCCCAGCGAGCTGAACGCCAAGAACAAGCGGTTTATTTTAAAGGACCTGCATCAGGACTTTAAGTTAAGCCGCTACCACAATAGTTTTCTGTGGCTGGCCAACGCCGGCGTTGCGCTGCCGACCTACAACGTGGAAGAACCAACGCTGCCGCTGCGGCTGAACAGACAAAGCAACCTGTTCAAGCTGTTTCTCTGCGATGTGGGGCTGCTGGCGGCCACTTATGCTAACGGCATCCAGCTGGCGCTGCTGAACGGAGAGAAGAATATCAACTTCGGCGCAGTGTTTGAGAACGCCGCCGCCCAGGAGCTGGTCGCCCACGGCTATGCGCTGTACTACTTCAACAGCAAAAAGCAGGGAGAACTGGACTTCGTCATCGAGCATGAGGGCAATGTGCTGCCACTTGAAATCAAGAGCGGGAAAGACTACACCCGGCATAATGCGCTATCCGGCGTGATGGCAAACCCGGACTACCACATCCCGGCTGCGTTTGTCTTCCACAGCGGGAACGTGAGTGTGAAGGAGAAAATTACATATTACCCCATCTATATGATGATGTTCCTGCGCGAGCCGGAGCTGGCGCAGGATTTGACCTATACCCCGGATTTCGGGGTGCTGATGGGGTAATGGAAGGACGTTATACCAACAATTTTTGAAGATATTATGACATCATGTCATAATATCTTTTTGCCACCTTGCTTTTATATCGCTTTAGTGATATACTTATACCAAGGAGGGCGGCAATATGGAAAAGAAAATCACCCTGTTTCACGGCTCGGAAAAAGTCATCGAGCATCCTGTGTTTGGCGCGGGAAAAAAGCATAATGATTTCGGGCTTGGCTTTTACTGTACGGAAAGCGAGGCACTGGCAAAGGAGTGGGCCGTTTCCTCTTTGCGGGACGGTTTTGCAAACCGCTATACTCTGGATACGGAATATCTGCGGGTTTTACATTTGAACAGCCCGGACTATACCATTCTCAATTGGATCGCCGTGCTGGTCGAGCATCGTCTATTTTCCATAAAAACGCCGGTGGCAAGGCGGGCCAAGCAATATCTGATCGACAATTTCGGCGTGAACGTAAATGCCTATGATTTGATTACAGGCTACCGCGCCGATGATTCCTATTTCGATTATGCGGAATCTTTTCTGAACAATGCCATCTCGGTAGAGCAGCTCTCGCAGGCGATGCGGCTTGGCAAATTGGGGGAGCAGGTGGTGATTAAGTCGCAGTTTGCCTTTTCCAATCTGAAATTTGAGGGCTTTTCCATCGCAGAAAAAAGACAAATACTATGTGCAGCGCAAAGCAAGAAACGATGAAGCAAACCAAACCTATCTGAAAATGCTGGACGATGAGACAGACGGCATCTATATGCAGGACATTATGAGAGGAGGCATCCGCAGCGATGACCCACGCATACCAAGAAATCTATCTGAGTAATGCGCAGGCGGCTTTGGGGGATGCGTTCGACTATGCGATTCGTGTCTGCGGCGTACCGGGAGAAAATTTTATAAAGCTGTTCACCGTAAGTTCGGTAAGCAAGCATATGGAAAACGGAGAACCCGCGTATCTGGCAGGGAAGAGCGGCGTTGAACTGGCTGTGCAGATCCTTGCGGAGACAACGGGGACGACAAACCCGCCGGAACCGCCGGAACGGTATGCGCGCTCCTGTGAATATTGGATCGGCTGGGCGGTTGCGTATTATCAGTGGTACTCCGGGCGAAAGTACAGCGAGATTTTCAAGGTGCTTTCCTTTGCGGAACTGGAAAAAATGTATTATCCCCTGCACGAAGCGGACGTCAGCAAATTTGCCGAGATTGCGGATGCCCGCATCCGGGAGCACTTTGCGGAAACAAACCTGAAGCGCATCCGCACGGCCTACGGCTGTTCGCAAGCCGAGCTGGCGAAAAAAACCGGCGTCGGTTTGCGCTCCATCCAGCTGTACGAACAGCGGCAAAAGGACATCAACAAGGCAAGCGCGGAGAGTTTGTATAAGATTTCCAAAGTGCTTGGCTGCGCGATGGAGGACTTGCTGGAAAGATAAAAACACGGACTTTTTATCCGGTGGCCGCGGATGAAAGTCCGTATTTTTGTGCGGGCGCGGGGGTAAACGTAGAAAAACGGCAGGCCTGTCTTGCAAACAGGCTCTGTCGTTTTCTGTAGCTATTGGAAAATAGCTATACGGTGAAAAATATCAGTTGTTGGGCGTTAGAGATATAGGGCATAAAATAGTTAGTATAATAGATTTTGAAATATAACAATTTATTATTGCTTTTTTTCCATGTTATGAGTAAGATAAGGAAAAACACTTTTGTTTGTCAAAGAAAAACGAAAATAAGAGGCTATGCTATGGACGAATTATCGCAGCTTAAAAGCAAACTGTTGGTAGAACAGGTTGAGGAACGAATCTACCGTTATATTGTGGATACGCCGCTGAAACCAGGTACAAGACTTCCCAATGAATTTGAACTTGGAGAAAAATTTGGTGTGGGTCGCAGCACGATTCGTGAAGCTGTTAAGCTGCTATCCAGCAAAGGAATTGTGAATGTGCGGCGTGGATCTGGTACCTATGTACTAACAACTGTTCTTGGAAAGGGAGATCCATTGGGGTTAGGCAACGTACAAGACAAGACAGCATTAGCGCTTGATATTGTAAATGTACGTCTGCTGCTGGAGCCAGGAATTGCCGCAATGGCTGCTCACAATGCAACGGAAGAAGATATTGCAAGGATAAAACGCCTTTGCTATAGAGTGGAAGATAAAATACGTGCAGGGGAGTATTATGACGAAGATGATATTGCATTTCA
>ENA-OQCG01000003-OQCG01000003.1-human-gut-metagenome-genome-assembly--contig:-NODE-3-length-47495-cov-2.071778_pt1 | contig 47495 bp, 54 predicted proteins | sample MGYA00242758_ERZ504577 | MGnify/ENA primary metagenome ERZ504577 (study PRJEB26092, sample SAMD00036248) | human gut metagenome | host: Homo sapiens | study: EMG produced TPA metagenomics assembly of the...
GCTGGCCGCCGATGCCGCCCACGGCGACGGCTGCGGCTGGCTGTCCAGCAGGGCACTCGCCCCGGACGGCACCGACCAGCCGATGAACCTGCAGCGCAAAACGATGTACCGCGATATTGACGGCTTCGATGCAGCGGAGGTTCCCGCCGTGATGGCGAGCTTTGTCTCGCTGTTCCTGCGCACCGAAGCCGTGCGGCAGTTCGGCCTGCCGATTGCCGAGTTCTTCATCTGTCTGACGACTGGGAGTACACCCGCCGCATTTCCCGCGCAAAGCCCTGCTATGTCATCCCGGCCAGCCGGGTCGTGCACGCCATGCAGAACCCCCGGCGTCGTGAACATTGCCAGGGATGTGCCCGCCCGCTGGGCACGCTACCGCTATTTTTACCGCAACGATGTGGTGCTCTACCGTCGGGAGGGATTGTCCGGCTGGCTGTGGCTGCTGGCCAAGGACAGCTGGCACACCGTACAGGTCCTGCGCGACAGGCAGGGCTGCCGCGCCGAGCGCATAAAAATCATCTGGAAGGCTTTGCCGCCGGGGTGCGGTTCCGCCCGCAGATACCGTACCTGCCATGAACCTGACAAAACAAATTTGCCATAAAGCTGCGCACTTTGACGCCGTCGCCTTTGACGTGTTTGACACGCTTATAAAACGCGACGTTGCTGTGCCGACAGGACTTTTCCGCCTGATGGGCAACGATTTTTACGCTGCCCGCATCCGGGCCGAGCGTGAGGCCCGCGCCGCCCAAAGCAGGGAAGTAACGCTGGCTGAAATCTACGCCCGCCCCTGCCTTGCCCGCTATGACGCAGCGGCGGAGTGTGCTGCAGAACTGGCCGCCTGTGCGGTGAACAAGCCCGTGCTGGATGCGGTGCAAACGCTTAAAGAGCAGGGGAAAAAGCTCTACTATATCTCCGATATGTACCTGCCGCAGGCGCAGATCGACGCGATGCTGCGCCGCTGCGGCTATCCCTGCTTTGACGGCGGCTTTGTCTCCTGCACTTACGGCGTGCAGAAGCGCAGCGGCAGACTGTTCAAGCGCTTTTTGCAGGAAACCGGTCTCACGGCGAAGCAGCTGCTTTTCATCGGTGACAGCTGGCGCGCCGATGTGGCCGGGGCCGCGCTGGCGGGCATCACCGCCTGGCATCTGCCGACGCCGCCTGCACCTGCGGATAACGCTGCGGCTTTTGTGGAGAACCGTCTGCCGCAGCAGCGATCTAACGGTGAGGCTCTCGGCTTTTCCGTGCTGGGACCGCTGGCAGCGGCATTCTGCCAATGGCTGCACGCGCGCCGTGCCGCCCGCCCGGAGGCCCGGCTGTATTTCCTTGCCCGCGATATGTACTTGATGCGGGACGTCTATCACACGCTCTACCCGCAGGAGGAGACCGGCTATTTACAGGTCTCCCGCCGCAGCCTGGCTCCGGCGTTCCTGGCGGCGGGGGACTGGGCCACAGTGCTGGCCGCCCTGCCGCGGCAGATTTTGACTGGTGCGCAGATCGCCGAATACTGCGGCACGACCTACCCGCCGGAGCTGGCGGACAGGCAGTTTGATTTGAAGCAGCCGGACAGGGAAGCGCTGCACGCCTTTTTGCGGCAGCTGCCCCGCCCGGACGCCGCCGACGCGGTCACAGCCTATCTGTCTGCGCAGGGCATCCGCCCCGGCGATTTCCTTGCTGACATCGGCAGCGGCGGTACAACGCAGCTGCTGTTAGAGCGACTGCTGCAATTTCCGCTGCACGGGCTGCAGCTCTCGGCGGATGACCGGCTGCGCACCCGCTTTGCGCCCGACCAAACGGAAGTATTCCTGTTTGACGGCAAGCCCGCGCCGCGCCTGTATTGGGCGGGTCAGCCGATGCTCGAACGCCTGCTCTCACAGGATGTCGGGGCTACGCTGGGCTACTGCGCGGAGAAGGGGGGCATCGTCCGTGTGCGCACGGCCAGGCAGCCCGCCGAGCCGCGCATTGCACAGATCCAATCCGGCGTGCGCCGCTTTGCCGCCGCCTGGCGGGACAGCGTGCTGAACGGCCAGCCCATCCCGCCGCAGCGGGCCATTGCCCCGTTTTTGCGGCTGGTGGAAAGCCCGACAGCTTTACAGCTGGATCTGCTCGGTGACCTGACGGTTGAGGACGGCGGCACCTATCCGCTGGCCGCGCCGCAGCACACAGCACACTACCTGACCCACCCGCGGCAGGCAAGCCGTGACTTTGCAAAGGCACGCTGGAAGATCGGCTTTTTGCAGCGTGCCGTACCGCTGCCGCTGCCTTACGGAAAATTATATCTGAAACTGAAAAAATAATGCGAAATGCGAAAGGAGGTACCCCCATGGCCAAGATCAGCGTGATCATCCCGGCGTACAATGCCGAGACGACCCTGCGCACCGCCGTGGAATCCATCCTTTCCCAGCAGGTGCCGGAGCTCGAAATCATCATCGTCAACGACGGCTCGACGGACGGCACGGACCGGCTCTGCCACGCGCTGGCGAGCGAGTACCCCTGCATCCATGTCATCACCCAGAAGAATGCCGGTATCTGCGCGGCCCGCAACCGCGGCATGGAGGCCGCGAGCGGGGAGTACATCACCTTCTGTGACGATGACGACCTGTTCTGGCAGGGAGCGCTGCGCCTGCTTTTGCAGACGGCGGAGGACACCCGCGCCGACCTTGTGCGCGGCGGCTATGAGCTGCTGCGCCAGCGCCCGGACGGTACCTTTGCCGAGCAGCCGCACCCTGCCGGAAGCCCCTGCACGATAGCGCTGGGCTGCGGCGGCAGCTACGGTGCTTTTTTGGAGAACAGCGGCCCGCAGTTGTATGGAACGCCCTCTATCGCCGCACGGCGCTGCTGGGGCTGCGCTTCAATGAGCGGTGCAGCTACGGGCTGGAGGACTTTGTCTTTAACGCCGCAGCCTATCGGCGCGTCGGCAAGGCGGTCTACATCCCGCAGGTCGTCTACCGCCATTTTGAGAGTGCGCAGAGCACCTCCTGCGCACACACGGCGCAGGCACTTTTGGGCCGCATCCGGGCGCTGGAGCCATGGATGGAGGCTGAATTCCACGCCGCCCAGCGCTGGTGCGGCCCGGAGGAGCTGCAGGCCGTCTGGAAGGACCGCCGCGCACAGGCCGTCACCTTTTTGATGCACCAGCTGCGCGACGCACACGCTCCGGGCGTGCTGCGCCGCAAGGCCTGGCGCACGCTGCGGGAGGCCCTGGCCCCGTACCCGGGCAGTCTGCTGGACACCCTGCACGACGCAGGGCACAATAAAAAACAAACAATGGCACTGCTTTTATACCAGATGCGGCTGCAGAAGCTCTACGATCTGCTGCCGGTCAGAGAGGAACAGTTATGAAAACGATTCTTGTTACCGGTGCAGCGGGCTACATTGGCCGCCATGTCGTAAAAAATGCGCTGGACCGCGGCTACCGCGTCATTGCGGCGGATTTTAACTTCAAGGGCGTCGACGAGCGCGCCGAGTTCTGCGATGTGCCGCTGTTCGGCGGTGACGCCGACTTGTACCGCAAGCTGGGCAGCCCGGACGTCTGCATCCATCTGGCCTGGCGCGATGCTTCCGCCATAATTCCGCCGCCCACATGAAGGATCTGTCCAGCCATGTGACGTTTTTGAACACGCTGATCGACGGCGGCCTGAAGGACCTGAGCGTCATGGGCACGATGCATGAGGTCGGCTACTGGGAGGGTGCTATCAATGAGAGCACGCCCTGCAAGCCGCAGAGCCAGTACGGCATTGCCAAGAACGCCCTGCGCCAGAGCATGATGCTGACGCTGGCGGATTCCCCCTGCAAGCTGCACTGGCTGCGCGCATACTATATCACCGGTGACGAGGTGCACGGCAGCTCAATCTTTGCCAAAATCACCCAGGCCGAGCAGGACGGCAAAAAGACTTTCCCGTTCACGAGCGGCAGCAACCTCTATGACTTCATCGACGTGGACGAGCTGGCCAACATGATCGTGGCCGCCAGTGTGCAGGAGGAAATCAACGGCATCATCAATGTCTGCACCGGCAAGCCGATGAGTCTGGCGGACCGCGTGGAGCAGTTCCTGCGCGACAAGAACTACAAGATCAAGCTCGACTACGGCGCGTTCCCGGACCGTCCGTATGACAGCCCGGGCACCTGGGGCGACCCGACAAAAATCAACCGCATTCTGGCAAACGATACCTGCAAGCGTGCATAACATACAAAAAGGAAAAACGCAATGAAACGATTGGGCATCTTTTTCTTCTACGAAAAAAACGGCGACGTGGATGATTTTATCACCTATTACCTTGCCGACCTGAATAAGAACCTGACCGAGCTGGTCGTTGTCTGCAACGGCAAATTGAGTGAGCAGGGCCGCGCGGCCTTCTCGCAGTTTACCGACAACATCATCGTGCGCGAGAACAAGGGTCTTGACGTCTGGGCGTACAAGACCGCGCTGGATTCCTACGGCTGGGCGAAGCTCTCGGAATTTGACGAGATCGTCATGACGAACTCCACCCTGATGGGTCCTGTGCGCCCGCTGAAAGAGATGTTCGACGCCATGTGGGAGAACCGGGACCTCGATTTCTGGGGCCTGTCCATCCACCACGGTGCCAAGTCGAACCCCTTCAAGGGCAAGCACCTGTATAACTATCTGCCTGTACACATCCAGTCTCACTTCATCGTTTACCGTCGGCGCTTTGTGCAGAACCCGGCGCTGCAGGCCTACTGGGACAACATGCCGATGATCGAGAGCTACACCGACTCGGTGCAGCGATACGAGGCTGTGTTCACCAAGCAGTTTGAGGATAAGGGCTTCAAGTGGGATGTCTATGTGAAAACCGACGACCTGAAGGACTTCACAGACTATCCGCTGCTCGTCTGCCCGACGCTTTTATTGCGGGAGAAAAAATGCCCGCTGTTCAAGCGCCGCAGTTTTATGCACGAGCTGGAGGCCTATCTCAACGACACGGCAGGTGAGCCGGTGCAGGAACTGTACGACTATCTGCGGGACGAGACGGGCTATCCGATGGACCTCATCTGGAAGAACATGATCCGCACGATGCACCCGCACGATTTTACCCGCAATCTCGCGCTGACCCGCATCATCGAGCCGACGGTGCTGGACGAGGCAGCGGCACAGAGCATCCGCCAAAACCGCCGCATTGCGCTGGCCATGCACCTGTATTTCATGGATATGCTGGATTCCAGCAAGGCGTTTGCGGCAAAGTTCCCGCCAGAGACGGATATTTTCATCTCGACGAGCAGTGCTGATAAGAAGCCGCAGATCGAGGCCGCCTTTGCGGACCTGAACGTCCGCAGCGTCACCGTGACCGTGGTGGAGAACCAGGGCCGCGACGTCGGCGCCTTCCTCTGTGACCTGGCCCCGCAGCTGCGGGACTATGACTACGCCTGCTTCATGCACGACAAAAAAGCCATCCAGACTCGCCCCGGCAGCGTCGGCGCGAGCTTTGGCTATGTCTGCAATGAGAATGTCTGCAAAAACGCTGCTCATGTGCTGAATGTGCTGTGCGAGTTTGAGAAGGACCCGTACCTCGGCATTCTCTGCCCGCCGTACCCGACGCACGGACTTTACTTCATGAATATATGCTCCGGCGGCTGGGGCCCGAACTTTGAGAACACGAAAAAGCTGATGAAAGACCTTGGCATCGATGCGCCTGTTTCCGGTGAAAAATCGCCTATTGCGCCCTACGGCAGTGTGTTCTGGTTCCGCCCCAAGGCACTGGCACCGCTGTTTGACCACGGCTGGCAGCACTCGGACTTCCCGCCCGAGCCGCTGCCCCAGGACGGCACGATCAGCCATGCCATTGAGCGCATCTATCCGTTTGTGGCCCAGAGTGCGGGCTACTACCCGGCAGTGGTCATGAGCAAGAGCTACGCCGTGACCCACAACGATACGATGCAGGCCTACGCGGGCGGCGTGATCCGCCCGCTGGCCCGCGTGTTTGACTGCACGACCTTCTATGGTGCGGTCAGCTCGGCCACCGGCTTTGCCTACAAAAAGCACCACCTATTCAGCCACTACGGCCCGTACTCCGACAGCCGCCGCCGTCACGCGCGCAACTGGCTGCGGGACAATCTGCCCGCAGGCTCCTACAAGGCCATCATCAACACCAAGCGCGCTATCTTTGGCCCCCACGAAGGCCCCTATGAGGACTGACAACGCATGAAACGACTGGTCATCTACTTTCACTATGACCCGGCAGGCTGCATCGATACGGCCTGCCGCATCGCCGTACAGGCTGTGCAGAAATACGGCAGGGTCGTATTCGTCACCAACGGTACACTTGCCCCGGCGGACCGCGTCTGGGTGCGCCAGTCCGGTGCGGGCCGCATCGAACGGGAAAACGTCGGTTTCGACGTCGGCGCATACAGGGAGGCTCTGCTGACTCTGGGCCGGGAGAAGCTGGCCGAGTATGAGGAAATCGTCCTGATGAACTACACGCTGGCCGGGCCGGTCTGCTCACTGGCGGCGATGTTCACCGCGATGGACGCCCGCCCGGAGTTGGACTTCTGGGGGCTGACCCGCCACTACGCCATGCAGAGCCGCCGCTTTGGCGGCGCAGTGCCCGAGCATCTGCAATCCCATTTTATTGCGGTGCGCCCGCGGCTGTTCAACAGTGATGACTTCTGGAGCTACTGGCAGGAAATGGCACTGCCGACCAGCTACGAGCAGTCTATCATCCGCCACGAAACGCGGTTCACGCCGTATTTTGCCGCCAGGGGCTATGCCTGGGATACCTACGTGCAGACGGACGACCTGAAACCGGTTTTTGTAAGCCCCATTATGGCCTGCCCGCGGGAGCTGCTGGCAAACCGCGGCTGCCCGTTTTTCAAACGGCGCAGCCTGTTCACGCCCTATGCGGATGAACTGCGCCGCACGGACGGCCTCGCCGCGCGGGAGCTCTGCGACTATGTGACGGCCTATACGGATTTTCCGCTGGAGCTGCTGCTGGTCTCGTTGTTAAAAACACAGCCGCTTTCAGCCCTTGCCCAAAACCTGCATTGGTGCTATCCTGTCGGCACACCGACAGGGAAAACGCCCGACCTGAACGAGCTGGGCCTGCGGCTGCTTCATTACGAACAGCCCGCCGCGGACCCCGTGACCGACTGGTATAACCGGCAGGCAGCCGCCAACGCGGACACACTGCTGGCAGAAGCTGCTGCTTTGTTTGAAAAAAATCCGATGCTTGGCGTGTTAAGCCCCTCTCTGCCGCTGTGGCAGGGCTGCACCACCGCCCGCCGCGCCGCCTGGATGCGGGAGAAGGACGCACTGGCACAGGAGGTATCCGTGCCCGTCGGCAGTGACCCGCCGCCTGCGCCTAACTGCGGTTGGGTGCTTGTGCGGGAGTCTGCCTTCCCGGACGGCATCCCAGCCTGCACAAGCCAGCGTGACGCCTGGAAGCTGGCCCTGACCGCCCAGAAAAACGGTGCCTATGCCGCCGCCTTTGAGCCGCTGACCCGGTCCGCGGCGCGGGCGGATATTTTAAATGAGTATGAGACCGCCGCCGCTCAGCCTGCCGCTGTAGCCAAGCAGCTGGGGCGGCTCGTCAAGCACAGACTGCAAAAGTAAAAGGGGAGACCACCCATCAAAAAGCAACGCCTGTTTTATCTTGATCTTGTCCGTGCCGCAGCGCTGATCTGCATCTTGATCGTGCATTTCAACGCGACGGTCACGGGGTATTTTACGCTGCCGCACAAGCTCTTTACCAGTACGCTGCCGCTGGGCATTTATCTGGGAGATTTCGGCTCCTCGCTGTTTTTCATTGTGTCCGGCGCATCGCTGGCGCTGACCGTCCCGGCGGAGCAAAGCCCTGCGCAGTTTTACAAAAGGCGCGCGAGGGCTGTCTACCCGCTGTTCTGGCTCGCGTGGTTCGTCGTGTTCAGCTATCGGTTTGTGGCGCACCCCGGCAGCTTCGGCGGGGCCAGGACCGTCACGCTGGTGCTGACGCTTCTGGGTCTCGACAACTTTGCCGTTGCCGCGGGCTGGGTCGGAACAGACTTTGCCTGTGTGGGCGAGTGGTTCCTCGGCAGCATCCTGTTTTTATACCTGCTGTTCCCACTTTTGCAGCGGGGGCTGCGCAAAAGGCCGTGGCTGACCTGGGCGCTGACGCTGGCGGTCTGCATCCCGGTGCACCTGCTGGGCTGGGACGCGCGGCTTGTGGCCGTGCATATCCCGGAATTTCTGCTCGGCATGACGTTTTTAACGCTCGCCGGACGCACACGGTGTATTCTGGCCCCGCTGCTGCTGGCGGGGGCCGTGCTGGCACAGTCCTGGGACGGTAAGATCACCTGCGCGCTGGCCGGTGCCGGGGTGTTCATCCTGCTGGCGCTGGCGGCCCCGCTGCTGGACCGCCCGTGGCCCCGCGCGGTGGGCGCACAGCTTGCCAAAATATCCTACGCGGTGTTCCTTGTGCATCACGTTCTGATCCAGGAGCTGGCCGCGCACTTTGACCTGGCGGTGCTGTCCCGCCGGGACACGGCGTTTTTGTTTGTCGTCTATCTGGCCGCAACATTTGCCGCAGCGCACGCGCTGCTCTGGCTGCAAAGAACGCTGCGCACCGGCCTTGCCGCCTTGCGCCCCCAAATATAAAACTCTGCCCGTTGTTTCCACAAAAACAGCGGGTATTTTTTTAACATTGTGTGCCCGCGCCCTCTGTACAAAAACGGGCGGGTACGGTATAATAGAAAATAATGTTTGAAACTAGGAAAGGGGCGTTCCACTGTGTCCGAATTCTCTGTTTCCCTTGCAAAATTGGCCGAGGAAGCCAACCTGACGATTGCCTACACCCCCTGTGAGCTGGATAAAATTCAGGTCACAGCCACCGAGGTCTACCGTCCGGGTATCCTGCTGGCCGGTTACTACGAAAACTTTGACAGCAAACGCATCCAGATCATCGGCCTGACCGAGATGTCCTATCTGGATGAGCTGTCCACCTCACTGCGCAACACCCATCTGGAAAAGCTGTTCTCCTTCCAGCCGCCGGCCATCGTGCTGACCCGCGGCATGCAGCCGCTTTCGGAAATGATGCAGTTTGCCAAGCAGTACGGCGTACCGATCCTGATGTCCACCGAGATGACGTCCGCCTGATGGGGCAGCTCATCACGACCCTGAACACCGAGCTGGCCCCCCGCATCACCCGCCACGGCGTGCTTGTCGAGGTCTACGGCGAGGGCATCCTGATTCTGGGCGACTCCGGTGTCGGCAAGAGCGAGACGGCCATTGAGCTCGTCAAGCGCGGCCACCGCCTGATCGCTGATGATGCGGTTGAGCTGCGCCGGGTATCCTACCGCAAAATTTTGGGCACCGCGCCCGCCAACATCCGCCACTTTATTGAGCTGCGCGGCATCGGCATTATCAACGTGGCGCGGGTGTTCGGCATCGGCTCGGTCCGTTCGAGCGTCGAGGTCGAGATGGTCGTCCAGCTCGAGCCCTGGGACCGCACCAAGAACTATGACCGCACGGGCCTGGAGACGGAGTATTACGACATCCTCGGTGTCAAGGTGCCAGCATGCTCATTCCCGTTATGCCGGGCCGTAACCTGGCCGTCATTCTGGAAACGGCTGCCATCAACAACCGCCAGAAGGAGATGGGCTACAACGCCGCCAAGGAACTGCTGACCCAGCTGGGCCTGGCAGACGACATTACAAAATAAAAGAGGTTTTTCCGTTCCATGCAGATGATCGCAGACCTGCACACGCATACCCTGTGCGCAACGCACGCATACAATACTTTTACGGAAATGGCCGCAGCCGCTAAGGAGATCGGCTACTGCGCGCTGGCTGTGACCGACCATGCGCCCGCCATGCCGGATTCGCCCCACGCCTGGCACTTCCAGAACTGGAGCGCGATGCCCCGGGAAATCGGCGGTGTCGTCATGCTCTACGGAGCGGAGGCCAACGTCATGGACACCAAAGGCGGGCTGGACCTTTCGGAAAGCCAGCTCAAAGCGCAGGATTGGGTCGTCGCATCCATCCATAGCTCCTGCGTGCCGGGTCTGCTGACCCGCAGGGAGGCTAACCGCCTCTGGCTGGCTGTGGCCGAGAACCCCTATGTCGACATCATCGGTCACTCCGAGCAGGAAAACTACCGCTATGACTACGACCTTGTCACGAAGGCATTTGCCCGAAATCACAAGGTCGTGGAGCTGAACGGCAACTCGTTCAACGTCCGCAGGGACGGCATCCCCAATATGCGCGCCCTGCTGCGGGCCTGCCTTGCCAACGGCTGTCATATATCAGTGGACAGTGATGCCCACAGCACCTACCAGCTGCAGCACGGCCTGACGGCCCTCTACGCCATGCTGGAGGAAATGCAGTTCCCGCAGGAGCTGATCGTGAACGCGACGCGGGAAAATCTGGTACAGGAATTACAACTGCACGGCAAGCCCTGTGCAGAAGAAATAGGAGGAATTCTGTTATGAGCAAATACACGATTGGTATCGACCTGGGCGGCACCACAATGACCGCCGGTATTGTCAACGAAAATTATGAGATCGTCGGCAAGCTGACCTGGGCCACCCGTCTGCCGCGCCCGGCGGAGGATCTGGAAAAGGCACTGGCCGACCTGTGCCGCACCGTGGCCCGGGATAATAAGGTCGATTTTGCGACATCAAATATGTCGGCATCGGCACGCCCGGCAGCGTGAACTTTACCACCGGCTTCGTCGGCTTCAACACGAACTTCGGCTATTACGACTGGAACCTAGGCCCTGACCTCGAGGCTCTGCTCGGCTGCAAGGTCTATGTCGAGAACGACGCCAACGCCGCCGCCTACGGCGAGTACATTGCGGGTGGTGCAAAGGGGTACAACGATGCGGTCGTCATTACTTTAGGCACCGGCATCGGCAGCGGCATTATCCTGGGCGGCAAGATTTTGCGCGGCTTCAACTTCGCCGCCGGTGAAATGGGTCACAACGTCATTGTTAAGGACGGCATTCAGTGCACCTGCGGACGCAGGGGCTGCTGGGAGCGCTACGCCTCCGCCAGCGCGCTGACCCGCGAGACGAAGGCCGCCATGCAGGCCGACAAGAACACCATCATGTGGAAGATGACCCAGGACATCGACCACGTCAACGCCAAGCTGGCCTTTGATGCCGCTGCCAAGGGCGACGAGACCGCCCGGAAGGTCATCGACAGCTGGATCGAGTATGTCGGCGTCGGCATCGCCAACGTCATCAACACGTTCGAGCCGGAGGTCATCTGCATCGGCGGCGGTGTGTCCAACCAGGGCGAGGTCCTGCTGGCCCCCGTCCGCGCCTATGCGGAGAACGAGACCCGGAACATCACCACCGGCAAGTTCCCGGTCATCTGCGCCTGCCAGCTGCACAACGATGCAGGTGTGATCGGCGCTGCCGCACTGGGCAGTTCTATTTGATAAAACGCTGATACTATGGAGGTTTCCATGCAGGAACAGACGATCACGGCTCTGTGCGCGGCGCTGACGGCACAGCAGCTGCCCTTTGCGCAGGGGGAGCCGCTGGCCCCCCACACGACGTTTAAGATCGGCGGCCCGGCAGCTTCTGGTGTACGCCCCGGGATGCAGAGCAGTTGCGCCGCACCCTGCAGCTCTGCCGGGAAAACGGTGCCCGCGTCTACCTGCTCGGCAACGGCTCCAACACACTGTTTGACGATGCCGGGTTTGACGGCGCGGTCATTGACATGCGCGGCCTGTCCGGGATGGAAAACTCCGGCCTTGATACGGACGCGGTGCGCATCACCGCCGGGGCCGGGCAGACGCTGGGGCGGCTGTGCAGCAAGGCGCAGACGCTGGGCCTGACGGGTCTGGAATTTGCCTGCGGCATCCCCGGTACGGTGGGCGGTGCGGTCTATATGAACGCCGGTGCCTATGGCAATGAGCTGAAGGATGTGCTGGAGAGCGTGACCTTCCTTGACAGTGATTTGCAGCTGCGCACACTGCCTGCGGCAGACCTGGCCATGGGCTACCGCACGAGCATTTTTGAGCAGAACCCCGACTGGTGCATCCTGTCGGCCACGGTGGTGCTGCACCGCGGTGACGGAGCCGCTGTGCTGGCCCGTATGCAGGAGCTGCTGGGCAAGCGCAGGGAAAAACAGCCCCTTGAATGGCCGAGCGCCGGCAGTACCTTCAAGCGGCCCCAGGGCGCGTTTGCGGGCAAGCTGATCGAGGACTGCGGCCTGCGGGGCTTTACCGTGGGCGGCGCACAGATCAGTGAAAAGCACTGCGGCTTTGTCATCAACCGCGGCGGCGCGACCTGCGCCGACGTGGTCGCACTGACCGAGCAGGTCCGGCAAATTGTTGAGGCCAGGACCGGCTTTGTGCTGGAACGCGAAATTCGCGTGGTAAAATAAGAGAGCGGTGGGGAAGATGAATTTTCTGATCGTGACCGGCCTTTCCGGCGCGGGCAAGTCAATGGCTGTCAATGCGCTGGAGGACATCGGCTTTTTCTGCATTGACAACATCCCGGTGGCGCTGCTGCCGCGTATCGTGGACTTCGCCTGCAGGCGAAAACCAGCTGAACCGCGTTGCCGTCGTCATGGACGTGCGCGGCGTGCGCAGCATTGAAAAACTGCAGGAGGCGCTGGCCGACCTTGATGAAAAGAAGATCGACTACGATATTCTTTTTCTGGATGCCAACGATGCCGCCATTCAGCGCCGCTACAAGGAGACGCGCCGCCAGCACCCGCTGGCCGCCGCCGAAAAAATTCCCATCACCGAGGCCATCGCGCGGGAACGCCGCCTTCTGCAGCCGCTGCGCGATAAGGCAAAATATGTCATTGACACGTCGCTGCTCTCGGCGGCGCAGAACCGGGAGCGGGTGTGCAGCCTGTTCCTGGACAAGGGCGAAAGCCCGATGGAGCTGATGGTCGTATCCTTCGGCTTCAAGTACGGGCTGCCGCAGGAGGCAGATCTCGTGCTCGATGTGCGCTGTCTGCCGAACCCCTTCTATGTGCCGGAGCTCAAGCACAAGACCGGTCTGGATCAGGAGGTCGTTGACTACGTCATGGCCTCCGAGGAGTCGCAGGAGCTGCTGCACCGCTATGAGTATATGCTCGAATACGCGCTGCCGCTCTACGTGAAGGAGGGCAAGAGCCAGTTGATGATCGCGGTGGGCTGCACCGGCGGCAAGCACCGCTCCATCACCTTTGCGCGTAAGATCGGTGAATTTTGCAAGAAGCTCGGCTACGCACCCAGCGTACAGCACCGCGACGTGAACCGAAGTCTATAATAAGGGAGAACACCGCCTTGAGCTTTTCTCAAGAAGTGAAAAACGAAATACTGCGCCGCAAAATTTCAAAGCCCTGCTGCAACATGGCCGCCGCGTATGCGGTGGCCTGTTTTGGCAAATACTTTGATGACCGCGGTGTTGTTCTGCAAACTGAAAATGAGGGCGTGGCCCATTTTGCCCAAAAGCTCTACCGCCGCTGCGGCGTGCAGGGGACGGTCATCAGCAAGGAGCGCCCCACCGGCCCCGTGTATGAGTTCAGCGTGAAGGACCCTGACGAGGTCGCCAAAATGCTGGCGCTCTTTGGCCACACCGGCAAGGAGCCGACCCTGCGCATCCGCCCGGAAAACTTCAAATGCCAAAACTGTATGCAGGCGTTCATCGCCACGGCGTTTCTGTGCTGCGGCACGATGACAGACCCCGAAAAGAGCTATAATCTGGAGTTCCTCTCCACGCGGCATTACCTTTCCCAACAGCTGGAGGCCATGCTGGCGGAGCATAACTTCCACCCGCACCGCGCACTGCGCAAGGGCGCGAACACGATCTACATCAAGGCGGCGGATCATATCGAGGACCTGCTGACCTTTATGGGCGCGGGCGGCGCGGCCATGCGTATCATGGACCAGCGCATGTACAATGAAATGCGCAACAAGACGAACCGCCTTTCCAACTGCGAGACGGCCAACATCAGCAAAAGCGTGAATGCCGCCGTGCAGGTGCAGCTGGCGATTGAAAAGCTGCAGGCGGCGGGGGCGCTGAACACCCTGCCCGAGACCCTGCGCCACACCGCCAGGCTGCGGATGCAGTACCCAGACCTGCCGCTGGCCAAGCTGGCGCAGAAGTTTGACCCGCCGGTCAGCAAGGCCGGGCTTTCCCACCGCATGAAGAAGATCCAGGAGGCCGCCGCCCGTCTGGATGCTGCCCCGGAGCCTACCGAAAAGGAAGCAACGAATGCCTGAAACGACCCAAAGACAATTTACCCACCTGCATGTGCATACCGAGTACAGCCTGCTGGACGGTGCCTGCCGCATTGACCGGATGTTTGACCGACTGAAGGCGATGGGGCAGACGGCGTGTGCCATCACGGATCACGGCGTCATGTACGGCTGTGTGGCGTTTTTTGACGCCGCCAAGGCTGCAGGCATCAAGCCGATCATCGGCTGTGAGGTCTATGTGGCGACCGCACCCGGTTTGACAAGGTCAACCGCATCGACGGCAACAACCACCTGATTTTGCTGTGCAAAAATGAGACAGGCTACAAGAACCTTATCAAGATGGTCTCCGCCGGCTTTACCGAGGGCTTTTACTCAAAGCCCCGCATCGACAAGCAGCTGCTGGAAAAATACCACGACGGCCTGATCTGCCTGTCTGCTTGTCTCGCGGGCGAGATCCCCAAGGCACTGCTGGCGGGGGACTACGACCGCGCCAGGCAGACGGCCCTGTGGTACCGTGACCTGTTTGGTGCGGAAAACTACTATATCGAATTGCAGGACCACGGCCTTGAGGAGGACCAGGCCGTGCTGCCGCAGCTCATCCGCTTAGCGCGTGAGACCGGCATCCCGATGGTCGCAACGAACGACGCCCACTACATCACGAAAGAGGACGCCAAGATGCAGAGCATTCTGCTGTGCATCCAGACCGGCAAGACCATCAACGATGTGGACCGCATGGAGTTCCAGACCGACGAGTTCTACCTGAAATCCACCGACGAGATGTACGACCTGTTCTCGATGGTGCCGGAGGCCTGCGAGAACACGAACAAAATTGCCGAGCAGTGCAATTTCGAGTTCACCTTTGGCGAGACAAAGCTGCCGTATTTCAAGGCCCCGGACGGCATGGAGAACCAGGAATACTTTGAAAAGCTCTGCTGGGACGGCCTCGAGCGCCGCTATCCCGGCAGGGTAACGGACGCTTTGAAGGAGCGTCTGACCTATGAGATCAATGTCGTCAAGACGATGGGCTACACGAACTACTACCTTATCGTCTACGACTTTATCAACTATGCCAAAAGCCACGACATCCCCGTCGGACCGGGCCGTGGCTCTGGCGCGGGCAGTCTGGCGGCCTACTGCGTCGGCATCACCGACATAGACCCCATCCGGTACAATCTGATTTTTGAACGCTTCCTGAACCCCGAGCGCGTCTCAATGCCCGACTTTGACGTTGACTTCTGCTACGAGCGCCGTCAGGAGGTCATTGACTACGTCAACGAGAAGTATGGCCGCGACCATGTGGCCCAGATCGTGACGTTCGGTACGATGGCCGCCCGCGCCGCCGTGCGCGATGTGGGCCGCGTTATGGGCATGAGCTATCAGGACGTGGACCGTGTGGCAAAGCTCATCCCCACAGACCTGAAAATGACGCTGAAAAAGGCGCTGGAGGTCAGCCCCGACTTAAAGACGCTGTACGACGCCGACAATCAGGTACATGATCTGATCGACACCTCGCTGAAGGTCGAGGGCATGCCGCGCCACGCCTCCACCCACGCGGCGGGCGTCGTCATCACCCGTGACCCCGCTACCGAGTATGTGCCGCTGTCCACCAATGACGGCCTGCCCGTGACCCAGTTCAACATGGTGGAGATCGAGCGTCTGGGTCTTTTGAAAATGGATTTTCTGGGTCTGCGCACGCTGACGGTCATCCATGATACCGAGCTGGCCGTGCGCCGCAAGGACCCGGATTTCCGCGTTGCGAACCTCGACTATGACGATCCCGACACCTACGCGATGCTGGCAAAGGGCGAGACCGAGGGTATCTTCCAGCTTGAATCCACGGGCATGACGCAGGTGCTTGTCGGTATGCGCCCGAAAAACCTCGAGGACATTATCGCACTGATCTCGCTCTACCGCCCCGGCCCGATGGACTCCATCCCGACCTATCTGCGCAACCGCAAGGACCCGTCCCATGTGACCTATAAGACGCCGCAGATGGCGCACATCGTCGATGTCACGAACGGCGTTGTCATCTATCAGGAGCAGGTCATGCAGATCTGCCGCGAGCTGGCCGGCTTCAGCTTCGGCCAGGCTGATAATGTCCGCCGCGCCATGAGTAAAAAGAAGCTCAAGGTCATGGAGGCAGAGCGTGAGCACTTCGTCCACGGCTGCAAGGAGCCGGGCAAGGAGTGCGCGGGCTGTGTTGCCAACGGCGTGCCGGAAAATATTGCCAACGAAATTTACGACGATATGATCAGCTTTGCGTCGTATGCGTTCAACAAATCCCACGCCGCCTGCTACGCCTACGTGGCGTTCCAGACTGCGTATTTGAAATGCCACTACCCGCATGAGTTCATGGCGGCGCTGCTGACGAGCGTGCTCGACAACACATCCAAGGTCATTGAGTACACGACGGAGTGCCAGCGCTTGGGGATAAAGGTCCAGCAGCCTGACATCAACGTGTCGCGCGGCGGCTTCACGGCGGACGGCGAGCGAATTCGCTTTGGCCTGAACGCTGTCAAGAGCGTGGGCCGCGACCTGATCGAAGCCGTCATTAAGGAGCGTACCGAACGCCCCTATAGCAGCCTCTATGACTTCTGCAAGCGGCTGCACGGCACGGGTCTCAACCGCCGCGCACTGGAGAACCTCGTCAAAGCTGGTGCATTCGATACTCTGGAGCCGACCCGCCACGGTATGCTCGAGAGCGTCGAGGGTATTCTGAAAAGCGTAGAGACCGACGCCCGCCAGAATCTGGACGGCCAGATGGACCTGTTCGGTCTGATGGGTGGAGGGGAGAACGAGAAACCCGCAAACGACTATAAGGTCCCGAACTTGCCGGAATATTCCGCCTCTGATCTGCTGAAAATGGAGAAGGAGGTCTCCGGCCTCTACCTGTCCGGCCATCCGCTGGACGCCTACCGTGCCCAGATCGCGCAGGTTTCCACCTGCACGATTGCTCAGCTGCTGGGCGAGGACGCAAAGCAGTTTGACAACCAGACGGTGACGCTTGTCTGCACAATCGTCAAAAACAAGATCATGACCACCAAGTCCAACACGCTGATGGCCTTTACCACCGTCGAGGACCTGACCGGTAGCATGGAGCTGCTGGTGTTCCCGCGCATCCTGGCCGAGTGCCGCGCGGCCTTGCAGGAAAACGCCGTTGTGGTTGCCAATGGCCGCGTCTCCGTCAAGGAGGACGAGGCCGCCCGCCTGATCGTCGAGGGCGTGCAGCCCATCGAGACCTACGACCCCGGTAAAAACTTTGGCATGAACCGCGTGGAGCGCGTCAAGCGTGAGACAAGCGGGGGAGGGGCCGCCGGGTATTTCCTGACCGTGCCCTCCCGCGACAGTGCGCAGATGCACAAGGTAGAAAACCTGCTCTGCAACATTTTCGATGGGGGCACGGTGCGGGTGTATTTCCGCTTCCAAGATACCGGCAGGGCCATGCTGGCACGGCACATGGCGGTAAAGGATGACCCGCTTCTGCGCGCCGAATTGGAGCGCATTTTGGGCAAGGACTGTGTAAAAGTTCAGGATATTGAACACTCTGCAAAATAAATCCATACGTTTTGCGTGATTTATCCATAATTTCAGGGCGCAAAGTGTGGTATAATGTGTATGGTCGCGAGATTGTTAAAAATTTATTGTAACGTGATGACCACGCCTGAATAAATCGTAATGGTTCAGGCGGGTCCATAGTTCCCGAAATAGGAGGGGCTCGCTTTATGGCTAAGGAAATCAAAACGATCGGTGTGCTCACCAGCGGCGGTGACGCACCTGGCATGAACGCTGCTGTGCGTGCCATTGTTCGTGCAGGCATCAGCAAGGGCTACCGCATGATGGGCATCCAGCGTGGTTACAACGGCCTGATCAACGGCGAAGTTTATGAAATGAACGTCCGCAGCGTATCGGAAATCATCCACCGCGGCGGTACGATTCTGTATACCGCGCGTTGCCTGGAGTTCAAGACGAAGGAAGGCCAGGCCAAGGGTCTTGCCCGCTGCAAGGAGCTGGGCATCGACGCACTGGTCGTCATCGGCGGCGACGGCTCCTTCATGGGCGCCCGTGCGCTGGCCAACCAGGGCATTCCCTGCATCGGCCTGCCCGGCACCATCGATAACGACATCGCCTGCAGCGAATACACCATCGGCTACGATACGGCTATGAATACCGCTGTCGAGGCCATCGATAAGCTGCGCGACACCACCCAGAGCCATGACCGTTGCTCTGTCGTTGAGGTCATGGGCCATCATGCCGGTTATATTGCCCTGAACGTCGGTATCGCTACCGGCGCTGTGGCTGTCCTGCTGCCTGAGATCCCGTTCGATTTTGAGCGCGATATTCTCGAGCGTATGCGCCAGACCCAGGTCACGGGCAAGAAACACTTCATTATCATTGTGTCCGAGGGCGTTGTCGGTGCGCAGGAGCTGGCCAACCAGATCCAGGCAGCCACCGGCGTTGACTCCCGTGCAACCGTTCTGGGCCACATCCAGCGCGGCGGCTCCCCGACGGTCCGTGACCGCGTGAACGCCTCGCTGATGGGCTACCACGCCATTGACCTGCTGGACAAGGGCATCTACAACCGTGTTGTTGCCGTCTCCGGCGACAAGATCGTTGACTACGATGTCAATGTTGCACTGTCCATGCACAAGACGATTGACCGCGATATGATCGACATCGCCAAAGCAATCTCCATCTAAAAGTACAGCTTGCAGGGCCGCATTCCGCAGGGAATGCGGCCTTTTGGCATTGTGAAACTTTTTTATTTTACAAGATTTTTGCAAAAACCTGTTGACATTTGAAAAAAGGTTTGCTATAATAGCAAGCGTCGTCAGGAGCGAACGCACCGAGCGACGCCAGCTATGGGGGGATTAGCTCAGCTGGGAGAGCGCTTGCATGGCATGCAAGAGGTCACCGGTTCGATCCCGGTATTCTCCACCACAAAGACCTGTCAGAGAATTCTGGCAGGTCTTTTTTTTACATATTCGATTATTAGCGCATCCTGCATGCAAAGAACCCATCCGCTTTGTCACACGCCGCGTAAAACACCTCGCCATGCTGGCCGATGCCCTGCGCGTGGAGCCGGGCGTCCAGCCAGCGCTCGTCGCGGCCTGCAGCCTTTAAATTGTCCTGCATGAGATGGCCGTCTATAATCAGGTCATACCAGGTGCTGGCGGCGTCCGGGTGCAGCTGCATATCGTCGGGCGTCAGGGGACGGTTGCAGCTTTTGGGCAGAAAGCTGATCTGGCCGTTTGTCTCTAAAATTGCCGTTTCTATTTCGTTCGGGTCAAAGTACCCGGCCACGCGGGCCTGACCCAGGAACTCGTTCACGTCGATGGCGGCGCGCTGCAGGCTGCTTTTCAGGATAACACCGTCGTCCATCAAAATCAGGCTGCGTCCGCTCCAAAAGCTGCGCATAGCGTTGCTCTTGCAGGCAGTGTAGTGCACGAACCACGTCACCAGCCCATAGACCACGAGTGCAGAGAAGGGCCGCCACCACTGCTCAAGATTCGTCGCCAGCTCTGCGCCGATGGAACCCACCGTGACGGCGTTCAGGTAGTCGAACGGGCTCATCTGCGCAATCTGCCGCTTGCCGCCCGCGCGGGTGAAAATAAACATCGCGCCCAGCGACAGCAGGCTCGTCAGCACGACCTGCCCGACCTCCGGAAAAACGTCAGCCATAAAAAACACTCCTCTCTGCGTTAGCTTTTGCGCAGTTATGACCTTTTATGCGGAAAAATCAGTTGACAAGCGGCGCAAAACGGCATATAATAAGCCTGTAAAAAGGAAAATAGCGATGAAAGGGCCAATGCCGTCTGTTCCGTCCCTCAGAGAGAAAGCCGTTTGGTGCAAGGCTTTCACGCGGAAGCACGGCAGAGCCACCCCGGAGCTTTCGGCGCAGAGCCGAGCGTACCTGCGGCGTTAACGCAGACACAAAGCGGCAGTGCTGTTGTATTATATTCTTGCGGCGCTGCAAACCGGGTGGTACCACGGAAGCATAACAGCCTTCGTCCCTGTATTGGGGCGTGGGCTGTAATTTTTTGTGGCGGACCCTGCATCGCAATTTTATGGATTGGAGAACAACACCTATGCAATGGACCGGATTGAACGAGCTTCGCGAAAAGTACCTGCATTATTTTGAGACGAAGGGCCACCTGCGTCTGGGCAGCTTCCCGCTGGTTCCGAAGGATGACCCCAGCCTCCTGCTGATCAACAGCGGCATGGCCCCCATGAAGAAATGGTTCCTCGGCCAGGAGGAGCCGCCGCGGCATCGCGTGACCACCTGCCAGAAGTGCATCCGCACCCCGGATATTGAGCGCGTCGGCATCACGGCCCGCCATGGCTGCTTCTTTGAGATGCTGGGCAACTTCAGCTTCCAGGATTACTTCAAGAAGGAAGTCATTCCCTGGGCGTGGGAGTTCCTGACCAAGGAACTCGAGATTCCCGCGGACCGCCTGTACATCTCGGTTTATCAGGAGGATGACGAGGCATACGACATCTGGACGAAGGAAGTCGGAATCCCCGAAGATCACATGGTCCGTCTGGGCAAAGAGGACAACTTCTGGGAGCATGGCTCCGGCCCCTGCGGCCCCTGCTCTGAGATCTACTATGACCGCGGCCTGAAGTACGGCTGCGGCAAGCCGACCTGCGGCGTCGGCTGCGACTGTGACCGCTTCATGGAGATCTGGAACCTCGTGTTCAGTCAGTATGATGCCGACGGCAAGGGCAACTATGAGCTGCTGGCTAAGCCGAACATTGATACCGGCATGGGCCTGGAGCGTCTGGCCGTCGTCATGCAGGATGTCAACAACCTGTTCGAGGTCGATACCGTTGCCGCCGTTCTGCACCACGTCGAGCGCATCGCGGGCAAGAAGTACGGCGAGAACGAGAAGGATGACATCTCCATCCGCGTGATTACCGACCACATCCGTGCCACCGTCTTTATGGCCTCCGACGGCATCCTGCCGTCCAACGAGGGTCGCGGCTACGTCATGCGCCGTCTGCTGCGCCGCGCCGCCCGCCATGGCCGTATGCTGGGCATCAACCGTCCGTTCCTGACCGAGTTGGTCGAAACGGTCATCGAGTCCAGCGAGGCCGGTTACCCCGAGCTGCGCGAGCATGAGTCTTATATCAAGAAGGTCATCGGCACCGAGGAGCTGCGCTTCGGCCGCACCATCGACGCCGGTCTGAACATCCTGACCGGCATGATGGGCCGTCTGAAGGAGGCCCATGAGAAGGTTCTGTCCGGCGTCGAGGCGTTCAAGCTGAACGATACCTTCGGCTTCCCGCTCGACCTGACCCGTGAGATTGCCGCCGAGGCAGGCTTTGCCGTCGATGAGGCCGCATTCCACATCGAGATGACCAAGCAGCGTGAGCGCGCCCGCGCCGAGCGCCTGGCCAAGGATATTTCCGGTTGGAGCGCTGACCTGTTCGGTGAGCTGACCGCCGAACCCACCCAGTTTGACGGCTACGAGACCCTGTCCGAGAAGGCTAAGGTTCTGGCTCTGTCCGACGGGGAGGAACTCGTCGATGCCATCGCCACCGACGAGGCGGGCGAGGCCAAGGACGGCGTGCTGGTCGTGCTGGACCGTACCCCGTTCTATGCAGAGATGGGCGGCCAGGTCGCTGACCACGGTTATCTTGTCAGCGGCGACGCCAAGCTGAAGGTCACCCAGGTCAAAAAGACCCCGAAGGGCTATTTCGTCCATACCTGTGAGCTGCTGGACGGCACCATCCACGTTGACGACGAGGTCACCGCTTCCGTCGATGAGAAGCGCCGTGCCGCCATCTGCCGCAACCACACCGCCACCCACCTGCTGCAGAAGGCCCTGCGCGAGGTCCTGGGCGAGCATGTCCATCAGGCCGGCAGCTATCAGGACGATCAGATCACCCACTTCGACTTTACGCATTTCAGCGCCGTCAGCCCCGCCGAGCTGGCCGAGGTCGAGCGCCGCGTCAACGAGAAGATTTACGAGGCTCTGCCCGTCACCGTCAAGAACCTGCCCATCGAGGAAGCCAAGAAGATGGGCGCTATGGCTCTGTTCGGTGAGAAGTACGGCAGTGTCGTCCGCGTTGTCGACGCCGGCGGCTGGAGCACCGAGTTCTGCGGCGGCACCCATGTCACGAACACCGCACAGATCGGCTGCTTCAAGATTTTGAGCGAGTCCAGCGTGGCTGCCGGTATCCGCCGCATTGAGGCTACCACCGCCTTCGGCGTGCTGGATCTGCTGGATGACCGCACCGAGATTTTGGCCAAGACCGCTGTTGCCCTGAAGGCCAACAACCTGAAGGACGCTCCTGCCCGCGCCGAGGCACTGGCTGCCGAGCTGAAGGAAACCGCCAAGCAGCTTGAAATCCTGAGGCCCAGATGGCTGCCGCCAAGATCGACGGCCTGTTTGAGAACGCCGCCGACATCGACGGCGTGCGCATCGTCTCCGCCTACCTGACCGGCACCGGTGCCGATACCCTGCGCGACATGGTCGATAAGGTGCGCGACAAGGCCCCCAACGCCGTGACCGTGCTTATCGGCAGCGACGGTAATAAGACGATGATGGCTGTCGGCGTTTCCAAGAACGCCATGGCCCGCGGCCTGAAGGCAGGTGCCCTCGTCAAGAAGATTGCCGCTATCGCAGGCGGCAACGGCGGCGGCAAGCCCGACTTCGCTATGGCCGGTATCCGCGACACGTCCAAGATCGACGACGCACTGAATGCTGTGCCCGAGATCGTCAAGGCGGAAATGAATCAGTAATTCTTTGCCATAAAATCCACTGCAAAGGAGGGATTCCGGATGGAGGATTGTCTGTTCTGCAAGATCGCCGCAGGCGAGATCCCCTCGAACAAGCTGTTTGAGGACGACAAGCTTCTGGCATTCTACGACATCGACCCGCAGGCCCCCGTGCATTTTCTCGTCATCCCGAAGCAGCACATTGCGTCTGCCGCAGCCCTGACCGAGGATGACGCCGCGCTGCTGGGCCACATCTACGCGGTCATTGCGCAGCTGTGCAAAAAGCTGGGTGTCGACGAGAGCGGCTACCGCGTTGTGACCAATGTCGGCGCGGACGGCGGCCAGAGCGTTAAGCACCTGCACTTTCATGTGCTGGCCAAGCGCAGCCTTGCATGGCCTCCGGCTGATGCCGGGCGTTGCACAAAATACTTGTGAATCAATAAAGAGAGGTAAACTAACATGGCAGATACCTATACACTGCACATTGCGGGTCTGACCCGTGAGCTGCCCATCTGCAAGGTCAACGACCACATGGATATTGCCGCTTTCATCATGTTCAGTGATGTGGAGCTGACCGAGGCATGCGCCGCAGCTCTGCTGAAAAAAGCCCCCGAGTTTGACGTGATCCTGACCGCCGAGGCCAAGGGCATCCCTCTGGCCTACGAAATGGCGCGCCAGAGCGGCAAATACTGGATCCCCGCCCGCAAAGGTCCGAAGCTGTATATGCGTGAGCCTGTCATCATCGAGGATCAGTCCATCACGACTGCCGGTAAGCAGACGCTGGTCATCGACAAGAAGGACATCGAGTATATGGACGGCAAGCGCATCCTGATCGTGGATGACGTTATCTCGACCGGCGGCTCCCTGCATGCACTGGAAACGCTGGCCGCCAAGAGCACCGGCACGGTAGTCGGCTGCTGCGCAGCACTCGCTGAGGGCGATGCTGCCAAGCGCACCGACATCTTCTTCCTGGAGCCGCTGCCGCTCTTCCTGCACTAAGCAATGAAACGAAAGCTCGGTTGGTTTGGTCTCGGTTTTGCCGGGGCTGAGCTTGCTGCGGCCATTCTGCCGCCGCTGGTCTGTGTGCCCGCGGCGGCATTTTTGGTATGCCTGGCGCTATTATGGATAAAACGCCGCAGAGACAGTGCCATCCCGGTACTGGGTGCGCTGTGCGGTCTTGCGTGGTTTCTGGTGTTTACCCTTGTATGGGTGCGGCCCGTCAAGGCACTGGCCGGGCAGACCGTGACCTGCACGGCGATGGTGGAGACGGATGCCGATGCTTCCTACAGCGAAAGCCGCCTGCGCGGTACGCTGCGGCTGACTGAAATTGACGGCAGGGCGGCCAACGTAAAGGTGCAGTGCGCGTCCTTTCCCGGCGAGAGTGCGGGGGAGCGGTTCACTGCAAAATTTGCGCTGACCGAGCTGCCCGACAACAAATACCGCCTGAGCCGCCAAAGCAAGGGTGTCTATTTGCAGGCGGAGTATCTGGGCAGCTACCACCCACTGGACGCCAGCCGCGCACCGCGGTTTGTGCTGTATCGGCTGCGGCAGCGCTGGTCGGCCACACTGCGCCGCTGGCTGCCGCGGCAGCTGGACGGCATCGAGACTGCTATGCTGCTGGCGGACAAAAGCCGTCTGGATGACAGCGTGCAGCAGGCCTTCCGCACGGCGGGGGTATCGCATCTGCTGGCGGTGTCTGGGCTGCATCTGGCGCTGCTCTGCGGGCTGCTGGGCTTTGGCCGCAAATGGAAATTTTATAAGCCTCTGATTTTGCTGCGCGCTGCAGCGGCGCTGTTTTACCTGCTGCTGACCGGAATGCCGGTTTCTGTATCGCGCGCCGGGATCGTGCTGTTGGTGGCGCTGGTGGGGGACTTCTTCCTTGCTGCCGCCCGACCTGCTGACCTCAACGAGCTTTGCGGCCATCCTGCTGGGGCTGCAAAACGCCTATGCGCCGTGCGACCTTGGCTTTCAGCTGTCGTTCTGCGCTGTGCTGGGCGTGCAGGCTGCGGCAGAACTGGCCCGCACCGAGCAGCGCGCAGCGCAGGACAAGCCCGCCGCCGTCAAGGCGCTATGCCAAGTGGCAGAGCCCGTGCAAACGGCAGTGCTTGCCAGCCTTGCCACGCTGCCGGTGCTGGTGGCCCACGGCATGGCGGCCAGCCTGGTCGGGGTGCTCTGCAACCTGCTGGTCGTCTGGATGGTCCAGCCCGCCCTGCAGCTGGGCATCCTGCTGTTGGTATGCAGCGCCGTGCCGTTTTTGGCGGCAATCACGAACCTGACCGCTCTCGTGCTGAGTCTCTGGCTCAAGGGGCTGCTCTGGCTGGTACGGTGCTGCGCCGCACTGCCGTTTGCGTCGATCTGTCTGCCGCAGCGGTACACGCTGTTTGCGCTGGCTGTGCTGGGCGCGCTGGCGGTCTGCTTCTGGCATGCCAGGCGGCTGCGGCTCTATCTGCCCGCAGCGGCGCTCTGCACAGTGCTGGCCGTGGGGCTGGGTGTCTGGATGCAGCGAGATGTTGTGCAGATCAATCTGGTCGGCGCGTCCAACAATCCTTGCGTCGTCTGCGTGCAGAACGGGCAGGCTGTGGTGTTCTTCCGCGGCGGGGAGAGCAACTGGAGCGCCGTGCAGAACTATCTGGCCGGGCGCAGCAGACAGGAGCCCGCGCTGGTCGTTGACCTGCGCGCCAAGCCGACGCAGATGGAACTTTCCGCGGCAGAGATCGTGACGGTGCAGGAGCTTGCCGACTTTACGACCCGTCCGGTGCTTGACGGATTGACGCTGGACCTGTATCATAATAAAAGCGCAAACCTCGCTGTGCTGGGCGTGGGGGAGCGGCACATTGCCGTGGGGGCAGGCAGGCTCGAGCTGGCAGAGCCGGTGCGGGTGGATGTCCTCTGCGCACCGGGCACGCTGTCCGATTCCGTGCGGCCCGACGCAATTTTGTACACCGCGTGCCGCACCGCGCTGGCTGGACGACGCCGCAGGCTGCACCCTGCGCTATGGCGAGGACACGCCCGGGCTGACCCTGCGCCCGGGCCGCAGCATGATTTGGGAGGAGGCACAGACGATTGCTGTACAGTGAAAAGGAGCTGGAAAAACGCCTGAAGGCAGGCTGCGCGCTCTACTATTTCTACGCATCGGACGAGGCGCTCGTCCACACGGCGGCACAGAAGACGCTGAAATATCTGAACCGCGACGACCCCGAGACGACGGTGCTGGACGGGCCGACCCCCTCGGTGGAGGAGATCGTGCTAGCTGCCGGTACGATTTCATTCTTCGGCGGCAAACGCCTGGTACTCATGCCGCTGATCCGTCCGTCAACCTATTCCGACAAGGATTTGCAGGAGCTTTGCGACACGCTGGCCGACACCGAGAACGCCATCTTTGTGCTGACGAGCATCATCGAGGAGAGCTACGGCAAACTGCGCCCCGGCAAGCGGGAGCAAAAGCTCATTGCCAGCTGCGAGAAGCTCGGCTACTGCGTGCAGCTCAACCGCCCCACGGGCGCGGCTTTACAGGCCATGGCCCGTGATTGGGCGAAGGAGGCCGGTGCGGACTTTGCCCCCGGCGCCGAAGCTGCGCTGCTGGCCCGCTGCGGCGAGGATCAGTTCCTGCTTAAAAATGAGGTCGAAAAGCTGGCCGCGCTAGCCAACTACAACACAATTACAAAAGAAATGGTCAGCCGGCTCGGCACGGTCACGCTCGACGCGGACACGTTCGATATGGTCAAGCTGCTGACGAGCGGCCAGGCCGATAAGGCCCAGCAAAAGCTGAAAACGTTGCTGGCGTTGCAAAACGAGCCGATCATGATTACCGGCGCACTCATCAGCAACTATCTGGATCTGTACCGCGTGCTGCTGGGCCGCCGTAGCCGCCGGGGCCTCGGTGATGTGGCCAAGGACTTTGGCTACAAGGGCAATTGGAATTACCGCCTCAATCTACCGAAAAAACCGCGTTGCGCTTCAAGCGTGCCCAGCTGGAGGACTGCCTGCACATCCTGCAAAGACTGGACACCGACCTGAAAAGCAGCAAGCTGGACGCCGACCTTTTAATGCAGAAGGCGCTGTGTGAGCTGGCGCTGGCCGGGAGGGCATAAATGCTGAAATTGGAACAAGCCCTGCTGGTGGAGGGCAAATACGACGCCGCACGCCTTAGCAATATCGTGGACGGCACGATCCTGACGACGGACGGCTTCCGGGTGTTCAAGGACGGCGCGCTGCAAAGGCTGCTCAAGCGCATGGCTGCAGCGCAGGGGCTTATCATTTTGACAGACTCCGACGCCGCCGGGTTCAAGATTCGCCACTTTGTCACGGGTCTTGTCGGCGCGGAGCATGTCCTGCAGGCCTACGTCCCGGCAATTGCGGGCAAGGAGTCACGCAAGGCCGAGCCCGGCAAGGAGGGACTGCTCGGCGTCGAGGGCGTATCCGACGATTTGATTGTACAGGGCCTTGAAACCGCCCTGACAAGTAAAACTGCTTGCCAGCAGAAAACGACCCAGTCGCGCTCCATCACGTACACCGATTTGTACGACTGGGGCATCTCCGGCACGGCCAACAGCGCCGAGAACCGCCGGGTGTTTTTGCGCCGCCTCGGTCTGCCGCCGCGGTTGAGCAAAAAGGAGCTGCTGCAGGTGCTCAACACACTCTACACCTACGACGCTCTGAACGCCGAAATCAAAAAGCTATAAAAATTGCCCGGAACCGTGCAAGTGGTTCCGGGCATTTTTTATACGCGAGTAACGCGATCAGACTTCCAGTTTTTCTAATTCTGCCATCCACAGCGTATTGCAGGCGTCGCTGGGCATGCGCCAGTCGCCGCGGGGGGACAGCGTGACCGAACCGACCTTCGGGCCGTCGGGCAGACAGCTGCGCTTGAACTGCTGGGCAAAGAAGCGGCGGTAGAAATTTTTCAGCCACGCCAGCAGGACCTCCGGCTCATACCGGCCGTCAAAGGCTGTGCGGGCCAGATGGTAGATTTTTGTCGGGCTGAACCCAAAGCGCAGCACATAGTAGAGATAGAAGTCGTGCAGCTCATACGGGCCGACGAGTTTTTCAGTCTGCTGGGCAATCGTGCCGTCTGCAGCGGTGGGCAGCAGCTCGGGGCTGACGGGGGTGTCCAGAATATCCACCAGCACGTCCCGCAGCGTGTCGTTGCCGCAGGTGTCGGCCACGTACTGCACAATATGGCGCACCAGCGTTTTCGGCACGCCGGTGTTGACGCCGTACATGCTCATGTGGTCGCCGTTGTAGGTGGCCCAGCCCAGCGCCAGCTCGCTTAAGTCGCCGGTGCCGATGACAAAGCCGCCGTTCTTGTTGGCATAGTCCATCAGCTCCAGCGTGCGCACGCGGGCCTGGCAGTTTTCAAACGTGACATCGTACTTGTCGGCGGGCTGGCCGATGTCCGCAAAGTGGCTCTTGACGGTCTCGGTGATGTTGATCTCGCCGAACGTCACGCCCAAAGCCTCGCACAGAATCTCGGCGTTGGAGCGGGTGCGCTTCGTCGTGCCGAAGCAGGGCATCGTCAGGGCCACAATATCCTTTGCGTCGCGGCCCAGCACCTTACAGGCGCGCACGGCCACCAGCAGGGCCAGGCAGCTGTCCAGCCCGCCGGAGATACCCAGCACGCCGCACTTGGCGTGGGTGTGCTCCATGCGCTTGGCAAGGCCCTCGGCCTGGATGCGCAGAATCAGCTCGCACCGCTCGGCGCGGGTCGCGGCGTCCTGCGGCACAAACGGCGTGCAGGAGACAGGGCGGATCAGCGCCAGCTCCACGGGCGGCAGCTCAAATTCCACAGTGGTGTAGCCGTTCGTTTCCGGCATAAACGTCGTGTTGCGCTGGCGTTCCTGCACCATGCGGCCTAGGTCCAGCTCGGTCACGGCATCCTCGCCCGTAAACGGTGCAGCGTCGGCCAGCAGACTGCCGTTCTCGGCAATCAGGTTGTGGCCCGCAAACGTCATGTCGGTGGTGCTTTCGCCGTGGCCTGCGTCGGCGTAGAGGTACGCACACAGCAGACGTGCGCTCTGCCCGCAGACCAGCTCACGGCGGTAGGCTGCCTTGCCGACGGTTTCATCGCTGGCGGACAGGTTTGCCACAACGGTAGCCCCGGCCAGTGCGTGGGCACAGCTCGGCGGGATGGGAGACCACAGGTCCTCGCAGACTTCGGCTGCCAGCACAAAGGCGGGAAGCTGTTTGCAGGCAAACAGAAGGTTCGTGCTGATCAGCGTCTCCTGCCCGGCCAGCTCGATGCACTCGGGCTCACGCATACCGGGGATAAAGTGGCGCTTCTCGTAAAACTCGCCGTAGTTGGGCAGGTGTACTTTCGGCACCAGACCCAGCAGCTCACCGTTGCAGAGCACCGCCGCACAGTTGTACAGCTTGCCGTTATGGCGCACAGGCAGGCCGACGAGGACAACGACGTTCAGTCCCTCGCTGGCCTTCAAAATCGCGGCAAGGCCGTCCTCGGCCCCACGCAGCAGGGTATCCTGCAAGAACAGGTCACTGCAGGTGTAGCCGGTCAGCGCAAACTCCGGCAGGCAGAGCAGCTGCACATTTTTTTTCGGCGTACTCGCGCATGACGCCGATGATCTGGTCGGCGTTGTAGGTGCAGTCGGCCACGCGCAGGGCGGGGCTGGCCGCAGCAGCGCGGATAAAGCCGTTTTCAAAAGCGGGAAAGCTGTACTTCATAGCCAAACTTCCTTTATCATAATCTATAAAAACTATCATAGCACAGTGGGCGAATTGCCGCAAGTGTGGGTTTTGCAGGGAAAATTTATTTTTCAAAAAGTAATATATACTTGACATAATGTAAGGCGCGTGCTATAGTAAAGTCACAGCAAGAGGAAAGGAAACGAAGGCAATGGCAAAGAATCTGAAGCTGAAGGCTGCCCGCGCCGTGCGCGATATGACGCAGGCGGATCTGGCGGCGGCGGTAGGCGTGTCCCGCCAGACCATCAACGCCATTGAAAAAGGGGAGTATAACCCTACGATCAACCTTTGCCGCAGCATCTGCAAGGTGCTGGGCAAGACATTGGACGAGCTGTTCTGGGAGGAATGAGCGATGAACATAAAAGAATTTTTTAAGCGCGACAATCTTGATGAAATGCAAAAGCAGACCCTTTTAAAAATTGAGTCCTGCGGCTTCTGGGCGCTGTGGGTGCTGCTGCTGGCAGCGCTGATCATCGAAAGTCTGCTGGGCTTTACCCCGCGGGAGATGGCGGCAGAATGGTTTATCTTTATGCTGGGGAGTGCCTATTCGGTCATAAGTGATCTGCGTGCCGGTATCTGGGACCGCCACCTTAAGGCGAACACGAAAACCAATGCCGCTGTGTCCGTTGTGGGCGGTGTTGCCGTGTTTGTGTGGGGGCTTATCAAATTTGCAGCACTTGGCATGGGCATTGCGGTGCTGCAGGCGGTCATCATGGGGGTCTGTACCTGGGTGCTGTGCTTTGCATTGCTGCAGCTCAGCATGAAGGCTTACAAAAAACGCCACGCTGAGTTGGAAAACCCAAAGGAGGACGACGATGAAAACGAATAAAAAAGAACTGACTGTCTTTGCGCTCTGTGCTTACGCAATTCCGTTTCTGATGATGCCGCTTTTGTACATCTGCCTGCAAAACGGGCGGGACACCTCGATTTTTGCCAACGCCCAGATGTTCTACCCGGCGGCGGGCGTTATGCTGGCGTTTTTGCTGGCAAGACGGCAAGGGACGCCAAAGCGGTTTTACATCCTGCACATCGCGGCCACTGCGCTGATGCTCGCCATGAGCGTTCTGTCTGCGTTCCTGCCGCAGGAGGGCTGGCTGAATATTGCAAACTTTGTCATTATTATCGCGTCGGTGCTGGGCTGGATCTTCCTGCTGACCGAGAAAAAGACAAAGCGCGAGGCCTGCGGCCTGCGCCTGCACGGCAAGCTGCTGACGGCTCTTGTCATCTGCGTCTATTTCCTTGCGGTCAAGACCGCTATGGTCTTTCTTTCGATGGCGATGCAGGGCGGTGATAGCTGGGCTGAATATCTGGCCTACTGGCGCACATCTGCACCGTGGGTTATGGCAGTGGTGCTTGTACCGAACTTCTTTTTGAGCTTTCTGCCGTTTTTTGGCGAGGAATACGGTTGGCGCTACTACCTGACGCCAGCCCTGCAAGGCCGCTTCGGCGCACGGCGCGGCGCACTGGCCGTTGGTGTGCTGTGGGGCCTGTGGCATCTGCCGCTGAATCTTTTCTTCTACAGCCCCGACACCTCACTGCAGAGCATTGCCGCACAGCTTGTTGTCTGCGTGACGCTCGGTGTATTTTTCACCTTTGCGTATGAGAAGTGCGGCAAAAATATCTGGCTCCCCGTGGTGCTGCACTACCTCAACAACAGCATGGTCTTAGTCTGGACCGGTACGGCGGATATTTCAAATCAGATCATCAGCTGGACAGATGTGGCAATCAGTGCCATCATGTATGGGGTTGTATTCCTGCCATTTCTGGCAGCAAAGTGCTACCGCAAGAATAAATAAAAAACAGGTGCAGCCCTTTAAATGGGGTTGCACCTGTTTTTTGATTGCCGTCAGACTGCAAACGCCTTATGCAGGGCATCGAGGGCGGTGTCCTCGTCCTGCTGGCGGATCAGCAGGGAGATGTCAAGGTCGCTCGTTGTGATGAGCACGATTTCAATACCTGCACCGGCCAGTGCGGCCAGCGCACGGGCGGCGACGCCGCAGCTGGTGACCATCTCCTCACCAAAGAGGTTGATCTTGCTGTAGCCGCCGGAGACCAGCGGGGGATTGGCTTTGGCTGCGGCGGGCAGAGCCTTCATAACGGCGGCAAAGTTGTCATAGCTCGTCGTAAAGCTGAAATCCACCGCGGAGCCGCGGGGCGTGCTCTGGCAGATCATATCGACCACAATACCGGCCTTGGCAAAAACGTCCAGGTGCTCGGCCAGGCTCTGTGCGCTGTACTGGGCACCGGGGAAGGTGGTGAGCATAATGTTCTGCTCGCTGCTGATCTTGCTGACACCGTACATAAAAATCATCCTTTCATTCAATCTAACGTGAGGAACTCCTCGTCAATCGTGCTGCGGAGCATGCTCTCTATGTATTCGCGGGAGAGGGTGAACTCTCCGTGTGCTGCACCCAGTTCGTCTGTGTACTGGCTGTAGGGGATGACCCGGATATTCTTGTACCCGGCCTCATACTGGCTGATAACGCAGTGCAGCTTCGGGTCACGGATGGCAATGCTCACACTGCCGTCAGGCTGGGTCGTCTTATCAAAATACACGTCCAGAATCGCGCCGATGACATTATCGCGCGAGGACTGCGCGTTGATGAAGTTGCCCAGGCTGTAGACGATGAAGGTCGTGTTGCCGTTTGCGCCGGTCAGCCATGCGGCGTTCTGTACTACATGCGGGTGGGTGCCGATGATGACATCGACGCCCTGATCGGCCAGCCACTGAGCAGTCTCCCTTTGAAAGTCGTTGACCTCGTGCGTGCCCTCGGTGCCCATGTGGGCGCTGACGATAAGAACATCGCAGTTCGGGCGCATATCGGCGATCTGTTTGGCAATCGTTTCATGGTCGTCCAGATACACAACGCCATAGTTTGTGCCGGACGGCGTGGGCAGGCCGTTGGTGTGCTCCGTATAGGAGAGATAGCCGAACGTGATGCCGTTGACGGTCTGGTAGGCGTAGTTGTCATAGGTCTCCAGATTGTAAAAGCCTATTGTGACCACATCGTCCGGCATGGCAGCCCAGTGTGCCATGGATGCCTCAATGCCCGCCGCCCCCTTGTCGTAGCTGTGATTGTTGGAGAGACTGAACACGCGGAAGCCCAAATTATACAGCGTGTCGGTGATCTCGCCGGGGGTGGAGAACATCGGGTAGCCGCTGGCGGCGAACTCGTCGTTGACGAGCGTCTCCTGATTGAGCCAGTTCACATCAAACTGGTCGTAGTAGCCCTGCATGGCTGCGTAGGCGGCGTCAAAATCGTAGTGGTCGCCGCCGCGCCCCTTAGCCTGCAAAAAGATACCATCGTGAATCAGGTCGTCGCCCGTGGCGGAAAAGTGCACGGTCTCGACGGTTGGCGTCGGCTCGGGGGTCGGCTCCGGTGTAGCGGTTGGTTCCGGCTCTGCCGGCATATCCACGACTACGGGCTGCGGATTGACCGCGGGCAGGGTCACAGCCTGATTGCCGACGCCCAGCAGAGAGCCGACAACTACGCCGCCGACGCCCAGTGCGATGACCGCGCAGGCGGCAAGGTCGTTGCCGTTCATTCGCATATCAGTTTACCTCGCAGCAGGTCGGTCATCGTGTAATAGCCGGGGGCCAGCGCAGCAATATAGAGCGCTGCCTGTACGGCACCGTCGGCAAAGACGCCGCGGCTGCCCGCGCTGTGGCTCAGCGTCACGACCTCGTCGGGGCCGCAGAACAGCACATCGTGCTCGCCCACAATGCCGCCGCCGCGGATGGAGCTGATGCCCAGCTCCTGTGCGCCGCGCTTCTGGCGAACCTGCGTGCGGTCATAGACGTACTCATATTTGCCGTTCGCCTCGGTGTTGATGGCGTCGGCAATCATCAGCGCTGTGCCGCTGGGCGCGTCCAGCTTGTTATGATGGTGCTTCTCGATGATCTCAATGTCAAACTCGCCGCCCAGGATCTTCGTAGCCTGGCGGGCCAGCTCGATCAGCACGTTGACACCCACCGACATGTTTGCGCTGCGGAAGATCGGCGTCCTGGTGCTGGCAGCCTCCAGTGCAGCCTCATCCTCCCTGGAAAGGCCGGTGGAGCAGATGACGCAGGGCAGACCGTTGGCGGCACCGTACTGCGCTGCTGCAACCGCCCCGGCGGGTGAGGAAAAATCGATGATGACGCCCTTGCAGGGCAGTGCGTCAAACCCGGCGTAAACGGGGATTTCGCCGATCCGCCCGGCTTCGCGATCCACACCGGCGACGATGCGGCAATCCTCACGCGCACCGATCTTCTCGACCAGTGCGCGGCCCATACGGCCATAGATGCCCTGAATGATAATATCCGTCATGTGTTATTGTTCCTTTCATGCAAAAGTCGTGCAAAAGCAAAAAGCCGACCCGCGGCATGGCAGTGGGTCGGCTGTGAAATTATTTCAGCAGGCCGAACTCCTGCATGGCAGTCTCCAGCTGTGCCTGCACTGCGGCGGAGGGCGCAATGAGCGGCAGACGGCAGTCGCCGGCATTCCAGCCAAGGCGGTTCATGGCCCACTTGACCGGGATGGGGTTGACGTCGGCAAACAGTGCCTTGATAAGCGGCACCGCCTTGAGCTGCATGGACAAGCTCAAGGCAGTCTCACCGGCGAACCATTTGGCGCAGATGTCATGGGTGTACTGCGGGGCTACGTTGGACAGCACGCTGATCACGCCCTTGCCGCCCAGAGCCAGCAGCGGCACGATCTGGTCATCGTTGCCGGAGTAGATGTTCAGGCTGTCACCGCAGGCCGCTGCGATCTCGGCCACGTGGCTGATGTTGCCGCTGGCCTCCTTGACGGCGTTGATGTTCGGGTGCTTCGCAAGCTCGGCCAGCGTGGCGGGCGTCAGGTTGCAGCCCGTGCGGCTGGGCACATTATACAGGATGCAGGGGATATGCACGGCGTCCGCAATGGCTGTGTAGTGGGCCAGCAGCCCCGCCTGGCTCGTCTTGTTGTAGTAGGGCGTGACCAGCAGCAGTGCGTCGGCACCGTCGGCCTCAGCCTGCTGGGACAGCCAGATGGCATACTTCGTGTCGTTGGAGCCGGTACCCGCAATCACCGGGACGCGGCCTGCCGCCTTTTTGACGGTATAGCGGATGCACTCGGTGTGCTCCTCGTCGGTCAGCGTCGGGGACTCACCCGTCGTGCCGCAGATGACAATGGCATCCGTGCTGTGGGCAATCTGGTCGTCGATGATGCGGCCGAGCTCGTCATAGTTGACGCTGCCGTCGGTGTTCATCGGGGTGATGATCGCCACGGCGGCACCGGTAAATACGGGTCTCTTCATACGAATTCTCCTTACACCAAGGCTGCCATGCGCAGCCGATCAGTCAAAATAGCCCTTGGCAGCCAGCAGCTCGGCCAGCAGCACCGCGCCGCCGGCAGCGCCGCGCAGCGTGTTGTGGGACAGGCAGACGAACTTGTAGTCGTACTGGTTATCCTCACGCAGACGGCCAATGCTGACAGCCATGCCGTTTTCCAGCATACGGTCCAGCTTGGGCTGCGGGCGGTCATTTTCCTCAAAGTAATGCAGGAACTGCTTCGGGGCGCTGGGCAGCTCCAGATCCTGTGCGGGACCGTGGAATTCCTTCCAGGCCTGCAGAATTTCTTCCTTAGAAGGCTTATTCTCAAAGCGCACGAACACCGCGCCCATGTGGCCGTCAGAGACAGGCACGCGCAGGCACTGGGCCGTAAAGCGGGGAGACTCGGCCGAGACGATCTTGTCGCCCTCGATGTGGCCCCACAGTTTCAGCGGCTCCTGCTCGCTCTTTTCCTCCTCGCCGCCGATGTAGGGGATGACGTTGTCGAGGATGTCGGGGAAGGTCTCAAACGTCTTGCCTGCGCCGGAGATGGCCTGATAGGTGCAGACGAGCACGTCAGAGATGCCGTATTTGCGCAGGGGATGCAGGGCAGGCACATAGCTCTGCAGGCTGCAGTTGGACTTGACGGCCACAAAGCCGCGCTTGGTGCCCAGACGCTTGCGCTGGGCAGGGATGATGTCGATGTGGTCGGCGTTGATCTCGGGTACGACCATCGGCACGTCAGGGGTAAAGCGGTGCGCGCTGTTGTTGGACACGACCGGGCACTCGGCCTTGGCGTAGGCCTCCTCCAGTGCCTTGATCTCGTCCTTCTTCATGTTGACGGCGCAAAAGACAAAATCGACCTTGGCGGCGACCTCCTCCACATTGGCGGCGTCCAGCACGACCATCTTTTTAACGCTCTCGGGCATGGGGGTCTTCATCAACCAGCGGCTGCCGACGGCCTCCTCATAGGTTTTGCCAGCGCTGCGTGCGCTGGCCGCAAGGGCAACCAGATTAAACCAGGGGTGATTTTCCAGCAGCGTAATAAAGCGCTGGCCGACCATACCGGTTGCACCGATAACACCAACATTGTACTGTTTCATCCCGACTAAGACCTTCCTTTCGCGATACCCTTCCTTATATCTATGCGGCTCCCACGGAAATTTGCACAGATAATAAAAAAACCGGCTTGAAAACCGGCACAAAATGCAATATAATATCATATTGCATATAGCACAGCGCAACACACTGTTTTACAGCGTGACAGTCCCGCACCTGTTCGGCTGCGGACCCAGAAAATGCGTGCCGCGCATTTTCTTCGGCGAAGAACCCTTTCCCGGCTCTCGCCCCTGGCAGGGCATGATGAAAACCGGTACTGATGCGCTTCGCGCCTCTGTGTTTGGATTCATTATAATATTCCCACATAAGAATGTCAAGACAATAACGCTTTAAAGTAAAAAAGGATGATACAAAAATGCTCAAAAAAGATTTCTGGTACGACCTGCCGAAGGAGCTGATCGCGCAGGAGCCTGCCGACCCCCGCGATGCCGCCCGTTTGATGGTGCTGGACCGCAAAAATGATAAGATCCTGCACTCGGTATTCCATGAGCTGCCGCATTATCTTGAAAAGGGCGATCTGCTCGTTGTCAATAACTCCAAGGTTCTGCCTGCCCGCCTGATGGGCACCAAGGTGCCCACAGGCGCTGTCTGCGAGCTGCTGCTGCTCCGCCAGGTCAAGGGCGATACCTGGGAGTGCCTGGCCCGCCCCGGCAAGCGGATGCAGCCGGGCACGAAGGTGGAGTTCGGCGACGGCAGCCTGACCGCCGTGGTGGATGAGACGCTGCCTGACGGCAATAAGTATGTGACCTTTACCTACGACACCGAGACACTGTACGAGAAGCTGGACGAGTTCGGCAAGATGCCGCTGCCGCCCTACATCACGAAGCAGCTTGAGGATCAGAGCCAGTACCAGACCGTCTACGCCAAGGAACTGGGCAGCGCCGCCGCGCCCACCGCGGGCCTGCACTTTACCCCGCAGCTGATGGATACGATCCGCTCCCGCGGCGTCAACATTGCCGAGGTCACGCTGCATGTCGGCCTGGGCACCTTCCGTCCCGTGAATGAGGAATCCATTGAGGACCACCAGATGCACAGCGAGTGGTACTCCGTCAGCGAGGAGACGGCGAAGCTCATCAACGAGACCCGCGCCGCGGGCCACCGCGTCATTGCCGTGGGCACAACGAGCTGCCGCACGCTGGAATCTGTCTGGGCTAAGTACGGCAAGATCGTGCCGTGCAGCGGGAATACCAGCATCTTCATCTATCCCGGCGTCGAGCTGAAAGCCATCGACGGCCTGATTACGAACTTCCACCTGCCGGAGAGCACCCTTATCATGCTGATTGCCGCCTTCTACGGCTACGACAAGACGATGGCCGCCTACAAGGTCGCCGTTGAGGAAAAGTACCGCTTCTTCAGCTTTGGTGATGCGATGTTCATTCGGTAACAGAAAATATCTTTTGCGAAAGCGCCGGGGCAGATCTTCGGCGCTTTTGTTGTGATGCGAGGGGGCACTGTATGGAGCAGGGCAGACTGTTCAAAATCGTGTATCATCTGTTGGACAAGGGCAGAGCCACGGCCCCCGAGCTGGCAGAAAAATTTGAAGTATCGGTAAGAACGATTTACCGCGACCTGGATGCCATCAGTGCTGCCGGGATACCGATTTATACTGTGCAGGGAAAGGGCGGCGGTATTTTTATCCTGCCGGAGTTTGTGCTGGAGAAATCGCTGCTGACGCCGCAGGAAAAAGAGCAAATTTTGATGGCACTGCAGGGCTTTGCCGCCGCGGAAGACAGCCGGACCGATGAACTGCTTACCAAATTAGGCGGGCTTTTCCGGGTGCAGGGCGCAAATTGGATCGAGGTCGATTTTTCCGACTGGCACAAAAATACGGCGGGTGCGGAGCTGTTCGACGAGCTCAAAAGGGCTGTTTTCAGCTGCCGCAGGGTCAGCTTTTCGTATTTTGCGGGCGAAGGCGGCGGCACTGTCCGCACGGTGGAACCGGTCAAGCTGATTTTCAAGAGCAAGGACTGGTATTTGTACGGCTTCTGCCTTTTGCGAAACGACTACCGCCTTTTCAAGCTGACCCGCATCAAGAATTTGACGCTTCTGCCGGAGACCTTCCTGCGCAGGAAGGCGGATGTCCCGGAGCTAAAACAGACGATACAGCAGGAGCGACTGATCTCGGTAAGGCTGAAATTCTCCCCGGCGGCTGCCTTCCGCGTCTATGACGAATTTACCGATACCGTGGAGAAGGATGCGCGGGGAAACCTGTATGTGACCGTCGATATGCCGGAAAGAACGCTGTATAGCTACATTTTGTCCTATGGCGACGCAGTTGAAATTCTGGAGCCCGACGAATTGCGGCGCAGCATGAAAGAAAAGCTGACCCGCATGGCAGAAAAATATAAAACATGACAGGGGGTGTCATGCTTTCTGCGGTATTCTGAAAAGCGCAAGGAGGCGTTTTTTATGAAATACGAATGGAGAAGGCAGGAAAAGCCGCTTTACGGTGCAAAAACAACCCCGGTCTTGGTGACGGTTCCGACACAAAGCTGCATCATGATAAACGGTGAAGGAAACCCGAATGACACGGATTTTTCAAACCGCATATCGGCATTGTATTCCGTGGCCTATGCGGTCAAAATGGCTTACAAAAAGACTGCAAAGGGCGAGTATGACGACTTTGCCGTCTACCCACTGGAGGGCGTCTGGCAGAAAATTGAGAACTGCGAGCTCATCAAGGAAAAGCTGCGCTACACTCTCGTGATCCGCCAGCCGGATTTTGTCGGAGAGGACGGCGTGTGCGCTGCGCTGGAACGTACAAAACACCGAAAACCAAACCCGCTCTTGGAAGAAGTCCGCTTCGGCACCGTGCCGGGCGAAACCTGTGTGCAGCTTTTGCATGTCGGCGCGTATGACGATGAGCCGGTTTCTTTCGCAAAAATGGACGAATTTGTACACGCCCACAGCCTGACGCGCACGGAGGGAGGCCACCGGGAAATCTACCTGAGCAATGCCACCCGCACAGAAAAAAACAGGCTCAAAACCATTTTGCGCTATAGGGTAAAATAATTTTCCCGGCGGGGGTGGTGAGCCTGCCGATTTACAGTTGACGAAACACGGATTTTCTTTTATAATAATTATTAGGCGGTGCAGGGAAAAAGCCCCCTGCGCCGCCTTTTTCGATGAAATATTTTTAAAACGGAGATAGAAAGCTATGCCTTACCGCCTTATCAAACAGGAAGGGGCTGCCCGCCGCGGCGAATTTACCACGGTGCACGGCACGGTCCAGACCCCTGCATTCCAGAATGTCGCCACGGCTGCCGCCATCAAGGGCGGTCTGTCGGCGCTGGACCTCAAGGACATCCGCGCACAGGTCATGCTGTGCAACACCTATCATCTGCACCTGCGCCCGGGCGACAAACTCGTGGCTGAGATGGGCGGTCTGCACAAGTTTACCAAGTGGGACGGCCCCATCCTGACCGACAGCGGCGGCTTTCAGGTGTTCAGTCTGGCCAAGCTGCGCCATATTACGGAGGAGGGCGTGACCTTCAACTCCCACCTCGACGGCCACCGTATCTTTATGGGACCGGAGCAGAGCATGCAGATTCAGGCAAACCTTGGCTCTACGATTGCCATGGCCTTTGACGAGTGCGTAGAAAACCCGGCTACCTACGAGTACGCCAAGAACAGCTGCGCCCGCACGGCCCGTTGGCTGCTGCGCTGTAAGGACGAGATGAACCGCCTGAAGCATGAGGGAAAGGCCGTCAATCCCGACCAGCTGCTGTTTGGCATCAACCAGGGCTGCACGTTCGCCGACCTGCGCGTTGAGCACATGAAGCAGATCGCCGAGTATGATCTGGACGCTACGCCATCGGCGGTCTGGCCGTCGGTGAGCCCGCCGAGGTCATGTATGACATCATCTCTGCCGTAGAGCCGTTTGCGCCGAAAAACAAAATCCGCTATCTGATGGGCGTCGGCACGCCGGGCAACATCATTGAGGGCGTCTACCGCGGCGTTGATCTGTTCGACTGCGTCATGCCCAGCCGCAACGCGCGCCACGGGCATCTGTTCACCTGGGACGGCATCATCAATATCAAGAACCTGAAATACGAGCGCGACGAGTCGCCCATCGACCCGCACTGTGACTGCCCGGTCTGCCGCAATTTCTCCCGCGCGTATATCCGCCATTTGCAGAAAGCAGACGAACTGCTGGGCATGCGCCTGGCTGTCATGCACAACCTGTACTTCTACAATCACCTGATGGAGCGCATCCGCGAGGCACTGGACAACGGTACCTTCCAGCAGTTCCACGACACCTATGTGCATAAACTTGATACCCGCATCTGATTTTTCCGGCAAAATGCTTGCACAATGCGCATTTATCCGATATAATAGAAGAAATCGTTATTTTTAAGGAGTATACTTGCTATGATCCAGTTTCTGAATGCCGCCACCGGCACGGCTACCACGGCTGAAATGCTGCTGAGCTTCCTGCCGATGATCCTTATCATTGTGTTCATGATCGTCCTGATCTACCTGCCGCAGAAGCGCCAGGACAAGAAGGATGCTGCCATGCGCAGCTCCATCGAGATCGGCGACAAAGTCACCACCATCGGCGGTATCGTCGGCATCGTCTGCGCTATTGCGGACAAGGATGACACCCTCGTCATCGAGACCGGCAGTGACCGCACGAAGATTCGCTTCCGCCGCTCCGCAATCTCCTCTGTGGAGAAGCTGGACACCGGTAAGGACAGCAAGTCCACCCCCGTCAAGAAGTAATTGACATAAAACACACGCCCCCCTTGCATAGTGTTGACTGTGCAAGGGGGCGTTTTGTTATGGCTAAAAATCTGCGCAAACCAAAAACCGGTGTTAAAAATCCGGCCGCGGCGGCGCTGCTGCTGTCCTTTGGCTGCGGTGTGGGCGTGTGCATATTGCTGCTGGCGCTGGCGGCGTTTCTGCTGACGCATACAGGGCTGCCATTGTCCGCAGTGCGGCCTATGGCCTGTATGGCGGCGGCAGTGGGGGCAGCTGTGTCCGCTGCCGTGCTGGCCCGCAGACTGCGGAAAAGGCTGCTGCTGTGCGGGCTGGGCTGCGGGGCATTTTACGCGGTCTGTCTGCTGGCAGCAACGCTGCTGGCAAACGGCAGACTGGATTGGCAGGGAAGCAACGCCATGCTGGCGCTGGCACTGCTGCTAGGGGGGCTGTTGGGCGGTGCACTGACGGCCCTGCGGGCGGGCCGCTGATGCGGGCGGCACAGACGGCGCTGCGCCGCCCGAGGCTGCCGATGCTGCGGGCTTGCGGTAGAGCGCCGCACCGGGAACATACGCCGCGGACGGAAAGCGGGGCGGCGCTGGCATTTGGCGTGATATTTCTGGCGGGTTACCTGCCGGGCATCTGGCTGGGACGCAGCGGGACAACGCCTCTGGGGCAGCAGCTGGCGGCCTACTACACAAGCCGCCCCGAAGGTACGAGCCTTGCGGCAGCCTTCGGGGCGCAGCTTGCGGTGAGCCTTTTGCAGTTGATACTGGTGCTGCTGTGCGGCTTTTGCGTGTGGGGTGTCGGTTTGCTGGCGCTGCTGTTTGCGGCGCGCGGGCTGTTCCTAGGCTATTGCGCGGCGTCAGTCGCAGCGCAAAGCGGTGCGTCGGTTCTGCTGCGCTATCGGCTGGACACGCTGCTTTCTGATGTGGGTACGCTGCTTCTCTGCCTGTGGTTGGCAGGCTGGGCAGTGCGGCTGGCGATGGAACTTTTCCGCGCGGTGCGCGGGCGTGCTACGCGGGAGACACCGGGCACAGCGCGGCGGCTGGCGGTCCGTTTTGCCGCGGCGCTGGCGCTGTCAGCGGCTTTCGCTGCCGTCGGGGCTGTACTCGCCGTCATTAGGATCGGGGGCGTCGGGCGCTGACGGCTTTTGCTCCACGTATTTCTGGGTGGCCAGCGGGGAGGCGGCTACAGCCTTTTTCAGCTGTTCACGGTTGATGTGGGTGTAAATCTGGGTCGTGGAGACGTTCTCGTGTCCCAAAATCTCCTTCAAGGCCAGCATATCGACGCCGCCCTGATACATAAGCGTGGCGGCGGTGTGGCGCAGCTTGTGCGGGGAAAAACCGCGTCCGCTCAGGCCGGCGCTTTGCAGGCAGCGCGCGACGATTTGCTCGATCCGCCGCGCAGACAGCCGCTTGCCGGTGCGCTTGGAGACGAACAGAGCGTCCCTGTCCACAAGGTTCGGCAGGGAAGTGCGCACCTTTTTATAGCGTTGCAGCGCATCCAGACAGGCGTCATTCAAATAAACAAGTCGCTCCTTGCTGCCCTTGCCGACAATGCGGATCGTGTCATCGCGAAAATCACCCATGTCAATCGTGACAAGCTCGGCTAACCGCATGCCGCAGTTCAAAAATAACGTCAATATGCAGTAATCACGCTCGTAAAAATCACTTTGTATATTACTTAACAAAGTGACGGCTTCGTCCCGGGTCAGATATTTGGGCAGAGCCTTGGCCGGCGAGCCGAGGCTGATGTTTTCCGTGGGGTTCGCGGGCAGCCGATTGACTTGCGTGCACATATAGTTGAAAAAGCCCTTCAAGGCGCTCAGCTTCCGTGCGCGGGCTTTGGGACCGTTGTCAGCACTGCGCGCATGGTCAAGAAAATCAAAAATATCGTGCTTGGTGATCGTTCGGATGTCGGCGGTGGTAATGCCGGTCAGATCAATTTCCTCGGGCGGCGTATCGTCGGCCACGCGCTGCCAGCGCTGCATCATATAGCGGAAAAAGCCGCGCAGGTCCAGATAGTACCCGTTGACGGTGCGCGGGGAGCGCAGCTTTACAAAATCGAGGTAATGCAGGTAGTCAACCACATCATCAGGAATATCCAGGTACGGCGCATGGCGCTCTGGGTGGACCACATCAATATAACTGCTCATGGAAGCCCTCAACTTAACATATTGATTTGCAGAAGCACACGGAAACGATGCTTCTGCTTTTTTATTGTAGCACAGCAGGCAACACCTCGTCAATTTCACCAACTTATAAGAAACGCAAAGAGCTGCTCATATTACAAAACGTTGATAATCCGCATATGTATGTATAATCATGCAAACGCTGCTTTTCGCTGTGGGAGAGGGCGTCTGCGACAGGATTTTAGCGAGTGATAATATTTCGCTAAATGCAAATTTAGCGAAATATAGGGAGGGCATTAAAGCAGGGCGGGCGCGAAAAAAACCGGAACCGGAGCTTGGGGCTAAACGGAAAAAACGATAACGGAAGCCCCAAAAAGCCGGGTTGCCGAACGGCGCTTTGCTATTGATAAAGTAAAGCAGTCTGAAAATGTCAGCCCCTCCGAATGAAACCTAAGCCAAGCTTGCAATTCCTGAAAAATCTGGTATGATGAATAAAAAGGAGTTGAAATCATGAACAAGGACACCATCATCAAGGTTCTGTTGGCCATCATTGCGCTGATGTCTTTGCGTGGCTGTGGCGTATCATCAGCGGTATGATTATCGGCACGCTGGTGCTTACGACCTCACTGCTGTCGGTGCTGATTGCGCTTATCATTCAAATTGTGCTTCCGATTGCTGTTATTGTGTTTGCCGTAAAGCTCTTTACCAAGAAAAAGTGAGTGTGAATCCCATGGCATTGTTTGCGAAGAAAAAGCCGCCCGAGCCTGCTGCTGCAGACGAGCAAAAAATCAGTCTGGCTCTGACGCCCGATGAAATCGACCTGCTGCGCGAATGCATGAAGCGCACCGAGGACTATTACCGCGGCCTTTTGCTACTGAAGCAGGATTGGAACGCCGCGCAAAACGAGGCTGCGATTGCCATGATAAAAGTCAGGCTGAATATGATCGATAAATTGCAGGAAAAGACGCTCTACGACGGCCAGTCCGAGTATTACCGCAATCTGCAATAAAAAACTGCCCGCAGGAACGCAAAATTCCTGCGGGCAGTTTGCTATTATCAGCGGTTGACAGACTGTGCCATTTTGTGGTAGGTGTGGCGCTCGCCGCGGATGGCAATGGAGTATGCCATGATGTTCTGCGGCAAGGCCATGCCGGGCACGCCGGTATCACCGATGTGGTGGATGTCGGCACCGGCCATCTTGCACATCAGCGCGATCTGGCGGATGGTCGCCACGTCCGCGCCCTCCTGCGAGGTGCCGATAGCCGTCAGTGCCAGCTTGCCGCGGCTGTGCACGACCTCAATCAGCCTGTGCGCGTACTCCTGTGTGATGCCCGGTACAGTGCCGGGTGCCGGCAGCAGAATAATATCCGCACCGGCTGCCATGAATGCCTCGGCGTCGGCGGGGGTCATGATTTTCTCCCCGCCCTCCCCTGCTACGCCGGATGCATGCATCTTGCCGGCGGCCAGCAGCACGCGGTCGCCGACGGCGGCAGAAATCGCTTTCAGCGCTTCTACGATCAATTCATTGCTGACGCCGTTGCCGGGGTTGCCGGTCAGAACGATCAGATCAACGCCCATTTCGGCGGCCCTGCGTGCATTTTCTACGGTGGCCAAGCGTCCGCCGCTCATTTTCCAGAGCGTTCCATCGTTGCTTTTGGCGGCCTGCAGGTCGCAGGGCTCCAGATTGATGCCCACGACGCGCCCGGTCAGACGCTTGAGTTCCCGCACGGTCTCGACTTCGGGAACTTTTGGCAGTGCGTTGACGACAGGGTGCTGCACGTCAAACATATTAAGCAGCAGAATGTCAGCACTCAGGGAGGCCGCATACTCCGCATTCGTCACGTCCACCAGCAGCGGAGGCGTCAGGCCGATGGGTCTCGCACGCCAGTACGCGGCCCTCACTGCCCGCAATCGCGTCCAGCAGCTCCGCCTTGGTGTACCGGGCCAGATCGCTGGGGGTGCAGTCCAGCAGACGCTTTACGCTCATTCGTCGTCATCCTCCTCAATCACGCGGCCAATGCCCTTGCGGTAGAACGGCTCGCTGCCCTGCATACCCTGCTGGCCCAGCGGAGAAATCGAGGTCGTGATGTTCAGATCCATCTTCTTCTCACGGCTGAGCAGGTACGGGCGGGCGGCCTGTGCTACGGAGGCAAACAGCTTCTCGTCCTTGGGGCCGTCCAGCACCAGCAGATAGCTGCGGGCGTCACCGTTTACGATCATAACGGACAGATAGGCAGAACCCACACCGGGGGCGTCGGCCAGCACCGCGCAGACCGGGTCGATCATGGCGTCGGGCAGTATGCTGGGCTCGACCAGCGTGACCTTGTCGCCGGGATGGATGCGGCGGGCCTGCTGCTCGGCCAGCTGTGCTGCAATCTTCTGGGAAACCTCGTCCTTCGTCTTTTTGACGGACTCGATCAGCGGGCGTTCCAGGCGCAGACTATTGTCGCCGGGGTTGATGACCAGACCGCTGGCCTCGGCGTTTTTCGCGATCATGTTGGCGTAGTCATCAAAGCGCAGCAGGATGATCTGCTGTGCGGCTTTGGGCTGTGCCTTCTGCCACTCGTGCACAGCGTCCCAATCGCTGAAGCCAGGTAGTAGCGCTTGCCCTCGGGGCTGGTGACCATTACCAGGCTGATTTTGGTCTCCTTGGGCAGCTGCACGCGGCCATCGGCCTCCGGCTTGGGGGCGGGCTGGCCCTGCAGGTCAAACACGGCGGGGGCCAGCAGCGGTGAGCGTACCAGTTCGTTCAGGATGTCATTGAGATTTTTGGGGTTGTTGTTCTCCTTGAAGGCCGCAATGGTCTCCTTGACCTTCGGATTGAAGGCGGGTGCTTTGGGGAGCTTCTTTTCGTTCTGTTCGGGCATGGGTCCATTCCTCACTTTAATTTTATTGCGTTGATGGCTTCCCGCAGGTAGGACACGCCCACGAGCTTCAAGCCGGGAAATTGCGAAGGGTCAATCATTTTCAGGTTGTGCTTGGGCACAATGGCGGTGTCGAAGCCGACGCGCTGTGCCTCGCGCAGGCGCGTTTCCAGATGGGTCACGCTGCGCACCTCGCCGCCGAGGCCGACCTCGCCGATGGCGATGGTCTTTTCGTCTACCGGTAGGTCAAGCAGGCTGGACGCCAGCGCGATGCAGACCGGCAGGTCGCAGGCAGTCTCGTCCAGCTTCAGGCCGCCGATGATGTTGATGTAGACATCCTGATTGTAAAAGGCGTATCCGGCGCGCTTTTCCAGCACGGCCAAAAGCAGGTACATGCGGTTGTAGTCAAAGCCGCTCGCCGTGCGCCGCGGGCTGGGAAAGCTTGTTTTCGTCGCCAGCGCCTGAATTTCGCTCAGCACCGGGCGCGTGCCTTCCATGACGCAGGCCACGCAGGTGCCGCTGATGCCGATGGGCCGCCCCTCCAGCATGACCTGTGACGGGTTCTCGATCTGCGCAAGGCCGCGGCCTGTCATATCGAACATACCGATCTCATTCGTGGAGCCGTAGCGGTTCTTGACGGCCCGCAGCACGCGGTACGGCAAGGTCTTGTCGCCCTCAAAGTAAAGCACGGTATCCACAATATGCTCCATGACCTTGGGGCCGGCAATCGCGCCATCCTTGTTGACATGGCCGACGATGAAGGTTGGAATCTCCAGCGTTTTTGCTACATTTAAAAAGCGCGCCGAGCTCTCCTTGACCTGACTGACCGTGCCGGACGACGACGAAATATCCGTGCAGCGCATCGTCTGGATCGAATCGATGACGACCAAATCGGGTTTCATCGATTCGATCAGACCGCAGATCTCGTCCACGTCGCTCTCGGCAACGAGGGAGATATTGTCCTCGGGGACGTTCAGGCGGACGGCACGCAGCTTGATCTGCCGCACCGATTCCTCGCCCGTGACGTAGAGCACATTTTTTGTTTTGCTGACCTCGCCGCAGAGCTGCAGCAAAATCGTGGACTTGCCGATGCCCGGCTCACCGCCGATCAGCGTTACACTGCCGATGACGATACCGCCGCCCAGGACCCGGTCCAGTTCGCTGATGCCGGTCACGATGCGGCTTTTTTCCTCGGTGGTGCTGATGCTTTTCAGCTTCTGCGGCACAAGGCTTGTCTGCCCCGTTACACGCGGCGCAGCGGCGGCCTTGCCGGAGGACGCTTTGGCAGGCTCGGCTACGACATCCTCGGTCATGGTATTCCACGCGCCGCAGGACGGGCAGCGCCCCAGCCAGCGGGGGCTGGTCTCGCCGCATTGGGTGCAGACGTAGATGGTTTTGAGTTTCTCTTTGGGCATGGATGCCTCCTGAAAGTCGATACTTTCTTTATTATAGCCCAAAACACGCCCGGGGGCAAGTATGCTTTGTAATCTGGATGTATGCTGAAGCAATTTTCTACGTATCTATATTTTCTATAGTATGGAAAGAATCAACCAGAAAATTCCAATATAAAATGCCGCGTAAAGCAGTTTGGACTTCAATGAAAAATCCTTTATTAACAAAATATAGTCGCAGACACCGTAGCCTGTTAGGACTATATTGTGAACTGGACGCAGCGTTGGTGAACCATCGCCAAAAAACATTTCGACAACAACGGAGATAAACAACGGAGGAAGTATTGTTGCAATTGTATCAATTACTTCGTGCACATTCCATAGCTGTTTTCATTGTAATATTTTCTGTAGTGCAATATACAAGAAAATTCCAAGCAGACTTCCAATTGTA
>ENA-OQCG01000006-OQCG01000006.1-human-gut-metagenome-genome-assembly--contig:-NODE-6-length-38787-cov-1.944387_pt1 | contig 38787 bp, 49 predicted proteins | sample MGYA00242758_ERZ504577 | MGnify/ENA primary metagenome ERZ504577 (study PRJEB26092, sample SAMD00036248) | human gut metagenome | host: Homo sapiens | study: EMG produced TPA metagenomics assembly of the...
AAAAAGCATTACAATAATCGTGAGGTGATAACCCATGGAAAAAACACAAATGCTGAATGTCCGGGTCAGTCCTATCGTCAAACAGCAAGCCGAGGATGTGCTGAAGCAGCTCGGCATTCCAATGGCGACCGCCATTGATATGTACCTGCGTCAGATTACGCTGACGGGCGGCATTCCGTTTCCACTGTCCTTGCCGAAAGCCCCGACTGCGCTGAATGCAGACACCATGACGGATGAACAGCTCCATACCGCTTTACAGGCTGGTATCAAGGAAGTGCAGAACGGTGACACCGTCTGCGGAGAATGAATAAGGAGGTGCAGCCATGACCGCTGTGATTTACGCCCGCTATTCCAGCGACAACCAGCGCGAGGAATCCATCGAAGGGCAGATTCGGGAATGCACCGCCTACGCCGAAAAGAACGGTATCACGGTCATCAAGCACTACATCGACCGTGCGCTCTCTGCCAAAACCGACAACCGCCCAGACTTCCAGCAGATGATCAAGGACAGCGAGAAACGGCTGTTTGACATCGTGCTGGTCTGGAAACTTGACCGTTTCGCCCGAAATCGTTACGATTCGGCACACTACGAATACCTGCTGGAACGCAACCATGTCAAGCTGGTATCTGCCACCGAGCCTATCTCTGACAGCCCTGCGGGTATCATGGTCAAGAGTATGCTCACCGGCATGGCTGAATACTACTCGGCAGAGCTGTCTGAAAAGGTCGTACGCGGCATGACCGAGAATGTTCTAAAGGGGAAGTACAACGGCGGCACGATTCCCATTGGCTTCAAGGTGGACGAAGAGAAGTTCTTTCAAATCGACCCGCTGAAAGCTCCCTTTGTGTAGAAGCCTTTCAGCGGTATAACGATGGCGCGACCATGAAAGAACTGATGAACTGGCTGAACGACAGCGGTGTGACTACCAACCGCAACCAGAAGTTCACCTACAACAGTGTTCAGAAGCTGCTGACGAATAAACGATACATCGGAGAAAACCACTTCAAGGACATCGTAATGCCCGACAGTATCCCGGCCATCGTGGACAAGGACTTGTTTGAGGAAGTGCAGCTGAAAATCAAAAAGAACAGCCGCGCTCCTGCCCGCCACAAGGCCGAGGACGATTACTTGCTCACCACCAAGCTGTTCTGCGGAATGTGCGGCGCGATGATGTTCGGCGAGTGCGGCACGGGTAGAAACAAGGTCGTTCATCATTATTATAAGTGCGCCACCGCGAAGCGTTTCAAGACCTGCAAGAAAAAGACCGTCCGTAAGGAATGGCTGGAAGATCTAGTCGTGGCTGAAACCATGAAGCTGATTCAGGACGATGCCGTGATTGATGCCATCGTTGCAGAGGTGCTGGAACTGCAAGAGCAGGAGAACACCACCCTGCCCCTGCTGGAAAAGCAGATGAAAGAGGTGGAGAACAGCATCGAGAATATGCTGAACGCCATCCAAGCGGGTGTACTGACCAGTTCCACCAAGGCACGTCTGGAAAAGCTGGAAGAACAGCAGAAAGAACTGGAAGTCCGCATTGCCGAGGAGAAAATCGCAAAGCCCCGGCTGAGTGAGAATCAGATCCGTTTCTGGCTGACCCGGCTCCGCAAGCTGGACACGAGGGTGAAAAGGCCACCGGGAAACGCTCATCAACACCTTCGTGAATGCTGTTTATCTCTATGATGAAAAAGTTTTGATTACATTCAACTACAAAGACGGCACAAAAACCATCACTTTCGATGAAATCGCCGCCAAAGATGCCCCAGAGGGCAATGGTTCGGATTTGGGTTGCTTCGCTCCACCAAGATAAAACACCTAGAAACGTGAGTTTCTGGGTGTTTTTCTTTTGCTGTAACCCACAGTCAAACCCACTTTTGCGGGAAACTATGCGAAAATCAAGCAATAGAGCTGCCACGCATCACACTCGCATGGCAGCCGTTTCGTTACCCTCTCACCACGGCATTGTAAAGCATCTCCAAGAACTGCACCGCGCTGGGTGCACCGGTCAGTGGGTAGCCAGCCAGTTGCTGAACGCCCTCGGGGTTCAGCGCCCAGGCTTTCTCTGCTGCACGCCGGACGGCACTTTGAATGGCGGACCACTTGCAGCGCCGCTGGTCTGAGATGGGGGTATAGATCTCCTTCTGTACAGCTTCCAGCCGGTCCTCCTGCTCACAGATCAAAGCCACACAGTCGCAGAGAACACGGTAATTCTTTGAGCTCCGGGTGATTCCCAGTGGCCGGAGGATTTGATCCAGCTGAGCAGGGGAGTCCGAAAATTTCACATCGGGCATAGTTTGCACATCCTTTCTATCCAACTTTAACCGGAAAATGTCAGAATGTGCCGGATAATGCGGAATGCGTCGGAATATGCCGAAACATGCCAAAAGAAAACAGCCCCGAGGAACCATCAGGCTCCCCGGGGCTGCTGCTATGTACGGTAATGGATCTTACTTGATTTTTCCCTGCATCTGATCCAGCAGCTCATCGGCGTGGATGGCCTCAGGGGTGAAGGAGTTATTCTCCCACCATGCCCAGATGGCGGCAGCGGTGGTCAGGCCAGCCGTCACCCACTGTTCCACGCTGGCGCTGTCGATGGGCAGCGGGCTTTTGCCTGCTGCACTCAGCAGCTGGTTGACGAGGGCCAGTGCCAGCACAACGGTGCGGGCGATGGTTGCGGCGGGGATGGCGGGGGTGTTGTTCTCAGTGATGTGTGCGTTCATAATGTCAGTTCCTTTCTTCAGTCGTGGATGGGTAAAGCGCAGGCTCTCTTGTACAATTCCGTACCGGTGCCGTTGCCGCCCATCACATGATAGGTCTTGTAGAGGTAATTCAGGTTGCGCAGGCCGTCGCGGGTGATGTACCCCAGCTCCATAAAACGGTAGCACTCGGTATAGATGCGGTCGTGCAGCAGGGCCAGCACCGCGTCCCACAGGGCCTTGATCTTGGGGATGGCGGCAAGGATCGCGCCGCCGATCAGAGCACAGAGCCACCCGGCCCAATACTCCGTGATAAACTGCCACATCGGTCTCACCCCTCCTCATCATCTTCCCACGCCTGCTGGATGCGCTGTCCGTTGTGACACACCGCATCCAGAACGGCATCTGCTTGGATATTGGATGCCAGCAGGGCCTTGTCCTGGGTACTCATGTTGTAGTACCCCGTGAACACCTCACCATCTGCCAGAGGCGCTGCTACGGTGATGCGGTCGATCTTGTGCTCTTCCAGTGTAGCTAGAACCTCTGAGAGCCAGGGTGCGTATGGTGCATCTGAAATCAGATAACTTGCCATCGGTCTCACCCCCTGACCTGCCCCAGCCCGGCCCGCTGGATGATGGCAGCATAGTCCTTGTAGGCCACGCTGAGGTCTGCGCCCTTGGCGATGCCGGGGATCTTGCCGCTGCTGGTGTACTGCCACATTCCGAAGGCCCAGTCAGGGGCGGGCTTCTTGGTGCGATAGGCCGCAAGCCATACGTCGTATGGCTTGAGGGCCGCGCCACCCATGTAAAGGTTGTTCTGCCCGAAGTTCAGGCCGGTGTAGAGCATGGCGTACACGCCCCAGCTTTCCACCACGCTCAGGCAGTGGGCCACAATGTCGGTCAGAGCGGCCTTGCTCAGAGCCGCCTGCAGCTTGTCCTCGATGTCCACAGCCACCGGCAGCTGGAAGGCTCTGCCGCCCAGTGCCCGCTTGAACAGGGCCAGCTCCTTGTCGGCTTGTGCCTTGGTGGTGGCCTTGAAGTAGCCGTACACGCCCACCGGGATGCCCAGCCGGGTGCACTCGGCATAGTTGCGGGCAAAGAAGGGGTCGAGGTACGGCTTGCTGGGCTTGCCCTCTTTGCTGTTGCCCATGGCCCGGATCATCACGCCGGAGATAAGGCCGCTTGCCTTGACCTTGTCCCAGTCAATGCTGCCCTGCCAGCGGGAAACGTCAAGAATTGTTCTGGGCATTCTGCGCCTCCTTCTCGGCCAGCAGCTCGGTCAGCTCCTTGTACTCGTCATCAGTCAACTTGCTTGCGGCATAGAAAACGTCCAGCTTGGTGCTCATGCCCTCCAGATTGCCGCGTTCGATCATGCGTTTACAGGTACGGTACAACATAGGTTTGTCCTTTCCGGGGCAGTGCCCCATCTTAAAAATGTTATCGTCCTCTTGGCAGAGGGTTTTACTCAGTGATCCCCAGCTCCAGCAGGGTCAGCCGGTAGGCCTGGTCAACGTTCAGCGCATCGGCATCTGCCTGGGCGCTCTCCATCGTAGTGAAGGATTTCCGCAGGGCCTCGTTTTCTGCCTTGAGCTGTTCCACCGTTTCCGGCATCTGCGCCATCTTGGTCTCGTGCTCCTGCTGCCGGGCCTGTTCGTCCAGTTCGTCCTGCGTGTACTTGATATACCGCTGGATCGGCACTGTCTCATCCCAGGCGGGCTTCGGTTCAACACCGGGAATATCGATAACCTCTTCTACGATGGTGCTGCCATTGGCAAGATGTTCGATAGGGACGTAATGGCTGACCTGCTGAACTCCAGCAATCGCGTCATGGTGCACGATCTCCACATCATCCACCAGCCGACCAAGCGCCAGGTCGGGTTCACCAGTCAGCTCAATGCCGTTTTCATCAATAATTTTCATATTCATCCTACTCTCTGCCAAATATTCACTGCGTAATACGGGTTCATAATATCAAAGGCCTGCCCGCCTCCGGCGCTGCCGATGGTGGCTGTGTGGGTGTGAGCGCCATTGGAGGATGTCGAGAAGGTCGCAACATTCAGTCGTTTATTGCGGTATACCGTAGGCCCAGGGCCGAAAACCCAGTTCCTTTGAATAGAGCCCGACACCGTATGGGTGTGTGCGCCATCCGTAGAAGTGCTCCCGGAGTGGGTGTGAGCTGCGAGATTACCTGCCGTAAGCGAAATCTGGGCTTGCCCACCGGTTTCACCAGCTTTGAAGATGTCTCCGGCAGCTATGATGATGCAGTTCTTCAGCTGCGTCCACACGGTATCCGGATAGATCGCGGCAGGGCTTGTCCCGGAATGCATTTCAAGAACAGTGTCAACTGGAGGAATCCACTGGGTATCTTCCTGCTTTATAACTGATCCAATCACTCGCTGTGCCCTCCTTAACTGATTCTTTCCCAAGCATAGCGGACAATGTACGGGTTAAGAACACTGAACGCTTGCCCACTTCCTGCACTGCCGACCTCTACCGTGTGGCTATGGTTGCCGCCGCTGGATGTGGTTATCGTTGAATTGTCAATTGCAAAATTGTCACTTCGTGACATCGGGCCGCGCTCCCCATATGCAGAGGCAATCTCCGCGATGTATCGGCTGTGCGTATGCGATGATCCCGAGGAAATACTGCAGGCGTGTGCATGGCTCGGAAGATTACTTACGGCCAGCTGCTCTGAAGCACTGCCACCAGTCGTTCCGTTTTCGTAGCTTGTGCCAGCGGCAAGAATGGCCCTGTCTTTGATCTGTGCCCACGTTGTTCCTTCGTAGATAGAAGCAGGGCTAACGGCGCTTGCACTTTTCCATATGTACCCAACAGGAGGAACAAACATGGATGCCTTAAGCCCTTTTACAAATCCAATCATATAGCTCCTCCTATGACACTCTGTACCAGATATACTTCGCAACGTACGGGTTCATAATGCTGAAAGCCTGCCCGCCTCCGGTGCTGCCAATGGTGGCTGTATGGTTGTGCGCGCCATTGGAGGATGTCGTGTTTGTTGGGTATACAGGGCGATAATCACCGTAGCTACCTGTGTAATCATAGTCGGACATCATACTAACGCTTCCGGTATCATAGTAACTCGTTACAGTGTGATAGTGCTCACCGGAGCTTAGAACCGTAGCACTATGGCTATGCGCAGGCATTTCGGCCACGGTCAGGGTGTGGGTGGCCGAACCGCCTGTACTGCCCAGTGAGTAGCTTTCTCCTGCACCGATAAGGAACCGGTCGGTAATCTGCGCCCAGCTGGTGCCGTCATATAGCTCTGCCGGGCTGGTAGGGCTTCCTGTGGTGATGATCATGCCCACGGGCGGCACCCATGTTTTGCTTGGTGTACTTACGGCTCCAAGCGCCATGACTCATCCCTCCTTACACCGGGTTCTTGTTGGTCAGCAGAAGCCGCAGGCTGATATCTGCTGTGGGAACCTTTTCGGCATAGAACCGGCAGAATCCTGCATCGGTACTGCAAATCGAGCCTAGGCCCGCTTTCTGGGCCACGACCACGCTCTCGAGGCTGACTGTTGCACTGGGCTCCAGCACTGCGGTGCATCCGCTGATGGTCGCATCACACTGGTAGGCCCAGCCCGCGTTCTTGGCTGCTGTGTCAGAAGTGGCTTTCCAGCTGGCAGCGGCAAGGGCGATATCGTAAGCCTTGATGATGCTTGCAAAAGCCTTTCCGACCGCTGCCGCGTCCGCAGGAGCGTTTTCTGTGTTCAGGGCCTTGTCCGTACCTGCCCGTGTTCCGGCAAGCTTCGCAGCATCCTCTGCGGCTTTCTGAGCCTTTTCTGCGGCCTGACGGCTGGTGGATGCTTCACCCGCGCTGGCAGATGCTTCCCCGGCCTTGGTGGCGGCGGTGGAAGCGCTCCCCGCAGCGTCGGTGGCCTGCTGGGTGGCGGTTTCTGCCGCGGTGGTGGCTGTCCTGGTGGAGGTGGCCACATCGTTCAGGGCCGTGGTGCGGGCCCGTGCGATGTCCTGCAAGGCGGCGGTGTGCTCCGTCTCCGTGTCCTGCAGGGCCCGCTGGGCGTTGGTCTCGCTGTCCTTGGCGTTCTTCTCGCTGGCGGCGGACTTGGTCTCGCTGCTTTTGGCTGCCTCCGCGCTGTCCTTGGCGGCGGCAGCACTGTTGCTGGCGTTCTCCTCCAGCGCGGCGATGCGCTCCCGGGCAGCGGCCAGCAGCTCGTCGGTGGGGATGCCGGTCACACCGTCCCGCACGATGCCGCAGAGCGCCTCGTCCAGCCGGGTGTCGGTGATCTGGCCGGTGGTGACGGCGGTGGAGCCTGCCGGGCGGGTGATCTCGGCAAGGCAGAGGTCGTAGATCAGCTCGGTGCGGGAGATGGCCGGGGCCGTGGGTGTGCTGGATGCCGTGCCCTGCAGCACCTGCAGGCTGGCGGCTCTGGCACCGGCATCATAGCGCATGACGATTCGATCGATGCGGGGGAGAGACGGGTCGGCCAGCGGCAGGGCCAGGGTGTCGGCCTCCCGCTTGGTGATGGAGTAGCCGGTGAAACGGCTGGGGTGCACCCAGCCACGGCCCGCGCCTACGGTGACCGTCAGCCCGCCTGCGGCTGTCACCGGGAAGTCCTCAGCGGAGCTGAACACGCCGCTGGTGCGGCCCGCAAGGTAGGCCGCCACGTCTGCGGCATCGAAGTCGAACCCGTTGGCGGGATATAAAACGATTTTGCTCAAAAGATCATCTCCTTACAGCTTGCGCCAGACCGGTGTGCCCAGCCGCACGGTGCGGGTGGTGCTGTCGCTCTGGCTTTGGGTGATGACATCGGCCACCCGGACGGTGGCCTTGTAGCCCAGCTCCGGGATGGTGCAGTGGGCCACATCCCCGGGGGAGAGCCCTTCGGCATCGATGGTCAGCTCAATGGAGCCGGTGCGGAGCTGTTCCAGCAGCTTGTTGGTGCCCCGGGCCATGAGCCGTTCGAGGTAGGCTTGGCTTTTGGTGGTCTCGCCCTTTTCCTCGTCCGGCTGCACATCCCGGGCATCCACATACAGCTCCCGCCGGTCAGCTCCGGTGGCATCCGTCAGGCCCACGGTCACGGTGGCCCGGTTCTCGCCCTCGCCTGCGCCCTGCACCACGGCAACGTTGGCGTAGTCGGAATCCCCGAAGGCCCACGCGGCCTGCTGCAAGTTGCCCCACTTGGTGGAAAAACGGTTGTTTGGATCAGCGGTGGGCCGGTAGACCTCGAACAGTAGTTTTTTCTGGTCGTTTTTACCACTGAGCCGCACCCGGAAGCCCAGATCACAAGCCGCGCCGATGGTCATCAGGTAGTCCATGATGCTGCCGCCGGAGGTCTGGGCGGTGTAGGTGGTGTCGAAGCCCACAGCAGCACCCAGCTCCAGCTTGGGCCACGGCTGCATTGCACTGACCAGTCTGCGCATGGCGGCTTCGGCGTTCTCGTTCTTCACGATGCTGGTACAGGCCCGCTTGGTGAAGATCCACGTCCCCGGGAAGCCGGTGACCACTAAGTTGCTGTCCTGATTCTCGTTGCTTCGGTGGCAGATGCGCATGGGCACATCGCTGTCACTGCGGCGCAGCCAGCGGCCCTCCCGAAGCAGGGAAAGGTTCTCCTCGGTGGGTCTGACTTCCAGCGTGAACTCGCCCTCGGTGTTGTAGGGCTCGTCCCAGTAAAGGCTCACCCACACCTCAATACGGCCCAGCCTGGCGAGGGTCAGTTCATCCAAAACGTCCAGCGTCACGAGATCACCTCCGGCAGAATACCGCTCACCATGGGATAGAAGCGCACTGTCACCTGCAGGCTGGTCTCGCCGCTGTCGGCGGTGGCCTTGAGCAGGTTGTCTCCCGGGGCCAGCTCCAGCAGGTCGCTGTCCTCATCCAGCAGGGCGAAGATGTTCTCCTCCGTGCCGTCCTCTGTCCGCTTGACTGCCAGCTTGTCGGTGGTGGTGCGGTAGATCTCGATGACCTGCCCGGGGGTCAGGGTGGTCAGGATGCGGATGCTCTGGCCGGTGACGATGTTCAGCACGGTGGGGTTGATCACAGCGCCGTCGCTCTTGAGGGTGGCCGTGAAGGGCACTGCCAGTGCCCCGGGGTTGACCGCGTTCAGCCAGCCGACGGAGGTGCGCACGCCGAAACGGTGGGGCTTGGAGTAATTCACCGGCAGCCTGAACGATGGCACAAAGCCGTTGATGCAGAAGCTCTGGGCAGTCAAGTCGTACCAGAAGGGTTTCGGGCAGAAGAGCATGAAATCCAGCACCGGGTAGGGGTGGATGCTCTTTGTGTAGGGGGTCTTGGAAAGCACAAAACGGCAGAAGAATTTATCCACAAGATACATTGTGCCGCTGGTGAAATAGGGCAGCTTTTCCAGCAGTAATTCCGCATCCGCATCGCCGTGGGAGCTGTGGCAGTGGATGATGAGCTCACGGCTCACCCCGGCCACGCTCTGGCGCTCCACGCTCACGCCCACCTGGTTCACGCCCTGTGCGGTCTGCACGTCCACGTCTACGCCATTGATGGGGTCGAGGGAGTAGGGCGTGCCGTAAGCCCACCCGATGTCGAGAGTGGCCCCGGCATCCGTGACCAGCTGCAAATGGTCTTTTCTGAATGGCATTGTGGAGCCCTCCTTTCATCGTTTCTGGGCCTTGGCCCGGTCGGCTTCCCAGCGTGCTTCCCGCTGGAGGTCAGCCGCCGTCTGGGCCTTGGAGTAGATATTTTGGATGATGTTGGTGTCACCCTCCCGGTGGTAGTTGTTGGCGGCTGCGGCCACCTGTGCCGTGCCGGATGCGGCCACAGACCGGCTGATGGCCATGTTGTCACTGAGGACAAGGCTGTTGGCCTGCCGCACAATCTCGGCCAGCTTGCTGTTTGCGGCCAGCAGGGCCTCGGTGTTGGCCTCCACAGCGTCGGTCAGGTCTTTGTCCGGGGTGGGGGCTGTCGGCGTGGTGGGGGCCGTCGGTGTGGTGGAGCTGCTGGTCTTGGTGATGTCATTCAGGCTGCGCTCAATCTTTGTCTGGATGCCATCCACATAGGTGGTCACGGTCTTGTAGGAGCGCTCCACGCCGTCCACCAGCTTGGTACCCGCCTCGGTGACAGTCTTGGTCACCCGCTGGGTGATCTTGCCGGTCTCATCCTGCAGCTTCTCGGTGAGCACTTTGGTGGTCACGGTGCTGCCGTCGGCATTGGTGGTCTTGCTGGTGTCGGTCATGCTCTCGATGACCTTCTGAGAGCTGGCGGAGGTGCCGGAGCTGCTGGGGTTGTTGGCAGCTTCCTGCTGCTTTTTCCGCGCCTCCTGCCGGGCCTTGCGGTCAGCGGCGATTTGGTTGGCAAAGTTCCAGGCTGGATTGCTGATGTAATCCATATGGCCGCCCCAGTGCCACGCCACGGAGTTATACATGCCAATGAGGCCGTTGATGAGGATGACAAAGCCCTCGATGCCCGCCGCCACGATGCGCATCAGGCCCTCGAAGATGTAGCTCATAAAGTCCTCAACGCCCGCCCAGACATTCTGGAAAGCGTTGGCCACGTCCTTGTTTTTGCCGGAGAAGTTCAACAGCGCACCCACCAGCATCCCGATGAGGGAGATGACAAAGAGGATTGGGTTGGCATCCATGGCGGTGTTCAGGGTCAGCTGTGCGCCGGTGGCGCTGGCCGCTGCCGGGACGAACTGCGCCACCAGACCCATGGCCAGATTGGCGAGGTTCCCAAACACGCCGGAGAGGGCGGAACCGAGCTGGTTCAGCGCCCCCATGGCCACGCTCTGGATCTGCGCCTGCTGCTCCTTGGTGCAGGCCTGCCAGAAGTAGGAAGCGGCCCACAGGCCCAGGCTCTCGAGGTCACCATCCTTGAGGGCCGTAGCCAGCGTCTCGATGGCCCCCAGCGCATCCGTCTGGATGTCGGACTGAATCTGCGCCCATCCCTCGTCCAGCTTGGTGCGGAACTGGGTGGTCAGCAGCTCACCCACGCTGCCGTACTGGGGCCCGGCATCCTCGATGGTTTTTGCCACAGTCTGTGTGCCGTCGGCGGCGATGGTGGTCACGGTCTTGACCGTGTGCTGCACGCCCTCGATGACCTCAGTGCCGGTGGCGGTGATGACCCGCTTAACCTGCTCACTGCCGTCTGCCAGCGTCTCGGTGGTGGTCTGGGTGGTGACCTTGGCCCCGTCCACGAGGGCCGTCTGGGTCGCGGTGACCGTGGAAACCACATCACGGACGGCTTCGATGCTCTGCGTGACCTTCTTTGTTCCATCTGCCGCTGTAGTGGTGATGGTCTTAACGTCCGAGAGGACCCCGTCCACCATCTGACGGCTGGTTTCGGTGACGGTCTGCTTCTGCTGTTTCGTGCCGTTTTTCAGGGTCTCATGGACCGTTTCGGTGGTACGGGTGACCCCGTTCTCAATCTGCGTGCTGGTGGAGGTAATAGAGTTCACTACCTCAGATGCAGCCTTTTTGGCGGAAGAACTGGCCTTTTTCGAGGATGCGGAAACAGCACTGGCCGTTTGCTCAGTGGTCTTTTGTGCAGCTTTGGCCTCCTCTTGCAGTTCCGTCCAGCTCTTGGTGCTGATGCCTTGCCCGGCCTGGGCCGCCTTGTGCCGGGCCTCCCGGTTGGCTTTGGAAGTGGCCGCTGCTGCCTGTGCATCCTTGTCTGCTTTGTAGTCATCGTAGCTGGAAAAACCGGTATAACCATCCTTCCCGAGAAAGCTGTTCAGCTTGTAACTGAGCTTGTCCAGCCATCCGATGGCCGCCCCAATGGTGCTCTTTGCGATGTTCGCCACAGCCTGAAAGGCTCCGTTCACGATGTTGCGGAAGGTCTCACTGGTCTGGTAGGCAGTCACAAGGGCCGCTGCCAGAGCGGCCAGAACAGAAACCACAAGCCCGATGGGGTTGGCTTTCAGGACAGCGTTCAGTCCGGCCTGTGCTGCAGCCAGACCGGTTGCCCCACCTTCGGCAGCTTTATGTGCAGCGGCAAGGGCTGTGGTGGCTGCCGTCTGTACCACAGTGGCGGCAGAGGTGGCAGTCAGGTAGCCTTTGTAGGTCAGAAATGCAGCACCGACAGAGGTGACAACGGTGATGACCAGACCAATGGTGTCTTTTAGTTTGGCCAGCTTCTGGTCATCCTCCGTGATGGAGACCACCAGCTCGTTGGCCTTGACGATGAGGTCGCCGAGAGCCGAGAACAGGCCGTCAGTCAGTTTGCCGGTCAGGGCAGCCACGTTGTCCTGCAGGGTAGACAGCCGCCCGCGGAAGGTCTGGCTGGCTTCCAGCATACCGTTGTAGAACTGCCCGCCCTCACTGGTGGCGGCTTCCACAGCGGCCTGCAATTCCTCAAAGCCCACCTTGCCGTCCGAGATGCGCTTATACAGGTCAGCCATGGATTCACCGGTGGCCTCGCAGATCTGATTGAGCGGGTTGAAGCCCGCGTCGATCATCATGTTCACGTTTTCCAGCGTGACCTTCTTGGCGCTGGACATCTTGCCATAGGCCCGGACAAGGGTCTGCATCTTGTCCGCGTTGCCCAGAGAGATATCGCCCAGCATCTGCAGCACGTTGGTGGTGTCGTCTGCCGCAATGCCGAATTGCAGCAGGGTCTGGGTGCCCTCAGTCAGATCAGACAGGGTGAAGGGTGTGGATGCCGCCATTTTGCGGATCTCTTCCAGCTTTTCGGCGGCAAGCTGTTCGTCACCCAGCATGACCTTAAAATTGGTGAGGTAGCTCTCCATGTCCCGGTTGTAGGACAGACCGCTCTTCACCACGCTCATCAGGGCATCGGCGGCTTTCTTAGCGAAATCGGCGATCATTTGCCCGGCGGCTACCGTCCATTTATTGACGCTCTGCTCTGCCGGGTCGCTGTTCAGCCGGACATCACCCGTAATACTGAAATCAGCCATTGGGGGCGCTCACCTCCTCATCATCGCCATGCCTGAGCCGCTGCAGGAAGGCGGCATTGTGGTCGGCCACCGTGACTGCCGTCCGGGTGTGCCGCAGTTCTTTGGGCAGGGCAAAGGTCTCCTTCAGGTCCTCGTACTGCTGGCGCTGCCTGCCCTCCATGCCGGAGGTGTCCATCGTGCGCCAGGACATGATCTTCGCCATGGTGGTTTCCTCCGGCAGCCCCCGCAGCAGAGCCAGAAACCGCCACCAGTGGATGCGCTCTGCCGTAAGGTCGATGCCGTAAGCCTGCTGAAAGGCTGCGGTCAGATAGTCCGCGTCACAGGCAAAATCCATGGCAAGCTCACCGGAACCGCTGCCTTTGCCGCCAGAACGTCCTGGCGGGTCGGCCCCGTGGTAAAAGCGCAGTAAACTTTCATAGGCCTCCGGGGCCAGCTGGGGCGGGATCGGCTCCCGGTAGAAGCGCCGGAACGCTTCCTGCGCAAAGGCAAGGGTGTCCTTTTTCTCCCGCCTGCGCTGATACTGGTTCGACAACCAGACCATGGGCCGGAAGTCCGGGTCGATGGCGCGGCCCTCCCACTCGGCGGGCAGTGGTTCCAGCAGGATGTCAGCCATGATGACGGCGGCGCTTTGCCTTGCGCCGCTGCTCACGGTTCAGCTGAGGAGCCAGAAGGCTGGGGTCGAACTTCTGCTTTTCCTGATTGGCAGCCCGGGTCAGTTCGGTCATCACGGTCAGGGCCTTGCCCAGGTCATTGCTGTCCAGCCCCAGAGCTGCCGCAGACCCTTTGCCCAGTACATCATCGACAAACGCTTCCACGATGCGGCACTGGCCGCGGATGCCCTCGGCATAGCTCATGTTAGGGGTCTGCTGTGCATGCTGACGCTCGGCCTCCTCGGCCTTTTCCAGCTTTGCCTTTGCCTGCTCCAGCCGCTCGATATCGTTGGCGTTCAGGCTGGAAAACGCAAATTCCTTATCAAAGATCTTCATGGTCGTCTCCTATCAAAAAAGCCCTCGCCGGTCAGGACGAGGGCACAGAGCTACGGGCAGGATCAGCCTGCCGCAGCGGTAGAATAGTCGAACTTAGCAGGGGTGCCGATGCCCTTTACATCGCAGGCAAAGGTGGCGATTGCGCCGGCAGAGCCGCCCACGTCGCTGGTGACGATGAATGCAGCTTCTCCCTTCTCGCCCTTGCCGGTGCGCAGGGAGAAATAGATGTAGGGCAGGATGACGCTCTGGCCGAAGCCATAGATCATCTCGTGGCCCAGAATGAAGTCCTGGAACGCATCTCCCTTGCAGCGGTCGCCGTTGATGGCGAGGGTGCGCTGAACACTGCCCTTGGTGGTAACGGGGCCGGTGCGGATGTAGGTGTTGTCAGAGGTGGAAGCGTTCAGTGCACCGCTGTGCTCCCGCACATGGTCGGCACAGACGGTCCAGTCCTTAACAGCATCCTTCTTGCTGGCCTCGGTGCAGATGGCCAGCACAAAGTCATCGGTGTTCTCGATGCCCTTGTAGTCGGCGCTGGGGGTGATGCCGGAGGCGGTAACAGCTTCAGTAACAGTCATGTTGAAACTCCTTTCGGTTGGTAATAAACGAGCCGGAGCTGCATCTGCATTTTGCAGCTTCCGGCGCTGCTGGTAACGATATAGCCCGATGCGGTGACCGATACGCTGAGGGGCTGCTTTGGGGCTTCCAGCTGGGGCAGGTCATGCCGGTCATTCTGGGCAAGTACCCAGTCGGCCAGCTGCTCAAAAAAGCCGCTGTTGGCGATCTGGGTGCTCTGGGCCTCGCTGTATTCCCGGCGGCTCAGGAATACATAGCTTTTGGCCATGTTCCTGCCGGAGAAATAAGTGGTCAGCACAGGGTCTGTGGGGGAATCCTCAATGGAAAACTCGGCCACCGGCTCCGGGGAAAGCCCGGAGATACGGAATGCTGCCCCGTTCTCGGTCTGTTCTTCGGCGATGAGAGGGCAGGTCTTGAGCCACTCCCGCATGGCCGTGATGGTGGCTTTCTCGCTCATAAGTGGCCCATCCCTCCCCAGAACATGGTAACGGCACGGGTCGCATAAAGGGCCAGATGCTCTCCCATGTCTGCAAGTGCCCGCTGGCCCCAGTAGGAGCCGCGCAGACCTTTGTACTTGTCGGCTTCCTGCCCACGCTCTTTGTTGCCCATGAAGGTGCGCAGGTCGCTGCCCTCGGCGTGCAGGTAATACTGCTTGCGGGCGTAAGGGGTGTTGTACACCAAAAGGCCCTCGTCATACTTGGAAGCAGTCTGCACGCTGTTTTTCAGTGTGCCGGTGTCCAGCGGAACATAGCTGTCGATGAGCCGGGCCGCTTCCTGTGCCATGGCATACTGCGCCTTTTGCAGGGCAGCAGTCTTTTCGGCACCGAAGTCAGGCCGCCAGGAAAGCTGCATCTGAACGCCGTCCACCTTGTAGCGCAGGCCGTAGGGCTGATCAAAAACAGGCTTGCTCATTTCCTCAGCTCCCCTCTACATGAAAATGCGGCAGCAGCGGTTCCCGGTTGTCGGAGACCGCCGCCACCGTGCAGCAGATGTGCGTTTTCTCGAGGGTGGCATACTCGGCCTCGGTCAGGCTGCGGACAGCGCCGCAGATGAGCTTGCCGCCCCGCTTGAGCGTCCAGTGTGCGGCCTTTTCCCCGGGCGGAGCTTTGCCCACTGAAAATAGGGCAGGTAGCCCGCCGCAGGGGGGCAGCCGGATGTGCACCGTCCGCTGGGGGTCGCCGCCGGAGGTGTCCAGCTTCTCCCGCCAGCTGCTCCCGGGGATGACGTGGCAGACAGGCCGGTCAGTCTCGGGTGGCGGTGTCGTGGATGAGGTTCACCACAGTTACGCTGCACTGCATCAGAAACACCCCCGATACAGCAGGCCGTGGGGGTCGTGCCCCAGGCAGCCGGAAAGAATGCTGTGCGCTTCGGCGGCCTGCTTTTCGGCCAGTGCTCCGTCGGAGAACGTCACGGCAAAGCCGTCGTTGTTGACGCTGGTCACGCCCGGCGCATAGCCGGTGGCAGCGCGTGCCGCTTCGGCCCGTTCAAGGCTCTGCACGATGGACGCACAGGCCATGGCCAGAGCTTCGGCACAGTCGGCACAGCCTTTGGTGTGGGCTTCGGCCCGGCCAAAGGTGGCCCGGTCAATGAGCTTCGAGGCCCGGAAGCACAGCGGCGTGAACGCGGCCTCGTCCAGCGTGCCGCCCGCTTCCCGGTACTGTTCGTAGGTGCAGTAAAGCATGGGGGCCTCCTTATGCTGCTGCCTTCTTCTTGACCAGAATGGTCTGGCCCTTGGTGACCTTGTAGGCGTAGACCTTACGGCCCTGCACGGCAGATGCGCCGATGAAGTCGCCGGAGCCGGAGAGATCCTGCAGGTGGACGGGAACGGCCCACTCGTCGATGACGGCGAACCAGTTGGGATGACCGGCTACATACTCGACGTTCTCGCCCAGAGTGGAATCCTCGAACACGGTGTAGCCTGCGATCTTGCCCACAGCGCCGGTCTGAACGACCGCGTCACCCAGGTCGGAAGCCTTGATGAACTCGGGGCTCTTCAGAAGCAGGCCGTAGGTGTCCGGGGAGACCAGCAGCCAGCGGCCTGCGGTGGGCACGCCGATGGAGGACTGCTGAGTGCGTGCATCCACGATGTTGGCGTAGATGGTCTTTTCGGTCAGGGCGGTGGTATTGCCGAAGGCAGTGCCTGCAGTGGTCAGCTCCACGGAGCCGTCAGAATCCATCTGCAGGCCCAGAGAGTAACCGGCGCTGTCCAGGCGGTCAGCAACCAGATTGCCGGGAACGCTCTCTGCATCGAAACCATCGATGATCTCATTCACGGCTTTGTCGTGGTCGATGTTGACGGTGAGGTAGGTGGTGTCACCGCTGGTCTGCTTTGCACCCTTGGCCTTGTCGTAGTCGTTCACCACCACCTCGGTGTCACGGACGGGAACCTTGACGGAACCTGCCTTGGGGCTGCCCTCGTAGCGGTTGTTGCAGATCACGCCGACTTTCTTCACCAGCGTCTTGCGCAGCTTGAGGTCGACCAGATTGGAATAGCGGACCTGTGCTTCATGTGCCATAAGAATATCCTTTCTCTCATTCGATGTTGATATCGGGGTTCATCGCCTTGAAGGCAGCGGTCACGGGATCAACGTCCCCGGCGGGCGGGGTGCCGTGCTCTTTGCCGCTGGAAACGTGAACGGAACCAGCGCCGCCCTCTGCCGCCTCGCCAAAGGCCCAGGGGTTCGCCTTGGCGGCTTCTTCCAGAGCCTTGGAGATATCGGTGGAACGGTCCTTGGAGCCCTTGAGGGCATCCAGATCCAGCAGTGCCCGGACCGCCTTGACGCTGCGGCCCTTAGCTCCCAGAATGGCGGTGTTCAGGCATTGTCAAAGGCAAAGCCATCAGCCTGTGCCTGCATATCGCCCTTGAGTTTGGCAATGTCAGCCTCGTATTCCTCGGGCTTCTTCTTGCCGTCAAAGGCGGCAAGGCCGTCCTGGGCGGTCTTGAGCTGAGCCTGGGTGTTTTCCAGCTGGGTCTTGTACTGCTCGGCGGCAGTCTTTTCCCGGTTGACATCGTTGCCGTTCTCGGCCATGATCCAGTTCAGCTGCTCCTCGGTAATGCCGGGGATCTTGTTCTTCACGTCTTCACGCTTCATGGTGGAAAAACTCCTTTCTGTTGGTGAAACCACGGTTTGGTGACACGGTTCTCCGTCCGTGTTCGGTTGTGGGCAGGGTACGCACTGCCCTCTGCGATGGCACCGTATGCAGGAATCGAACCTGCGGCATCCGGTTTTGGAGACCGGCGCTCTGCCACTGAGCGAATACGGCATGAAAAAAGCGCCCCTGCCCGGCTGGGCAAAGACGCTTGCGGTATTTGGTTGTTAGATGCCGGGGACGATTTCCTTAACACCCTTTGCAAATGCAGCGGCCTTTTTCATCAGGCTGTTTTCCTGAAGATATTCAAGCCCCTGCAAGGTGATATGCGGTTCCATGGGCGGCTCGATGCGCTCCGGCTGGCGAATGTAGCGAACGATGTTCAGGCCCTCAATGTAACCTGATTTCTGCAGCTGAATCAAAAGTGCCTGAAACCGGTTCGGATTCGTACCGAAGCGCTCGGCAGTAAAACCAGCGCAATCGAACTCCTCAAAGTCCATGCTTTGCTGCAAATACTTCAAAATGCGGTAGATGATACGAAAATCTTCCATGATAACACCTCAACCCTTTTTGTTCGAAATTAATTTGCAATACTCGCCATATAAACGCTTCTGTTCAGCTCGTTCGGCATCAATTTCAGGCGTGGAAATCGTAGCACGGCTCGGAATGTAATGTGTTCTTTTGTACTCTGCAACAAGGCTACGCTCCCGCCTTACACTTTCCTTCCACAATTGGTCTATCTGCTCTTTGGTGTAGCTCATTTGTGTACCTCCCAGCGACTATAACCAGTCACGCCAAGCTGCTTGCAGGTTTCCTCAATGATAACGTGCAACTCGTTTTCTTCAATGTCAGCAACGCTCATTCCGCGCTCGGCCATGTACTGCAGTGCATGGTCTTGTACGTCACTTCTGGCGCGGTCCCACTGTTCAAAAGTGATATTTTCAGGAACTACAAAGCGATACCTGTATTTATAGTCCACAGCTTCCATGATGCGGGTGCCGTCGGCAAATGCCGCCGGGATGTCTGCATCCGTGCTGAAAGAATACTGGGTCGTGTCTGGCGGGTGCGTGTGGATGTTGTAGCTCCCTTTCAGTTTACCACCCAGATACGAGCAGTCAACCCCTCTGGGGTTGTTATCGGTCATATAATGGACTTCACCATCTTTTGTGATAACCATCATATTCTCAACTTTGGAACTGGCGTACTTGCTGCAGAAAGAATCCTTGAGTGCTTCCACACGTCTGGTATCGCTCAGATCGACCTTTCCCAGAAACTTGTGAATCGTCTCGCCATTTTGTCCGGAGGAGCCACCGCTGCCACGCTGGTTGGGCAACATTGAATCAAGCTTCTTCGCCGCCCACGTTGCCCGGCTGCTCTGGCTTCTGCCAAAGCCTGCCACGCTGGTGCGGGCGCTGTCCGCCCTGCCGCCGGTGGCGCTGATAAAGTCAGACAGCTCCTGACGGGCCTGCCGGAGCTTTACCGCGCTGGCGGTGGTGTCGGCCCCGGCGGCATCCTCAGCCAGATACCGGCGTTTGTACTTGCGCACGGTGCGTTCCCGGGCCCGCTGCATCTGGCTGATCTCGTACCGGGTGTATCTGCCGCCGTTGTACTCGATGTCCCGGGCGTTGAGGGCTTCCAAGCTCTCCTGCGTCCACGCAGGCGGTGCACCCAGCTCAGGGAAGATGGCAAAGAAGGTATGACGGCAGTTCCAGCCGCAAAGCCCTGCTCCGGTGCCGTAGCCGGTGGCGGCCTCGAAGTCCGGGTAATGTTTGCCCATGTAGTCAACAGCGCCGCCCCGGTGGAACTGCCTGCCCTGCCACTCAGCGTGGGAAGGCCGGGCCCCGCCGTGGGCCGTGGTCTCGAAGAACTCAACCCCCATCTCATCGGCCCGGGCCACCTGCAGCTTTGCACCGGTCTGATTCACACCAGTCAGCACCGCCCGGCGGGCGGCAACTTCCAGCGTGTCGGTGTGGCCGGTGGGGTAGGTGACGTACTTCATGGTGTCGGCCAGACTGTCCACCGCGCTCTTGACGGCGCTCTTGTAGTCGAACGCACCGCTGCTCACCTTGAGATGGGCGCGGTCGAGGGCGGCTTCAAACTGGCCGCTGACGGTGTTGGCCGTGGTAGCGGTCAGGTTGTGGAAGGTTCCCGCCGTCTGCTGATAGCCAGCGTTGAGCAGGGCCTGCAGGGTCTCATTCCCGGCAAAGGGCGTGGGCTCCTTGCCGTAGTGATAGTAGATCTCGTCCTCGGCTTCCATGGCCCGGGTGGCCGCTTCCTGCATGAGCCGCCGGATCTCAGCTTCGCTCTTGCCGGTGTAGCGGGCCAGCTTCTTTACCACGTCCTGCCGGAGGGCTTTGGTCTGTTCATACCGCCAAAGCTGCCAGTTGGCCGTGGGGGTCATGGTGTCCATTTTGGAGATGCGCCGGGCCACGTCCCGCAGGATATCGTCCTCGACCTGCTGCCAGAGCAGCACCAGCCGGTCGGGTGCGTGGTCGAGATAGTCCGGGGCCAGCATCAGCCGCCCCCGCCGCCGAAGCTCAGCTCAGGCTGCTTGTTTTCGTCAGCGGCTTCCTGCGCCAGCTTGCGGGCATCCTCTTCACTGACCCCGTACCGGGCAGACAGATACTTGTACCGGGGCAAAAGGCCGCTCAGGGCATCGTCCCGCATCTGGCTCATCCGGGTCTCGGCATCGGTGATGTAGCTGTCGTCCCAGTCCACAGAGATGGGCGTTTCGGGGTCCACCGCCGCTCCCTGCAGGTTCTTTGCTGCCCACAGGATGGCCCGCACGATGCCCACCAGCGCCCCCTCGATGGGAATCTGGTTCTTATTGGCGCTGGCCACCAGATCCTGACGGCTGCCATTGTACTCGGTGGCCGTGGTGACATTGCCCAGCTCGAAGTTGTACCGATGACAGCCCAGGCCACACTTGAAGCTGAACAGATTCAGCATATCCTGCACAGCCTTGTGGTTCGAATCCACCCGCAGGTCGGGGTTGTATTCGTGGTATTCGCTGGACTGGTCGAGGCTCCCTTCCTTTTGGGGCAGGGTGACGAATTGGCTCTGCACATCATCATCGGGCGGAATAGAGTGCTCCACGCCCTCCTGATCCACCACCTTGCGGCAGATGTCCGCAGAGTAGAAGATCTTCTTGTGGCCCAGCCGGATATCCTCCCGGTAGTTGTCAAAGGCAAGGTCGATGCCCTGGGCCTCTGCCAGTGCTTCGGCAAAGACGCTCATGCCCAGCCCTGTGCCGCCGTCAAGGTTCTTGACTGCGGCCGGGCTGAACAGGGCAAACCACGGGGGAGAACCCTCACCGTGATGCTTTCTGCCGTACCCGGCGGGGCCTGCAGGGCTTCAAACACCGGAGCGCCCGAAACTCCATCCGTTACCCGGAACCACTCGTTGCGGATGGTGCGCCGGGTCTCATTGCCGGTGTGGGTCTGCAGATAGACCGCGGGCTTGCCCTCCATCATGTACTCGGAGACAAAGGCTGCTTCGGTCACGATGCCCCGTTCCACCCGCAGAGGCAGGATGCAGGAAGCCGGGTCATAGTCCAGCTTCAGGCGGGTATCCGGGCCGGGGACGGCTTTCCCTTTCACGACAGTCAGGTTTTCGGCACTCAGCACAAAGGCACCGGTGCCGGACCAGTAGGCCTGTTCCACCAGAGCGTTGGCATTGCGCCAGAAGTGCAGCTCCCGGAGCAGGCCGCCCACCTGCTGCTCATCGTCGCCCAGCAGATAGGACGCGGTGTCAGCGTCCTTGATCTGGAAGGTGGTGCGGTCGTTCAGAAGCAGGTTTGCCCAGTCCTCGCAGACCCGTTTCGGCATCCGCAGGGAGGCAATAGGGCGCTTCTTTGTGCCGTTTGCGTATTCAGCGGCACGGGTGTGTACCTTGGGCACGCTGCCCTGCCACCACTGCCGCCAGGTCTCGATGTAGCCGTAGTAGTCGGCATCGATGGCCCACCCGCGCGTCTTGTTCAGGTAGTTCAGAAATGCGGTGATGTTCATGTGTTGGTCAACCTCTTGAAATCGCGCTCGATAGTGTACTCGTAAGCGTCCAATGTGTCGATATCGGTGCTGCCGTCATCCAGCCGCTCGTCCACGCCGGGGTGCTTGCCGCTGTACAGGGCCGTGGCAAGGGCATCCCGGAGGGTGGAAGCCTCTGGCAGCAGCCAGAACCTCCCGCCGCCCATCAGGATGCAGGTCAGGCGGATGCGGTCATTGATGCGAATCTTGGCGCTGTTTTCCACCCGGTCGGCTAGCCAACTCAGTTTGCAGCGCCGGAGCCGGGCCCGGATGTGATTGATCAGCGTCTGCTCCGCGGAATCGCAGAAGATGTACTGGATCTCGCCCCAGCGGGCAAAGACAGTTATGCAGAAATCCAGCAGTCGGTCGGCCAGAAAGTCGGCATCCTGCGCCACAGGGTCGATGCGCTGGGATGCCAGCCCCACCACGCCGGAATAGCCCGGCAGGATGGCCGTTGCCACAAAGGCGTGTTTGGAGCCGTTGCCGCCAAAGTCCACCCCAATGCGCACCCGCCACGGGTGCAGCGGCTTGTCCACAGGCCAGAAAAAACGCTCATCTCCGGCGGAAAGGCTGTCGGCCAGCAGGCGGTAGATCACGCCGTTGGCGGCCATCCACTGCCCCAAGATAAAGCGGTTATAGTAGACCGTGCCGGTGTATTCTTTTTTCAGATCGGCCACGAACTGGGCCGGAAGTGTAGGGTTATCGTCGATGGTATACGCCTGACAGTAGATGTCAGCGTCACTGTCCAGAAACTTCTTGAACCAGTGAGTGGGGCTTTCCGGGTTGCAGGTGCCGTCAAAATGGGAGTGGGGGCAGGAAAGGCGGCTTTTCAGCATCTGGAACACGCCTTCGTCCCAGGTGGTGATCTCGTCACCGTAGACGTACTCAAAGGCAGCGCCCTGGATGCGGGCGATGTGTTTCTTGTTGTCAGCGCCGAGGACATAGACCTTCTTGCCGAACAGCTGTACCACGTTGCCTGCTGCCGAGGTGCGGATCACACCTACAAGGTCGGGCCCCAGAGCTCCCGCATCAGGGACAGCACATTGCGCTCCAGTGTGCCCAGGGTGTTGCCCATGAGCACCAGCAGGCCCTCGCCCCGGGCCGCGCAGATCCGCTTCGGGATGGTCACGGCACAGTCCAGGTAGGTCTTGCCGCTTCGGGTGGCTCCGGTCTTGACGTTCCACCGGTGGGAACAGTTGCGCAGGTACTCCTGCTGAAACTCAGTCAATGGCACTGTCCACACCTCCCAGCAGCTCCTTGGCCTTTGCCAGAGCATCCGCACCCGGGTCCTCCTGCACGGCTTCCTCCCCCAGCATCTTCAGCAGCACGGCGGCGGCCTGAGGGTTGCCCCGCTTGGCCTGCTCTGCAATGCCCATGACCACGCTCATCTGGTTGTCCACGTCCTCCGGGTCAATCTGGTCCCGCAGCATGGCGTTTACCCGGCGGCGGTCGGTCTCCGGCAGGCTCAGGTAGTAGTCAGCCGCCTGACGCATGGACCGTTTGCGGCGGCGGGCCGCACCGGATGCAATGCCGCCCTTCTGGGCGATCTCTCTCTGTTCGCTCTCCGTTCGTTCATTGAACGGAATGAGATTCTTTTCATTCGACACGTCACCACCTCTCTCGTCGTCAGGGTACAAAAAAGCCGCCCTGAGCGGATGCTCAGAACGGCAGTTGTAATCAGGAAAAGCCCGGCCGGTGCAAAAAAGCTGTTAAGCAGCAAAAGGAGAAAACCGTATCAAGAGGAGGAAAACAAACCTCCGGTCGGGCCGCCAGCACGAAGGGAGTAAGGATGCCTTTCCTGCTGGGCTTTGCAGCATAGAGTATAGCACACTTGAACTAGTGCTTTTTAGTGCGTCATGGGTCTGTGTCCAGAAGTTGCACCGCTTTTTTGTGTCGTCGGAGGACCCAACTGACATCGAGGGAGAGCCGGTCAGCGATCAGCTCCCACTTGTGCCCACAGATATATCTCCGGTACAGAATCGTGAAGTCAAGCTCATCATCCAGCTGCTGTAGCGCAAAGATGATTTCTTTGCGAATGCGGGTGCTTTCCTCACACTGGGCTTTGTAAGCGCCCCGGGCTTCGTCGATGCGTTCTACTGCACGGGGCAATGTTTGGCCGTCTCCTCCGCCGCCCGGCACAGCGGAAAGGCACTGGGTCATGTTGGAAGCGTCTGTCTTCAGCGTGTCCAGCTCATCCAGCCGCAGCTGTTCGAGCCGCTTCGCTTGCTGATACCTTCTCAACCAGGCCTTCTTCTCTTCGTAGGTCATCCCCACACCTCCACACGCACGAACACACCGCAGGGGTCCGACCAGAACTTCTCCACGATCTCGCTGCACACCTGGGCATCATCGTGCCAGAAGTGCAGGCGGGTCATCTCGTCCTTGAGGGCCTTTTCCAGATTGTCGGTGTCAGGTTTGGAGGTGCGCCAGCTGCCGTCCGGGCGGCCCTCGGGGGCAAAGCACCACTTGACCACCAGCCGCACTGGCTTCCCGGCGGGCACGGGCTGATCCGGCGCATGGGGTGCCAGGTAGGCGTGGAGCTTGGAGCGGGCGGCTTTCAGTTCGGCGCTGTCGTGGAGCACGGCACAGGGCTTGCCGCCCTTCATGTAGGCGTGCAGCTCCTTGGCGTTGTGGGTGGTGGTGGGCGGCTTCATGGGCAGGAAGAATTGAGCAATGGGCAAAAATTGCACGTTCGTTTCACCTCGTTCTTTCTTTTTTGTTCGGCCAACGTGATGGGAGGTTCCCCGGAGGATGGGGGCTGTGTTCGCCCCATCCTCTGGGAGACCCCATCACACACGGACGGATTTTGTATATTATATATAGGCTATTTTCCGTCCCGGATTCGGAAAAATAGCCGCTATTTTCCGAAATCCGTAAGCGGATGCGGATTTGTGATAGCCGCTATTTTACCGTTTTTGTACTATGCGTAAAGCGAAATATTGCAGACTGTAATTTATCCTGCGCTGCCGGGTTCTTTGCGGCCGATGTCTGCGCCGTCGATCCAGAAGCCGCCGTCCGCTTTCAAACGACGGCGTACGGTATCCGGTTTCAGCCCCATATATTCGGCCATGGAGTAGACCGTTACCTTTCCGTCCATCATGCAGGCTTCAAAGGCAGTGTCCAGCTCGGCCTTTTTGTCCTTGCTGACTTTGTCCTTATTGCCCCAGCGCTTGGATGCGCCCCGGGTACCCAGTGACTTGTAATCGCTGTCCGGCTGCAGATCCTCCAGCAGGCCGGTGTCCGGCTTGTGGACAGGGTAGTCGAACCAGAGGTTCACCGGGTCGAAGCGTGCAAACTCGCGCAGGGTGCCCTCAATGCGCCAGGCGGTCATGCTGTCGGCTTTTTTCTGGGCGGCTGCGATCTGGGCATCGATGGCCCGCAAGTCGGCCATGCCAAGGTGTTCTTTGGCTATGGCCAGCATCCGGCTTTTGCTCAGGGCATCGTCCGGGCCGTAGGCATCGGCATGGCTGCGCTTGTCCAGCATGGCCTTGAGCACCCGGCAGGCGGCCTTGTTGTGGAGCTGTTCCAAGATGGCATCGGTGGGGGTGAGCTCTGTCATATCCAGCATGGCATCCGGGTCACGGGCAAACACGCCGGAGCCGCTGGCGCGGTCCATGCTGCGCTTGCCGCCCTGGGCACCCTTGGAGTGGTGGTGGCAGTAGATCACGGCACAGTCCAGCGCACGGCAGACAAGGTCGAACTGGTTGCAGAACTTTGCCATCTGGTCGGCGCTGTTCTCGTCGCCGGTGATGACCTTGTAGATGGGGTCGAGGATGACGGCGGTGTAGCCTTTCTTACCCGCCCGGCGGATGAGCTTGGGGGCCAGCTTGTCCATGGGGACGGAAGCACCGCGCAGGTTCCAGATGTCAATGTTCCGCAGGTTCTGCGGGGGCAGGCCGAGGGCAGTATACACATCCTTGAAGCGGTGCAGGCAGGAGGCCCGGTCCAGCTCGAGGTTGATGTACAGCACTTTGCCCTGGGCACAGGAAAAGCGGCCCAGCCAGGGCGTGCCCTCGGCAATGGCAATGCACAGCTCAATGAGGGCGAAGCTCTTGCCCGCCTTGCTGGGGCCTGCCAGCAGCATCTTGTGACCCTTGCGCAGTACCCCGGTGATGAGGGCATCGGCCAGCGGCGGCAGGTCGTCCCAGTCGTCAGCCAGACTTTCGGTTTCAGGCAGCTCATCGGTCTCGGCTTCCAGCCAGTCCCGCCACTCGTCCCAGCAGCTTTTGCCGATGTTGGTCTCCAGCAGGGTCTGCCGCTGACTGCCGCGCAGGATGCCGGGCATCCGGGAAAGGCGGCTGGGGTTGCGGTTCTGCTGGTCGAGGGTCAGACCATTCTTCTGGCAGGCGGCATAGAGGTAATCCACCCGCTTGCGGTATTCGGTGTAATCCGGGGCATCCACCTTGACGATGGCGTGGACGCTCTTGCCGCCGGAGTAGACCAGGGCGGCACAGGGCAGCTCCAGCTGTTTGATGATGGCCTGCTGCCTGCCCAGATCCATGTTGTCGCATTCCACCAGAGCGTAGCGGTAGGCGGTGATATTGGCATCCTTGCGGCCCGTTCCGTCCACCGGGTTGAAGCAGATCCACGCGCCCACCTCGGGGTCGCAGTCGCCCACCACCTTGCCGATGTCCCCGCCGCAGGTGTCCAGCTCTGCGATGAGCTGGCCTGCGGTGCGGTCCCAGCAGCCTCTGGTGGGGCGGCGGCGGTCGTCGGCCATGAAGCTCTCGGTCACATAGGCCACGTGCTCGTCCTGCTCAAAGAGGGCCTGCAGGTAGCGCCTGAGCTGGTCAACTGGGTCCCACTGCTCAGGCAGAGCCAGATCGTGGGATTCCACCCACCGGGGGTCCACCAGCTGCCCCTCCGTTCTGGAGGAGCCGGTGGTGAGCTCGTCGCCCCAGTCCAGCGCGTGTCCTGCGGGGCCGCTCCATCCGTGGCTGTAGGCCAGCTGGAAAATGCTGCTCTCGGTGACAGGCTTTGTGCTGCCGTGAAAGCTCTCCCACTTCCGGGCACACTCACCCTTGTGGTAGCGGCCCCCGTCCCGGGCGCTCCATGCTTCCCAGACGGTGACGGGCAGGCCCGCTTCCTTGAGGCCCATGCCCACCATCGTCCATTCCTCATAAGTCAGGGAGGCCGGGGAAATGAGGCCAATGCTTCTTTGAGTTCGATCTCATCATTCATCTGCGTTACCATACATCCCATGCGGGCGTTTCAGGTGGGGTGGGCGGCGTATAGGTGCTTGGGGTAACACCCTTGGGCACGCTCCGCCAGCCCTGGGCCGCAATGCGGTCGATCATGTGTTTGGCCTGCTCAAAACTCCATGTACCCACATGCTGGAAGCCGTATTTCTCCAGACAGCGGATCTGTTTAGGTGTGGTGAGGCCTTCATCCCGGCGCTTGTGCAGCCGGTCCAGCAAAAGGCTGGCCTTGCCTGCCGACTCCACCGCATCCGGCAGAATGCCCAGCTTTTCGAGGGCTGCGGTCTGCTGTTCGGTGGGCGGTCCGGCTTCCCATCCAAAAGCCGGTACATAGCCGGACAGGTCCTCGGCCTGAATGCTCATTTCGTATTGGAGCGGGTCCACCAGCTTTGCCTTCTTCCGGCGCTGTTCAGCCAGCTGCTTTGCAAGGGCTTCCTCTCTCTGGGCCACCACGTCCTCGCTGGCCTGGGCGGCGGCTTCCTCGATGTCCTCAGGACAGCCGGTCCCGGCAAGGTTTTCGGTCATCTGACGGGCCACGGCCCTGTCCTCGCACACAAGGTCTGCCGGGCGGCAGAGCTCATGCTTGTCGGTCATCCACAAAAAGTCGAGGAGCAGCAGGTCGGTCTTGCCCTCGGCCAGACGTGTGCCGCGCCCCACCATCTGGCTGTACAGGCTGCGCACCTTGGTGGGCCGCAGCACCACAACGCAGTCCACACTGGGGCAGTCCCAGCCCTCGGTGAGCAGCATGGAATTGCAGAGCACGTTATACTTCCCGGCATCGAAGTCGGCAAGCACTTCCTTTCGGTCGGCACTCTGGCCGTTGACCTCGGCGGCCCGGAACCCCTTGGCATTGAGCAGATCCCGGAACTTCTGGCTGGTTTTGATGAGGGGAAGGAACACCACCGTCTTGCGGCCTTTGCACCGCTGTGCCATCTCAGCGGCGATCTGCTCCAGATATGGGTCCAGCGCTGTGCCCAGCTGCCCCAGCGAATAGTCGCCGCTGGTGAAGCCAACTTCGGAGATGTCCAGCTGCAGGGGAATGGTCTGGGCCATGATTTTGCACAGATAGCCCTCTTTGATGGCATCGGTCAGCTTGTACTCATAGGCCAGGCTGTCGAACACCTCGCCCAGATTCCGCATGTCGCCGCGGTCAGGGGTGGCGGTCACACCCAGCACCTTTGCACTCTCGAAGTAGTCCAGGATGCGGCGGTAGCCGTCGGTGATGGCGTGGTGGGCCTCGTCAATGATGATGGTGCCGAAGTAGTCCCGGGGAAAGCGTTCCAGCCGAGCGGAGCGCTGCAGGGTCTGCACGCTGCCCACCACCACCCTGAACCAGCTGTTCAGGCAGGTGGACTCTGCCTTTTCCACGGCGCTGACAAGGCCGGTGGAACGCTGGAGCTTGTCAGCTGCCTGTTCCAGCAGCTCTCCCCGGTGGGCCAGGATGAGCACCCGGTCCCCGGCACGCACCTGATCAGCGGCAACGGAGGCGAATACGATGGTCTTGCCGGTTCCGGTGGGCAGCACCAGCAACGTGCGCAGACGGCCCTGCTCCCACTGGGCGTGGATGCTGTCCCGGGCGGCCTGCTGATAGGGGCGCAGGGATTGGATGTTCGCCATCAGAATGCCCCCTGTGTCCAGCCCTGAGCGGGTGCGGCCTTAGGTTCCGGCGGCGGCAGGAAGCGAGTGACCTCATTGCTCTGGCCGGTCTTACCTGCGTTGGGGCCGCTCTGCTTGGTGTACTCCCGGATGCCCAGACGGCACCAGCCCCGGGCACCCACCACCTCGTTCCAGCGGGGGCGGAAGGTCTCACCGCGCTTGCACTGGCCGATGCTCTCGAAAAAAGCACCCAGCAGACCCTGGGTCTTGGTGTGCAGATACAGGCGGTCGGTGACGGTGGCATCGCCCTTGGCCCCGCCGAAGATCTTCAGGGTCAGCTTTGCCATGGAGCAGGGCGGGAGCTTGGCACTGCCCTCAAAGCGGGCACGCTCCATGCCGGTGACCTCAAAGGCATAATCGCCCTCGGGCAGGAGCACGAACTCCTGCTGTTCGTTGGTGAATTCGTCGTCCCAGTTCAGGGCGCGGTCGGTGTTCATCTCATTCATAAGTAAAAGCTCCTTTCAAAATCATCAAAACGGCAGGTCACGGCTGTCCAGCACCATCTGCAGCACCTGGGGCCATGCGGCTACCAGACAGCCCTCTACGAAATCGGCCGGGTAATCCCGGATGGGCATATCCTCGGGGAAATAGCCCCGCTTGCCACCACAGCCTGCAGCTCCTCCGGCGTGACGTTGTTGGCGCTCATCAGGGGGGCCAGCTTTTCCGGCACGCCCAGCGCGATCAGGTCCGGTGTGAGCAGAGCTTCGGGCACTTCCTCGCGGGGAGTCTGGGGCTGCGGAGCCGGAGTGGGCAGGATGTCGACTTCCGGCTGGGGGCTCGGTTCCGGCTTCGGCTTCGGCGCGGGCGCAGATGCGGTGCCGGGGATGCAGGCGGCGATGCCGGTGTAGTCAAAGGGGATCTCGTCGGGCAGGCCGAAGCGATTCTTGGCATCCCAGCAGGGGTGATGCGCTGTGTACATCACCCGGCGGCCGCCGGTGACCTTGTTTTTTGCGTTGGGGGCGCTGCTGCTCTTTTCCACCACGGTCTGGTAGTTGACGAACAGCAGCATGTCGCACCACTCCCGGATCAGCGGCTCCACCTGCTTGGTGGTCTTCATGGTCCAGCGGTCGTAGCTGCCCGCCGCATCCGGCTGTTCGAACTTTGTGATGGACGCGTGGGCAAGGATCAGAACGTTGTGCCCTGTGTTCAGCACCTCTTCCAGCGCGTCCAGCAGCTTGCCGAACTCCTCCTTCAGGTAGGTGTAGCCTTTGCCGTAGCCAAAGCCCTCCAGCCCGTCTACCTTGGCCTTGGCACAGACGGCATCAATGGCCAGCCGTTCGGCCCAGTCGGCGGTGTCGATGACCAGCGTGCCGCAGGGGATGTTCCCCCTGCGCACCTCGGCCACCTCGTCCAGCAGCATGGCCCAGCTTGTGGGCTGAGGCAGGCGCTTGACATTCAGCCGCTTTGTGCCGCCTTCGGTGTCGATGAACACCGGGTCGGGGAAGTGGGAGGCAAAGGTGCTCTTGCCGATGCCCTCGGGGCCATACAGCACGGTTTTGACCGGGGTATCCTGCACTCCGGCGGTGATGGCATACTTGCTCATTTAGAACGCTCCTTTCGTCCAGCTCCTGGGCTGGGGCTTTTCGGTGACAGGCGGCTCGGCATCTTTTACCATGCCGTCTTCGATGATGATCTGGCACTCGCTGCCGGTGGAAACGCGGGTGGCGATGGCCTGCAGGTGCTCTGCTTCCAGCCAGCGGCCAAACTCGGTCAGGGTGGTCATGTCCATCTGCTCCAGCTTGTCCAGCAGTACAAAACCGCAGTCCGGGTTCAGGCGGCGGACGATGGCGGCAGCCACCCGCAGCTGATCGCTGCCGGACATATCCCGCCAGTGCTTTCCTTTATAAGTAAGGGCACCGTCCTCCACGCTCAGCTCCGGCAGGGGCAGGTCAGCACCGTTCAGCAGGGCCATACGGTCGGCCCGCTTCTGAGTGATGGCTTCGGTGAGCTTGTCGTAGTCGCTGGCATACTGGGCAGCCTCGTCCTCGGCACGGGCCTTTTCCAGATTGGCACGCACCTTCTGGTTGGTCTCCTCGATGCTCCGGATGGAGGCTTCCAGTTCGGCGGTGGATTCGTCCTGCAGATTCTCGGCAGAGGTCTGGGCGATTTTTACGTCGGCCTGCATCGTGGTCAGCCGCTGCTTTTCCGTGCTCAACTGAAATTCAAGGTCTGCAACCACTTTTTTCTGCCGTTCAAGCAAATCTGTGAGCTGAACTAATTGATTGCGCTTGCGCTGGTTCTCGCCGTTGCGGGCGAGGATCTCCTGCTGCTGGTGGATGAGGTCGGAGGCGCTGACAGGTTCCTCCGGGGCTTCCGGGTAGTAGATCAGCTCCTCGGCAAAGTGCTTTTTCTGCTGGGCCAGCTGGCCGGTGAAGGTGCGCTTGTCATACAGGGACTTGATCTCCAGATCCCGGACGTGCAGCTCGGTGCCGATGCCGATGATGCGCAGCAGGATGTCCGCTTTCTCCTTGTCGGATGCTTCCATGAAGCGGGGCAGATCAAGGGCCAGCGGCTCGATAAAGGCATTGAGCAGCTGCTGGCCGCTGCGCCGCCCGGTGGGGTCGGTAACGGTCAGGGTGCTGTTTTTGCCCTTGCGCTCCACGATCACGCCGTTGGAAAGGGTGACCTTGAGATGGGCGGGAGCCACGGCCCCGTCCCGCTGTGCGGCATTGGGGCGGAAGCGGTCGCCGCCCAGGGCCCAGGCAAGGGCATCCAGCACACTGGTCTTGCCCTGATTGTTATTGCCGCCCACGAGGGTGAGCCCAGTGGGGGCAGGGGTGAGCGCAACTGCTTTGATGCGCTTGACGTTTTCGGCCTCAAGGGCCGTGATGGTTACAGACATCTGGATACCTCCCCTTGGATCTGTCCGAGTGTGTGAATGAGCATATTGGTCAGCTGTTCCCGCTGTTCAGGCGGAAGCCTGCGGAGGGACGGGACCACCATTTTGCCGATGTTCTGGAGAGAACGGTCGGCCAGCAGCACGTTGTCATAGGAGCTGTGGGCATCTTGTTCGCTGCCGGAAGAGGCCTGTTCCAGCTGTGCCCGCAGGTCGGCGGTCATCTCGGCGGCCATTTCCCTGGCCTGACGCTCCACCTCTTCCTTGTCCACCACCGCAGTGATGGGCTGTTTCTTGAGCGCGTCGTTCTCGGCCTTGAGCTTGTCGCCCCGGAGCTTGGCCGCTTCGGCCATCTGCCGGGAACCAACCAACTGGTTCTCTGCGTCCTTGGCCCGGGCTTCGGCCCTGTCGCGCTCGGCTTCGGCCTTCTGGCGCTGGAGGTTGGCCGCAATGCGGCTTTCGTACATTTCGTTATAGCTCCGTTCTGCCTTTTCTTTCTCGGCTTTCAGCCGGGCATTTTCCTTGTCCAGCCCCTGCACATCCGCAAGGGCGGCATCCAAGTCGTTTTTGGCAGTCTGGGCTTCATCCTGTGCCTTGCTTACCATATTCCACGCCTCTTCCTCCCGGGCTTCGGCGGCAGCGGCACGGTCCTTCTCGGCCTTGATCTGGGCAAGGGCTTCCTGATACTGCTTGTTGGTGGTGATGTCGCCACTCTTGACCTTCTCCACCAGCTCCGGCGGGGCACTGGGCTTTGCCACGGCGTACAGCAGGGTGGGCGGCAGGGCTTCCAGAATAGCCTGCTGGCGGGGGCTGCTGCCGTCCATCAGGGCAGAGACTTGCAGCAGGTTGTAGGCGGTTGACTTTGTGATGCCGATAGAGCAGCACCATGCCCGAAAAGAATCATCCCCGCGATTGCCATGCTTTGAGTTGTCCAACAATTGGACAACTCCGCACAGCGCATCATGGGCGGCGGCAATGGCATTGCCCATGTGGACAAGGCCGCGCTCGGCCATCTGTTTGCCGTGGCGGTATTCGTCCTCGGCAAAGTGCAGGTCCTCCACGGTCTGGTCAGTCAGGCCGGAATAATCAAACGCCGGGCGCATTGCATCCGGCACGGTAGTTAGGGGCTTGTCCTGCATGGCACCAGCTGTTGATACAGAAGAACCGCCCGCCGATGCGGCAGGGGCCGATTCGCAGTTCTGCAGGGATGTCGCGGGGGTCGATGCGCTTGCATCCGCCCCGCTCTCCGAGATGGTCGGCGTTGCCGCTGTGGCAGTCGGAACAGCATTCTCTGCCGTAGTCACAGCAGCATCCGCATTCTGGGCAGGTGCACATGAGAGAATCTCCTTTGCTTTTTTGATGTCGGCAAGAATCTTTTCCATTTCCTGCTGCGGTGTCATGTCCTTGCGGCTTCCATCCAGATTGAAAAACTGACCAAACAGCTCTCTTTTTGCGGCAACACCTTTCAGATTCTGAGTGCATGTGATTGTCAGGCAATAGCGCCCGTCAGACCCATAGTCCGATGCACGAATATCTTTGGAGAATGAGCCGAAAATCTCTCTGTCTGGATAAGTGTCTTTGATCCATGCAGAGACCTGAGACAGAAAGTCGAAGTCCAGACTATGCACTCGACAGGTGCATTTATCCTTGATAGAGCCAGCAAACTCTGACGCATAAGTGAGGGTCTTGCTCATCCGGCACTCGTAGCCCCGAGTCTCCCGGCTGACAGTTCTAGCACTTTCATCCCATTGAAAGTCTCCGTATGGCATGGCATAGGGGCATCCCCAGCACTCATGGCCGGGTGTGTAACCAGATAGGCGGTTTCCAGTGGTACTGGCATCGGTGGATTTCTTCACTCGCCGTCCGCATTTGCAGATATAGGTGGTCAAACTCTCACCTCCGTGCCCTTCAGGCGGTCCAGCATCTCGGTCTGTACATCCTTGTTCATGGGCTGGATGTTGTTGCCCTTCCAGCCGTAGCAGAGGATGGGCCCGTAAAGCTGGCGGCCTCGGTACTTCCGGTTGAGCAGGCTGGCAGGCTGGATGGGGCCATCGTACCGGCCCACGAACAGCACCGCCGGGGTGCGAGGCAGCACGATCATCTCGCAGGGAGTTCCCAGCCGGTTCTCAATGGCCCACAGGCTGTCGGGCAGGGATGCGATCACAGGTGCCTTGCCCGGCTCTGCTAAAATACCTTTCATTTGTAAAATCCTTCCTGATATGATATCATCAAAGGTGATGGGGCTTGTGAATTCCATCACCCTTTGGGCTCGTCCGTGTTACCAGCACGGGCGGGCTCATTTTTTGTTGATGTCCTCGGCATCCTCTTCTGCGTTTCCGAGTACAAAGCTTTCGATAAGCGGTAACCAGTCCGGCGTTAACTCGGAGATGTACCTTTTGGCATAATAGTAATAGATTGCATTGCTGACCCGCAGAGAGCCGGTGGCCCGCTGGTCCTTGACCATATGATTTGCCTGATTGCGGCTCAGGCCCATGCCCATCAGGAGCTTCTTCAGACGTTTCGTTTTCATGCGCCCCTCCGGTTCTGCCGGTAGTCCGGCTCTTCGGTGCGGGCGTGGGTGCGGTCAACGCGGCCATAGCGGCGGTTCTTCCGGGTCATTTCCAAGTAGCGTCCATAGCCGAAGCAGGTAATTGCCAGTGCGGCCATGAGAACGGTGGCCAGCACACGGATGTTCCAGGAGTTGGGCAGGATAGTATTGAAGCCGTCGCCCACACTGGCGGAACCAATCAGCAGGACAATGCCTGCGGCGTATAGCAGGTTGATTTTCAGCTTCATGCGGGTTCCACCTCCTGCCAGCAACTCGGTGCCGGGCGGCATTTGTCCTCAAAGCTGAAAGCAATGACCTGATGCCACTCGCCGTTATCGAATACCTGAACCGGCGTGTCCCGGTATTCAGGGACTTCCATGCCAGTCATCAGGAGCCCGGACGGGCGAACCTTCCCCCAACGGAACCATAGGTCTACCAGTGAGGGAGCAATGTACGCGCATCCAGTGGGCGCTGCGGCCCGCTCGGATGCAAGGGTGTAAGGTTTCATGCGGTCTTTTCCTCCTTTGCAATTGCCGGGAAGAAATACGCCCCGATCTGCTCCTGCGGAATGTGTAGCACCTTGCAGATTTTAACGATCTCGCAGGCCTTCCAGCGCCCCTTGTCCTCCGGGGCATTGAGGCGGCCCTTGAGGGTGTCCAGTGGGATGTCGGACAGCTCGCTGAGCTCTTTTTGCAGCAGCCCCTGATCTTCGTACAGGCGGCGGAGCTTCAGAAACGGTTTCTTTGCCATAGGTCAAACCTCCTTGTTGTCAGATGCTGCGCTGGAGCAGATAATCAATGGAGCAGTCGAACATTTCTGCCATTTTTTCCAGCTTGGATTGGGGGATGTTGCCGTGAACCATCCAGTTGTAAACGGTCTTGCGGGTGACACCCAACGCCTTTGCAAACTCCTCAATAGTCAGTTTGCGACGGCTTCGTTCTGCGTTGATGTTCGGATAGAGCAATTCAAAGAACTCCTTTCGTGTAACTTGTTACTCGCTTTGAGTAACTGCAATTATGATATACCCGAAACGAGTAAATGTAAAGTAAAATAATACCCAAATTGAACAGTAATTTTTTGTGAATACTGCCCAATTCGGGTATTTTGGTTGACTATTTACTCAAAACGTGTAATATAATATACATAGGGAAGAAGGAGGTAACGATTATGAACCGAATCCCTGAACTCCGAAAAGAACGCGGCATCAGCATGAAGCAGGCAGCAGAACAGCTCGGGATGCCTTACACGACGTATGTCAACTACGAGAAAGGTGTCCGGCAACCGAATTCCGAGACATTGATCGATCTGGCCAATTTTTATAATACGTCCATTGACTATATGCTAGGGAAGAGCAACAATCGCATTGATGAACATACCTTGGATGTGGTGAATGAAATTGACCAGGACATTCTGGAAAAGGCAGGAAACGTCAAAGAAGCACTACGGCTGCAGGCCAAAAGGGATGCAGAGACGATTCCTCCCGGCTTCCAGCCCATGCCGGAGATGGACATGGTCCCATTGGTGGGCCGGATCGCCTGCGGTACGCCGATCACAGCGGAGCAGAACGTGGAGCGCATAGTCTGTGTGCCGTCCAAGTGGCGTTCCACCTTTACACTGACCTGCAAGGGCGACAGCATGGAGCCCCGGATACACGATGGTGATCTGGTGGCCATCCGGAAGCAGCCGGAGGTGGAAAACGGCGAGATCGCTGCTGTGCGCATCGGAGAAGAGGCAACCCTGAAACATGTCTATCTGCACGAGAACTTCATTGAACTGAGGCCGGAGAATCCGGCTTTCAACAGCATCATCCTCAGCCGGGAGGATATGAACACCGTTGTCATTGAAGGCAAGGCCGTGGGGCTCTGCCGGGATATATAAAAAACAGGAGGAAGAATCATGCAAAGTCACCTTATGCCCGGAAGGAATGGCTCCGCAAACATAGCACAAGCAAAGAGATGCGGTGGCTGAACAATGGCATTGATGCGGCAGTCAAAGGCGTAGGTTCTGGCCGAAAGTCGATACAGGCTCCCGGAAGTACACAGGAAGACTGGAGTAGAACCGCATTATCCAAAGGTCAGCTGCGCGCTGCGATCATAATCGGTGCGATCCTGCCGCTTTTTGGTATTGCAGGATTGGAAGGCCAAGAGCCTGGTGGAGCGTTTTTTTCTGGCCGAGTTTCTTCTGTTTATGTTGCCGTTCTTTCTGGCTGTTCTGGTTTTTATGCTGTTTAATAAGTCCACACGCTCCGGAGAGAGCGGTGAATCTAAGGCGGAGTCCTCAGATTCAAAATTGTACGATGGTCCAGATCTTACAGATGAAGCGCAATACACCCCGAAGCCGGAATGGATGGGAGAAATGGTTCCCATCAACTCCCGTTCAGATGCCAGAATGCTGGCCCCTCAATTTTTGAAGCAGGCGCAGGAAAGCGCAAAAATCCTTCAGACAACTACGGAACCAGCTGTATTTTTTGAACGATACGATTTTTGTGTTGGACGTTTGCAACAACTGGAAGAGTGTAAAAAGTACGGCGTGCCAGTGGGGACGACCGCAGACTTTGCAAAGTATCGGAGCCTTTCGTTCCGGGATGGAGCTGTAAGCGAGATTATCCATCGCGTTGCAGATAAGTACAGCGTAAAGATCGAGAGCTTGAAAACGGGAAAAGCCAAGAAGAACTGGGCAGAAAAGTATAGTAAGGCATTTGAGCCATATCTGCCGTACATGAGCAATGCTCAGCGGACTGAGTTTGTCGAGGTGAGCGAGGAACTTTCTTCACTGGCCGAGAAAGATAACATGGAATCCGAATAAAGCAAAAACTCCCCCGGTGCTGGAACACCGAAGGAGTTAAAAGAAGCGGCTCACCCAGAAGAGGGTATCGCACACTCGACACTGCGATTATACCTCTTTTGGGCGGGCTTGTCAAAGTGTACCCATGGAGGTGTATTTTTTATGGGACGAAGAACCAATACCGCCCAGTGGCTGCCGAACCAGAAACGCTGGCAGATCAAGGTGCAGAAGGACGGCCAGCGCAGGACGTTCACCAGTGCAAAGCCCGGCCGCACCGGTCAGCGGGAAGCCAACCGGAAGGCAGACGCATGGCTGGATGACGGAATCTGCAATACCACAAAGCGCTGCTCTGAGGTGTGGGCTGAGTATCTAATCTCTGTCAAGGCTACGGCAGGCACCAGCTACATTGAACAGGTAGAAAAGAATGGGCGAAATTACATCCTGCCAGTGATCGGTACCCGGCAGATTGGCGACCTGAGCACAGGAATGCTGCAGGACGTACTTAACCGAGCGTATAAAGAGGGCTGTCTGAATCCGAACAGCAAGCGCCAGAGCCGGGGCAATCTTTCCCGTAAGACGCTGCAGGGCATCCGTGGCGTGGAGGTATCCTTTGTCAAGTGGGCACGCCAGCATAAGTACACGACCCTGCGGCCAGAGGATGAAAACCTGACCGTTCCGAAGGGCGCTCGCCAGAAGGGGCGGAAGATCCTGCAGCCGGACAGCCTGCGTGTGCTGCTCTCCACCGATACCCGTGTGGTGCGCGGAAAAGTGGAGCCGGATGAGAACGTGCACGCCTACCGTCTGGCCGTTATGACCGGCCTGCGCCCCGGAGAACTGCTGGGCCTGCGTGTAGGCGATCTGGACGGAGACCGGCTCCACATCGGCCGGGCCATCAACCGCCAGAACGAGGAAACCAGCGGCAAAAATGAGAATGCCATCCGGACGGTGGTACTGCACCCTCTGGCCGTGAACGAGATCTACGCCCAGCTCCGGCAGCGCACGATGGAAGAGGAACGACCGCTGACGAATGACGATCCGCTGTTTCTGTTGTCCAACCAGCAGAGCCTGTATAACTACTGGAAGTTCTATCAGCGCTGCAACGGCATTGACCCACCCATCAGCCTGTACGAACTGCGGCACACCTTTGTCAGCATGGTTGCGGATGCGGTATCACCCGCTCAGCTGCGCCGCATGGTCGGCCACAGCCGCAGCATGGATACCTTCGGCTGGTACGCACATGATGTCACGGGTCGTGATGTTGCCACTGCTCAGACCATCTCCGGAGTGCTAGCCGAGTACGCCCCGGACACCGAGGAATAACCCACTTTGCAACCCACTTTTAACGTTGCGTCCGGGCCGAAAAGGTTTCGTGTTCCATTTTGGGTGTCCGAAAATCCGCATGATTCCTAACTTTTTGGAATCAAAAGGTTTGGGTGGAACAAAGCCGTGGTTGTTCGAATCCACCCGCGCCCATAAAAAGACCGTCAGCGTAGAGATACGCTGGCGGTTTTCTGTTTGCAGAAGGTTTGGATTTTCATGCGGGTGGATTCGAACAGCATCGACCCGCCGAATAGTCCGGCGGGGAAAAAAGCCCCTGCGGGGCTTTTTTAGATGCGCGGCTTGCGTAGTCCACCCGCGCCCACCAAGAACTCCAGCGTTGTGATGACGCTGGAGTTTCTGTTTTATTTGAACTTCCACAAAGCACCGCAAGGGTGGATTCGAACAGCTGCGGCGCTGTCGCGGAAGACAGCGCAAAAAACAGCCCAGTGGGCTGTTTGTTAGTGCGCGGATCCCAACCATTCGGAACGTCTACCGGGGTCCCGCTCTCTTTAGTGGAGTACCCAGTTGGCTCGAACCCAAAATCACAGATACAGCAGCGGAGGCGTCCATCAGATGATGGACGCCTCCGCTTTTTCTCTTACTGGTTCATCTGCTGCAGGATCTTTGCGATCTCGCTGGTGGTGTAGCCCTCTTTCTGCAGGGCATTGGCAATGGACGTGTCACTCTTGCCACGGCTGCGCAGCAGTGCCGCCGTAAAGGGCACAACACTGCTGCCCTTCAGCGCATTCGTTCCCGCAGCGCTCCCCGATGCCTTGCCGCTGCCCCTGCTTTTTGCAGCAGCGCTGCCCGCTGCACGGCTGGCCTTTGCCTGCGCATTGGACTGCTTGAGCGCCCACTCGCCCTTGGCAATGTCCAGCTTCTCCGAGGCAAGATCGTTGCTGAACTGCTGCTGGCGCAGCGTGTCCTGATACTCCCGTTCGGCCAGCTCGTTTTATATTGCTGCTGGGTCAGGCTGTCCTGCCGCTGCAGCTCCTTCATCCGCTGCTCCCAGGCGGTATCGGCCCGGCTGTCCGCATAGGCCCGCTCACTGGCCGCCCGGTTATAGCGGCTGTTGGCCAGATTGCCCGCCAGCGTGCCCAGGCCCGTGGTGCCCGTGATGGCCAGCTGGACCACATCGCCCAGGAAGCCCAGCACTTTCATGGTGCGGTTGAATTTTTTCCTGCTTCCGGCTGGCGGCCTGCTGCTCCTGCGCCG
>ENA-OQCG01000009-OQCG01000009.1-human-gut-metagenome-genome-assembly--contig:-NODE-9-length-33250-cov-3.351297_pt1 | contig 33250 bp, 31 predicted proteins | sample MGYA00242758_ERZ504577 | MGnify/ENA primary metagenome ERZ504577 (study PRJEB26092, sample SAMD00036248) | human gut metagenome | host: Homo sapiens | study: EMG produced TPA metagenomics assembly of the...
AACCTCACAATATGAGAAATCGGGAGATTGCAGCGCATGGCGGCTGCAATCTTTTTTTGCGTCCAAAATCAAAGGAACGCGCAACAAATACCGCCTTTCGGTGGGGGTATGGAGTAGATAGCAAGCATAGGGAGTGTAGCCACTCCCGGCAGAAATGCTTGCTGGGGAGTACCCCAGACCCCCAAGAAACGAGGTGAAACTATGGCGAACCGAACCCGAAAAATTGTTCTGCGTGTTCCCGTGACGCCGGAGGAACAGGAACTTATCCGGCAGAAGATGGCTCTGCTGCACACACGGAATTTTTCTGCCTACGCCCGGAAGATGCTGATAGATGGTTATGTTGTCCACATCGACACCACCGACATCCGGGCGCAGACCGCCGAACTGCAAAAGATTGGTGTCAACGTCAATCAGATCGCACGGCGGCTGAACAGCATGGGGCCGCTGTACACACAAGACGTTGCGGACATTAAGGGAGCATTGGCGCAGATATGGCAATTACAAAGATACATCCTATCAAGTCAACGCTGAAAAAGGCACTGGACTACATCGAGAATCCGGTCAAGACGGATGAAAAAATACTGGTGTCCTCCTTTGCCTGCTCCTACGAAACCGCCGACATCGAATTTGAACTGCTGCTATCACAAGCCATGCAGAAAGGCAACAATCTGGCCCACCACCTGATACAGTCTTTTGCGCCGGGCGAAACCACGCCGGAGCAGGCCCACGAGATTGGCCGGCAGCTTGCAGATGAAGTACTGCAAGGCAAATACCCCTATGTGCTAACCACGCACATTGACAAAGGGCACGTCCACAACCACATCATCTTTTGCGCTGTGGACATGGTGAATCAGCGCAAATATGTTTCCAACCGGCGGAGCTATGCCTACATCCGGCGCACCAGCGACCGGCTGTGCAAGGAACATGGCCTGTCTGTGTTGGTCCCCGGTCAAGACCGGGGTAAAAGCTATGCCGAGTGGGACGCACACCGCAAGGGCATGAGCTGGAAGGCAAAACTGAAAGCCGCCATAGATGCAGCCATCCCGCAGGCCAAGGATTTTGACGATTTTCTGCGGCTCCTGCAGGAGCAGGGCTATGAGATCAAACCAGGCAAATTTATTTCATTCCGCGCCCCCGGACAGGAACGCTTTACCCGCTGCAAGACGCTGGGGGAAGCCTACACAGAGGAAGCCATCATCGAACGCATCAAAGGTCGGTTCGCGGAGCGGAAGCCCAAAGAAACCCGTAAAATTTCGCTGCGGATTGATTTGGAAAACAGCATCAAGGCCCAGCAGTCCGCAGGGTATGAGAAGTGGGCAAAGCTCCACAACTTGAAACAGGCTGCCCGGACGCTGAACTTCCTGACCGAGCATGAAATCGAAAGCTACCCAGATTTGGAAAGCCGGGTGGCCGAGATCACCGCCGCCAGCACCGAAGCTGCCGCTGCACTGAAAGCAGCAGAGCGTCGCCTTGCAGAAATGGCCGTGCTGATAAAGGATGTCACCACCTGTAAAGAGCTACGTCCACTGGTGCAGGAGTACCAGCGGGCCGCTGACAAAAAGCAGTTCCGGCGCAAACATGAAGGCACCTTGATTCTCTATGAGGCCGCAGCCAAGACCCTGAAAGAGCAGGGCTTTCAAAAGCTACCCGACCTCTACGCCCTGAAAGCCGAGTATAAGCTATTGGTCGAGCAGAAAGACCAGCTGCAGCGGCGGTACAGCGAAGCCAAACGCCAGATGCAGGAGTATGGTATCATCAAGCAGAATGTGGATGGCATCCTGCGGACAACACCGGGAAAGGAGCAGATGCAGGAACGGTAAATTTGCACAAAATATTGGTTGGATTTTTGAACTACAAACGCTTAGACTGGGTGGCGTTTCCACCCGAAATCATGTAAAATAGAACCAGACAACGAAAGCGAGGAACCCTCTATGGCAGAAGTGAAAGACAATAGCTCTATCCAGCTTTTTGAAGATCAGAAAATCCGTACTGCATGGGATGCAGAAAAGGAAGAATGGTATTTTTCAATTATTGATGTTATTTCTGTTTTAACTGGAACAGCAAATCCACGGCGATATTGGAGCGACCTGAAACGTAAGCTGAAAACTGAGGGAGCAAATGAGTTGTACGAAAAAAATCGTACAACTGAAAATGTTATCCTCTGATGGAAAACGGTATAAGACGGATGTTGCTAACACTGAACAGCTCCTACGCATTATCCAGTCTATTCCGTCTCCAAAAGCTGAGCCGTTCAAGGCATGGCTGGCAATGGTAGGCAAGGAACGCATCGAGGAAACCATCGACCCGGAACAGGCCATCGACCGCGCACTTGATACCTATTTGAAAAAAGGCTACTCCGAAGAATGGATTCACCAGCGGCTTTTGGCAATCCGCATCCGCAACGAACTGACAGATGAATGGAAGAAGCGCGGAGTGCAAAAAGGCAGGGAGTACGCCATTCTGACCGATGAAATCTCCCGTGCATGGTCTGGTATGACCACAGGCAGTATAAGCGGCTGAAAGGTCTGACAAAAGAAAATCTCCGGGACAATATGACCGATTTAGAGCTTGTTCTGACCATGCTGGCCGAAGCCTCCACTACGGATATTTCCAAGACTGCAAAGCCGCAGACCTTTGAAGAAAACAAGCAGGTTGCCAAACGCGGCGGCAAGGTGGCCGGCATTGCGCGGCAGGCTCTTGAAGCGGAAACCGGCAACCCCGTTATCACGGAAAAGAATGCGTTTGACTTCCAGCAGCTTGTGACTGACATTGTAGAAGATGCCGCCGAACTGCCGGAAAATCCCACCGAGAAAAAAGATAAAGACTGATACATGAAAAATAGCCGGACACAGCAGCCACAAGGCCACCGTGTCCGGCTATTTCTGTGTTGGCAACGACACATCACTTTTGCTGAAAATAATGTGTCATTGTCGAGCTGGCGGTATCACTCACCCGCAAAATCGAACCTCTGTCCGTCAAAGTCCGCATCAGTCATGTGCTCCAACTTTGCAATGGTTCCATTCGCCAGCCGCCGCATTTCTGTGTCCATATCCGGCAGGGCGGCCAGCATCCGTGCCATCGTGCGGCGGCGGTCAGAGGTGTGGTACATACAGATCAAATTTTCTTCTTCCACGCTAAAATTCATGTGTCAGACCTCCAATTCCTTTGCCTTTTCCCGTGGCAGCGTTTGCTTGCTCTGTTCCTTTTTTGCGGCATCCAGCTGTGCCCGGATGGACGGCTTTTTCGGCTTGGCTGTGCGGGACTTCTTGGCTTTTGGTGCCTTTTCCTCGGCCTTGACTGCGGCGGCAAGGTCTGTCAGAGAGATTTGTTCTCCGGCCTTTGCTTTGGCCTCCAATTCGCCCAGAGAGGGCGCATTGTTCAGCACGCCATCAATCATATTTTCGTTTTGTTCGGTGGAAAGTTCTGCGGTGCGCAGCGGATTTTCCCGCAAGAACTCCGGCACCTGCTGGAAGCCCACACTGTCGCAGTAGTGGGCGGTGTCCTGCCCATTCTGGTGCAGCACCACCACATCCGAAACAGACAGCGAGTGTCCCTTGAAATCTGCCGGATAGTCCACATTGAATGTGCGGTAGATGTCCTCCAACGTGGTGCCAGCAGTCAGCGGCGCGACGTATACTTCCGTATAGTTGGCCTTGTCCACGGTCAAACCGGCAGCCTGCAGGCGGTCGTAGGGCTCAAAACGGTAATCGCGGGTGGAATCTTCATTGCGCAGCTGGTAGATGGAAAAGCTGTCCTGCTGCGGTGCTTCAAAGCCTGCCGCTGCGTATTCCTCTACGGTCATTCCGGCAGCAGCCGCTTCCTGCGCGATCTCGGCCTGCACCTGTGCCTTGTAATCCTGCAAGCTCTGGTCAAAGTCAGCCAGCTTGGGCGGTTCCGGCAAGTTATACTGGCCTTGGTTGAGCAGCGGGCGGCAGTCCTGCACATAGGCCACAACAGCGTTGTAATAGGCCGCCTGTTCCGGCGAAATGTTCTGTCCCTCTCGCAAAGCGGCGGTAGCCGTCTGCTCCATAGCGGAAAGATTGCAATGCTGTTTGAGGTACGGGATAAACTCGGTCAGCACCATTTCCCGCTCTGCCTTGTCCTGCTCCCATGCTTTCGGGCCTTTGTTATGCAGAACAAAATTCTTCCAGTTTTCATCTTTGGCGTAGTATTCGTGGTAGTTCTGGATGTGTTGAACCAAAGAACCCTCTCCGTCACCAAAATCCTGCCGCCCCTCGTAGTTGTCTGGCTGGCCGTTCAGGGTAAAATCAATGCGGAATGCGGTCTTGTCGTACCAGCCACCTGTGTAGCCGTCCTTTTCCCGTTCCGTGTGCTGGGTGGTGTCCAGTTCTTCAAAGACGCGGTTTGCCACGGACAGTGGCATGGTTTCGCCGTCCTGCAGCTTGTCACTTTCACTCCACAGAATTGTGACCGTGGGCTCTGCGGCGGGGTCTGGAATTTTAACGGGTGCGGGAATTTCATTCGCTTTTTCTGCTGCCTCTTGGAACGCTGCCAGCTTGTCGCCCAACAAAACTTCCGACACCTTGACTGTCTGCCCCAGCAGAGCAAGAGCTTCCTCTCCGGCATCCGGCAGGGTCAGACCGGGTGCGTCCAGTTGGCCGCCGTCCAGAGCCTTATTATCCGGGCCATACAGGGTGTAGTCATAGCCGGAATCGCAGGTCTGGATGAACAGCGTATTGCCGTTGTCCAGCGCAAATGCAGCCTCCTGTGCAGTGGAAAGTTCTGTTTCCCGCTGCTGGCGCAGTTCTGCCAGATGTTCGTCCAGTGCGGAGATCAGTTCATGGGCCGCATTGCGGATAATTTCCAGAGAGGCTTTCAACTCGGCCAGTTCCCGGCCCGAACTCCACCCGGCCACATAACCAAAGGAATACTCGGATGTGTCCAGCCCGTAGTGCTGGCAGACTGCATAAGCTACGCTTTCGGCCTGCACCTCGCGGGTGCGGCTGTCCGGGCGGTTGGTCTGTTCCGGGTCGGTGGGGTCGATGGCGTGAAGTTTGGCGTGGGCAATTTCATGGATAGCCGTCTTGATGGTCTGTAACTGGCTCATGCCCTCTTGAATGGCAATGCGGTTGTCAAGCAGGTGGAAATAACCGTGCGCCCCGCCCTCGATGTCCTCAAACCCGATGGGCACCGGGGAAGCTTGCTCCAACGCTTTGAAAAAATCTTGATAGTCCTGCACGCTGCCGGACAGTTCATTCACTGCGATAGATGGCAGCGGTTCGCCCTCGGTCTGGCTGACATCGAACACGGAAACCACCTTAAAGGCCGGAATCTGCACCGTTTTTTCTTCCGTCAGCGGCTTGCCGTCCTTGTCCAGAATCGGCTTGCCCTGTTCGTCCAGCTTTTCCATCTTCTGCTTGACCTTGTACGGCGCAGGAGCAAGGATTTTGATGCCTTTTTCGCCTTTCTTTACGGTGCGGTGGAACGTGTCTTTCCACTTGTTGAAGCCCGCCACCAGTTGGCCGCCCTGCATGGCGATCAGCAAGGTGTTGTTGAAGCTGTAATTGTGGAATTTCGCCATCGTGGTGAGGTAGGCTTTGTAGCGGTCGCTGTCGAACAGCTCTTGAATCCCTGTTTCCAGCCGGTCCGTAATTTCTTTCATCCGTTCCGCGCTGTCTTTGCCGTTCAGGATGATGGGGATAACTTTCTGCGGTTCCGTTTCAGGCTGAACAGGCGGCGGGATGTTGGCCGCATCCCGCAGGATTTCCGATGCAGGAAAAGACAGCACCCGGTATTCCTCTGGCACAGGCTGGCCTTCGTGGACTTTCTGCCACTCGTCCCCGCTTTTGACAAGGTAGCCGTACTGGGTAAATGCACCCTGCTCCTGCTGGGCCACATAGCGGCCAAACTGCGCCGTGTCGATGCCGCCTTTTCATTCGTCCGGCATATCCACCATGCCGGAGCGATTCAGGTAGTAATCTCCTAGCTGGGCAGGCCCGTGCACATCCGGCAGATGCACATAGTAGTCCACGTTTTCGGGAAAGTCGGTGATTCTCCCGATGCTGAAAAGCTCACTCTGCGGGGCTTGCAGGGCGGCGTTCAGCTCTGCGCGTTCCCCGGCAGAAAGCGTTTCCAGCCGTGCGGCCAGAAAGTTCAGTTCGTCCACATTGGATGCCAGTACCATGTTGTAGGGAATCGCAAAACGCTTTTCTTCCTCGGCAAAGTAGCCGGAAATGAAAAGGCCTTGCGGATTATCGGACGAAATGCCGATTTGCCGCAGGGCCGCTTGTACCTGTTCGGTTGTAGTGGGCAGGTCCAGCCAGACGCCATCCCTGCCTTGCTGCTGCCGATTTTGCAGCTGGATGGAAAATAATTCGCTCATTTGGTCACACTCCTTTTTTGCTATCCTACGGATAGAGAGAGCCGGTTATGGCAAAATGAATGCTTCACCTTACCATAACCGGCCCTCATATTTTTGCCTTATTCTTTACACTCTACCCGGTAATTGACGTACTTGCCTCCTGTATCTGCGAGAAGCACCGTTGCATCATAGGTTTTGCCTGTCTTTTCGGAGTGGAGGCCCTTGACCTTTGCCTTGCCGTTTTTGAGCAGAGCGGCGGCGATCTTCGGGGTGAACGCCTTTTTCCGCTGCTCAAAGAAGCGGTCATTCTTCCACATCACGAACTGACAGCCACGATTTCCGCAGTAGAAGTTTTTCTTGCCCTCATAGACGTTTTCATTGCACCGGGGACACTTGCCGATAATAACCCGTTCCGACTGGAACAGGTTTTGCTTATCTGCACTGATACAAGAATAGGTCTTGACCAGCTGGCGCACCTGCGCTTCAATTTCGGCCATGAACTCGTCCGCGTCTGCGTTGCCCTTGGCAATCTCGGTCAGGCGGTTTTCCCATTCGGCGGTCAGGACGGGAGAGGTCAGACTTTCCGGCAGAATCACCGCCAGATTGATGCCGTCCTTGGTGGGGACAAGCTGCTTGCCCTTGCGCTGCACAAAGCCTATTTGCACCAGTTTTTCCAGAATCGCGGCACGGGTGGCCGGAGTGCCCAGCCCTTTGCGCTCTGCGTCCTCCGGCATATCCTCGGTCCCGGCCCGTTCCATTGCTGACAGGAGCGTATCTTCGGTGTAGGCTTTCGGCGGGGACGTGAAATGTTCCGAAATGTCAGCCACCGCAGAAAAACTTTGTCCCTCGGCCAGTTCCGGCAGGGTGTTCAGGGCTTCCGTTTCTTCATCACCGTCTGTTTTCAGGGTGGAGTGGAATCGCTGGTCGATCTCTTTCCATCCGGGGACAAGCACCGTTTTTCCCTTGGCGGTGAACTCGTTCCCTGCACAGGAGAACACGGCGGTCACTGTTTCGTACTCGTGGGGTGCGGCCACCGCACAGAGCAGTTTGGAGCAGACAAGGTTCATCAGCTTGCATTCACTTTCGGCAAGACCAGCGAAGCCCTGTTTTGCAAATTCAGCAGTGGGAATGATTGCGTGGTGGTCCGATACCTTTTTGCTGTTCAGCACTCGGCCTACTTCCGCAGTCAGCGCAAGTCCTTGGGCAAAGGGCAGCAGCCCCAGCAGATCAGACACAAGATGTTGTCCTGTCTGGCCCATGTCCTCGGTCAGATATTGGCTGTCCGTGCGGGGATAGGTCAGCAGTTTCTTTTCGTAAAGTTGCTGGGCGTAATCAAGGGTCTGCTTTGCCGTGAAACCGAACAGGCGGTTTGCCTCCCGCTGCAAGGTAGTCAGGTCATAGAGCTTGGGCGGCTGTTCTGCCTTTCTCTCACGCTTGATAGAAGTACAGATGGCAGATGTTCCGGCACAAGTAGATTTCAAAGTGTTGGCCTCGTCCATGCTGGCAATGCGCCCACTGTCTGCTTTCAGGCTGCCGGACTGGATGCCGACCGTATAATACTTTTCTTTCTGGAAGCGCAGGATTTTTGCATCCCGGTCCACCAGCATTTTCAGTGTCGGGGTCTGCACCCGGCCCACGGTTAGGGTCTTATGGTACAGCACCGAAAACAGCCGTGTTGCATTGATGCCCACCAGCCAATCCGCCTTTGCACGGCAGAGGGCCGATTGATACAGAGCATCATAATCCGAATCCGGGCGCAGGTTTGCAAAGCCCTCCCGGATAGCGGCATCCTCCATGCTGGAAATCCAGAGCCGCTTCACAGGTTTCGTGCAGCCGGCCATTTGGTAGACGAAACGGAAAATCAGTTCTCCCTCCCGGCCTGCGTCGGTCGCGGCGGTCACACTGTCCACATCCGGGCGGTTGAGCAGAGAGCGCACAATTTCAAACTGCTGTTTCTTTTCGTCCGGGACAATGAACTGCCACGGCTGGGGCAGGATGGGCAAATCCTCATACCGCCATTTACAGTATTTTTCATCGTACTGGCCCGCCTCGGCAAAGGACACCAGATGCCCGATGCACCAGCTGACCAGATACCCGCCGCCCTGCCAATAGCCGTTTTGCTTTTCATCGGCCCCGATCACGGCGGCGATGCTGCGGGCTACACTGGGCTTTTCGGCGATCACCAGCTGAAAGCTCATGTTTCGTCCTCCTGTCCGTCCTCTGAATGAATTTCGATTTCAGCCGGTTCCTCGTCTGCATCTTCGTCCTCGCCAAAATCGTACTCGTCCAGATCATCGTGCCCGGTGGTGTCGACCTTGGGCTTGCGGAACTTGAAATAATAGAGGGCCGCACCACCGCCAGCCAGAGCCAGCACCAGTAGGATCATCAGACTGCCCATGTTGGACTTCGGCTTTTCCTGCGGCGTTTCGGTGTCAGTTTTCACCGCTTCCGGGGCCGTGCAGTTGCGCAGGCTCTTTTCACACAAGGGGCAGTTTTCATTGACATCCCCGGCCTCACATTTCACGGTGCAGGTGCAGACTTCGGTTTCCTGCGGTTCTTCATCCAGCAGAGCCAGCAAGTCGGCATCATCCACTTGGTTCAGGAAGTGGACAGAGGTTTCTTTGTCCTCGTTGGCGCGGTCAATGAGAATGTAATAATAATTCCCGGCTTTAGTGGTCACAGTGATAAGCTGCTTGTCGCCGTAAAAATCATCCACCAGTGTTGCGTTGCCCTTGGGCGTGATGGGCACGCCCTCCGGCTCCATGCCGCCCGTGGTGGGTTCTTCTTCGATAATCTCCGGCAGAGGTTCCGGGGCAGGGTCAGTACCGCTTGCGAAAGCGGGCATGGAAAAGGAGCAGAGGCAGAGCAGGATAGCCAGCAGTCCGGCAGCGAAGCGGTTCCAGTTGTCAGGTTTCATCGGCGGCATCCTCCTGTTTGTGGTACGGGGTGACGCTGGGTGCCGCGTTCAGCGCACCGCTGCGCAGGAAGGCTGCAAACTCGTCCGGCGTCATGTTCATGCTGCGCACCAGCTGAATGATTTGAAGATTTTCCTGTTCGGTCTTTGCAGCTTCCAGTTCTTTCAACTGCTGCTGGTATTCGGAGATTTTTTCTTTGAGCCGTTCAATGTCGCGCTCAATGCGGGAAAGTCTTTTTGCCATACAAAATCCTTTCTGGCGTCACGGTAAACGCCCATAGCTGTAAAAATGTTCCTGCCAATATTTTGAGTTGAGATTTGTGTAAGAGATGGGGTCGCCGCAGTGCAGCATGATGGAATTGCCCACATAGATGCCGCAATGGCTCACGCCGGGGGTATCGTAGGTTCCCTTGAAAAACACAAGGTCGCCCGGTTTGACCTGCGCCGCTGAAACAGGGGTGCAGAGGTTGTAAAGGCTCTGTGCCGTCTGGCGTCCCACGTTCCAGCCGGAATGATTCAGCACCCACGAAATGTAGCCGCTGCAATCAAAGCTGGTGCTGGGTGAACTGCCGCCCCACACATACGGGTAGCCGATGTACTTTGTCGCTTCCTCCATCATGGCGGCGAACCTATCATCTTTGAGGGCTTCCGGGGGAATATCGTAATAGGTAGGCTGCTTGATGGTGGACGCATTGGGGTACTGGGCTTGCCCGAACAAATCCGGCCGATTGCCCAGCGTGCGCATATAGAGCGAATAGGCACTGAGCTGTTCTTCGGTCAGCACTTCCACGGCAGATGGGACAAATCCTTGTTCTTCAGCTTGACGGTACAGATGTAGTATTCATACGGCTCTTGGTAGGTGATGAGCTGCGGCACGCCACCCGGCCCGATGATGAGCATGGTCTTGGTGCGGTAGCGTATCTGCATGGTTACGGTCTCGGTCAGGATGTATTGCTTTTCAAACAGCATTTCAAGTTCGCCCTGCACCTCGGCCAATGTAAAAACGCCATCATGCAGCGCGGACAGAATCGAGATCAGCACATAGGGGTCATGCTCGATTTCATCCAGATAAAAATGATACTCGTCATAGTTGTGGGTGGCCTCGTAGGTGTCGAGATACCGTTGCAGCTTTTGTTCCAGCTTGGCATAAGCCTTCTCTGCACCCAGCATATCCTTGTCCTTGGAAAAATAAGAAGATGCCGTCACGCCGGTCCCAGCGGTGCCCGCCATCACCGTGCAGGACTGCAAGCCCGTTATCAAGAGCAGAGCCAGCAGACCGAACACCGCCACGATCAGAATGGTTTTCCAGTTCTGGGCAGCAAATTCGGCCACCCGTTCGCCGCCTTCGGCTGCCAGCTTTGTTACCCGGAAACCGTTCTCTGCGGTGGCGGCTGCACCCTGCGCGGCGGCTTGTCCGGTCTGCCGCGCGGCCTTGGCGTACTGCTGCTTGATACGCCGTTTCTGCCACATCCGGGAAATGGGGTTGCTGGCAGACTGCGCAAGCTGTGGGTTATCCCGCAACGACTTCTGATAGAAATACTCGGCGTTGGCCGAACGCAGTTCCCGTTCTGCCTTTTCCACGGCCTTGTAGGGCTTCATCTTGTGGTGTCGGATGCCGCTGCGGATGGCCTTAGCGGTCTGCCGCTCCACCAGTTCTTCACCCTTGTGGCCGCCCTCTACACCCACATTTTCGTGTTCGACTTCGTGGATTTTTCCGTGGGCGAACAGCAACGCTTCCGAAATTGGACGGCTGGCCGGGTTTGGTTTCAGGTTGGGCGGGCCTTTGTCCTGCTGCTCAAAGCGCAGGGTGGATTTCGCCTTGCCGCTGGCGGCATCGTAGACTTTTTCTTTGACCGGGACACGTTTTTTCGGCAGAGCGGCGCGGGCCGCATCCAACTTGTCAGCTTTCTTCTCGGCTTTTTGGATGAACGGCTGCAACTCCGGGTCTGCGCGTTCTTCCTCGGTCAGTTCCAGACGTGCTGCCGAACCATGCAAGCCATCTTCACTTTCGGCAGTTTCCACAGCTTGCTTGGCTTTTTTCTTTGCCTTGTGCTTGTCCTTTACGTCCTCGGCGCGTTCCAGAATTTTTTCAGCTTTGCCCTCGGCATCCGTGGAATAATCCTGTTCTGCCTCCCGGCTGGAAACGTTCTCCACAGTTCCGTCAGCCTGATTTTCTACCACCAGACCGTCACGGGTCATGGTCTGGGTGACTTTGGCTTTTGCCTGCAATTCTTTCAAAGTTCTTCACCTCCCATCGGACAGCGACCCGTTTCAATGTCCGCAATGTATTTGAGAATCGGGAACACCTGCGGCGGCGAAACTGCATTGCCCAGTGTTTTCATCCGCTTGCTGCGGTTCGGCACATCTTCGGTCAGGCGCGGGATGTCGGCGGGTTCTTCGGCCCAAAGGGAATGTCCGTCCATTTGCGCGGGAAACCCATCAGCCACTCTACCCAGTCCGGGTTGAGATAGGGCTTTTCCAGCGTGGTGGGTGTCATACGGTAGATCACATGAGAGAGCCGCGCCGTCCATGCTTTGCCATCCTTGTTCATCTTGCGGTAGCTGCCATTTGCAGAAATTTGGATGTCCAGCCCCTTGCCCACATCCCCGGTGTCGCTGGCAAGGGGCGTGGGAAACAGCGGAGCCGATGATGAATACCCGTTTCCGTTCGTGCCATGCGCCAACGGCAGCAGCAGGTAATACGAAAACCCGAACATCGTAACCTGCCTGCTCCAAGTCAATGAGCGTTTTGTCGAGCCCCATACGGAGGAAGCCAGCAACATTTTCTCCAAGCACCCAACGGGGCTGCAATTCCCGGATGACCCGCAGCATTTCGGGCCACAGGTAGCGTTCATCGTGGAAGCCGCGCTGCCGCCCTGCGGTGGAGAACGGCTGGCACGGGAAGCCACCTGAAATGAGGGTGACGGTGCGAAGTCCTGTTTTTTCAAAGAAAGCCTCCTTTGTTACAGTGGTGATGTCCTGAAAACGGGGCACTTCCGGCCAGTGGCTTGCCAGCACAGCGGCGGGAAATGCCGCCCACTCGCATTGACAGACAGAGGTAAACCCCGCTGCTTCCGCGGCAAGGTCGATGCCGCCGATGCCGGAAAACAAGCTGAAATGTGTTAAGCTCATAGCTCCACCACCTCGCTGAGCCGGGTGGTCATGATCTTATAGAGCTGTGTGTTTTTCGGGATGGGGTTGGAAAACGGAAGCACCACGTTTTCAAAAATCAGCAGTCCTTCGCCCGGTTCCGAATTGTCGATGTACTTCTGCTGGTCTGCGGAGAGGTTCAGCCGTTCCGAAAGGATTTTGCGGTCGCCGGATGCCTGATTCAGCAGCGTGATGAAGTCGCTGTTTTCCAAAATATTCTCGATCTCCGGGGAAGAAAGAAGGTCCTTCACATTTTGGGTGGCACCTGTGGGCACGCCGCCCCATTTGCGGAAGCGCTTCCAAATCTCGGCACTGTACGCGGCGGTCTGTTCCTCTTTCAGCAAAAGGTGGAACTCGTCTGCAAAATACCATGTGGCCCGGCCTTGGCTGCGATTCTGGGTGACGCGGCCCCATATCTGGTCTTGGATAATGAGCATCCCCAATTTTTTTAACTGTTTTCCTAACTCTTTGATGTCAAAGGCCACAAGCCGGTTGTGGATGTCCACATTCGTTTTGTGGTTAAACACGTTCAGCGAGCCGGACACATACAGGTCCAATGCCTGCGCTACCCGGTCCGCCTCCGGCAAGTGCTGGTCGAGCAGGGCTTGGTGGAGGTCAGACAAAATCGGCATATTCTCCGGGCAGGGGTTTGCCAGATAGGGGCGATAGATAGCTTTCACGGCACGGTCTATCACGGTGCGCTCAATCGCTTCCAGACCTGTTTTGCCGCCCATGACCAGTTCACAGAACGACAGCACAAAATCCGATTTTAGGGCCAAAGGGCTGTCATCTTCGGAATAATTCAGGTTGATGTCCAGAGGATTCACATAGTCCTTGCTGGTGGGCGAAAGTTTGATGACCTGCCCATGCAGCCGCTTGACCAGCGGATAATACTCGGCCTCTGGGTCTGAAATAAAAATATCGTCAGCAGTCGTTAAAAACACACTGACGATTTCGGACTTGCAGCTCATGGATTTGCCGCTGCCGGGCGTGCCCAGCTTCAAGCCGTTGGGACACCGGGCCTGCTTGCGGTCCAGCATGATCATGTTGTGGGATTTTGCGTTGATGCCGTAGTACATGGCTGCCCCGCTCTGGAAAAGCTCCTGCGTCACAAAGGGCACGAACACCGCCACGTTGGAGGTGGTAAGGCTGCGCTGAATCTTTATTTGGTTGATACCCAGCGGAAGGCTGGACACAAGGCCCTGCTCCTGCTGGTAGTCCAGCCGGACAAGGGAGCAGTTGTACTTCTGCGCCACACCCGCCGCTTGGAACACATCGTTGCCCAGCTTTTGCTTGGTGTCGGCCACGTTCAGCACTAAAAAAGTCAGCATGAACAATCGCTCATTTCTTGTTTGCAGTTTGTTCAGCAGCTTTTTGGCATCCTCGCCGTAGGTGGCAAGGTCGCTGGGGAGGATATCCATGTCGTACCCGGAACGGACAGCCTTTTTCTGTTCCTGAATCTTCATAGCATCAAGGTCTGTGATTTTCCGTTTGATGGTTTTGATGGCCTCGGTCTGGTCGATGGCCTGCACATGAAGATTGACGAGAATCCCGCATTCCGTTTTGAGGAAGTCGGCCAGCATTTCGTCCGAAAGTTCCGGCGCAAGGATTTGTAAAAAGCTCACAGCTCCATACTTGCCGCCCAGCCCAAAGGTCTTGGCCGTGCCGAAGCAGAGGGAGGATGGAGCCACAAAATCCTTGGTAGACAGGCCGGAGGGTGCCAGCCAGTCCCAGTCAAAGCGGAACGGTTCGCCGTCCGGGTGGAAGATGCCGTGCAGCACTTCCAAACGTTCCCGCCCATCCATGACGTGCGCCACGCAGCCCATGGTCTTGAAGTAGCCCAGCAGATCAAGGCCAATGCGGGTCAGCCGTGCCCGCGCCGTTTTCAGGCTGTCGGCCTCAATGGTAAACGTCAGATATTTGGTTTTGACAATGCCGTTGTTGCCGCTGGCAAGCTGCTTTTGCAGGATGGCCGTATATTCAGCGCGGATGTCGTCGAAATCATCTCCCTGCGGTGCGATCTCAAAACTTTTTGCGTACTGCACCGGGTCAACCTTGCGATTCAAAAACGAAAGCTGCACATGGATGGAAGCATCCACATAGTTGTACAGGTCGCACAGGTGTTCAAAGATGGCGGTGCGGGTCTCCGGCTGAGCCAGTTGATAACTGATGTCCTCAAAGGTAATGCACTTGGAGAACGTGCGGCGGTCAATGCGGCACACACCGTCCGGGTAGATGGCTTCATACGGGATGGTGGCCTGTGCCGTGCGGGGCTTGCCGTCACCCTTGTACTTGCGGAGAACGGCATCAATTTCTTTTTTCTGGGCGCGGGTGAGCTTTTTGGGCTTTTCGGTTTCGCGGGGTGTCGTTTTTCTGGACAATGGCCTTTACCTCCTGTTCCATTTGGTATTGCCGCACAAGGGCGGCGTAAGCATTGTTGGTCTGATAGGGCCTTTCCTTGGGACGGATAAAGCAGCACTGAATCATTTGCTGAATCACTACTTCAAGGGGCTGGCCGTGCCGCTCGAACAGAGCGAACAGCAGCCCCGGCAGCATGGCAAAAATCATCAGCAGGGCCGCTGCGCTGTTGGAAAGATAGTTCCGGGCCAAAAAATAAAGCGGTCCGCCTGTGAGGAGCGCACCGCCGAAGCAGACCAGCTGCCGCTTGGTCAGCCCGAATAAGACTTTGGATTTTACATGGGTCAAATCTTTGGGAACGGTCACATACGCCATTCAAACGCTCCTTTCTCAATGGGCACCGAATACGGACTTGCTGATGCTGCCGGTCTTGAACAGACAGAAACAGAGTAGCACGGTGTAGCCCATACAGCCCCAGATAGCCCCGGCAATGTCCGCCGCGCCCGAAATGTTGCGTATCAGCACCGCGTAAATGCCCACGACAATCATAATCAGGAACGCTTGGAAACCCAGTGCCAGCAAAGACTTCAAATAGTTCTGCCCAGTGCTGCGCCACTCGCTGCTGCCCATGGTCGCCAGCGGGATAGGCCCCAACGCTGTGACCACATAAATCTCGATCATGCGGCCGTAGGTCACAAGGAAAATACAGATAGACAGGATGTTCATGGTCAGGCCCACCACAAGGGTCTGGAACCACAGACTGAGCAGACTGCCAATGGTCATGCTCTCCAGCTGAAATTCCAGTCCGGGTATCAGGCGGTCAAAGTGGATGGACGTTTCGCCGATGATCACGCCGGAGCTTTGGTTGACAACGCTCTGGGTGGCATCGAACACACCCATAACGATATTCCATGTGTTGCTGACAATGAGGATGGCAAAAGCAGACTTGAAAATCCAGCGGAAGAACATGGAGGTGTCAAAGTCGTGCATATTGTTCTTTTCGGTAATCATCTGGATAAGCTCATGGCACATCACAAGGGCAAGGATAGCCGCTGCAATGGGCAGCACCACCGTTTCGGAAAGACTGCGCAGCATATTGAAGATGCCGCTGTTCCACGCCTGCGGGGTAGAGCCGACATCCGAAGCGATTTCGCCCACCTTGGCGTTCACGTTATCGAACAGGCCGGAGAGGTTGCCCGTGATGCCATCTATCAAAATGCCTTTTATCCATTTCTCGATGATCTCACTAATCAAGCAAAGATACCTCCTTTCCCGCGCCCTCCCATGTGAGCGGGAGAGCGCGGTGGGGTCTCAAAGGTGGATGTACGGATAAGTTGAGGTTAGCCCAGCAGCCCGGACAGCAGCGGGACAAGGGTCACGCCGATCAGGGCAACGCCGCCGCCCGCGACCAGCTGCTTCACGCCCTGGCTCTTGCTGCCGGGGTTATCCTGTCCATAGCCCTCCAACAGGTTGATGCCACCCCAGACACACAGGGCACCGCCTAGACCGACCACGATGGTCTGCAAAGTATCGACTGCGCTGTTGAAGAATTCCATAAGGTCCTCACTTTCTGCCGCTTGTTCTGCGGCACTCAAAAATAAAATTATTCGGCTGCATTTTCATCCGACAGGTCAATTTCATACAGGTCAAAACTTTCGTCCTGTGCGACTACCTGCTGCCGTTTCCGGCGCAGGGTGGATAAGAACCTGTCCACATCAAAGGTGTTTTTCTTGTCCGCGTCCGCAAGGTATTTGTAGTGCGGGTGCTTGGTGATGTCGAACTTCTCCGAGAAGAACGGCCTCACACCCCGCAGCTGCAAAATACATCTGCCGCCGTCCATGATTGCGATTTCGTCCTCTGACATCAACGCCTTTCCTAATTTTTGATAGTTCATTCCGTGGGAGGTTTGAGAACCCCGGTTCTCGCTGGTGTTGAAACTGTCGATGGTCTCTTTCCCCAGCGCATCGGAGATCTCTTTGGCATTTTTGCCCCGCCCACTCAAAAAGAGAACAGAATCGCAGTTGTCCGAAATGATTTCGGCCGCATCCTTGTAGATGGCTTTTAGCTGTGACTGGCTCTGCAAGATGATGGATGCCGAGATTTCCCGGCTGCGGATGGTGGCGATCAGCTTGTCGAAGTTGGGAATCTGCCCGATGTTGGCGAACTCGTCCAGAATCAGCCGTACATGGACAGGCAGCCGACCGCCGTATTTATCATCCGCACGGTCACACAGCAGGTTGATAAGCTGGCTTTGAAGCATGGCGAGAATGAAGTTGAAGGTGGTGTCCGTGTCACTCATAATCAGGAACAGTACGGTCTTTTCATCCCCGATGGTGTCCAGCTCCATTTCATCGTCCTCCATCAGCTCCCGCACCTCCCGGATGTCAAATGGGGCCAAACGGGCACCACAGCTTATCAGGATGGAGGAACGGGTCTTGCCGGCCGACAGCAAAAACTTTTTGTACTGCCGGACGGCGAAGTGGTCCGGGTCTTTCTGTTCCAGCCGTTCAAACATGAGGTCCACCGGGCTTTGAAACTCCGGGTCGTCCTCGCGGGCTTCACTGGCATTTATCATTTCCAGCAGGGTGGTGAAGTTCATTTCTTCTGCCGGGGCCTCATACCAGATGTAGCCGATAAGCGCGGTGTAGAACAGCCGTTCCGACTTCACCCAAAAATCTTCTGCTGATTTTTCACCCTCGCCCTTGGTGTTAGCGATAAGGGTATTTACCAGCTTCAGCACGTCTTTTTCCGAGTGGATGTAGACAAAGGGGTTGTACTTCATGGACTTGGAAAAGTTTATCGTGTTCAGGATTTTCACCCGGTAGCCTGCCCGCTGGAACATTTGGCCCGTTTCCAGAACCAGTGTGCCTTTTGGGTCTGTGACCACGAATGAGGTGGGATAGTCGGAAGTGGGGAAACATTGCATGAGGTTGGGCTTCACATAGAAGCGGGTCTTGCCGCTGCCGGAGCCGCCGATCACAAGCACATTTTTATTCCGGGCTGTTTTGGGGTCTTTGGGCCGCCCGGTCATGGTCAGGCGTTCGGTCTGGGTCAGCAGGATGTTGTTTTCAAACTTGGGGTCGATGTAGGGGGCAATGTCCTTGGCGGTGCCCCATCGGGCAGAGCCGTATTCCTCGCCCTTGCGGTACTTCTTGGCGTTCTTGCCCTTGCTGTACACGATGAGCCGGACAGCCACCGCCCCAGCAACGCCCACGCACAGGTCAAACGGATGCAGGCTGGGCAGCGGGTTTGCAAAGGCGGCGGAGATGCCGCTCGTTAGGTGCAGCAGCTTGGCCGAAGCATCCGCGCCCGCAGCCAGACGGTACGCCTGCCCGCATTTGGCGAACAGGTACACGAACAGCAGATACGGCAGATTCAGCACCAGCAGCTTTTTCAGTTCAAGCTTCATCGCTCTAACCCCCTTTGCTTGATTTTTTCCTTCGCACGTTTCGGCTGCTGGGCGGCTTTCTGCTTAGCCACTGCCAGCACCTTGCGGATAGAGGGCCGCTGCTCCTTGGTGAGCGTTTTGGCCGTGAACTCCCGGAACGCCTGTTCCAGATTGTCCGCATCCTTGGCCTTGAAGATCACGATGTAGTGGGGTGGCTGGGTGGTCTTGTCCTTACGCAAGGTGAAGTCCACGCCGTACTTCTTGGCGCAGGGCTTGAACGCCCCGATGTTCGCTTCCGTGACTTCAATGTTGGTCAGGGCCGCGCCGTGGGCTTTCAGCTGTTTCAGGCTTTGCTTGCCGTGGTGCAGCTTTGGCCCCTTGGCCCGGTGCTGCAAATATTTTTTCAGGGCAGCTTGCAACGCTTGGGCGGTGAGCTTGCCCGTTTTCATGGACAGGGCAATAGTTTTCTGGGTGACTTCTTCCTGCAATATGAATCCCTCCTTGTTGCAGAAAATTCAGAGCGGCAGCTAGGGTGGAACCACCAGCCGCCGCAGGTAAAGTGTTCTCATGGATGGGTACTCCTTTCGGTCAGGTGTTGGGCGGGCGGCCCCAATCGGGCTGCGCCATATCGTGCGCCACAAGGGACGCATAGTAGCTGTTGATGGTGCTGGGGGCGTTGAACAGCATGGCCCGCAGGTATTGCTTGATGTTGCGGACTTTGGTGGTGTTGTCCCGCAGGCAGTCCATGACGAACTCGATGTGATGGCTGTCCAGCTTCAAGAATTTCGCCTTGACCAACTCTGCCGGGTAATCGTCCCCGGCCACCCGGATGGACTTGCGGGAAGTGCAGACCGTTTCCAGCAGGATGTCCACGATTTCGTCCAGCTGTTCCCGGTCTATCCGGGGATTCTGGGTGAGGGTGTCATACTCGATGTTCTCCAAAATCAGGTCCCGGTAGATTTGATAGGCCGTTTCCTTTCGGCTTCCTGTCCGCTCCGGCGGCGGTGCCGCTGTCTCGTCCTCGTCCAAAGGCAAGGGGTTTGGGGAATGGATAGGAATGGAATCGGTATTTAATCCCTCTTTCTTTTGTTTTTCTGTAATTAGTTTATCTTTATTTAATTGCATTGGATTTTCCAACGTAGGGTTTTCCTGCGTGGGATTCTCCAACGTTGGATTTTCCAATGTAGGTGAAACCGATGCAGGAATGGGCTGCGGCAGCTCGAAGATTACATAGTCTGCGCCGCGCAGCCGTCCTTTCTCGTCCCGTTCTCTGGAACGCTGGATGTAGCCCGCCTGTTCCAGTTCCCGGATGGCCTGCCGTATCGCGTCTATGCTTTCCCGGTTGATACGGGCCAGTCCTTGCAGGGTGTAGTCCCAATCTTCCGGCAGGGAGAGCATTTGGGAGAGTAAGCCTTTGGCTTTCAGGGACAAGGCCCGGTTCCGCAGATGATGGTTCGACATGACCGTATAGCCGCTGTTCTTTTCTACCCGAAATACTGCCATTTCACGGATGCCTCCTTTCGTTGCAAACAAAAAAAGCAGCGTCCATTTGCTCCCGGTGATGGGAGAAGTGAACGCTGCGCGTACTTGATAATTTTTAGGTTGTGTGGTATATAAAAGGCAACTGGATTTCAAACACAGCTACCCATCGGGGTGCGATACAAGCAAGTTGCTATCCGATGACCTCAAAAACAAATTGTACTACGATGGTTTTTGAAAAGTTCTGTATCGCCACTCGCACCAAAATCCTCGAACGTTTGTTCGGGGATTTTTTGTTTTAGTGATTTGTTTGGGATGACAAGCATCGTCCCCCGCGGCGCTGGCGGTTCGCGCTTTTCTGCTATAGATACAGCAACAGCCCCGGTCCTGCACTGGAACCGGGGCTGTACGATTTTACATCAACTTTACGCCATGAAATCCGGCAGGGGCTTGCCCTCCTTCAGCCATTGGTGATACTCGGCGGTAGCGGCAAACTCAACGTCGCCAGCGGAGTTCAGCGCCGTCTCGACCGAATCCTGGATGACACCAATGATAAAGCCGACACCAACGACCTGCATCGCAATGTCATTGGAGATGCCGAACAGCGAACAGGCCATAGGGATCAGCAGCAGCGAACCGCCCGCAACGCCGGAGGCACCGCATGCGCCCAGTGCCGACATGATGGACAGCAGGATGGCGGCGGGCAAAGAGACCTCCATGCCCAGCGTGTTGGCCGCAGCCAGCGTCATGATCGTGATGGTGATGGCCGCGCCGTCCATGTTGATAGTCGCACCAAGCGGAATAGAGACGGAGTAGATGTCCTTATCCAGGCCGAGCTTCTCACACAGAGACATATTGACCGGGATGTTGGCCGCGGAACTGCGGGTAAAAAAGGCGGTCAGGCCGCTCTCACGCAGACAGCGAAGCACCAGCGGGTACGGGTTGCGGTGCAGATAGATGAAGATGATCAGCGGATTGATGACCAGCGCCATCAGCAGCATAGTGCCGACCAGCAAAAGCAGCAGGCGGCCATACTGAGTGAAGATAGACAGGCCGTTGTCCGACACATTGGCGAAAACCAGTCCCATGATGCCGAACGGTGCCAGGTTGATGATCCAGCGCACGATGGTGGAGACCGCGTCCGCAGTGTTGACCATAAAGTTCTTAGTCGTGTCACTTCCCAGGCGCTTCATCGCCAGGCCGAACAGGCAGGCCCACATCAGGATGCCGATATAGTTGCCGTTCATGATCGACGCCACCGGGTTGGAAACAATGTTGGCCAGCAGCGTGTGCATGACGTCACCCAGACCCTGCGGCACAACGTCCGCCGTGGCGGCCTCGGCCAGAACCAGCGTCTGCGGGAACAGCTTGCTGGTCAACACGCTCAGCGCCGCGGCCACAAAGGTCGTCAGCATATACAGCCAGACAACGGTGCCGAAACGGCGGTCCAGCTTGGATGAACCCTGTGCCAGTGCACTGGCAACGATGACGAAAACCAGCACCGGGGCAATGCCCTTCAACGCGCCGACAAACAGGCTGCCGAATTCTTCCAGCCATACGGCGCCGGGGCAGATCAGTGCCAGCGCCGCGCCGATAAGCAGACCGATGGCAATCCGCAGGATCAAGCTGGTCTCGTTGTACTTGGCGGCCAGCGACTTGACCGCCTTGGTGAATTGATTCATGTGAAGCTCCTCTTCCTTATTATAATAGTCGGGCACGTTTTGCAGGTTGTGCGCGCCGTTTGCAGCCGCCCGCACAGGCGGCTCGCGTGACAATCCACATTATAGCGCATCCCGTGCAGATTGCAAGAGAAGTACAGCTGTAGTGCCATCAAAAACAGTCAATTCTGGTCGGTGTAACGTGGGAAAAAAATTGCAAAAAATGTTTTTGCGTGTAGGATAGGTGTGTTTGTATCGCGCACATTTCGCAGTTGCATAGGGCAACAAGTCTACAGCGCCGCAGGGGTCAATGCTTGTCATCGACCCAGGACGTTTGCAGTAATGGCAAGGTTCCGTGGGCGGATATGGAATCCGCCCCTACGGTGCAGGGGACGATGCTTGTCATCCCAAACAAATCACTAAAACAAAAAATCCCCGAACAAACGTTCGAGGATTTTGGTGCGGATGAAGGGATTTGAACCCACACTCTTTTAAGGGAACTAGAACCTGAATCTAGCGCGTCTGCCAGTTCCGCCACATCCGCATATTCTTTTCGCCGTGGGCCGTGGCCCTGACGACGTGTATTATTATAACGGCTGGCAGAAGAAATGTCAAGCGATTTTTTGAGAAAAATGCTGCTTTTTTCAACAAAAAATGCGGTCCTCCGCTTTTCGACGAAAGACCGCATTTTATGAAAAGATTACCAGAGGTTGACGACCTCGTTGTACAGGCCCTCGTAGCTCTTGGCGGAGTTGGACCAGCTGAAGTCGCACTCCATGGCGCGCTTGACCAGCACGGGCCAGCCGTCCTTCTGCCAATAGCCTTCCTTGGCGCGCCAGCAGGCCTCATACAGCTCATGGGCGTTGTAGTTGGCAAAGGTAAAGCCGTTGCCGTAGCCGTCGCCGGAGTCGCGGATAGAGTCCTTCAGGCCGCCGGTCTCGCGGATGACGGGGATCGTGCCGTAGCGGCAGGAGACCATCTGGGCCAGGCCGCAGGGCTCGGAGCGGGACGGCATCAGGAAGATGTCAGCACCGGCGTAGATCTGCTGCGCCAGCTTGGCGTTGAAGCCGATGTAGACACCGACGCGGCCCGGGTTGCGTGCGCACAGCTCGTTGAAGAAGTTCTCATACTGGGCCTCGCCGGAGCCGAGGATGACCAGCTCGATGCCCTGCTGCAGCAGACCCTCGGCGATGGCCTGAACCAGGTCAACGCCCTTGTGGCCAACCAGACGGGTGACCATGGCCATGACCGGGCTGCCGTCCTTATGCAGGCCGAACTCGTCCTGCAGGGCCTCTTTGCAGACAGCCTTGCCCTCCTGGAAGGTCTCGGCGTCGTAGTTTTTGGCAATGTCAGGGTCGGTGGCAGGGTTAAAGACATCGACGTCAATACCGTTCAGAATGCCGCACAGTTTATACTGCTTCTGGCGCAGCAAGCCGTCCAGACCGTGGCTGAACCACGGGTCGAGGATCTCCTGCGCGTAAGTCGGGCTGACGGTGGTGACCTTGTCTGCACACTCGATGGCGCCCTTCATGAAGTTGGCGCAGCCGTCATACTCCACAACATGGGCGTCACGTGCGCCGATGCCGCAGGTATCCTCGAGAATATCCAGACCATACTTGCCCTGGTAGGCAATGTTGTGGATCGTGAACACCGTCTTGATGCGGCTGAACTTATCCAGATGGCGGTAGTACAGATTCAGGTAGACGGGCGTCAATGCGGTCTGCCAGTCATTGCAGTTGATGATGTCCGGCTCAAAGTCGGTGTAGAACAGCATCTCCAGAATGGCGCGGGAGAAGAACGCGAAACGCTCGCCGTCGTCATAGAAGCCGTACAGGCCGCTGCGCTTGAAGTAATACTCGTTGTCGATGAAGTAAAAGACAACGCCGTCGCGCTCGGCCTTGAACAGGCCGCAGTACTGGCTGCGCCAGCCCACGGGCACGCTGAAGTTGGTGACATAGGTCAGCGTATCCTTGAATTTCAGGTCGCCGTACAGCGGCATAACGACGCGGGCGTCGATGCCGTCGCGGACCAGCGCCTTGGGCAGAGCGCCCGCAACATCGGCCAGGCCGCCGGACTTGGCAAAGGGTGCAGCCTCGCTGGCTGCGTACAGGATTTTCATAAGCACCTCCGTGCGAGTTTCACAAAATGAGGGCGAGGGAAAGTCTGGCTCTCCCCCGCCCTCTCATCAAAGTCGTCTCCGGGGAGAGGGAGTTCGACCTCTATGAGCGTTATGTCTCCCCTGTGTCAGCGTTTTGCTGGCGGGGTATTTTATACGCTGTGGCCCTTGGCGACGAACACCGGGAAGGTGTCGGTGCCGGTCAGCTTCTTGTCCTCGGTGATGTGGACGTTCTTGTCGGTGACGACGTACTCCACATTGCAGTTCGGCTCAACAACGGTATCCTGCATCAGGACGCAATTCTTGACAACAGCGCCCTTCTTGATCTTGCAGCCGCGGAACAGCACGCTGTTCTCAACGGAGCCCTCGATGACGCAGCCGTCAGCCAGCAGGCTGTTCTTGACAGAGCTGCCCTCCAGGTAGCGGGTCGGGTTATCGTCACGAATCTTCGTGTAGATGGGCGCGGGTCCGAACAGGGCGTCCATGCTGCCTTCCCGGAGCAGACGCATATTCTCGTCGAAGTAGCTCTTCATGTCGGAGACGCGGGCGACATAGCCGTCGAACCGGTAGGCGTGGACGTTCAGCAGCTTGAGGTTGCGGGCCAGGATGTCGCGCTCGAAGTAGACGAGGCCGCGGACGGAGGCATCGTGGATCAGGTGGATCAGGCTCTCGCGCTCAATGACATAGATGTTCATGGCGAGGTTCTGCTCACCGATGCGGTAGTCGTTGGACAGAATCTCAACAACGCGGTCATTGTCATCCAGACGGATGGTGTAGTTATCACTGCGGGCACCTCGGGGATGGCAGCGCGGTTGTAAACCATCGTGACGTCAGCGCCGGACTTGACATGGGCATCGATCAGCTTATTGAAGTCGAAGTTCATGGCAATGTAGGAGTCAGACAGGATGACGTAGCGCTCCTTCTGCGCCTCGAGCCAGTTCAGGATGCTGTCCAGTGCGTCCACACGACCGGAGTACAGCTTGACACTGCGCTCGGCAAAGGGCGGGACGATATTCAGGCCGCCGCGCTTACGGGTCAGGTCCCACTCACGGCCTGCGCCCAGGTGATCCATCAGAGAGTGGTAGTTTTTACGCACGATGACGGACACGTTGTCGATGCCGGCGTTGGCCATGCTGGACAGCGTGAAGTCGATCAGGCGGTAACGTCCGCCGAACGGGATGGAGGCCATGGAGCGCTCCGCCACCAGTTCGGGAACGAGGTTATCATACGTATTGGCGAAAATGACGCCGAGAGCATTCACATTGCTGTTTACCATTGTTCCTCACCATCCTTTACATCGCTGGAGACCATTGCCTTGGGGCCAACCACTGCGCCCTTGCCGATGACGACGCCGGAGCCGACGGTGGCGACATCGCCGGGCTCGGCAATGTTCAGGCCGCCCTCGGGCATAGCGCCGACGGTTGCGCCCTCCTCGATCGTGACGTTCTCGGCCACGATGCAGTGCTTGACGGACGCACCGGCCTTGATGACCGTGCCGCCCATAACGACGGCTGCTTCGACCGTAGCGCCCTTCTCAACGACTGCGCCGGGGAACAGGATGGAATTATTGACCGTACCGTTGACCTTGCAGCCCTCGGAGATCATCGAGTTGGAGATGGTGGCGTCGCTGCCGATCTGCTGGCAGGGACGGCCCGTGTTGCGGGAGTAGATCTTCCAGTTCTCATCGAACAGGTTGATGCCGGAATGCTTCGGGTCCAGGACCTCCATGTTGGCCTGCCACAGGCTGGAGATCGTGCCGACGTCCTTCCAGTAGCCGCTGAAGTGGTACGCATACATACGGCGGCCATCCTTCAGCAGGTTGGGAATGACGTTCTTGCCAAAGTCGTTCTCGGAGTTGGGGTCAGCCTCGTCCTCGCTCAGGTATTTCTTCAGGATGTCCCAGTTGAAGATGTAGATGCCCATGGAAGCCAGGTTGGACTTGGGCTCCTTCGGCTTTTCCTGGAAGGCGTTGATGCGGTCATCCTCATCGGTGACCATCAGGCCGAAGCGGGATGCCTCGCTCCATGGCACCTCCATGACGGCGACGGAGAACTCTGCGTTCTTCTCCTTATGGAAGCGCAGGAAGTCAGAGTAATCCTGCTTGCAGATCTGGTCGCCGGACAGGATGATGACATACTTGGGGTCATAGCGGTCAATGAAAGACAGGTTCTGATAGATGGCGTTGGCCGTGCCCTTGTACCAGTCAGAGCCGGAGGCCTGCTGGTACGGCGGCAGGACGTGAACACCGCCGTGCAGGCGGTCAAGGTCCCACGGCTGGCCGTTGCCGATGTACTCGTTCAGGACGAGGGGCTGATACTGGGTCAGGATGCCCACCGTGTCAATGTCAGAATTGACACAGTTGGACAGCGGGAAGTCGATGATACGATACTTTCCGCCAAACGGAACTGCCGGCTTGGCGAGCTTCTGGGTCAGCGCGTACAGACGCGAGCCCTGGCCGCCTGCCAGGATCATTGCGATCATTTCTTTAGCCATAAGATTTCTCCCCTTAAAATTTCGGCAGAATGCCGTTTTTAACATATATCCAAAGACGGCTCACACCGTCGTTTTGGCCTTGGGCGGACGTCCGCGGCGCTTGGGAGCCGCCTCGGTCCCGGCGTCTGCGGCGGGGGCCGCAGTCTTGGCAGTGGTTTTTGCCGTCTTTTTGGCGGCGGGCTTGGCGGGCTTTTCCGCTGCCTTGTCCTCCGCCTTGGCGGCGCGCGGCTTGCGGGCAGCGGGCACGCTCAGGTAGAGGGTGGACAGCGGCGGCAGCGTCAGCGAAATATGCTGGTCGAAGCCGTGCATCGGGCCCTTCTTCGTCTTGACCGTGCCGTTGGTCACGCCGGAGCCGCCGTACTTCTTATCGTCGGAGTTGAGGATCTCCTTGTAGCTGCCGGGGTTCGGCACGCCCATCTGGTACTCCTTGCGCAGCACCGGGTTGAAGTTGCAGACGACAAGCACCATCTTGCCCGCAGCGTCGCGGCGCAGGAACGCGATGACGCTCTGCTTGCTGTCGTCGGGCACGATCCACTGGAAGCCCTCCCAGCTGTAATCGACCTGCCACAGGGCGGGCGTGTCACGGTAGAAGTGGTTCAGATCCCTGACGTAGCTTTGCAGCTCACGGTGCTTATCGTAGCCGAGCAGCATCCAGTCGAGCGGCTTCTTCTCGTCCCACTCGATAAACTGGCCGAAGTCCTGGCCCATAAAGAGCAGCTTTTTGCCGGGGTGGGCCATCATGTAGCCAAAGAAGGTGCGCAGGTTCGAGAATTTTTCCTCATAATCGCCGGGCATCTTGTTCAGCAGGCTGCACTTGCCGTGGACGACCTCGTCGTGGCTGATGGGCAGCACGAAGTTCTCACTGAACGCATAGAAGAAGCTGAACGTGACCTTGCCGTGGTTGCCGGCGCGGAAGAGCGGGTCGGTTTTCATGTAGCTGAGCATGTCGTTCATCCAGCCCATGTTCCACTTGAAATTGAAGCCCAAGCCCCCGTCGGACGCGGGCTTTGTGACCAGTGGCCAGGCGGTGGATTCCTCGGCGATCATCATTTTATGCGGATAGCGGCCCAGGATAGCCGTGTTCAGCTTCTGCAGGAAGGCGATGGCCTCGAGATTTTCCTTGCCGCCGTTGACGTTCTGCTCCCACTCGCCGTCCTTGCGGTTGTAGTCGAGGTAGAGCATACTGGCGACAGCATCGACGCGCAGACCGTCCACATGATAGCGGTCCACCCAGAACATGGCGCTGGAGATCAGGAAGCTCTCGACCTCCTTCATGCCGTAGTTAAAGACCATCGTGCCCCATTCCTTGTGCTCACCGCGGCGGGGGTTGGGGTCCTCATAGCAGGGGGCGCCGTCGAACATGTACAGGCCGTAGCCATCCTTCGGGAAGTGGGCCGGAACCCAGTCCAGAATGACGCCGATGCCCGCCTGATGCAGTTTGTCGACGAAGGCCATGAAGTCCTTCGGCGTGCCGTAGCGGCTTGTCGGGGCAAAATAGCCCGTGACCTGATAGCCCCAGCTGCCGTCGAAGGGATACTCGGTGATGGGCAGCAACTCCACGTGGGTGTAGCCCATTTCCTTTATGTATGGGATCAGCTCGTCGGCCAGCTCGGCATAGTTGTAGGGCACGCCGTTTTCGGGGTCCTTCATCTTCCAGCTGCCGGCCTGCAGCTCGTAAATGGACATCGGGCTGTTGATGACATCCCGCTTTTCCTCGTCACTGACCCAGGCGGCATCCCCCCAGGTGTAGCCTCAATATCATAGACCTTGCTGCCGTTGGACGGGCGGGTCTCGGTATGGAAGGCATACGGGTCAGCCTTATAGACCAGCTCATCCGCCGGGGTGGTGATGCAGTATTTGTAGACATCAAATTGTTTGATGCCGGGAACGAAGCGCTCCCAGATACCGTCCGTCACCTTTTCCATGGGGTGCTCGCCGGGCGTCCAGCTGTTGAAGTCACCCACAATGGAAACGGCCTTGGCGTGCGGTGCCCAGACACGGAACACCGCGCCGGCCTCGCCGTTTTCCTCGCACAGATGCGCACCGAAGTAGCGATAGGCCTCCTGATTGTTGCCCTGCTTGAACAGATAAATGGGCAGATCGGAGCTTTTGGGCGTTTCTTTGCGCTGTTTCAACGTAATCTCCCCTTTTGAGCGGTGCTGTAGTGGATACAGTACACCGACTCTATATAATCTCTGTCTCTATATTACCTGTTTCTTACGGGAAATGCAAGGTCTTTTGTGTAATATTCTGCTAAAATTTTCGTATGTTGCCCATTCGTTTTGTACAAGTTCGACATAAATCGGGCGTTTTTTCGGACAAACGTACAAAAAAAGTCCCCTGCAAGGTGCTTTTTACACTTTGCAGGGGATTTGTGCAATCCGGAAATTATTTTCAGGTCCCGTAGATGTAGTACGGGTTCTCGCCGCTGTAGACGCTGCGGCGGTTCCAGACCGTGTGGGTGGCCAGATATTCGGCCCAGGCATGATAGCCCGCGGCATTGAAGTGGACGCCGTCCTTCGTGGCGTAGTCGTCGATCTGGCTGCCGTCGGCGGGGTTGGTCAGGGCCTCGCGGATGTTGATATAGTAGCAGCCCTTGCGCAGCGCCATGTTGGCCAGCAGGTCGTTGACCGTGGCAATGCGGGTGTTGTCCAGACCGGGCTTGGAGGCGACCACATCCTCCTGTACGCCGGGGATGGACTGGATATAAATCGTCACGCCGGAGTTCAGCTGCTCACGCAGCATATCAATAAGGCGCTCGTAGTAGGCGATAAAGCTGTCCTCACTGCCCTGCACGACGAGGTTGTTCGTGCCGACAAGGATATAGAGATAATCCGGCTGGCTGGCGGCAATGGTTTCCATCGGGGTCTCGTTCGCACCGGTGACAGCGTTCTTGACGCTGACATTGTTGACAAAGGTCTGCACGCCCGCGCTGACGTAGGTGGCGTAGTGGGCATTGTGGTAGCCCGTATCGTAGATGCCAAGGCCCGACGCGATGCTGTCGCCCGCGAAGGTGACGGTGTTGAAATAGTCGTTCGTCACAGTGCCCAGCATCGGTACGGCCACCATGCGGTGATCGGTGTTGCGGTACTCGGTGTCGATCGTGGCCGCGACGGCCTCGGACTTGTCCCACGCGGCGGTATCGACGCCCGGCAGGATGCGCTGCGGCTCGGCAATGTCTGCCGGGGCTGCCGAGGGGGCCTCGGTGGGCACAGCGGCGGATGCGGCCTGCTCCGGCGTAGCGGATTCCGCCGGGGAAGTCTGAGCCGGGGCACTCTGCCGGGTGGACCAGAAGTAGCCCACGCCGATGCAGAGCACCGCCAAAACAACGATGAGGATCAGGAACAGTCTGCGCTTGCGGCGCCTGCCTGCGACCTCATTGCGGTAGGTATAAAAATCAGCCATAAAAGCTCCTATTCTTTACGCAATCAAGCATGTATAGCTATTATACGCCGGAACCGCACCGGGTACAAGTGGTCACAGCAAATTTTACAGACCGAAAAAGGGACGTTTGCAAAAATTAGCTTGACGCTTTTCTCCTGTACCCCTATAATAAGAGTAAGAATAGACGTGACCAATCATCACAGAACGGAGGTCCTGCCCCATGGCATGGATGATCGTATCCGACAGCTCCTGCGAGATCCGCGAGCTGGAAAACCCGGCACCGGGCGTGCAGTTTGCCCTTGTACCGTTTAAAATCCGCGTTGGTGAACGCGAGTATGTTGACCTTGCCACGCTGAACACCCAGCAGATGCTGCAGGCCATGACCGACTACAACGGTGCCAGCACCACCGCCTGCCCCAGCCCCGAGGAATGGGCCGAATATTTTTTGCAGGCGGACAACGTGTTTGCCTTCACCATCAGCAGCAACCTGTCCGGCAGCTACAATGCCGCCATGGCCGCGCGCGAGATGGTGCTGGAGGAGCACCCCGAAAAGAAAATTTTTGTGCTGGACACGCTGAGCTGCTCCGGTGCGCTGGCCGGTGCCGCCGAGCTGGCCAACAAGCTGATCGGCGAGGACCAGACATTTGACGACATCTGCTTTGCGCTGAAAAAGTTTGCCGATAGCACCCACATCCTGTTTGCACTGGCGAGCTTTGACAATCTGGCCAAGAACGGCCGTGTCAACAGGGTAGTTGGTTTTATCGCAGGCCGCCTGAACATGCGCGTTCTGGGCCGCCGCACGCCGGACGGCAAGATCGACTTTTACTTCAAGACCCGCGGCGAGACCCGCGTGCTGGCAAAGATTCTGGAGCAGATGGACGAGGACAAATACGATGGTGTCCATCCGGTGCTCATCAGCGAGTGCGGCAATCAGAACGCCGCCCAGCTTTTGCATCACGGCATTGAGGCCAAGTGGCCCGGCGCTCCGGTGAAGATCGTGCCCTGCTCCGGCCTGTGCAGCTTCTACGCGCAGGATCAGGGAATCATTATCACGTATTAAGGCAAAAATATACCGCCGTGCATGGATTTGCACGGCGGTTTTTGTTTTGTTGGCTTCCCCCTTGGGGGAAGCTGTCAGCGGCCCTGACCGCTGACTGATGAGGGGCAGGTGTACGGCCATCATCCGTTGGCGGGATATAACATAGACCCGCCCCCTCATCCGGCCTCGGGCGGGGCCTCGGCCACCTTCCCCCGCCCGCGGGGGAAGGCATTCTTATTCCGGCAGCCGCTCCTTCACGAAATCCAGGAACGCCTGGGCGGCGGGGGCGAGGTTCTCGCCGCAGGCGAGACCGATCTCCACCATCTGGTGGGGATTCATCGGGCGCTCCACGACGCCGGGATAGCCGTCCTGGTGGTTGATGGCGTTGTTTACGCTGATGCCCAAGCCCGCCGACACCATGGCATAGGTCGCCGTGATGTCCATCGTGGAATAGCGCGCGTCGGGGCGGGCCTTCAGCTTGTCAAAAATCAGGGTGATGTCGGTCTCCATGCCCGGGTAGCTGTCGATGAACGGCTCGGTCTTCAGGCTTTCCACCGGGAAGGACTCGCGGTCCGCCAGCGGGTGGTTTTTGGGCAGCAGGACCATCAGCTCGTCCTGACGGATGGGCAACCAGACCGGCAGCGAGTCACGGTGGCTGATGAGGCAGAAATCCGTGCGGTGATCCAGCAGCATCTCGGCCAGCTCGCTGCTGGTGCCGTTGACGATCTTGATGACCACGCCGGGGTGCCGTGTGCGGAACGCCGCCATCATCCGGGTGACCCACTCATAGTAGCAGTTATACGCCGTACCGATGACAATGGTGCCGCAGTCTGCGCCGCGCACCTTGGCTGCGGTCTGTTCCAGCCGCTCCTGTGCAAACAGCAGCTCACGCACCGACGGCAGCAGCTGGCGGCATTCCGCGGTGGGCTGCACGCCGCTTTTGGCGCGGTGCAGCAGCGCAAAGCCAAGCTCCTTTTCCAGCGTTGCCACGCTGCGGCTGATGCCGGAGACCGTAAACCCCATCTCCTCCGCCGCCGCACGCAGGCTGCCACGGTCGATTGCCTTTAATAAGATCTGCCAGCGTTCTGTATCCATCTTGTACCTCTTGTTGCTATATTTGCAATTTTGTAAAAATTGTGTTACGTTTTCATCAATCATAAGACAGAACGCCGGATTTGTCAAGAGCGGGAGGACGGAAAATAAAAAAGCCTCCCCCGGTTACGAGGGAGACGGCCCCAGGAGACGGAGCCTGGGGTCCATCACTCTTTTATATTCCGCTCCTGCTTGCGCTTCATGCGCTCAAGCAGAGCTGCCTTCTGCTTGTCCCATCTGGCATCGTACTCCGGGGTAGCCGGGTCGATGCAGCGGGCAAAGCTCCAATGCAGGCCGTCGCGGCGGCTCAGCTTAAAGCGCAGATACCAGTGCCCGCAGTAGGGGCAGGCTGCTCTGGTAAAGTAGCCCGTGTTGCCGCGCTTGAGCCAGACCTCGTCGTTTTGCAGCGGCGCGCCGCACTCAGGGCAGTCGGCCTGATACAGCTCAGGCACGCTGCGGTAGTCGTCGTGTTCCATGCGGTTCATGAACAGCTTCACGTCGCGGCCCGTGTTCTCGGCGCCGAGCAGCGCCTCGGTCAGCAGCTCCTCCTCCGTCGGATAGTCGCGAGGCCCTCGGCCAGCGGCAGCTTGCGGCAGACCCTGGCCGTATAGAGCGCGTCGTCCAGTGCGTTATGGAACGGTTCTTCCTTGGGGATGCCCAGGCGGTCCACAACGCTTTCCAGGGTCAGGCCCTCCCCCTCCTTGCGGGGGTAAGCCTGCAGGAAGATGCGCTGCAGGTCGTACCAGCGGTTCGGCCAGTTTTCATCCAGCCCGACGAGGAACAGGTTTTGCTTTAAAACCGGCACGTCGTCCAGGCCCCACTCGGCCAGCTCGGCATCGTCGCCCGCCCAGTCAAGAAATTTCTGCAGGCCCTCCTTCATCGGCAGGCCCGCGTCCAGATCACCCTGGGACAGACCCGTGACCTTGGCGATATGATGCTGCAATTTGCGGAAAATGTGCGGCTTGAGGTTGACCTCAAACGTATCCAGCACGTCGCCGCGGTCATTGATGCGGGCCGCGCCGATCTGAATGATTTCACCGCGCAGCGTCAGCTCCGTGCCGTGATAGAGGAAGGTTTTCGGCTGGTAGCCGATGTTCCATTCCAAATCGAAAACGATCAGATTCACAGGTCAGGTCTCCTCATTCAAAATAAACTTTTCCACTGCCAGGCCCACGCCGTCGTGGTCGTTATCGGCGGTCAGGTAGTTGGCCGCGGCCTTGACCGGCGGCTGGGGCGTTGCCCATGGCGACGCCCATACCGGCCAGGCGTATCATCGGCAGGTCGTTCCAGCCGTCACCGCAGGCCATCAGGTTGGCGGGGGTCAGGCCCTTGGCGCGCAGCAGAATTTCCAGCGAGGTATCCTTGCCGACGCCGAGGGGCATTGTTTCAATAAAGAAAGGTGCGCTGCGGCAGATGGACAGCTTGCCCGCAAACTCCTGCTGCATCAGCTCCTCAACGTGCGGCATGTCGGCGGGGTCGCCGGTCAGCAGCAGCTTGTTGATGGGGTAGGTCACCTCGGCGGGCAGGTTTTCCACCTTGCGCACGGGGATCTTGTTGATGCGGGCTTCCTCCAGCACGTAGGGGGCGTCGGGAACCTCGGTCACGATGCCGTTTTTATCGTAGGTCAGCGGCACGACGTTCCAATAGCGGCTGAACGTGCAGACCGGCTCGATCAGGTCTGCCGGGAAGGCATGCTGCACCAGCGTCTGTCCGGTCCGGCAGTCGATGATCTTGCCGCCGTTGTAACTCAAAATACAGCCGCCGTACTTTTCGAGCTCGAGCTCCCTGGCCAGCGGCTCAATGCCGACGGTGGGCCGCCCGCTGGCCAGCACGATGCAGACGCCGCGGCGGGCCGCCT
>ENA-OQCG01000010-OQCG01000010.1-human-gut-metagenome-genome-assembly--contig:-NODE-10-length-33117-cov-1.627978_pt1 | contig 33117 bp, 32 predicted proteins | sample MGYA00242758_ERZ504577 | MGnify/ENA primary metagenome ERZ504577 (study PRJEB26092, sample SAMD00036248) | human gut metagenome | host: Homo sapiens | study: EMG produced TPA metagenomics assembly of...
ATAGCTCTTAGAGAAGTTGATATAGTTCATACAGTTTCCTTATCAGCATCCCCATCTGCATCCCCGGTCATAGAAGAGATATCTACCGGATGCCATCATTGGCAGCACCCTCAAAAGCTTCCATCGGGCCGGTAGATTTTTCAACATCCATCGAATCGGCGTTATTTTTTCCTCTGTTCTCCCCTGCTGCCCGTTTTGTTGTATCCAAGCGTGCTTTTTCGGGTGTGACCGTGCCCAGCGGGTTCTGCTCAATGGCGGCACGCACCTGAAATTCTTGCAGATGCGTATAAATTTGCGTTGTACCCACACTGCTGTGACCCAGCAGCTGCTTGAGAGTCAAAATATCCACATTGCCGGTCTGATACATCAGCGTTGCCGCAGTGTGACGCAGCTTATGGGTGGAAAAGCCCTTGAGCCCGGCAGCTTTCATGGCACCGGTGACGAGCTGCTCCACCCTGCGGTTGGAAATGCGTTCCTTCCGGCGGCGCGTTACAAACACAGCCTTTTCCTTTGGATTCAGGCCCTCCATCGTGTTGCGTTTGGCTAAGTAGAGCTGCAGGGCTTCGACGCAGGCCTCATTCAGATAGACCATCCGTTCCTTGTGGCCCTTGCCAAAGAGCCTGATTTGCCGCTGTTCCAGGTCGATATCGCCCAGATCCATGCCCACCAACTCAGAAAGCCGCATTCCGCAGTTCAGGAACAGAACCACCATGCAGTAATCCCGCTCCGGAAAATCGCTCTGATATTGCGTGCTCTCCAGCAGATCCATGGACTGTTCCGCTGTCAGATATTTGGGCAGGACCTTATCCTGCTTGGGCGGCTTGATGGAGGCAGTCGGGTTCTCTGTCAGCTTATTGACCTGATTGACCAAGTAATCATAAAAGCCGTGCAGGCTGGCCAGCCGCCGGGCGGTTGAGGATTTTTTGTTGCCGCATTCGCGGTTCAGAAAATAGAGATATTCATAGATGTCCTCTTTACTCACACTGCCCCAGAAGGCTGTATCCAGACCCTTGGGGTCAATATCCTTGATCTCCGTATCTGCCGGAACCAGCCCGCGGCGGCGTTTCATAAAACGGGAAAAACCGCGCAGATCGCAGTAATAACTGAAGGCCGTGTTGGCGCTTTTGCCCGCGATCACCTCCAGGTACCGCACATATTCCACAATATCCGGCGAAGCATCATCAAACGGCGGATGCTTGCCCGGATTTTTTTCATCAAGATAGATCGACATAGTTTCTCCGTAAATTCGTTACAACCGGTCTGATTTCAATGCATGGATCGCATCTGAGATATAAGCCGCACCTATCAGCTTCATGCCCGGATAATCTGCCGGGTTCAGGTGGGCAAGGCTATGTTTTGGCACCACAGCCCGCTCAAAGCCGATGCGCTCGGCTTCCCGCAGGCGTTGTTCAAGGTTGGGCACACTGCGCACCTCACCGCCCAGACCCACTTCTCCAATGGCAATGAGCTTATCGCTCACGGGGCAGTCCAGCAGAGACGACACCATACACAGGCAGACCGCCAGATCGCAGGCAGTATCCCGCAGGGCAATGCCGCCCACTATGTTGATATAGACATCCAGATTGCCAAAGAAATACCCTGCCCGCTTTTCCAGAACAGCAATGAGCAGATTCATGCGGTTATAATCATAGCCGCTGCAGGCACGGCGCGGTGCCGGGAAATTCGTTTTGGTGGCAAGGGCCTGGATCTCGCTCAGGATGGGGCGGCTGCCCTCCATCGTACAGGCGACGCAGTTACCGGAAACCCCCAGCGGACGGCCTTCCCAAAAGCATCTGGGAAGGATTTTCGATCTCCTCCAGCCCCTGCCCTGTCATATCAAACATGCCCAGTTCATTGGTGGAGCCATAGCGGTTCTTGGCGGCCCGCAGAATGCGATAAGGCAGCATCTTGTCGCCCTCAAAGTAGAGCACAGTATCCACGATGTGCTCCATGACCTTGGGGCCTGCAATGGCTCCGTCTTTGTTGACATGGCCCACAATGAACATGGGGATCTCCTGCTTTTTGGCTACCGCCAGCAGACGGGCGGCGCTCTCCTTGACCTGACTGACCGTACCGGCCGAGGAAGAAAGATCCATACAGCGCATCGTCTGGATAGAGTCGATGACTACAAGCTCCGGCTTTTCCTTTTCGATCAGGCCGCAGATCTCGTCCACATCGTTCTCTGCAGCAAGATAGATGTTTTCCTGCGGCACTTTCAACCGTGCAGCACGCAGTTTGACCTGACGGACAGATTCCTCACCCGTGATATACAGAACAGAATGCTGGTTGGAGATGGCACCGCAGAGCTGCAAAAGCATCGTAGATTTGCCAACACCCGGTTCTCCGCTGAGCAGAACCACGCCGCCCAGCACAATGCCGCCGCCCAGCACCCGGTCAAGTTCCGATATGCCGGTCAGGATGCGGCTTTTCTCTTCCGTAGTGCTGATATCGGCCAACCGCCGGGCTGTCAGCGAAGTAACACCCTCCTGCCGGGCAGGTGCTGCCGCTTTGCTGCCGGAAAGCCCTGCCTTGGGCGCTTCCGCAACAACATCCTCATTCATGGTATTCCAGCTTCCGCAACTGGGGCAGCGGCCCATCCAGCGCGGGCTGGTTTCGCCGCAGTTGGAGCAGACGTAAACAGTTTTGAGCTTTGGTTCCTTCATGGTGCACTCCCTGCAAAAACGCCGCTGGAAAAGCGGCGCTCAATTTCATTGTTCTGTTTTAGTTTACCACATTCTGTTGTCTGCCGCAACTGCTCCCTTACTTTACCTCAACAACGGTGATATTTTGGGCTGTCACACTGCTCTTGCTCAACACAATGTCACGGATCTGCGCTACCTGTGCGGCCGTTAAGGCATCGCCCGAGGTCATAACAGTCAGATCGGCCCGACCTGACTGCAGAAAGCAGAGACAATCCGCAAACCCCTTGGCCTTGACCAGTGTCTCGATCTCGTTTTCTGCGTTGAGATCCGCAAGGTTTCCGGTCAGCTGGCTGGTATACTCCTTCTTTTCTTCCGTGGAGAGAGAAGCGGATTTCAGCGCTTTCTGAATGCTGTCCATGGCTTCATCGTGGGCTTTGGTCCGCTTGAGCCGCGCTTCCTCAAAGAACTTGGAGCCGCTGTTGTTTGCAACGCTCACAAGCTGAGCTTCGCCATAATTCTTGTTGGCACTGGAAACCGCCTCGGCTTCAGTCATCAGTTCATCCGTAACGGGAACGGTCTCCTGACTGACGGCAGAAACGTTGACTGCATCCTCTTCCAGCGTCACACCGGTGCGGGCATACTGCCAGTTCAGGTAAACGGCAATGACCAGTGCTGCTGCCAGAGTAATGGCTGTTGCTTTACGGGTATTCTTCGAGATGGCTCTCATAGCTGTTTCCTCCTTATATTACATGGTGCGTTATCCTTTGCGCTGTTCTACACAAATTCGATTGGCCGAAAGATCCAACAGTGCCCGGACAAGCTCTGTGATACGGGCGGCGACCCGGACATCTCCCCCACCATCACAGACAACAGCCACACCGCAGACGGCAGGCAGATAGGTCGTCTCTTCCAGGGCGGAGCCATCCTCCAGCAGAACATGGGTCTCCTGGTTCTGCATCTGGCCGGACTGCGTATCCACAGCATAGATCGTTTCTTCCCCACTTTCCAGTGTCACCATCACAACGGTCTTTCCTGCCCCATCGAGCTGTTCGATCAGCTCTGTCAGCTGTGTTTCCAATTGCTCCCGGTAGGCGGTTTCTGAAACAGCAGCAGAACTGCCTGCATTTGCTGCGGTTTTTGCGGGGGTCGAGAATAATTCTGAGAATAAGATCAGCAGCATTGCCGCCACACCCAGAATGATTGCGAGCTGGGTGCGGTTTTGCTTCTGGAGCAAACCGGCAAAGAGACTCTGTTCCCTGCTCTTCATCCGGAAAGGTCCCCCTCCTTTGCTTCCTGTCCGCTGCTGCGGGCATCCAGTTCAGCCCGAATAGCATCTTCCAGCGTGCCCATGGATGTGGGCGAAAGATCCGGCACAGAAAAGGACTGAACTTCTGTCCGGAGCTGAGGGATGACCTGTAAAAGCACCACTAAAATATATAGTCCAGCCACGGCTTTTATGCACCGTCGGGCCCAGCTGTTTCCTGTGAGCCGGGCCAGCAGCTCTGCGCAGATACAGGCAGTGCAAAAGACCACAGCTGCGCTTTTCAATGTCTGCATCAAACGCCTCCCAGCATAAAAAGAAGTGCGGTTCCTGTTACGGCCAGCCCGAAAAAGAGTGCGATACAGGCCATCATACACCGGACAGCGGAAGCAAAACAGGTAAGCAGTGCCTGTCCACGGTTGTTTTCGGTCAGGCTGCACAGCGTACCGCAGAGAACGATGCATCCCAGATGCGCAAGCATCCCGAGATACAGTGGCAGAAACTCAGCCAATAAAATCAGGATAGCGGCCATTCCAAGGCCGCTTTTGAGCAATTGGATGCCTGCCAGAACAGCCTCGGAAGCATCGCTCAAACTTTGCCCCACAATGGGAATGGTGCCGGTGAGAAACTGTCCTGTGCGAAGCGCCGTTCGGTCGAGCTGTGCGGCAGAGATGCGCTGGAATCCCAGCAGTGCAGCCAGCAGCTTTCCAGTAAGGGAAAGTCCCTTTTGCAGCAGTGTCCCTGCCGCTTTGCACAGGTTCCCCAGGCAGCTCTGTTCCGTGATGCAGCAAGCCATGCTCAATGCAAGGAAGCATTCCAGAATGGGCGGTACAAAGGCCGTCAGGGCCTGTGCCAGCAGACAAAGCAATGTCAGAAAAAAGCCGCTTGCGGCGGCCCCGGCACTTGTCTCACCGCCCATGATCAGAACACCGGAATAGACAGGAAGAAAACCGGAGAGAAAGCGGTTCCAGCTTTCGATCTGCGCGCACAGCTGCCGGGCAATTTCAAGCAATGGTTCCCACAGGAGGATCCCGCACCCACCGGCGCAGACAAGATCACACCAGCTGTGATCCCCTTCCTCCCCCAGAAACAGACTGACTATGGCAGACAGGAGCAGAAACAACAGCAGTGCGGCATAACCGCGGATGCTTTCCCGCAGTGTCTGGAACAGAGACGAAGTGCAAAAACTTTGCAGAACGCTCCACGGGTCTTCTGCTACCTGCAAAGCATCCACAGGGCTTTGGTCAAGATAAGGCTGCCAGAGCTCTGCTCCCGGCAGCTGTGTGTGCAAACCGGCACTCTCTGCCGCAAAAGCTGTCGGGGCGCACAGGCAGAGGCTTGTTCCCACCAGCAGAAAAGCCCACCACTTCCAGTTCTTCATCTTGCAATGCTCCCAATCGTCTGCAGGATCTCTTCCAGCAAGGGCCACGCCGCCGCCAGTACAAGACACCGACCTGCCAGCCCAACACACCACCCTAAAGATTCTGCCCCGGCTTCCTCACACAGGGTGCGGGTATAATCTGTCAGCAGAACGATAGCCGCACTCCGTACAAGGCAGGAAAAAGCCCCGCTGTCAGCTTGTCCAGCCAGGCGTGCTATGCCGGAAAGTACTGTCCGGATGCTTGTCCCGGCCCGCACCAGCAGCACCAGCGCTGTCCCAAGGGAGAGCAGGAGTGCATGGGCGGGGACCTGCTTTTCCAGAACCGCATAGAGCAGTGCCGCGAGCAGCGCAATGCCGAACACAGCCACGGCTGCACTCATAGTGCAAACAGCGACTTGATGGTAACGAACAGCACACTGATCTGTTTGACCAGGATGGACAGCACGACCACCAGACCTGCCAATGTCGTCATCATTGCCTGATCCTCCCGCCCGGAGCGGATCAGCAGTTGGTTCAGCACGGCAACAATGATGCCAATGGCCGCAATTTTGAAGATAAGGTCAATCTCCATCCGCGTCCTCTCCTTTTGAGCTGATTCATCCCAGCAGAATGGCAGCTGCAAGCCCGGCGGCCAGGCCCAGCTTGTGCGAAAGCATCGACTGCGTTCGGGCCGCAGCTTCACCTTCCTGCAAGGCTGCCTGAAACTGTGCCTGATACAATTCCAGCCGTCTGCACTCCTGCTCCGCTTCCAACCGCCCCAGGCCTGAAAAACATTCTGAGAAGCGGGTGCGTTCTTCTAAGGTCAGGGAGGGAAAGGGCTCCAGCGTTTGTAACGAAACCGTTTCTGGTGGAAGCTGCCCATCCTGTATCAGCTTCCGGCAGAGAAGATTCAGGTCACTGCGGCGGAAGCTGATTTCCTGATGCAGCGTTTCCAGCAGATCCAGCGTTTTGTGCAGGGCTTCCAGATGCGCCTGCGCCTGCTGATGAAAGCTGTCGCCTGCGCACCAGCCGCAGACGACAAAACAGCAGACACTCAACCAGCGCAGAGGGCTCATAGAAACCGCACCTCCCCGATGCATCCGGGGTGCTTGTCTGCCGGTCAGCCAGACGAGCACCCGCACCGCGCCGCGCTCCATCAGATATTTTACCTGTGGGCGCATGGTCGCCTCTTCTGGTGTGGCAGCATGAAGGGTGGCAACAAAATCCACCCCGCTGAACAGGCCTTGCTCCAGCGCTGTGACCTCATCCAGACCTCCCAGCTCATCCAGCAGGATCACCTGTGGCGAAAGGGTGCGCAATGCCATCTGCACTGCTTGTCCCTTGGGGAGCCCGGCAAGAACATCCAGCGCCTCGCCGTGTATATTCCCGGCAAAGAGCTCCCGCCGTTCATCAATGACCGAAAGGATCTTCTGCTGCCGGACGAGCTCCCGGGCGATACTGCGCAGCAGGGTGGTCTTGCCGCTGCCCGGCTCTCCAACAAGAAGCATCCCGATGAAATGCCCCCGCAATGCTGCGGTCAGTTCCTGTGGAAGCGGAACGGTCTTTTCCCGGGCAATGCGCAGGTTGACAGAGGTAAGCTCCTGCAGAACCGTACCCTGTTCCGGGTTTTGCAAAAAACGCCCGCCAAGCCCTGCCCGACAGCCATTTTCCAGTGTAACATAGCCCTGTGCGATCTCTGTCTGATGGGTATGGACTGAACCGCCGCAGAGGGTGAACAGGATCTCTTCCATCTGCAACGGGGTCAGCTGCAGCGTTTGCAGTGCGTTCAGTTCAGGTGCCAGCTGTGCAGGCGTGCAGCTGCATCCTCGTACCGTAAACTGTGGAGCACAGCCCAGCCGGAGGCGCAGCTCATGTACAGTTTCCGCATCTTTTGACGGGAGCTGCCCCAGCGGCCTTGCCAGCCATTGGGGCAGTGTCTGCACCACCTGATAATACTCGTCCATCTTCTGTTCTCCTTCCGTGTCCTTTGCCATCAGTGTATGCACCGGCCCGGAGGTTAGAACCCGCAGGACGCAGAAAAGCCCGCACAGCATCCAAACTGTACGGGCTTTTTAGAACAGGTTTTCTGATTATTGCTGGGACTTATCCTCTGCGATCATAGCAAGGAACTCTGCCTCGGTCAGCACAGGCACACCAAGTGCCTGTGCTTTGGTCAGCTTGGAACCTGCGGCGGCACCAGCCACCACATACGCTGTTTTTTTGGAAACAGAACCGCTGGCTTTGCCGCCATTCTTTACGATGAGCGCCTCAGCTTCACTGCGGGAGAGTGTTTCCAGTGTTCCGGTCACGACCAGCGTTTTCCCGGTGAGCTTATCGCCCTTGGGCTCCCCCTTCCACTGCATGTTCACACCGGCATCAGCCAGACGGTGCACCAGATCGGTAGTTCCATCCTTGGCAAAGAATTCAGTCACGCTCTGGGCCATCACGCCGCCAAAGCCATCAATCTCGCCGATCTGCTCCTCGGTTGCTTCCCGGATGGCCTGCAGAGAGCCAAAATGCTCTGCCAGCAATGCGGCGGCTTTATCGCCGATGTTGCGGATTCCAAACGCAAACATCAGCTTATCTAGATTGTTCTGCTTGGAAGCTTCGATCGCCAGCAGCAGATTGTTTGCGCTCTTTTCCTTGAACTTTTCCAGTGTGAGCAGCTGCTCTATTGTCAAGTCATAGAGATCTGCTGCAGAGTGTACCAGCCCTTTATCCACCAGCTGCGTGGCGACCATGGTGCCCAGACCGTCGATGTCCATGGCATCCCGGGATGCAAAGTGGATGATATTGCGGAGTGCCTGTGCAGGGCATTCCGGGTTGACACAGCGCAATGCGGCTTCATCTTCCAGGTGCACTGCCGGGGCACCGCAGGAGGGGCAGAATTCCGGCATTTGGTAAGGCTGAGCATCCGGTTCATGGCGGGTCACACCAATGACCTCCGGAATGATATCACCCGCTTTGCGCACCTGAATGGTATCTCCGATACACAGACCCAGTTGACGGATAAAATCTTCATTGTGAAGGGTGGCACGGGAAACCGTGGTACCTGCCAGAAACACCGGGTCAAAACAGGCGGTGGGAGTCAGAACGCCGGTGCGTCCCACGCCGACTTCAATACTGCGCAATGTAGTCTCCTTGACCTCGGGCGGATACTTGAACGCAATGGCCCAGCGCGGGAATTTGTTGGTGGAGCCCAGCAGTTCCCGCTGTGCAAAGTTGTTCACCTTGATCACAGCACCGTCCATATCAAAATCCAGTGCTGCACGGTTCTGGCCGATCTGCTCGATCTCTGCAATGGCATCCTCGATATCGTGCACGATATGATAACGCGGGGAGACTGGCAGGCCCAGACTCTTGAGGTAGTCGAGGCTTTCGGCATGGCTGGTCAGCTCCCTGCCCCGCACCTGCTGAACGTTGAATACGAAGATGGACAACCCCCGGCTGCCGGTGATCTTGGAATCTTTCTGGCGCAAAGAGCCTGCGGCAGCATTGCGCGGATTTTTGAACGGTGCCGCACCCTGTAATTCCTGTTCCGCACAGAGGTGTTGGAAGGCATCGTGCGGCATGTAGACCTCGCCGCGCACTTCCAGATATTCCGGGGCATTTTTCAAAGTCTTTGGAATGCGCTTGATGGCCTTGACATTGGCTGTCACATCTTCACCCACCACGCCGTCACCGCGGGTGGAAGCACGCACAAGTACGCCGTTTTCATATTCCAAGCTGCAGGAAAGGCCGTCGATCTTGATCTCGACGACATATTCCGGCTCGATTCCGGCTTCCCGCACCCGGCGGTCAAAATCACGCAGTTCGTCGTAGGAAAACGCATCCAGCAGGCTTTCCATCTTTACAGCATGCGTCACCTTGGCAAAGCGCCCGCTGGGGGTGCCGCCCACTTTCTGGGTCGGGGAATTCGCAGTGACCAGCTGCGGGAATTCTGCTTCCAATGCTTTCAGCTCCCGGGTCAAAGCGTCATATTCAAAATCCTCCAGCTCCGGGGCATCCTGATCATAGTATAAACGGTTGTTCCTTTCAATGATCACGCGCAGCTCTTCCGCGCGTTTGCGTGCCTGTTCCAGTTCCACGTTCGTTTACTCTCCTTTTCCCAATACCAATACGGTAATTATACCATATTTCAAAAGCAAAATACAGCCAAAAGTGCTTCCGGTGACCTGGGAGTGGACGTGCCGAATCCTGACAAGACAGTCGCTTTATTTTGCCCAGGTGGGTTCCTCCGTGCCATCATAATCGAACAGGCCGTCATTTTTCTCTTCCATGGCCTTGATCATGTGGTAGGTGTACTCGTTGTACGGCGTGGGAATCCCAAGCTCCTTTCCCATCCGCATCAGCGCTCCCGAGAACATATCGATCTCTGTATGCCGTCCGGCATCCAGATCCTGCAGAGTGGAATAACGGGCCGTGGCAGGAACAGCGCATCCGTGGCTGACGGCATCTGCAATGCGCAGATCAATGCCCCGTGCAGTTGCAATGGCTTCCAGTTCCCGGCGCAGGCCATCGCTGATGGCTTTCATGTGGACGCTGTCACGGTAGCAGCCCACACCGGCTCCCAGAATCGCCTGCGGCAGATTGTTGCAGACGTTCAGCCGGAACTTGCTCCACATCTCTTCCTGAATGTGCTCCGTGACCCGGAAGTTGACCCCGGAATCCGTGAACAGTTCCCGCACTGCCTTGACACGTTCACTCTCAAACGGTGCAAATCGCTCGCCATAGATCACGCCAAGTGTTGCATCCGGGTCAAAATGGTAACCATCCGCTTCCTTGTGAGATGCAACCTTAATGAAGGAATACAGCAGATGCTCTGCACCCACCTGTGCGGCGATCAGCTCCTCGCTGTCCACACCGTTCATCAGACTCATCACAACGGTATTGCTGCCGACAGCGGTCTTGATGCTTTCCAGAGCTCCGGGCAGTGAGCCATATTTCAGTGCAACGACCAACAGGTCTACACCCTGCGCTTCCTGTGGGGTCCAGACCTCCGGGCGGTAAACTGCTCCATTGATGGCGCAGCCGCTTTCTTTCAGCCGCCGGGCACGGTCGCCTTCCGCGATCACACCCAGACGGATAGTATCCTTTTTAGAAAGCCCCCAGATGATGTAAGAGCCCACCGCTCCAGCGCCCAAAATAGCAACAGATTGTATTTTCATGTTAGATTCCCCCTCTTTGATTTGTCCGATTCTATTGTAGCACGAATTCGATTTACTGGAAAGCGAAATGAAAATGCGAAGCTATTTTTGCACATAGCTTTTACAGCAATTAGATTGCAGCGGATGCTGATGTGCCGCGAGGCAGCGGATATGCTGGGCGCAACCTTCAAATTGACCGCAAACGGTGCCAAAGTGCTTTAAAGCAGAACACAAAAGCCCCCGGAGAACTTTTCACGGCTCTCCGGGGGCTGATTTTACGCATTATAAAACGTAGATACGTCTGTTATTCTCAAATAGAAATGGTGTTGCACACATCAATGAGCACGGGGTCAAGCGTCTTAGTCATCTCCAACGCCTCATCCACGGGGTAATCCACAAGGTGCTCACCCTTCATACCAACGATGCGGTTGTACTTGCCCTGCTCCAGCAGGCAGACAGCGTGATAGCCCATTGCGGAAGCATTCACGCGGTCACGCAGAGTGGGAGAGCCACCGCGCTGGACATGGCCCAGAATGGTGGCGCGGGTATCGATGCCGGTGCGGGCCTGGATCTCGTTGGCAATCTCCTGAGAGTGGCCAATGCCCTCGGCAACAATGACAATGAAGTGGCGCTTACCGGTGCGCTGCGTCTCGGTGATCTTATCCAGAATATCGTGCTGCATATCGAATTCCTTTTCGGGCAGCAACACAGCCATGGCACCAGAGGCAATGGCAACGTTCAGAGCGATGTAACCCGCATTGCGGCCCATGACCTCGACCACGCTGCAACGGTCATGGCTCTGGGTGGTATCGCGCAGCTTGTCGATCATTTCCAGGGCGGTGTTCATTGCGGTATCGTAGCCGATGGTATAATCGGTGCAGGCAATATCATTATCAATGGTGCCGGGCAGACCGATCATCGGAATGCCGCGGTGTGCCAGCTCACGGGCACCACGGTAGGAGCCGTCGCCGCCGATGACCACCAGCGCGTCAATGCCCAGCTCACGGCACTTTGCAGCGCCCTTGTCCTGACCTTCCTTGGTCTTGAACTCCAGGCAGCGGGCCGTATACAGGATGGTGCCACCGGCAGAGATGATATTGGAAACGCTGCGCAGGTTCATTTCAAAGCACTCGCCATCCAGCAGGCCATTGTAGCCGCGCTGAATGCCGATCATACGGAAGCCCTTATGCAGCCGCTGCACGGACAACGGCGCGAACTGCAGCATTCATGCCGGGAGCGTCGCCGCCGCTGGTCAGCACACCAATCGTTTTGATTTGCTTTTCCATGGAAAGATTCCCTCCAATTGTTTCGTCATTTACCTATGGAGCACTAACCCTCTCTCTTTGGGCACCAGCTCCATCGCCTTGCTCAGATCATAACTTACCTTTAGACATTATAACACAGTTCCCGCTTGAATCCAATACCTTTTTGGCACTTCGTTAAAAGTTTATTAAAATTCACAGGCGTACGTCTTGGTGTTGTTTTTGGCACATGTGCACCTGGTTTGAATCGTTCCTGCGCATGTCATTTTGTTGCAACATTCTTTTCGCCCACGATGCGCTGCAGTTCCTCAAAGAAAAGCGGATGACCTGACGTATACAGCCTGCGGGGAGCCGCCAGCTTCTGTTTTGTGTCCTCCAGATAGAAGATCACCGGCATATCACCGTCAAAAATCTCCAGCAAATTGACCACCTTGGCGTACTCCGGGCTGGTGCGGGAGGGCAGCCGGACGTAGAGCCGCCGGGCTGCATCCCGCATCTGATTGGGGCGGTTGGCCTGCGGCCTGACGGGGTTATAGCCTCAATGGGCGAAATGCTCTCGGCGACTAGACGGGCAGGTTCATCCTCTCGGATAGACAGGCGGCCCTCAATGACCACGACCGCGTTATCGTGCAGCACATCCCGGAATGTTTCCAGTGTACGCGGGAACACGATGACCTCCATGGTGCCGGTCAGATCCTCTACGCTGGTATAGGCCATCATGCTGTTGGTCTTGGTCGTCACCATTTTGCTTTTGACAATGGTGCAGACGATGCGGACATGGCTATTGTCCGGCACATTGGCATCCTCGCCGGTCAGAGCTTTGATGGTGTGGGTAGCAAACTGAGCCGACTGCTCCCGGTAGGCATCCAGCGGATGTCCGGAAAGGTACAGGCCGCTGACCTCTTTCTCCTGTTGGAGCAGCTCGGCATGGGTATACTCAGGGCAGGGCTTGATCTCATAGCTGTCGGCGGCAGACGTATTGTCCGTGCCGCTCATCATCGAGAAGAGATCGATCTGACCATCCAGATTCTTCCGGCTGTCGCTTTCGATGCTCTTGAGCACACCCTCAGTTGCTTCGACCAGACTGCGGCGGTTGGAGCCGAGATTATCAAAAGCACCGGCCTTGATGAGGCTTTCCACAGTGCGGCGGTTCAGCTCGGTGCCATGCATCCGCTTGCAGAAATCATACAGGCTGGTATAAGGCTTTTCCTGCCGCTCCTCTACGGAGCGTTCGATCAGCCGGGTGCCGACATTTTTCACAGCATTCAGGCCAAAACGGATCCGGCCACTGTCCTCTGCAGTAAAGCCGCTGCCCGAGATATTGATATCCGGCGGCAGGACCTTGATCCCCAGCCGGGCGCACTCGCCGGAATACTCAATGACCTTGCCGGTGTTGTCCAGGACACTGGTCAGCAGAGCAGCCATAAACTCGCTGGGGTAATGGCACTTGAGGTAGGCTGTCTGGAATGCCACATAGGCATAACAGGCGGCATGACTCTTGTTGAAGGCATAGGACGCAAAGCTGGACATCTCATCGTAAATTTCGTTTGCAACCTTTTCCGAGATGCCGTTTGCCACACAGCCCGGGCACTCGTTGCCGGGGTCTGTGCAGCCATGGACAAAATGTTCCCGCTCCGCCTCCATCACAGCGTGTTTCTTCTTGCTCATGGCACGGCGGACATTATCTGCCTGCCCGAACGAAAAGCCTGCCAGCTCTCGGAAGATCTGCATGACCTGTTCCTGATAGACGATGCAGCCATTGGTCACATCCAGAATGTGGGCCAGCTGCGGGGTCTTATAGCTGATTTTGTCCGGTTCATGGCGGTTGCGCAGGTAGGTCGGGATGGAATCCATCGGGCCGGGGCGGTACAGACTGATCAGAGCGATGACATCTTCCAAATTCTGCGGCTGCAGGCCCACCAGCACCTGCTTCATACCTGAGGATTCAAGCTGGAACACGCCTTCGGTCTCACCCCGGGAGAGCATTTTGTAGGTCTCGGGGTCGTCATAATCCAGTTTGGCGATGGAGAAATCCGGTTCTTTTTTCTGGATGGCCAGCTCCGCATCCCGGATGACCGTCAGGGTGCGCAGACCGAGGAAGTCCATCTTCAGCAGGCCAAGCTCCTCGATCTCCGTCATGTTGAACTGGGTCACGGGCAGGCCATCGTTGGTGGCAAGGGGCAGATAATAATCCGTTGGTTCCGGGGTAATCACAACACCGGCTGCATGGGTAGAAGCGTGGCGGGGCATTCCCTCCACCTTCATGGCAGTGTCGAGCAGTTCCGTCACCTTCGGGTCCGTTTCATACATCCGCCTGAGCTCCGGTGAGACCTCCAACGCATGTTTGATGGTCATTTTGAGCTCCGCCGGGACCTGCTTTGCCACTACATCCACTTCCTGATACGGCATTCCCATCACACGGCCCACATCGCGAATCGCATTGCGGGCAGCCATGGTGCCAAAGGTGACGATCTGAGCTACATGATCAGCGCCATACTTACGGTTGACGTAGTCGATCACTTCCTGGCGGCGCTCGTAGCAGAAGTCCACGTCGAAATCTGGCATACTGACACGTTCCGGGTTCAGAAAGCGCTCAAAGATCAGGTTATAGCGGATGGGGTCAATGTCAGTGATGCCCACGCTGTATGCTGCGATACTGCCCGCACCGGAGCCACGGCCCGGGCCCACCGGGATCCCCTGGCTCTTGGCATAGTTGACGTAATCCCAGACGATGAGGTAATAATTGGTATAGCCCATCGTCTTGATGACACTGATCTCGTAGTTCAGGCGGTCTCTGTTGGCCTGCGGCACATCGGAACCGTAGCGGCGCTCCAGACCCTCCCAGCAGAGCTTTTCAAAGAACGCCTGGTTGTCCATGCCGCCGGGGGCCTTATAATACGGAATTTTGGTGTTGCCAAATTCAAAATCAAAATTGCACTGGTCGGCAATGATCTGTGTGTTGGCACAGGCCTCCGGCACCATGGCAAACAGATCGTACATCTCATCCGTTGTTTTAACGTAGAATTCGTCGGTCTGGAATTCCATACGGTCGGCATCCTGCATGGTTTTTCCGGTCTGGATGCAGAGCAGGATCGCCTGCATCTTGGCATCCTCCTTGCGCAGGTAGTGGGAATCGTTGGTGGCGGCCATGGGGATGCCGGTCTCCCGTGCCAGCTTGATGAGCTGGGGCAGCACAATGTTATCCTCTTCCAGCCCGTGATCCTGCAATTCAATGTAGTAATTGCCCTCACCAAAGAGGTCGCGATACCACAAGGCAGATGCCTTAGCGCGCTCGTAATCGCCGGACAGGATCGCCTGCGGGATCTCACCCGCCAGGCAAGCAGACAGGCAGATGAGGCCTTCGTGGTATTGCTCCAGCAGCTGCTTATCCACACGCGGCTTGGAGTAGAAGCCCTCGATAAAGGCGGCAGAAACCAGCTTGGCAAGGTTTTTATAGCCCGTCTCGTTCTTGCACAGCAGGATCAGATGATTGTTTCCATCGATCTTGTTCACCTTATCAAAACGGGTGCGGGTGGCCACATAGACCTCACAGCCGATGATGGGCTTGATGCCCGCCTTTTTGGCCGCCTTGTAAAACTGCACACAGCCGTACATCACACCGTGGTCGGTGCAGGCAATGGCGGTCTGGCCGCACTCCTTCACCCGATCCATCAGCTGGTCGATGCGGCAGGCACCGTCCAGCAGGCTGTATTCTGTATGGATATGGAGGTGGACGAAGTCTCTTCCCTGCTTGTTGCCTTCACTGGGTTCGATCATTTCGTTTCCTCCTTTTCTACGTTTTCTTCCAATCTTCTGCGCAGATCCTCTGCCAGCGCTTCCAGCTTCTTCATCCGGTGCGAAAGCCCCGATTTGCTCACGGGCGGGTCAAAACAGGCACACAGAGCTGTCAGGGACAAGTCCGGATTTTCCATCCGAATGGCCGCCGCCTGCTGCAAGATCTCGGGCAGTGTTTCCAGCGCACCCTGCTCCTGCAAAAAACGGATCGCACGGGTGGTCTGGGCATTGGCCCGGGCCGTTTTGCCCAGGTTTGCGGTATCACAATTGGTCTGACGGTTGATCTGGTTGCGCAGCTGCTTGACTGCCTTCTGGGCATTCATCCGGCTGAAGCTTCTGCCGCTCCCATAAACGCAAGGATGCGCTCCACGCTGGCGCTGCTTTTGACGTAAATCAGGTTTACGCCGTTGCGGCGGGTACGGTGGGGCGCAAATTCATGCTCAGCAAGCAGGGCCTCAAAATCCTTTGCAAGGTTGGTGCGTCCGGTCAGAAATTCCAGATTATACTCCTTCTGTGGGTCCGTCACAGTGCCGCCGCACAGGAACGCCGTGCTGATATAGGCACTCACGCAGGTCTGGCACCGGATGAGCCCCGGATCGATCTGCAAGCTTGTCTCGCTGCCCGTGGTGCCGAACAGCTCGTGCATCCGGCGTACCTGCTCCGGCTCCCGGATGCCGAACTCATATACCACACCGCTGGGGCGGGGCTTTTCCAGCACCGTACCCTGCACGCCGCAGCGGGCAAACAGCTGTTCGGCCACACGGGCAGTCAATTCCTGCTCAGTCTGCAGCACAAGGCCCCGTGCATCAAAATATTTGGCAAAGCAGGCGATGCCATAGCTGCCGCCCGCACACAGCAATCCTTTTGCAGCTGTAAACTGCGCTGTGCGATCTCTTCCCGTGCCTGGGATGCAAAACTCATGTCATTCTCATTTCTGTTCTCACGGGCTCTGCCGGGTCAGCGCGCCGCATCACGGTGCTGAATGCCGGTCTGATAGCCCAGTTGTTTGCAATATTCCGCGATTTTCCGCGCAAAGGTGATCGAGCGGTGCTTGCCGCCCGTGCAGCCCACTGCAATGGTCAGCTGGCTTTTCCCCTCCTTGACATAGAGGGGCAGAGCATACTCCAGAAAACCTTCGTACCGGCGCAGCAGTTCCTTTGCCTCCGGGTGGCCCATGACAAAATCCACCACTTCCTCATCCAGCCCCGTTTTATGCTTGAGCTCCGGGATATAGAAAGGGTTGGGCAGGCAGCGGACATCCAGCACCAGGTTCGCGTCCTCCGGGATGCCGAACTTGAAGCCGAGGACATCACGGTGAGCCGCATTGCTGCCTTTGCCCCGCCATCTGGCGCAAACAAATTACAAATGCGCTCCTTATTCTGGGCCGTGGAGAGAAACTCCGTGTTGATGGTGTAGTCTGCCCGTTCCCGGAAGGCTGCAGGATCTGTCGTTCCTTTGCCAGCGCTTCCCGGGTGGAGATTCCCTCGGCAATGCTGATGGGATGGCGGCGGCGGGTCTCGCTGTAGCGGCGCATCAGCACATCATCCGGGGCATCGATGAATAAGATCTCGTACTCGATGCCCTGCTCATCCAGCTGGTGCAGCGCCTGTTCGATCTGCTCGCTGGTGTGGCAGCCGCGCACATCCATGGAGAGCGCCACCCGCTTGAGCTGGTTATCGCCCGCCTTGGAGAACGCCGTGATGCTGGGCAGAAGCTCTGCCGGAACATTGTCGATACAAAAAAAGCCGATATCCTCCAGTGCGTTCATCGCAACCGATTTTCCCGCACCGGAAAGCCCGCTGACGATCAGAAGATCCATACCATTTTCCCTCTTATGCCTTGACCACTCGAATTTCCTTTTCCAGGTCGTACCCGGTCTTTTCCTTTACGACTGCCCGCACCTCATCGCACAGGGCCAGCACATCGGCGCAGGTCGCGCCGCCCAGATTCACCACAAACCCGCAGTGCTTCTCGCTGACGACAGCACCGCCGTGGCGATAGCCCCGCAGGCCGCACTGGTCGATGAGGGCAGCCGCAAACGCTCCCACCGGCCGCTTGAAGGTGCTGCCGGCGCTGGGCTTATCCAGCGGCTGCTTATCGACGCGCTTCTGCATCAGCTCATCCATCCGGGCCTTGATGGCTGCCGAATCTCCACGCTTCAGGTGGAACTTTGCGCTCAGGATGCAGCCGCCGTTTTCCTCAAAGATGCTGTGCCGGTAGGAGAGGTCGAGGTTTGCGGCATCTTCTGTCACGATCTCGCCTTCTCTGGTCAGATACGTCACAGAGACCAGCACGTCTTTCATCTCTCCGCCGTAGGCACCGGCATTCATATAAACTGCACCGCCCACTGTGCCGGGGATGCCGTAGGCAAATTCCAGGCCGGTCAGGCTGCTGTCCAGCGCCGCCTTACACAGAGCAGAAAGCTTCAAGCCCGCGCCAGCGATGACTGCATCGTAGATTTCACCCGGCTCTGCACCCGGATGGCTGACGTTCTCTAAAAAACCGATTCCCATTTTCAGAGCCGTGGTATCCACGACCACGCCCCGGTAGCCTGCATCCTCAAACAAGATGTTGCTGCCGTTGCCCAGCAGGTAATATTTCACACCGCACGCTTTGCACAGTGCGATCACGCGGCAGAGCTGTTCTTCTGTCTCCGGCCGGGCAAAAACATCCGCCGGGCCGCCGATTTTAAAGGTGCAGTGGGCAGCAAGGGATTCGTTTTCGACAAAGCGGATCTCCTCCGCCTGCAGCTGTTGTTTCAATCGTTCCATAAAACAGGATTCCTTTATCTGTAATCTTCATTCAACGGTGCCGTCCAGACCCAGACGGATCAGCAGCTCCTTGGCGGCGTTATAGCCATCCGCTTCTGGCGGTTGTTGATGGCGGCGGTTTCCAGCACAACGGCCAAGTTGCGTCCCGGGGAGACCGGGATGCTGGTGCTGGGGATATTTACACCTAAAATCTCGTAATATTCACTCTCCAGTCCGGTGCGCTGATAGTTCTTGGTGGGGTCCCATGCTTCCAGCTGGACCACAAGGTCCAGGCTCTCGCTCTCCTTGACCGCACCCACGCCGAACACACGGGCCACATTGACGATGCCGATGCCGCGCAGCTCGATAAAATGGCGGATGTTCTCCGGGGCTGTGCCCATGATCTGGCGATTGGAGACCTTGCGCAGCTCCACCGCGTCATCCGCCACCAGACGGTGGCCGCGCTTGACCAGCTCAATGGCCAGCTCACTCTTGCCGATGCCGCTGTCGCCCAGAATCAGGATTCCTTCACCATACACCTCCACCAGCACACCGTGGCGTGTGATGCGGGGTGCCAGCTCCAGATTCAGCACGCTGATCAGGCTGCCCATCAGGGTGCAGGTCATCTCATTGGAGCGGAGCAGGGCCACACCGTGCTTCTGAGCCAGTTCCAGCATCTCAGGAAATGGTTCCAGTTCCTCACTGCGGCAGACGATGACAGCCGGGGGCTGCTGGCTGAACAGCTGGTCCAGCCGCTCGTACCGCTTCTCGGCAGAAAGGCCGGAGAGGAAGTTCATCTCGGCCAGACCCAGGATCTGCAGCCGGAGCTTATCAAAGTAATCATAGTATCCGGCAAGAAACAGGCCCGGGCGGTTGACCTCCGCGATCTCGACATTGATCTCTTCCAGCTTTCGGGGTGTAGACCACATCCAGACTGACCTTTTCCGTCAGCTTCTTCAGCGAAACATTGAAATTCGCCATCGTTCTTCCTCCTGCACAAATGTTTCCTCTCCCTGCCCGGCAGCACACCGGCTGCGGGGCACGCTTTTTCTTTCCCTTATTATAAACGAGATGGTTTCGGATTACAATGATTCTGCCGGAAAATCTTCATTCCGGAGCCTGCATCCCGTTGCATCCTCCCTCATATCCATTTATAATAGAGATGGTACATCCCTGCACTGGGAAACAGTCATTCACTTTACACGCTTTTTACATTCTCTGGATTTCCGATTTTACATTCAGGCTCTATACTCATAAATAGGAGAACATTCCGTCAAATAAACGTGTCAAACAAAGCGAGGAACTTCAAATGACTGTTTTTAATGCATTTTCCCTGCTGGGCGGCCTGGCCTTGTTCCTGTTCGGTATGGACATCATGGGCAAGGCGCTGGAAAAGCAGGCCGGCGGCCAGCTGCAAAAGATCCTGAGCAAACTGACTGACAACCCGCTCAAGGGCTTTTTCCTGGGTCTGTGCGTCACTGCCGTGATCCAGAGCTCCAGCGCCACCACCGTTATGGTGGTCGGCTTTGTCAACAGCGGCATCATGGAGCTGCATCAGGCCATCGGCGTTATCATGGGCAGCAATGTGGGCACCACGGTCACCAGCTGGATCCTGAGCCTTTCCGGCCTGCAGGGCGACAGCTTCCTGATCAATATGCTCAAGCCCACCTCTTTCAGCCCGGTGCTGGCCTTTATCGGCATCCTTCTGTACATGGGTAAAAACGAGAAGCGCAAGGGCATCGGCACCATTCTGATCGGCTTTGCTGTTCTGATGACCGGTATGACCACCATGTCCAATGCTGTGCTTCCCCTGCAGAACGAGGCGTGGTTCACCAGCCTGTTTATCCGCTTCTCCAATCCTCTGCTGGGCGTTCTGGTGGGGGCCGTTGTCACCGGCATCATCCAGAGCTCCAGCGCCAGCGTTGGTATCCTGCAGGCACTGAGCGCCACCGGTGTCATCACCTACGGCAGTGCCATCCCCATCATCATGGGCCAGAATATCGGCACCTGCGTCACCGCGCTGATCTCCTCTGTGGGTGCCAACAAGAATGCGCGCCGCGCCGCCATGGTGCACCTGTACTTCAACATCATCGGTGTCACCCTGTTCCTGGCTGTTTTCTATGGTGCAAACCTGCTGCTTGACTTTGCCTTTGTCAATGAGACAGTCACTGCCTGGGGCATTGCCGTGGTCCACTCCATCTTCAACCTGACGGCCACCGCTGTTCTGCTGCCCTTTGCAAATGGGCTGGAAAAGTTGGCCATCCTCACCATTCCGGACGATGCCGAAAAAGAGAGCTTTGCTCTGCTGGATGAGCGCCTGCTGAACACTCCCGCCGTGGCTGTGGAGCGTGCCCGTGCCGCTACTGCTGACATGGCCGAGCTGGCCCGTGTGGGTGTGGTGCAGGCCATGAGTCTGACGCACAAGTGGGATGATTCCCTTGCCCAGAAGGTGCGGGAGGAAGAGGAAAAGGTGGACAAATATGAGGATGCACTGGGCACCTATCTCGTCAAGCTGTCCAGCCGTGAAATGAGCCATGCCGACAGCCAGAGTGTGAACACCTTGCTCCACACCATCAGCGATTTTGAGCGCATCAGCGATCACTCTGTAAATGTTCTGAGCTCCGCCGAAGAGATCCACGCCAAGAGCATTGAGTTTTCCAAGGATGCACAGGAGGAGCTGCAGGTGCTGGAGGGGGCCGTGCAGGATGTGCTGAGCCGCACCACCGACGCATTTCGCAAAGGCGATCTGCACATGGCCGGCAAGGTCGAGCCGCTGGAGACCGTTGTGGATGAACTGGTGCGTGCCATCAAGGCCCGCCACGTGGCACGCCTGCAGACCGGCAGCTGTTCCATTGAGTATGGTTTTGTTCTGGAAGATCTTCTGACCAACTACGAGCGTGTCTGCGACCACTGCAGCAATGTGGCTGTTGCCCAGATCGAGGTGGCACAGGACAGCTTTGATACCCACGCTTATCTGAACGACCTGCGCTACGGCAACGAGACCAAAGAGAGCGAACAGTTCCAGCGCCGTCTGGATCGTTACCGTGAGCGCTATCTCTTCCCTGACAGCGACACTGCACCCGCAGACGCAAAGGAGGAACCCAACAAATGATCTACATTGTAGAAGACGATGCCGCCATCCGCGAGCTGGAGCAATATGCACTGCAATCCAGCGGATACGAAGTGCAGAGTTTTGAAACCTCTGAGCCTTTCTGGCAGGCCATGCGCACCGCAGAGCCTGAGCTGGTCATTCTGGATGTGATGCTGCCCGGTGAGGACGGTTTCTCCATCCTGAAAAAGCTCCGCAATACCCCTGCCCTGCGCCGCCTGCCCATCATCATGGTCACTGCAAAATCCAGCGAGCTGGATACCGTGCGCGGGCTGGACTGCGGTGCAGATGATTACATCACCAAACCCTTTGGCATCATGGAATTTCTGAGCCGGGTGCGGGCCGCCCTGCGCCGCTCTGCCCCCGAGGAAAAGCAGAACGTTTATGCCTTCCATGAGATCCTGCTGGACAATGCCCGCCACAGCGTGACTGTAAATGGCACCCATGTTGACCTGACTTACAAGGAATACAGCCTGCTGCGCCTGCTGCTGGAGAACACGAACCTTGTCGTGACCCGCGAGACCATTCTGCAGGTGGTATGGGGCACCGATATTTCTGTTGAAAGCCGCACCGTGGATATGCACATCCGCACCCTGCGCAAAAAGCTGGGGGATGCGGGCAGATATATCTGCACCGTGCGCAAGGTCGGCTACAAGCTGGCCGACAATGAGGAGGGCGAGGAAGAATGAAACCGCAGAGCATGGAAGAAAAAATCAGTTACCGGCTGTTTTTCATGGGCTTCGTCGGTCTGGTCTGCACCGCCGTGCTCTGTCTCTTCGTCTTTCACAAAGCGTTCCGGGAACAGGCGTGGACCTCGCTGGAGCATCAGGCCGATCTGGTTTCCGCCGGATACGAGCAGCTTTCCTCTCCGGATCAGCTCTCCGTGTTCGTCAACGGAGACCTGCGCATTACCCTGATCGCAGCAGATGGCAGTGTGGTGTTTGAATCCGCCACTGACCAGCAGATGGAAAATCACCTGTCCCGCCCGGAGATCCAGCAGGCCATGCGAGAGGGTGTAGGCCGTAACTGCCGCGATTCCCAGACCATGGGGTACGAGACCTACTATTACGCCATGCTGCTGCCCGGCGGCGATATCCTGCGTGTGGCCCAGGATTCTGAGACCATCTGGTCGATCTACGACGCGGCCCTGCCCGCCATCATCCTGAGCTGCATCCTGATGATGGGTGCCGCAGCGCTGATCGCCGGGCTGCTGACCCGCAGTCTTGTCCAGCCCATTCTGAAAATGACGGATGACCTTGAGCACATTCAGGAAAACGTTCCCTACCGGGAACTCATCCCCTTTGCTGAGAGCATCCACTCTGACCGGCTGCTCCGGGAAAACAACGAGAAGATGCGGCAGGATTTCACGGCAAACGTCAGCCACGAGCTGAAAACTCCTCTGACCAGTATTTCCGGCTATGCGGAGCTCATTGAGACCGGCATTGCCAAACCCGCCGATGTGCCCGAGTTTGGCCGGAAGATCCATGTAGAAGCCAGCCGGATGATCCAGCTGGTGAACGATATCCTGCAGCTGTCGCACCTGGACAGCGTCAGCGAGACCCATGCACAGCCCGACATGGAAACGGTCGATCTGCTGGACGTGGCCAAGGATTGTGTGGAACGTCAGAAACTGAACGCACAGCGCTCCTTCATCTCCCTGACCTATCTGGGCGAGAGCGCCAGAGTACTTGGCAACCGGGATCAGCTGGATGAGCTGTGCCAGAACCTGTGCGACAACGCCATCCGCTACAATCGACCCGGCGGCAAGGTCCAGCTCATCACCTCCTGCACCCGGGACGGCCATTGTACCCTGACCGTCAAGGATAACGGCATCGGCATTCCGAAAGACGCGCAGTCCAGCGTGTTCGAACGCTTCTACCGGGTGGATAAGAGCCGGAGCAAGGCCACCGGCGGCACCGGTCTGGGGCTGGCTATTGTCAAGCACATTGCCCGCATCCACAACGCCCGCATCAAGCTGGAAAGCGAAGTGAACGTTGGTACCACCATCACCATCGTTTTTGAGACTGCCCACTAAAACTGCAAAAAACTCACGTCTGCCTGCACCTGCGGGCAGACGTTTTTTGTAGTCAGCGCTTCTCGCCCTGTTCCCTGCTTCAGCGCCCGAACTGCTCCCAGAGAGAGCAGATCATACCCGTTTTCCCAGCAGCGCTGAACGGTCTGCACGCAGAGTTGCTCCAGCGCCGCACACTGTGCTGCTGTGGGCAGAGCTGTGCCCGCCCTGCGCTGGCCGGTCAGGGTCACGGCAAAGCCATCTTCTACAGCTTCCACCGATACCACACAACGCCGGAACGTCACCTGCCCACTACCCAGCGGAAAAGTGTGTTCTCCGCTCTGACCCAGCAGCAATTGTGCCATCTGGCTCTCTGCCGGGGTGAGCCGGGTGTTCCCTGTTTCGGTGAGCAGAAGCATTTCCTCCGCATTCTCAATGGCACCATCCGTCAGGATGAGTACCGGGGCCAAAAGAGCGTTCCGGCTCTCGTATAGGTGCGGAGCCTGCGGTGCGGCTTCCTTCACGACCTGCAAAAGCTGTTCCGGGAACAGTTCGTTTTCTCCGTCTGCTGCGGCCAGTTCTTCTCCGGAAAGATCCATGCAGAGGACCCGGGCAGACAAGCCCTGCACCGGCTCCTCTTTCAACACGGTCTCCGCCTGTCGAATGGTTTTTAAAGTTGTTTCGGCATTCAAAAGCAGATACTCGCACAGCCGGTAGCTTGCTTTACGGGGCAGGCCACGCTCGGCTTCAGTCAGAGCCGTTTGCAGGGTGTTTCCCCGCCCCGTGCAGAGCTGTACCTTTGCGGCGGCATCAGAAGCATCGGCAGCGGCTTCCGGAAACTGGTAGAGCAGGCTCACCATCCAACTCTGCACCGCCACCGTGGGTGGGGTAAGAATCAAGGCACGCACCATGCTTTTCTCGGTATTCTCTGCCCGCAAAAATACCCCGCACCAGAGCACCAACACCCCTGCCGCCAGCCACCGGAGGCCACGCTGTTGGCCCGTCATGCGTTTTCCTCCGCAGGCGTAGCCCTGCCCCACAGCCGCCCGGCCAATTGACGCACCACCTGCACCAGCACGCAGAACCGGAACATTGCCGCTGCCAACCAGACCAGCAGCACAAGGGCATCAAACTGGGAGATGCTGCCCAGCCTGCCCGCCCACAAAAGCTCGATGCCGGGCAGGGTATTCCCCGCCCCAAACACCAGTTCCATGCAGAGCGCAAAGCTGCCAGCCAGTATAAAAGCTTTCACCGGAAGCCAGACAGCGCACCGCACCTGCTTTGCCGGGCAGAACAGCGGTAGGGCGAAGTATTCCGGATACAGGGGCAGGATAATCGTTTGAGCATCAGCTTGCATCATCAGACTTTCCCAGTGGAACTGGCCATTCAGCCCCAGCAGGCAGAGCAAACCCGCCAGCGCCGCCGCCCAGCACAGGATCGGCGCACAACGGACCAGTACGGCAGGTTCCAGCTTCCATCCTGCCCAGAGCATCAGCGGGAGAAGCCCCAGCATGGCCATGGAAGAAAAATTCCCCCAGCAAAGCTCCTGCGCCTGACGGAAGATCTCCACAGCCTCCCAGACAAACCAGAGTCCCAGCCCGCCGCAGACTACCCGGGAACGCAAGTCTGTACCCAAAAAACTGCCTGCACGCTGCTCTGCCCCGGCTGTCAGGGCGGTGATCAGAACCAGCGCCAGTGTCATGGGCAGGCCGCGAAGCAGAAAACTGCGGGCTGTTACAGGCGCACCCGTCTGTAACACACACCGAGCGAACTCCGCAGTGAGCACACTCAGGGTCAGTGTTTTTTCAGAGAAACAGGATCGTTCCAACTTCAACCACCTCGTTTTTGCCAAATGGTAAAGGGCCGCCAGGAAAGTTTTGGGTAGCTGCGCCGGGTCACACCGTCCGGCGAGAGCGGCACCTCGGGAAATACGGCATCCCGCAGGTAGGGCACACCCAGCGCCGAGACCCGGGTCAGCCCAAATAACACGCCCAGTGCGCAGGCGGCAAGTCCCACCGGGCCAGCCACCCCTGCTGCCAGCAGCACCACCAGCCGCAGAACAGTCGCCACCTCATAAAGCGAGGGCGTGACGAACACCGCAATGGACGCGGCAGCGGCGGTCAGGATGACCGGTGTGCTCATCAGTCCGGCAGCGATGGCGGCATCCCCGATGATGAGGGCAGCGATCAGGCTGACAGAGTGCCCCAGGGTCTGGGGCATCCGCAGGCCAGCCTCCCGAATGATCTCCAGCATCAGGATCACCAGAAGCATTTCCCCAAACAGCGGCAGCGGCGTAGCCTGCTCGGCGGCCTCGATTTTGAACAGTAGTTGGGGCGGCAGGAGTTCTGGCAGGTAGACCGCCCAGCAGACGAACACGCCCGGCAGGAAAATGCTCAGGTAGAACGAGATATATTTCAGCACCCGCAGAAGGATGCAAAATAGGCCGTTCCTGCATAGTCATCCAGGCATTCAAAGTTTTCGCAGACAGGGTGGGCAGGATCAGCGCTGAGGGGCTGCCATTGACCAGAATGACGAATTTCCCCTCCCGCAGCTTTGCCGCTGCCACAATAGGCCGTTCAGTATAGCGCACGGGGGCAAATGTGCGGATCTTACAGGGAAAGAGCCATGGCACAAAGTAGCTGGAATCCAAAAGCAGCTGCGGCCTGGCCCGCTGCAAGGTCTGCCGCACCTTTTGCACCGCTTTTGGGTCTGCCGTATCCCGGCAGTAACAGAGAGCATACTCCGTTTTCATCTCACAATCGGCTTGACCGATCTCAATGACCAGAGCATCATTGCGGAAGCACCGCCGCAGCAGGCTGGTATTCACCCGGAGCAGATCCGCAAAGCCTTCCCGGGAGCCGCGGAGATTTCCCTCCCCTGCCGGTTCATCCACCGAGCGGGCGTTCAGGCTTTGCACCGAAAAGGCGATACCTTTTGCGCATCCGTCCAGCAAAAGCACTGCCATGCCCGCCGTCAGCCGCCGGATCAGGGCATCCCAGTTCTCCACAGGGGCAGGCTCTGCGGGCAGTGCGGAGTGCTCAAACAACAGCGCAAACACCTGTTCCCCCGTCAGCTGTTCTGCCGGGCCGGGCGGTGTGCGGCGGCTGGCGGCATCCAGCAGCAGCTGCCACAGCCCTTTCAGGCTGGCCATTCCATCAAACAAAACGATAGCTCCCTTGCAGTGGTAAAGCTCAAGCTCCTTCGCATAAAAATCTGCCGATCGGCCAAACCTAGCGTTGAGCTCCGCAAGATTTGCCGCCAGATGGCTGGAAAGCTGTTCCATTTTGCCGCCCCCTTTCTGGTAGCTTGTCCGCCGGGGCGGTGGTTATACGCTGGGAGGTGTTCCGGTTGAAACTCTTGATCTTCCGTACCATCCTGATCTATCTCTGCGTCCTATTTGCCATGCGGCTGATGGGCAAACGTCAGCTGGGGGAACTGCAGCCTGAGGAATTGGTATCTACCATCCTCATCTCCAATCTGGCTTCCATCTCCATTGAATCTGAAGAAGTACCGGTCACAGCCAGCCTGATCCCCCTCTTTCTCATTGCGGCGCTGGAGCTTTTTGGGTCGATCCTCAGCTTCAGGAGCCAGCGCTTTTTCAACCTGATGTCCGGGCGGCCCAAAACCGTCATCCTGAATGGTGAGATCGATCAGAACGCCCTGCGCACCCTGCGGCTGACTGCCGCCGATCTGATGGAGGCGCTGCGCGGCAAAGATGTGTTCGACCCCCGGGATGTCTCCTATGCGGTCGTGGAGACCAACGGCAGTCTCTCAGTGGCTCTGCGTCCGGAAAAGGAACCGGCCACCCTCGCCGACCTTGGGGCAAGGGTACAGAGGCACAGGCCACCATCCCCTTTGTGCTGGATGGTCAGGTGCTTGCCGAAAACCTGACCACCTGCGGCAAGGATGCTGCCTGGCTGGAACGCACCGCACAGGCCAACAGCCTGCTTCTGGAAGAGATCCTGATCCTGGCGGGCAACGATACCGAGGATTATTTTCTGCTGAAAAAGGAGCCTCGTCAAACGGCGGGGCTCCGGCAAGGGGGTGCGGCATGAAACGTATTTATGTCTGCATTGGCATCGTAGTCCTGCTGCTGGCGGCAGCCTTTTACAGCAGCTTCCGGGTACAGCAATTCGCCGAGGATATCTCCGAAGACATCGACACCGCCATGGAGGATATCCGGAACAGCGATCTGACCGGTGCGCGGCAGGCACTGGCCGAAGGAGCCGAGCTCTGCGACACCATGCGGGAGGGCATGAACCACCTGCTCCGCACGCAGGACTTCACGGAGCTGGAAGCTGCCCTGCGCGCCGCTGATGGCCACCTGGAACTGAATGCACCCGAGGAAGCCTTCGGGGAACTGCGCCGGGCGCAGGTTCAGGTAGAGACCCTGGCCTGGCTCTCCCATCGTATTCTTTGAGGGTATTTGTACTGAGCTGAACAGTTGAGGTGAGCACAACAAAAAGCCAGGCTTTCTCGTGAAGTTCACGAAAAAGTCTGGCTTTTAACGCTGGAACCTTAGTTTTTCTCTTTGCGGTCGCCCATCAGTTTTTTAAGCTCCGTGAAAAAGCTCTCGACATCGGCAAACTGCTGGTAAACCGAAGCAAAGCGGACATAGGCCACTTCATCGATCTTTTTCAGCTCCTGCATGGTCAGTTCACCAATGCGCACACTGGACACCTCGCGGTCATAGGAGCTCATCAGGCTTTGCTCAATGCTGCTGACAGCCCGTTCCAGTGCATCGTAGCTCACCGGGCGCTTGGCGCAGGCCCGCAGCATTGCGTTGAGCAGCTTTTGACGATCAAAAGGCTCACGGGAGTTATCCTTTTTGATGACGATCAGCGGGACGGTCTCCACCACTTCATAGGTCGTAAACCGCATGCGGCAGCGCAGACACTCGCGGCGGCGGCGGATCCGCTCACCGTCTTCGGTCGGGCGGGAATCGATGACCTTGGATTCCTCATCGCCGCAATAGGGACATTTCATAAATCGTTCCTCCTGATGTTGGTTCTTGGCCTGTCGGGCAAAACACGGTCAGGCTTTTTTGGTTTCAGCCTTTTTGCTCTTGTGGTCGTTCCACAGCACCCAGGCGGAAGTGGAAACACAGAGCGAGGTATACACGCCGCTCAGCATACCCATCATCAGCGGGAAGGCAAAGGTGAAGATGCTGTCCAGGCCGTACAGCTTGGAGACCACGCACATCACACCCAGTGCCATCACAGTGGTCACCGTAGTGATGATGGTACGGCGGGCAGACTGGTTGACCGAGTGGTTGACCAGCTCCTCGAACGGGGTCTTTTTCCCCATCAGGGCACGGTTCTCGCGGATGCGGTCATAGACCACAACCGTATCGTTGATCGAGTAGCCCAGAATGGTCAGCATGGCGGCAATAAAGTTGCCGTCCAGCGGGGTGCGCAGCAGCACAAAGGTGCCAAACACCACCATCAGGTCGTTCAACAGGGCCAGCACAGCCATCAGGCCGCCGGTCAGGCCGCCGATCTTCTTGAAACGGAAACCGATATACAGCAGGATGAGCAGCAGGGAGAACACCACAGCCACCAGACTCTTCTGCAGGAACTTGGTGCCCATGGCAGCGCTGACATTGCTCAGGGACAGCTGGGCAAAGGCATTGTCCGGGTACTGTTCGTTCAGGGAGGTCAGCAGATTCTCCACCTGATCGGTGGTCACGGTCTCGTTGCCGGGCATGGAGATCTTCAGGGTCTGCTCCCCGGTGGCGACATTCTCGCCGGTCTGCAGGGTCAGGCCGTTGTTTTCCAGTGCGGTGGAGGCGGTCTTCTGAACTTCGGAGGTGCTGATCTCACCCTGATAGCTCAGGGTGATCATGGCACCGCCCGTAAACTCCGTATCCAGCCGGACACCGAACACTGCAGCACACAGGATGATGGCCGCCATCAGGCAGGTGGAGATGGTCAGGAAGCGCTTGCGCAGGCCCACAAAGTCGATGGGCTTCTTTTCCTTGACTTCCTTGCCGGGCTTGACAGCACCATAGAGCCAGGGATTCCGCAGGGCCTTGATGGAGGCTGCACCACGGATCATCACACGGGTGGCAAACACGCCGAACACAAAGTTCAGCAGAACACCGGTCAGCAGCGTGTAGCCAAAGGCGTAGATGGTGCCTGCTGTGGAGGGCCCAAAAGCGAAGAACACGAAGTGCAGGGCCTTGGCGAACAGGCCATCCGAGGGGCCGAAGGCACCCATCAGCACGATCGCCACAATGACAATGGTCACGTTGCCATCAATGATGGGGGTCAGGCCGCGGGCAAAGCCGCTCTTGAGCGCGCCATCCAGCGATTTGCCGTTGTTCAGCTCCTCCTTGATGCGCTCGGCGGTGATGACGTTGGCATCCACGCCCATACCAATGGCCAGGATGATACCTGCGATGCCGGGCAGAGTCAGGGTAAAGCTCTCAAACACCGGGAAATAGCCGGAGACGAAAGCCAACGTTGCCGCCACCTGACCGGCCAGTGCAATGCAGGCCAGGAAGCCGGGCAGACGATACAGCAGAGTCATCAGCACCACGATGAGGGCATAGGCAATGAGTCCGGCCAGCACCATGGCGCTCAGGCTGTTCTCGCCCAGGCTGGGGCTGACGGTGGAATAGCTGTCCACAGTCAGGGCAAAAGGCAGTGCACCGGAATTGATCTGGCGGGCCATCTTGACCACGTCCTCCTGCGTGAAGGGATTGGACGCGGAACTGGTGATGATGGCGGCACCATCGGTGATGGCCGCATTGACCGTTGCCGTGCTCACGTTCTGATCATCCAGCCAGATGCTGATGGTTCCACTGTTCTGGTAGAGCTCCGTGGTGGCATCCCCGAAGGCCTTGGCACCCTCGTCGTTGAACTTGAGGGCCACATAATATTCGGATGTACTGCCGCTCACCGGGCCGTACTGAGCAGCTGCGCTCTCGACCATGGAGCCGTCCAGGATCAGTTCACCGTCTGCGCTGCTCCCCTTGCGGAAGGTCAGGTAGGCGGTGCTGCCGATCTCTTCAATGGCGGCTTCGGGGTCAAAATCGGTCTCGCCGGACTGCCACGGAAACTCCAGGATCAGGCGGTCGGAGTCATAATCCACATACAGCTCGTAGTCGGTCACGTTCAGGCCGACCAGACGATTCTCAATGACCAGCTGGGCAGCGTCCAGCTGATCATCGGTGGCATCGTAGTTGTCCGAGGGGGCAAACGTTACGTTGACACCGCCCTTGATATCCACGCCAAAGCGGATATCCTGCGCTCCCTTGATGTAGGTCTTGGTCACATCACCGTACTTGACTGCCACACCAAAGAATGCCGTGTAGACAAACGCGGCGATCAGGAGCACTGTGACAACAAGCTGCCATGCTTTGCCTTTCGTCTTCATAAAAAACAGGAAACCTCCAAAATATAATAAACCTCCGCCGCGCAGAAAAACCTCTGCACGGAGGAGATTTTTTGCAGAATAAAACCCTTACTCTGCCTTTTCGGCCAGCAGCTTTTCGATGACTGCCAGCTTTACGCAGACGCAGAGCAGATCAGATGCGGTCTCCACCTCGTCCAGGCTGGGATAGGTGGGCGCGATACGCAGGTGAGAATCCTGCGGGTCCTTGTGGTAGGGATAGGCGGAACCGGCACCGGTCAGGGTCAGACCGCACTCCTTGCACAGCTGGGCCACACGCTTGGCGCAGCCGGGCATAACGTACAGGCTGATGAAGTAACCGCCCTTGGGGTTCGTCCAGTGGGCGATGTCGCCGCAGGGAGTCAGCTCCTCGGAAAAGGCCGTCTTGACGGCATCAAAGCAGGGGATCAGGCGGCGGCGGTGCTTTGCCATGTGGGCCAGCACACCCTCTTTGTTCTTCAGGAAGCGGACATGGCGCAGCTGGTTCATCTTATCATAGCTGATGATCATCACGGAGAAGCGCTTGCAGATATACTTCATGGAGTCCACGCTGCATGCAATGGCGGAAACACCTGCACCGGGGAAGGTGATCTTGCTGGTGGAGGTGAACATGAACACACGGTTCTCCGTGCCGTACTTCTTGCTCTCGTTCAACAGAACCGGGGTCTCGATGATCTCCTCGGTCAGATGGTGGACGATGTAAGCTTCATCCCAGAAGATCTTGAAATCAGGAGCAGCGGTCTTCATCTTGGCCATCCGGTCAATGGTCTCATCGCTGTAAGTATAACCATCCGGGTTGGAATACTGGGGCACGCACCAGATGCCCTTGATGGTGTCATCCTCGGCCACCAGCTTCTCCACAATGTCCATATCGGGACCATTGGGGGTCATGGGTACGCTGATCAGCTCAAAGCCGTACTCCTCAGTGATGGCAAAGTGGCGGTCATAGCCGGGCACCGGGCAGAGGAACTTGCGCTTTTCCACCTGAGACCAGGGGCAGGGAGACTCAGGGAAGCCGAACACATAGCCAATGTTGATGAGGTTGTACATCAGCTGCAGGCTGGAGTTTCCGCCCACGAACACTTCCTCGGGCTTGACACCGAACACATCCGCAAACAGGACGCGAGCCTCGTGCAGGCCCTCAAGATCACCATAGTTGCGGGCATCGGTGCCTGCGTCGGTGGTGTAATCGTTCATCTGCAGCAGACCCATTGCCAGATCCATCTGGTGAGGGCCGGGCTTGCCACGGGCCATGTTCAGCTTCAGGTTCATGGCCAGAAACTTTTTGTACTGCTCATTCAGCTTTGCCTTTTCGGCAGTGAGCTCCTCACGATTCATCTCAAGATAGTTTGCCATTGAAAAACACACTCCTTTATCGTACTTCCAATTTCCCACAGTATCCGATGCCGGGTGTTTCAGGAGTTCCTGCCAGAGAGTTCTCCCACCACAGTCATCCAGACTTTATTATTATACCGCAACTCCGGGCGCGAAACAAGCAAATTGCAAAAAAAGCCCCGCCAAAGCCGAAGCATTTGGCAGGGCATCCCTTCCCTGCTGTCTGCAGAGTGCAGATATCAGCTCAGGGCGGTCTGGTTCTTATACCGTTTGCGCACAGCGCCGTATTCCAGATGGGCCTCGCCGCCCTCCACGGTGTCCTTGTCGATGGTGACACGGATGATGGTGGGGTCATTGGGCACATCATACATGACAGGCAGCAGAATGCCTTCCATCACGCTGCGCAGACCGCGGGCACCGGTCTTGCGCTCAATGGTCTTGCGGGCGATGGCGTGGAGGGCCTCATCGGTGAACTCCAGCTCTACACTGTCCATGCTCAGCAGTTCCTTGTACTGCTTGACCAGGCTGTTGCGGGGCTCCTTGAGCACGCGCACCAGTGCATCCTCGTCCAGATCGTCCAGCACAGTGATGACCGGCAGACGGCCGATCAGCTCAGGGATCAGGCCAAACTTGACCAGATCGTGAGGCTCCACCTTGCGCAGCAGGGCACGCTGGGCATCCTCGGAGTTGTCCTTCAGGCTGCTGCCGAAGCCCAGTGCAGAGCGATCAGTGCGGCGCAGGATGTATTTATCCAGGCCATCAAAGGCACCGCCGCAGATGAACAGGATGTTGGTGGTATCGATCTGGATAAACTCCTGCTGGGGGTGCTTGCGGCCGCCATTGGGCGGCACGTTGCTCACAGTGCCCTCCAGGATCTTCAGCAGCGCCTGCTGCACACCCTCGCCGCCCACATCACGGGTGATGGAGGGATTCTCGCTCTTGCGGGTGATCTTGTCGATCTCATCAATGTAGATGATACCCACCTGTGCCTTCTGCACATCAAAATCCGCCGCCTGAAGCAGCTTGAGCAGGATGTTCCTCCACATCCTC
>ENA-OQCG01000012-OQCG01000012.1-human-gut-metagenome-genome-assembly--contig:-NODE-12-length-32726-cov-1.991994_pt1 | contig 32726 bp, 29 predicted proteins | sample MGYA00242758_ERZ504577 | MGnify/ENA primary metagenome ERZ504577 (study PRJEB26092, sample SAMD00036248) | human gut metagenome | host: Homo sapiens | study: EMG produced TPA metagenomics assembly of...
CTAAACCCTGCCATAAAACCGGTGTTGATTTGTCCATTGGGCTTTGTTTTGCCCGTCTGCACATTTTTGCACACTTTTTGCACACCTGAATGACTGGATAACGGTTGCAAAGCATTACGCTGTATGCAAACAATGCGGTGTGTGCAAAGGCGTGTTTTGCGATGATACGATAAAAATAACGATTCTTCGAACTTTTGAAATTTGACGAATGATGCACCTTAGATTCTTTTAATCAGAGGGCCAGGGATTCGAGTTCCCTCAGACAATCAGGCCCCGGGTGGTGGCTTTGAACGACAATACGGTTTGCGGAGCAAAGTGATAGACCATCTGACAGAGATTTTTTAAGCATTGAAAATCATGGTGATAAAGTGGATTTTTGTTACAAATCAATAAAAATGTTGAGGAAAAAATCCTTCTGTGGTAAAATAATTAGAAAGATGCTGCGAAATTGCGGAGGGAGGATCTGTGCTGTATGCACCGGCTCCATAAACGCCTTGCGGGCGCAGCCAACAGTTCCATAGAAATCATCATTGCTTGGAGTTTTGCAGATGCGTAAGAGACTGTTTGTTAGAAACTGGATCCGAAGGCTTCTAAGGTATCTTTGTATTCCGGTTGGGTTCTTCCTGGTCGTGTTTCCTCTATATAGCCTGATGATCCGCCAGACGATCCAGGCGCAGTCCTCCAGCGCGATGGAAATGCTGGCAATCGGCACCACCCAGTTTGAACGCTGCCTGAGCAATATCCGCAGCACGACGAACAAATTGTTCAGCGAAACGGAGTATACTCTGCTTGCCAGCAGTTATGACAACAGTATTCTGGGAGATTATCAGACACTGACGAGAGCCAGCAAATCGTTACAGGATAAGACCTACGATTCCTCTGTGATCACATACAGCTATATTACATTTGAGCGGAATGGCATCATATTGGATGACCGGAGCGCGTATGAAGCATAGCAATTTTTACCCTGGAGCACTTGAGTATGAGGATGTGTCTCAGGAGGAATGGGATGCACAGAATCAGATCGATGTAACGACGATAAAGCCCGCCCATGTTGTCAAACTGATGCATTCCAGCTATGGCAATTCATATACCACGGTATATCAGCCTATGTGAACACGGCGGGCCGCCTTTGCGGCGCAATGACGGTGCTGATCAAGGAAAAAGATGTCGTTTCAATGTTCCTTTCGCAGCAGCAATGGCGCAAGGAAGGGCTTTTCTGCCTGATCTCCGATGACGGAACGATCCTGGCGGGAAATAACTATGACGGAACGACACTTTCCCTGGCGAGTGATGATACGGGTTGGGAGACCTATCAGGGAAAGCGCTATCTGATGGCAACGCGATATGTGGCATCTCTGAATGCAACGGCGGTCATTGGAATGCCGCCGTCGCTCTATGAAGCCGGTCTGTTGGCGGTACAGCGTGCAATCTGGCTGTATCTGATCGTGGGTGTTCTGGGCTGTGTATTGATCAGTGTCCGCATGACGCTGGAGGATATGAACAGCCTGCGTCCGATGCTGGATACGCTGGACGAATCGGATCTGGCATCACGGAAAGTGCTGAATGAGATCTTTCTCCGAAATGTGAACAGTCAGCATAAACTGGCACAGGAACTGGAGCATTCACGCAGCGAGCTGGAACACGGCAAAATGGAAATTTTGCTGCGTACAGGGTCTGTGAGTCAGGAAACCCTTCAGCAGCTGACGGATGCGGTGCAGCTGAAAGCCTATAACTTCCTGCTGCTGATCCCATCTCTTCAGGAAAACGCCGAGTGCTCACTGAAAGAAGAGCTGCGTACCGTGGTGGTGTCAGAGCAGATCCGTCAGATTTATGGGCAGAGATTTTATGTACAGGCAACGGCAGATGACCTGATCCTGGTGATCCTGACGCAGGAAACGGATGAAGCAGAGGAACTGCGGGAGATGTGTTTCCGCACAGAGCAGCTGTATGATGCGCTGCATCTGACAACTCCCCTGATATTGAGCGATCCTTTTGAGAAAATGGAGCAGCTGTCAGATATTTACTGGAAGGCCCGCAATGTGGCGGCCTATGCGGATCCGACACAGAAGATCTGCTATTTGGGGAACAGCAGTGCGCAGCGCGGTACCACGGTCAATGCAACCAATGCAGCGCGGCTTCGGGAGTATCTGCTTTCCGGATGCACGGAAGAAGCGGTTTCGCTTCTGAGTGAGTTGTTCTCGGTGGATAATCTGGACCCGGAAAACTTTAAGCAGGATTTTTACACGGCAGGCGGCATTCTGCTGAACACGGCAGAAAGGGTACGCTGTCCGGATATCGCCTATCTGTGCAGTTATGACTCTAAACTGACTGCCCGCCAGATGCTGAGCCGGTTGCAGGACTGCTGTGTGGAGATCTGCAACCATGTGCAATTCTTGAAGCATAGCCACAATGATGCGCTTCAAAAGAATATTCTGGACTGGCTGGCACAGAATTTCCAGAATCCGGAGATCAATGCGGCGATGACGGCAGAGCAGTTCAAGATCTCGAAAAAGTATCTTTCGCAATTCCTGAAGGAGCAAACCGGAAAGAGCTATACAGAGTATGTGGAAGAATTGCGTCTGGATCATGCAATGCAGCTGCTGAGAACGACAGATCTGAATATTACGGATATTGCAGAACAGTGCGGCTTCTCCACGGCGAATACATTCTACAAGGCATTCCGGCGGAAGTATCAGCTCTCGCCTTCTGCAGTTCGCAAGGGAGACAACTGATTTCAGCGCAGAAAAAAACGAACGATGTCATCCGATCCGGACAGACATCGTTCGTTTCTTTTTACAGGTGGATTCAGGGATGGATGCTTATGGTAACAGTGCAGGGAGCATCCAATGCAAAGGTCAGCTCAAGCAGCCCATCGTGGCGTGTGGTCACGGTGCAGGGAACAGAGGCTGTAACAGCTTTGAAGCCCGGCTGCAGAACAGCCAGAACCGTGCTGCGGCCCGCTGCGGTAAAATCCAGTGTGGCATTTAAGGCGCTGTTGTCCGGCGCCCAATCCGTATGCCGGACAAAGGCATCAAAACCGGTCGTGAGGGTGCCGGGGCGGTAGTAAGCGGAAAACCACTGTACAATGGGAGAAGAAAGCCCGCTGAACTGATGCCAGCCGGCACCACGGCGGCTTTCGATCATAAAGTGTTCAAAACAACAGTAGCTTTCGGCACACTCGTTCTGCCACAGGGTAAGAGCGGTGTCGGCAATGCGGTAAGCAAAATCGGCAAGGCCCGCATCCAATGCAGATTTGAAGAACATCCACTGATAAGGCATCCATACAGCGCCGTTCCAGTAGCCGTCACGCCGATAGTACGGCGCACTCTGATCTACGGTGGAAAGGCCGCAGGCACACCACAGGTGTTCCGGGCTCTGCAGCTTCTGCCACAGAAGCTCCTTCTGCGGTTCTGTACAGGTACCTGCAAACAGCGGCGAAGCGCCATCCAGGCCCATATCGTAGTTCAGCCCCTGCTCGGTGCGCAGAATATCTGCAGCATCACCAGAAGGATCGTGCAGGAGGTACCCGAAGTAACCGCTTTCCTCGTCCCATGCAGTCTGCAGGGAGCGCCCCAAGCGAAGCGCATCGGCATCAAATGCATCTGCGTCGGTTGTCTCGCCCAGCAGGCGGGCGGTGTAAGCCAGGATCTTGGCGCAGCGTATCGCATGGGCAGTTGTGACCACGGGCGCGCAGCTGGCCTGCAAACGGCGGCGATGGACCTCCTGCTGTGGGGGATAATCGTCCCATCACCGGAATTATAGAAATAATCCCAGGGGCGCAGCAAGCCGCTGTGCAGGTTGGCGGTAGTGGAGCCGCCTTCCTGCCCGGTGAAGAAGCGATAGTACAGCTTTAGGCGTGGATAGCAGTAGGCGGCAAGTTCTCTGCTGCTGGTGCGATTCAACAGCTCAGCGTACAGATAAAACTGCGTTGGCACCATGGAGCCATGGTGTAAAAAAAGCAGCATCCACAGAATCCGGGGGCATCAGGTAGGTGTTCAGGCAGTCAAAGGCATTGCGCAGGCTGGTCTGAGCCAGACCCATTCCAATGAATCCGGAATCCCATGTGTAGACACAGTCCCACCAGCGTCCGGGAGTGTAGTGACGGATATACTGTCCCCGCGTGTACACCGGATACACAACGTTGGTGCAGAGAACTGCATTCATCAACTGTTGGCCCAAGGCAAGCGATTCGGCAGCCGGTAAAGCGGGCGGTGCTGCAAGGGAGGCAGAAGCCTGCTGCCATACATGCTCCCAATCACTGCGCTGCGTCAGCAGCTCATGGCAGCGCAGCGCGGCGGCAGAAGCATCCGGCGCAGCACAGACCGCTCCATAGATCACTTTTGTCTGTCCTGCCTCCAAGGGGATCGGCCCCATAAAGAGATTGACGTAATGCCCTTTTCCGTTGCCGCGCAGCGTGGCGTTTACATGGTCGTGTACGGTGTCACGCAGAAAGATATCCAGCTCATCGTTTTCGATCGTGCGAATATGGGTGGTGATATCATTCCACAGGATCCCGTAGCACTCCTGAATGTGGGGATACTGCAGGGTCAGATAGTTCTCATCTGCGGCGGGCTCGGCCTGAGGCCGGGAGCCATCTCCGCGCAGGGTAACGGTAAAGTTACCAGCGTCCGCCTGCTCGCACAGAGCGAGACAATCCAGCTTCGCCCCTCCAACACCGGCAGCAGTCAGGGTCAGAGTGAATTTCCCGGCGGGAATGGAAGCATTCAGCGGCAGGATGGCAATAGAAGGCTTCTGACAGGGCGGCAGCTGTAACGTATCCTGACCATTGACATCGTACTCGGAACTTTCATCTGCCGGATTCCAATACCGTACACAGAGACAGGGGGCACGCAGGGGCGCGGTAAGGGAAAGCGTAAAGGTAACGGTGTCCCCTTTTCCGCTGGGCATGACCTGCCCAAAAGGTCCTTTGCCTTCGGAACAGCCGAACCCCGTGCCAATGCCGTATCCCTGACCAAAGCCGGGAACGGCTTCTTCGCCCCGGCGCAGACCATCCCAGGTCAGGCATTCATTGGGACGGTGGATGGAAAAATCCAGGGTGTCATAATCCTTTGCCCAGACAAAGGCGGCGTTTTCCGGCAGGGACACCTCACAGCCCGGCAGGGAGAAACCGCGGTAGGACGGAACGGGATCCCAGGCCGAAGCCATGTAATGGAGCACCAGATTCTGCGGAGCATCTGTATTGTTGTGGAGTTCAGCGCGGATCAGCCGGGCATCCTCCCCCAGGGGGGCAAAAGAGATATCTGCATACAGCTGATCCTTCCACAGGAGCTCGTGGCGGAGCGTGTAGCAGCTCAGGTCCGGAGCCGCAGCCCAGGGGTGAAAGCCGCTTTCAAACCGCACATTGGGCACATCGACCCGGCGGCGATACATTCCCGGAAAAACGGACAGGTCAAATCGAACGCCATCGTTGGCCGCAGGAACATGGGAAATGCCGCTGTATCGTTTGGTGTAGGGGCCCACGCAGGCAAGGAAAGGTCATGTGATTGCATGGTGTGATATCCTCCCATCAGCCTTGACTGCGCCAATGGTAACACCGGCAACAAAGTACTTCTGCAGGAACGGATACAGGCACATGATCGGCAGGGTGGAAACCACCATGGTGGCATATTTCAGACCGTCGCCGATGACCTCGACATCACCGGTGGAACCGGCCATGTTGCCGATGTCGCTCTGAATCAGGACCTCACGCAGGATCATCTGCAAAGGGTACAGAGAACGATCCCGAATGTACAGCAATGCCGGGAACCAGCTGTTCCACTGCGCAACGCCGTAGAACAGCGCCATAACGGCGAACACTGCACCGGAGAGCGGAAGAACAATGCGGAAGAAGGTCGTGATATCGTTGCAGCCGTCCAGGGCTGCGGCCTCGATCAGCTCATTCGGGATGGTGTTTTCAAAGAACGTGCGCATGATGATCATGTTATAGGTACTGATGGCGGAAGGCAGCACCAGCGCCCAGATCTTATTCAGCATACCCAGCTTCTGAATGATCAGATAAGTGGGGATCATGCCGCCGTTGAAGAACATGGTAAAGATGAAAAGGCTGATAAAGACATTGCGCCCGAACAGATCCTTGCGGGACAGGGGGTAGGCGGCGCAGGCGGTAAGGGTCACGCTGATCAGGGTGCCCAGCACGGTATACAGGATCGTGTTCAGATAACCCGTCCAGATGCTGGCATCCTTCAGAACCTTCTCATACATGGAGGTCGTAAAGCCTTTGGGCCAGAAGGAAACATTGCCTGTCAGCAGCTGCATGGGATCACTGAATGAGCCGCTGATGATGTGCAGAAGCGGCAGAATAATAGTTGCGCTGATCAGGATCAGCAGCAGATACACAACAATGGTATAGATTCGTTCCCCGATGCTTTCCTTCACTTTCGCGGGGTGATTCATCGCATCAATATTCTTTTTCATCACCACAGGCTCACCTCACTGATCTTTTTGCTGAACTTGTTGAACAGCACGATAATGGTAAAATTGATCACGGAATTAAACAGGCCCACAGCCGCAGAGAAGCTGTAATCGCCGCTTTCAAAGGCACGGCGGTAAACGTAAGTGGAGATCACATCGGCAGTCTCATAGGTTGCAGGGTTGTACATCAGCATGATCTTTTCATAGCCGACTGAGAAAATAGAGCCCATGCGGAGGATCAGCATGATGATGATCGTGGGCAGCAGGCCGGGCAGCGTGATATGAATCAGCTTGTCCCATTTGGAAGCACCGTCAACGGTGGCAGCCTCGTAGAGAGAGGGGTCAATGCCGGTCAGTGCCGCCATGTACACAATGGAACCGTAGCCGGCGCTTTGCCAGATGTCAGAAAGAACATAGATCGTCTTGAAGTACTTGGGTTCGGCCATAAAATGGATCGGCGTACCGCCAAAGGCAGTGATCAGCTGGTTGATCAGGCCGCTGGAAGGAGAAAGCAGGGCGCTCAGAATACTGACAACGACCACGGCGGAGATGAAGTGGGGCAGGTACACTACGGTCTGTACGCTGCGTTTGAAGAATTTACCGCGGACTTCGTTGATGAGCAGAGCCAGAATGATGGGAATGGGAAAGCCCACAATAATGGAATACAGGCTGATGCCAAGCGTGTTTTTGATCAGACGGCCAAAATACTCGGATTTAAAGAACTGGATGAAATATTTGAAGCCGACCCACTTGCTGCCCGTGATGCCCAGTACGGGAGAGAAATCACGGAAGGCGATCTGCGCGCCGTACATGGGCGCGTACATGAACACGATATACCAGATCAGGGCGGGCAGCAGCATCAAAAGCAGATAACGGCTGCGCCAGAACTTTTTGTAGGCATGATCAAGGCGGTTCGCTGTTGGCAGTGTGATCGGTTTTGCTGCGGTGGCTGTTTTCATGGTGGTATTCTCCTGTTTTCGTTCTGAAGAACCCAGGAAAAATAGGCCGGGAACAGGGTGTTCCTGCCCCGGCCGTTATTTTACTGGATCAAAAAATAGGTGCCTGCTGAGGCATCAGCCATTCAGCGTCTTCTGGTAGATATCGACGACTTCTGCAATGCCCATGCCATTGACCTTTTCAACGTAGGTGTCCCAGTTGGACAGCGGCTCACGACCGGAAACAAACTTGATGATCATTTCGTCAACGTAAGTGTCCACATCAGCCATCACAGCACGACGGACGGCATCATCCTCAGAGGAGAAGGAGGTAGAGCCGGGGATCACATACTTCTTGGATTCTTCCAGGAAGGGAATGATGCAGTCCTGCTTTGCGCGGTTGACAGACTCATCATCCAGCTGTGTGACCTCATCCTGGCTCAGAATGAACGGGCCGGAGCTCTGTGCAAAGGTGAAGGTGCCGATCGCATTCTTGGGAGACAGGCCGTCAGGGTTCTTCATTACATAATCGGTGAAGATCGGCTTGCCGTTCTGCATGGTGTAGTGAGTGCCCTCGATACCCATGTTGATCAGCAGGGTGCCCTCGGCGCTGTACATGTAATCCAGCAGAGCGACCACGCGGTCAACGTTCTTGCAGCTTGCGGTGATGGTGGCGGCTGCAATGGCACGCGGCTCCTGATCAATATAGGAGTGGATCTGTGCATCGCCCTTGGGGGGTACGGTGGCCTCAACATGGAAGCCGGGGAAGGAGGCAGGCATGGTGGCGTTCTGTGCAGCCAGCATACCGCCCAGCGGGCCGTAGAAGGAAGCCACCGCGTTCTGGGCCAGCTTCGGCACGAAGGAAGCGTAGTCCATGGTGATGATCTCAGGGTCGATATAGCCCTTCTCGTACATGTCGTGCATCCAGGTCACGGCCTTTTTGTACTTGGGGTCGATGGGGCCGTAGTGGACCTTGCCGCCATCGTCCGGGTCGGTGTAGAAGTCATCCAGGCAGCCGAAGGCGGTGCAGAAGTTCCGCAGGCCGGTCATATCGTAGGAGCTGAAGGGGATCTCATCGTTGGTGCCGTTGCCGTTCAGGTCGGTGGTCTTGACCAGATGCCAGTAGTTCTCCCAGTCCTCCAGGGTCACGGGGCTCTCAATGCCCAGCTTTTCCAGCCAGTCGGTGCGGACGATGTAGGGCATATTGCCGGAGACCTTCTCATCCAGCATGGGCATATAATAAATATTGCCGTCGCTGTAAGTCAGTGCTTTTTCGACACCGTCCCGCTTGTCGATCTCCTTCTTCAGGTTGGGCATGTTGTTCTCGATGTAGTCGTTCAGGGACAGGATCACACCGGACTCGCCGTATTTCAGCACCTCGGTGGTGGGCATATCCATAATGATATCCGGCAGCTGAGCATCCATCATCACAAGGTTCAGGCGCTCGTTGTAGTTGTCCTGCGGGGGATTATCAAATTCAAAATCCATATTGAATTTTTCGCCCAGGACCTTCCAGACATCCATCTGCTCGGCAGCAACCTCGTTTGCAGCCTTGGATTTCAGGATGCGCACGGTGATGCGCTCGTTGGAAGCAGCTGCTCCGGAACCGGCAGCAGAAGAAGTAGTAGAGGAAGAGCTGCCACAGCCCTCCAGAACACCCAATGCCAGAGAAGCGACCATAGCGCTGCATACGGCGCGTCTGCTGATTTTTCTTTCTTTCATAAAATCTTTTCCTCCTTGATTTATGGAATGGGACGGGGGAGATCCCCGTGCTTCCATAACCTCCGTTCAGCTCGTACGCTGCCGCCCAGTGGTTTTTCCTTACTCAGAAGCATATCATGTTCTTTTTGGAATTGCAACATTTTTTGATACAAAACGCACAAAAGATTTTTCTCGTTTTTGAGTGTGATTGTTGCACAATGTCCACAAAGATGCATTTTTTCTTCCTTTTGTCATGGTGCGGGATGAAATGTCATGCTCCTTCACCTTGACGATTCCGGCACAAAAAGATATGCTGGAAACAAAATTGGAATCGGAGATCCATTCAAAAGAAAGGAAGAGAGAAACTATGAGTAAGCAGATCACAGCCATCATCGTGGGCGCGGGCCACCGGGCGATCCTGTACAGCCTGTATGCGCTGGAACACCCGGACGAGCTGAAGATCGTGGGCGTAGCAGATCCGGATCCGATCCGGCGGAAAAAGGTTGCGGAGATGCATGGCTTCGGGGAGGAAATGTGCTTCAGGAACGCTGAGGAGCTGGCAGAAAGGCCTAAGCTGGCAGATGCGGTGATCAATGGAACCATGGACCGCCAGCATGTGCCCACTGCGGTTCCGCTCCTGCGTGCAGGATATGATATGCTGCTGGAAAAGCCCTTCGCGATCAGCGAGGAGGAAGTGAACTATTTATATAAGGTGGTAAAAGAGACCGGGCGGAAGGTGATGATCTGCCACGTTCTGCGGTATGCGCCCTTCTATGTCGCAATCAAGCAGAGACTGCTGAGCGGGGAGATCGGTGACATTATCAACATTCAGGCCACAGAACATGTCAGCTACCATCATCTGGCCGTCTCCTTTGTGCGCGGCAAATGGGGCAACGAGGAAAAATGCGGGGCTCCGATGCTGCTGGCAAAGTGCTGCCATGACATGGATCTCATTATGTGGCTGAAGAGCGGCGTTTCGCCCAAACAGATCGCTAGCTTTGGAAGTGACTTCCAGTTTGATCCTGCCAAAAAGCCCGCAGGGGCAGGCAAGCGCTGCCTGGTGGATTGCCAGTGCGAGGAGACCTGTTTGTACTCTGCCAAAAAGCATTATCTGGATCACCCGGATCGGTGGGCGTTCTATGTATGGGACTGCCTGGAGAATATTGAGAATCCGACGCTGGAGGACAAGCGCAAGTCGCTGATGACAGACAATATCCATGGACGCTGTGTATGGGATTGTGAACATACGGTGGTGGATCATCAATCGGTGCTGATGAATTTTGCGGATGGTGCAACTGCGACCCTGAACATGATCGGCGGCACAGCGAAGCCGGAGCGCAATATCCACATCATTGGTACGAAGGGTGAGATCAAGGGCGTGTTTGACGATTCTGTTTTCACTGTGCGCACCATAGATACCGCCAGCGAGAAGGGCTGGAACGAGGAAGTGGTAGACCTGAAGATCGGTGGAGATAAGAGCGGCATGACAGGCTCTCATGGCGGCGGCGACCTGCGGCTGGTGGAGGACTTTGTTCATGTGCTTCAGGGTGAGGAGCCTTCCATCTCCTGCACAACGATCAAAGATTCGATCAATGGGCATCTGGGGGTCTTCTGCGCAGAGCGTGCTCGCAAGGAGAGCGCCGTCATAACGATGCCAGACATCAGATAATGCAGTGCTGACATAGAAAACGTCCCCGTGCAGTTTTGATATCCTGCACGGGGACGTTTTGCGATCTTTTTATTTCCTCATTTCCGCATTCACCCATTCCCGCACGCGGTCAGGCCGGTTGGTGACGATGCAGTCAGGGCCAAGGGGCAGCAGGGAACGGACTGCGTCCTGGGTGTCCACGGTCCAGAACGCGGCTTGGATGCCCATGGCGTGGAGCTGGTTCACGAGATCGGGGTTGGAGTAGGCGGTGTGGTATTCGCAGCTGACGATATCTACAGGGAAATCCAGCGTTTTGATATAGGCGGCCACATCTGCCTGCTCCTCCAGATGGCCGATGACCTGCTCCACGGTCTCGCCGGGGAAGTTGGCACGGAGCATATCGACCTTGTCGGCCACAGTGCGGTAGATGAGATTGTTCCGCAGGTCGATGCAGTTTTCCTCGCTGAAGGGCTCATCCATGCTGTTCACAAGGCCCAGATCCTTCCATATCACCGGCGGGGGCAGCACCATGCTGAGGAAAGCGCCGTAGGTCAGCGCGCCTACCTTCAGCTCGGGCATCAGCTGCTTTGCCTGCCGCAGCTGAGAGTGGTGGAAGGAGATGAGGGTGAGCCGGTCAGTGAGCCCGGCGGCGCGGACTGCATCCAGCACCCGGGGCACAAAGTCGGGGTCGTCCTGCAGTGGGCTTTTCAGTTCCAGCTGCACCTGGGTGCCCTCCATGCCGGCGCAGAGCTCCAGCGCTTCCTGCAGCGTGGCGATCCTCTCGTTGGCGTAGATGGCATCTTTCCAGCTGCCAAAATCCAGGGTCTTCAGCTCGCCCATGGTCAGGTCGTAGATCTGGCCGGAGATGTCGGTGTGCATATCCACCATATAGTCGTGGTGGATGACCAGCTCGTTGTCGTAGGTCTTCTGTACATCCATTCCACGCCGTCCGCGCCGATCTCCATCGCCTTGCGGAAGGCGACCAGCGTGTTCTCAGGGGCCAGATAGGATGCACCGCGGTGCGCAATGATTTGGGGTGTCGTCATCTTGTGCTATGATTCCTTTCCTTACAGTTGGCTCAGGCCAGATCTTCGCCGTCGGAGGCAATGACCTTTTTATACCAGTAGAAGCTGTCCTTCCGGCTGCGGGCCAGCGTTCCCTTGCCCTCGTTGTCCTTGTCCACATAGATGAAGCCGTACCGCTTCTTCATCTCGCCGGTGGAAGCACTGACCAGGTCGATGGGGCCCCAGGTGGTGTAGCCCAGCAGGGGCAGGCCATCCTCGTTGATGGCCTTTTCCATCTGCTCGATGTGGGCCCGCAGGTAGTCGATGCGGTAGGTGTCGTGGATGGAACCATCTGCTTCCACCTTGTCCACCGCACCCAGACCATTCTCCACGATGAAGAGCGGTTTCTGGTAGCGGTCGTACAGGCTGTTCATGGTGATGCGCAGGCCCACCGGGTCGATGGCCCAGCCCCAATCGCTGGCCTTGAGGTAGGGGTTCTTGACGGCATCCATGATGGCATTGCCGCTGGCCTTGTTCATCAGTTCGGGGTCCACAGTGGTGCAGCGGCTGGAATAGTAGCTGAAGGAGATGAAGTCCACAGTGCCCTCTTTCAGCAGCTGCTCGTCGCCCGGCTCCACCTGCAGGGCGATGCCTGCACGCTCCATCCGCTTTTTGGCCCAGACAGGGTATTCGCCGCGGGACTGGACATCAATGAAGAAGTAGTTGTCGCGGTCAGCCTCGGCAGCAGCCTGCACATCGGCAGGGGCGCAGGTGCGGGGATAGAACTGACCGGCGGCCAGCATACAGCCCACCATGGCATCGGGCATGATGGCATGGGCCAGCTTGACGGCCTTTGCGCTGGCCACCAGCTCGTGGTGAGCGGCCTGATATTTGACCTGCTGCACATTCTCGCCGGGCGCAAAGAGCAGACCGGCTCCCATAAAGGGCATGTGGAGCAGCATGTTGATCTCGTTGAAGGTCAGCCAGTACTTGACCTTGCCCCGGAAGCGCTGGAACAGCACCTCACAGTAGTGGGCGTAGGCATCCACCATCCGGCGGTCTTTCCAGCCGCCGTACTTTTTGATCAGGGCAATGGGGGTATCAAAGTGGCACAGGGTCACCAGCGGCTCAATGCCGTACTTGTGGCACTCATCAAAGAGCTCCTCATAGAAGCGCAGGCCCTCTTCGTTGGGCTGCGCGTCATCGCCGTTGGGCAGGATGCGGGTCCAGGCAATGGACAGGCGGTAGCAGCGGAAGCCCATCTCGGCAAAGAGCTTGATGTCCTCCTTGAAGTGGTGGTACATGTCAATGGCTTCGTGGGAGGGGTAGAAGTGCTCGGCATCGCAGTCCAGCATCTTCAGCTGGCCCAGCGCCACGGGAAAGCGGTCGGGGCCAAAGGGCACCACGTCCACGCTGGACAGGCCGCGCCCGCCCTCGTTGTAAGCGCCCTCGCACTGGTTGGCGGCAGTGGCACCGCCCCACAGAAAGTCTTTCGGGAATTTGCCCATAGGTCTTACCTCCTGATGCAGTTGAATTCTGATGATTCAATGATACCATGTTCTGAGCCGCTGTCAACCGGGAAAGTACGACTTTAGCCGTCAATTCGACGAAAAATGTTGCTGATTTTTGACACTTTTCACGAAGAAATCGAAAATTGCGGGCGATTTTCCTTGGAATCTGTTTCTTCCAAACGGACAGTAAGTGTGATAGACTGAATAGGTAAACGGAAAACGGCTCACCCTGCCCTTCATTGCTTTGCAATGCCGGAGCGGGCGAGGACGTTGATGAAAGAGCTATCAGGAAAAATGGAGTGTTTGCTATGACTGAATTCAAGCCCATCAAGGAAGGCAAAGTCCGCGAGATCTATGACAATGGCGACAGCCTCATTATGGTTGCCACCGATCGTATCTCTGCATTTGATGTGATCCTGAAAAATAAAGTGACCAACAAGGGCAAGGTGCTGACCCAGATGAGCAGATTCTGGTTCGACTACACCAAGGATGTTCTGCCCAACCACATGCTGAGCGTGGATACCGCCGATATGCCCGAGTTCTTCCGCACGCCTGCCTTTGAGGGCCGGAGCATGAAGTGCCGCAAGCTGACCATGCTGCCCATCGAGTGCATCGTGCGCGGCTACATCACCGGCAGCGGCTGGGCCAGCTACCAGCAGAACGGCACCGTCTGCGGCATCCGCCTGCCCGAGGGCCTGCAGGAATCCCAGCAGCTGCCCGAGCCCATCTACACTCCTTCCACCAAGCTGAGATCGGCGACCACGATGAGAACATCAGCTACGAAAAGAGCATCGAGGTGCTGGAAAAGCAGTTCCCCGGCCATGGCGAGGACTACGCCACCAAGCTGCGGGACTACACCATTGCCCTGTACAAGAAGTGCGCCGCGTATGCCCTGAGCCGCGGCATCATCATTGCCGATACCAAGTTTGAGTTTGGTCTGGATGAGAACGGCAACGTGGTGTTGGGCGATGAGATGCTCACCCCAGATTCCAGCCGCTTCTGGCCGCTGGAGGGCTATGAGGCCGGCCACGGTCAGCCCTCTTTCGATAAGCAGTTCGTCCGCAACTGGCTCAAGGCCAATCCCGACAGCAACTACGATCTGCCTCAGGATGTCATCGACAAGACCATTGCCAAGTACGAGGAAGCTTATGAGCTCCTGACTGGCAAGAAGCTGTAAACACTCTGATCTTCTTTCTCCCCCTCTGCTGTATAACGGCAGGGGGGATTTTTATATCAGCAGACCTGCCTGGAGGGACGGCGGGGTGTTCCCCAAGCAAGTGTCCGGAGGGTGGGACCCGACTGCCGTAGGCAGTTGGGCGGGGGATGGAATGCCCCGTATCACTTGCGGGGGAATACCCCGCTGGCCCGACAGTACGCTGTACCAAAAAATCCCCCCGCCCATGAACAGATGGGGCGAGGGGAAAGCTAAGGGTTGGCAGTGTTACAGGATGCGCACCCGGATGACAGCAGGGATGGCGGCCAGCTTCTCAGCCAGCCTGCCGTCCACGGCACCGGTCGCGTCCAGCATGGTGTAAGCCATGTTCTTTTTGCTCTTGTTCACCATGTTTTCAATGTTCAGGCCCGCTTCGGTGGTCAGGGCGGTGATCTGGCTGATCATGCCGGGCTCGTTCTTGTGGATGATGCAGATGCGCTTGCCGCCTGCACGGGGCTGATGCACCTCGGGCATGTTCACCGAGTGGGTGATGTTGCCGTTCTTGAGGTAATCGCTGATCTCCTGCACGGCCATTGCGGCACAGTTGTCCTCGGCCTCCGGCGTGGAAGCACCCAGATGCGGGGTGCAGACAATGCCGGGCTTGCCCAGAATGGCCTCAGTGGGGAAGTCGGTCATGTAGCCGGAGACCTTGCCCGTCTCCATGGCCTCCAGCAGGGCTGCGGTGTTCACCAGCTCACCGCGGGCGTAGTTCAGGATCTTCACGCCGTCCTTGCACAGGGCCAGGGTCTGGGCGTTGATGGTATCCTTGGTGGTGGGCAGGTAGGGAACATGGATGGTGATGTAGTCGCACAGAGGGAGCATGTCGTTCAGGTTCACGCAGTGGTGTACCTGGCTGGAAAGGTTCCAGGCGGCATCAATGGAGATGTAGGGATCGTAGCCGTAGACCTCCATGCCCAGCTCAATGGCGCAGTTGGCCACCCGAGAACCGATGGCACCCAGACCGATGACACCCAGCGTCTTGCCCTTGATCTCGTTGCCCACAAACTTTTTCTTGCCCTTTTCCACGGTCTTGGCCATGGCGGGGTCGCCGGTCAGGCCCTGGCACCACTGGGCGGCGGCGGCCACATTGCGGCTGCCTGCGATCAGCATCCCAATGACCAGCTCAGCCACGGCGTTGGCGTTGGCACCGGGGGTATTGAACACCACGATGCCCTGCTCCGAGCAGCGATCCAGCGGGATGTTATTCACACCGGCACCGGCACGGGCAATGGCCAGCAGGTTGTCGTTGAAGGTGGTGTTCAGCAGGTCGGCGCTGCGCACCAGAATGCCATCGGGGGCATCGGTGTCCACCGATACATCGAACAGATTCTTGTTCAGCTTTGCCAGGCCCACCGGGCTGATGGCGTTCAGGGTCTTGATCGTAAACATACTTTCCTATCTCCTATACACAAATCAGGCATTTGCCTTGCGGAATTTCTCCATGAAGTCCACCAGCTTCTCTACGCCTTCGGTGGGCATTGCATTATAAATGGAAGCGCGCATACCGCCCACCAGACGGTGGCCCTTCAGGTTGACAAAACCGGCTTCGGCGGCCTCGGCGCAGAACTTCTTGTCCATGTCAGGGTCGGGGCTGGTAAAGGTGACATTCATCGTGCTGCGGTAGCGGTGCTCCACAGGGTTGTGGAAGAACTCCTGACCGTCCAGATAATCGTACAGGATCTTGGCCTTGGATTCGTTGATCTTCTGCATATTCTCCAGGCCGCCGATGTCGTTTTCCAGATACTTGAGCACCAGACCGGTCATGTAGATGCACCAGCAGGGGGGCGTGTTGTACATGCTGTCCTTGGCCAGCAGGGTGGTGTAGTTCATCATGGTGGGCACGGTGTCGGCGGCGTGGCCCAGCAGGTCGTCCCGGACAATGGCAATGGCCATGCCGGCGGGGGCTACGTTCTTCTGCACGCCAAAGTAGATGCAGCCGTACTTGTTTACGTCCACAGGTTTGGAGAGGATCATCGAGCTCATGTCCGCCACCAGCGGCACACCCTCCACCTGAGGTACCTCAACGTACTGGGTGCCGAAGATGGTGTTGTTCTGGCAGATGTGGATGTAGCTTGCGTCCTTGTCGTAGTCGATGGCGTTGACATCGGGGATGTAGGTGAAGTTCTTGTCCTTGCTGGAAGCAACAATCTTCACCTCGCCGAACTTGGCGGCCTCCTTGGCAGCCAGATTCGAGAAATTGCCGGTGACCAGGTAATCAGCCTTGCCGGTGGTCATAAAGTTCAGGGGTACCATGGCAAACTGCTGGGTGGCACCACCCTGGAAGAAGCCGACCTTGTAGTTGTCAGGGATGTTCATCACCCGGCGCAGGGTGGCTTCGGTTTCAGTGATGATGGCATCGAACCACTTGCTGCGGTGGCTCATCTCCATCACGCTCTGGCCGGAATCGCCGTATTCCAGCAGCTCTGCCTGTGCCTGACGGAGCACCTTTTCCGGTAACATGCTGGGGCCTGCGCTGAAGTTGTATACTCGTGCCATATGGAACTCTCCCTTTCCTATCCGTACCGCCGTTCTCATCTGCGGCAGGTGTGTGCTTGATTTGTCCGTAGTATACCGGTTCCGGGGGTGTAAAAACAAGAGTATCTTTGCACAAAGATGGGACTGCTCTGCCTGCCCTGAACGCACAAAACACACAACTGTCCTCGAATGAAGAGCATTTTTTGAGACGAATGTAAAAGACGGCGGTTTTGCCGCATGGCTCCTTGCTTTTCTCTCTTGCCTGATCGAGGGGGATATGCTATAATCAAACAATAATAAGACAAATGTAAAAGCAAAAAAATCGGAGGTGAAACCGGTGTACGGACTTTCAGACAGACTGAAACCGCTCTCTGCCGCCGAGGAGCAGGTGCTGCTGGCGCTCTGGGACTGCCCCGCCCCGGCCACCCGGCGGGATATCAGCGAAAAGTTGACCGCCACCGGCTGGGCTCCGGCCACGGTGCTCAACTTTTTGTACCGTCTGGAGGAAAAGGGCTGGGTCAAGGGCGGCAAGGCGGGGAGTCAGAACACCTATCTGCCCACGGTCACCCGCCGGGCCTATTGCGTTGCGGCCATGCGCCAGCGGATGGACACTCTGTTCGGCGGCAGCCTGCCCGAAGCGGTCCGCGCCCTTGCCAGCGAGAGCGGCGCTTCCCAGAGCCAGCTGGAACAGGCCATCCGGGTGCTGGAGGAGCAGCATCAGGAGGCCGAGGAATATGACCTGTACGATCCCTATGGGTGACGGAAAACGAAAAAGCTCCCATTACGGGAGCTTTTTCGTTGCATTCGGTCAGAAGATATGCTAAAGTAAAAGCGAAAACCGCCACCCTGGCCGGTGACGGTTTTCTATGCAAATAGATAGCTAAAACCCTTCAGGCTAACCGCTTGTCGCAGTGCCTTTTCTATTTGTAGTATAGTGATTTTTTCCTGGTTTGTCAAGTGGCGGAAGGATATACGATGGAGTGCAGATTGAAAGCAAAAAAATGCGGCGGCTGTCCGATGCTGGGGCTGGATTATGCCGAGCAGCTGAAACAAAAAGAGGCCGCTGTCCGTAAGCTGGTGGGGAAATACGGCCCGGTGGCTCCCATCCGGGGTGCGGAAAACCCCTGCCATTACCGCAATAAGGTGATCTCTACCTTTGCAGCGGGCCCCGGCGGGAAACTGGTATCCGGCATCTATGCGGCAGGCACGCATAAAGTGCTGCCTGTGGAAAGCTGCCTGCTGCAGGACGAAGTGCTGGACACCGTGATGCAGGCGGTGCGGGCGGCGGCCAGCACCTGCCGCTACCAGCCTTACAATGAGGACAAGGGCACCGGCCTGCTCCGCCACTGCCTGCTGCGGCGCGGTGTGGTGTCCGGGCAGGTGATGGTGGTATTGGTGACAGCCCAGCCGGTTCTGCCCGGGGCAAAAAACTTTGTCCGTGCTCTGCTGGCCGAAGCCGAAAAGCGCCATGTCCCCGTGACCACCGTGGTGCAGAACTACAACCCCCGCCGCACCAGCGTGGTGCTGGGCGAAGAGGAAAAGACGCTCTACGGCAAGGGATTCATTCTGGATACCCTCTGCGGCAAGACCTATGCCCTGAGCCCCCGGAGTTTCTACCAGATCAACCATGACCAGACCGAGGTGCTGTATGGTCTGGCTGTGGAAGCCGCCCGCCTGACCGGCAAAGAAGTGGTGCTGGATGCCTACTGCGGCATTGGCACCATCGGTCTGACCGCCAGCGGCAGGGCAAAGCAGGTGGTGGGCGTGGAGCTGAACCGGGACGCTGTCCGGGATGCCATCGGCAACGCAAGGCACAACAACGTGAAAAACGCCCGCTTCTTTACCGCCGATGCCACCCAGTGGATCACAGAAGCGGCGGCCGCCGGGCAGAGAGCAGATGTCATTTTCATGGACCCGCCCCGCGAAGGCTCCACCCCCCAGTTCATCGAGAGCGTGGCCCGCATGGCCCCCAAACGGGTGGTCTATGTCAGCTGCAACCCCGAGACCATGGCCCGTGATCTTGCCCTCCTGACCGCCAAAGGCTACCGCGCCGAGGGCTTTACCCCTGTTGATCTCTTCCCCCAGACCGCCCATTGTGAGGTGGTCGGCGCGCTGACCAGATCACAGAAGTCCAAAGGGTGAAACAAGCCACGATGAACGGATATTTTTATGTATTAACGGCCATTGACCTTTTTGTGCTGAGCTTCATGTGCATCCTCACAAAGCTCAGCGAGTCCCTGAACAAAAAGCAGAAGCAGGGATTTTTCCTTGCTTTTGCGCTGATCGCGGCGATCTCGGTGCTGGAGGTGGTGACACTGGCGGTGGATGGCACCCCGGCGGGCTACCGCTGGCTGAACATCCTGTCCAACTATCTGGGGTTCGGCCTGTCCCCGGGAGTGTGTCTCTGCCTTGTGTATGTCATGGACCGGAAAAAGAGGATGAACCGCTGGTTCAGGGCGGCGGTGTGCTGCGAGGCGTGCTACCTGCTGTTCCTTGCTCTGTCCATCCCCGCCGGGCTGGTGTTCTCCGTCAGCGCCGACAACGTTTATTCCCGTGGGCAATACTTCTATATTTATATCATCCTGTATTTTGCGGCCATCGTGTATCTCTCGGTGTCCACCATTGTCACGGCGCGGGAATTTCAGAATCGCAGCCGGGCGCTGATCTACCCCCTGATGATCTTTCTACTCATTGAGACCATCATTCAGGTGACACTGCCGGACCTCCACGTTACATGGCTGTGCGTTACCCTGTTGTCGGTGCTGTACTTTATCTACTGCAGCGAGATGTGGAACCAATTGGATGCCCTTACCGGGCTGCTGAATCAGAACAGCTATCTGAACCGCACTGCTGAGATGCGCCGCAACGGCGGGGTGCTGGTGGTGTTCGATGTGGACGATTTCAAGCAGATTAACGACCGCTATGGCCACCTGCAGGGAGATCTCTGTCTGGCCGAGATCGGCCGCTGCATCAAAAAAGCCTATGCCCGCAGCGGCTACTGTTACCGTACCGGCGGCGACGAGTTTTGTGTGCTGATGGAAAACGCCGACCGGGAGGCCCAGTGTGCGCAGGAGTTTGTACGCCAGCTGGAACAGCGGCGAAAAGCCGTGGACTTTCTGCCCACGGTGTCCTTTGGTTCAGCTCCTTTTTTTGGGGAGGATGTGCTGGCTGTGAAGAATCGGGCCGATCAGGAAATGTACCGCCACAAAAAAGCCCGGAAGCCCGATGCCGCTCATTGTTCTCCAAATCATACCCTCCTATGAAAAGGGACTGCTGCACTGGGATCTCCCCTGTGCGGCAGTCCCTTTCCTTGTTCTGGCCGGGCACGGTGCGCAATGGCGTGATTTGAACTGGCTTTTTTGCATTTCCTGTACTATAATAAAGAACTGTGAAGTTTACACCCGCTATCACTGGGAAAGGAGAATCACCCCTTGAATAAAATGCTTACCCACCTGAACGGCTACAAGCGCGAGGCTGTGCTTGCACCGCTGTTCAAGATGCTGGAAGCCACGTTCGACCTGTTTGTGCCGCTGGTCATGGCAGACATCGTCAACGTGGGCATTGCAGCACATGATTTCCACTATATCCTTGTGCGGTGCGGCATCCTGCTGCTACTGGCCGTTGTGGGCCTTGCCTGCAGCCTGACGGCCCAGTATTTCTCGGCCAAGGCGGCGGTGGGCTACTCCACCTCCCTGCGCCATGCCCTGTTTGAGCACATCCAGAGGCTTGGCTTTACCGAGATGGATACCATGGGCACCAGCACCCTCATCACTCGCATGACCAGTGACATCAATCAGGTGCAGAGCGGTCTGAACCTCTTCCTGCGCCTGTTCCTGCGCAGCCCGTTCGTGGTGGTTGGTGCCATGGTCATGGCGTTCACCGTGAATGTGCGGGCCGCCTGGATCTTTGTGGTCGCCATCCCGCTGCTGAGCGTGGTGGTGTTCGGGGTCATGGTCATCACCAACCCGCTGTACAAAACGGCCCAGGCCCGGCTGGACCGTGTGCTGGGCCTGACCCGCGAGAACCTGACCGGTGTGCGCGTGGTCCGCGCCTTTGATAAGGAGCAGAGCGAGATCGACCGCTTTGAGTCGGCCAACGACCTGCTGACCCGGATGCAGCTCCATGTGGGCCACATCTCCTCCCTGATGAGCCCGCTGACCTACGTCATCATCAATCTGGCCATTGTGGCTCTGCTCTATGTGGGCAGCATCGAGATCAATGTGGGCGGCATGGCCTCCGGCGATGTGATCGCGCTGGTGAACTACATGAACCAGATCCTGGTGGAGCTGGTCAAACTGGCAAACCTCATTGTGCAGGTGAGCAAGGCGCTGGCCTGTGCCGGCCGTGTGCAGGCTGTGCTGGACACCGAGCCCGGCATGGAGTTCCCCGCTGCGCTCAAGGGTGAGGCACCTGCAGACAAGGCCGGGGATGCTGTGCGGTTCGACCATGTCAGCCTGACCTACGCCGGTGCCGGTGCCCCCAGCCTGACCGATATCAGTTTTACCGCAAAGCGCGGCCAGACCATTGGTGTCATCGGCGGCACGGGCAGCGGCAAATCCAGCCTCATCAACCTGATCCCCCGCTTTTATGATGCCACGGAGGGCACCGTGGAGATCCTGGGCCGTCTGGCGCAGGAGTACCCCCGCGCGGCTCTGCGCGGCAGTGTGGCGGTCGTAATGCAGAAAGCCCAGCTGTTTGGCGGCACCATCCGCTCCAACCTGCTGTGGGGCAACAAAAACGCGGCGGACGCTGACCTGTGGGCCGCACTGGAGACCGCGCAGGCTGCGGATTTCGTCAGGGCAAAGCCCCTTGGGCTGGACGAGCCTGTGGAGCAGGGCGGCCGGAACCTGTCCGGCGGCCAGAAGCAGCGCCTGACCATTGCCCGTGCGCTGGTGGGCAAGCCGGAGATCCTGATCCTGGACGACAGCGCCAGCGCACTGGATTACGCCACCGATGCGGCCCTGCGCAAGGCGCTGGCCGCTCTGCCCGGTGACCTGACCGTGTTCATCGTGAGCCAGCGTGCCGCCAGCCTGCAGCACGCCGACCAGATCATCGTGCTGGATGATGGCAGGATGGTGGGGCTGGGCAGGCACGCCGACCTGCTGAAGACCTGCCCCGTTTACGAGGAGATCTACGCCAGCCAGTTCAAGAAAGGGGATGCGCAGAAATGAGTGCAAAAGCAAAGAGTAAGCTGACCCCGGAACAGCGCAACGCAACGCTTCGGCGGGTGCTGGAAAAGATCCGCCCCTACAGCTTTTTTGTGGTGTGCAGCCTGATCGTGGCCGCCGTGAGCGTGGCTGCCCAGCTGTATATCCCCATCCTCTGCGGCAGTGCCATTGATATGATGCTGGGCAAGGGGAATGTGGACTTCAACGGTGTTCTGCGCATCGTGGTGGAGATCGTAATCGTGGCCGTGGTGGCTGCATTTGCCCAGTGGCTGCTGAGTGTCTGCAACAACCGCATCACCTTCTCGGTCAGCCGGGACCTGCGCAACGCCGCGCTCCGTAAGATCCAGACCCTGCCGCTCTCTTATCTGGACAGCCACCCCTCCGGCGATATCGTCAGCCGCATGGTCGCCGATGTGGACACCTTTGCGGACGGCCTGCTCATGGGCTTTACCCAGCTGTTCAGCGGCGTGCTGACCATCCTTGGCACCCTGCTGTTTATGCTCAGTGAGAATGTGCCCATCACGCTGGTGGTGGTCTGCATCACCCCGCTGAGCCTGGTTGTGGCAAGCTTCCTTGCCAAGCGCAGCTATAAGTATTTCCAGGGCCAGAGCACCGTGCGCGGTGAGCAGACTGCCCTGGTCAACGAGATGATCGAGGGCCAGAAAGTCGTGCAGGCCTTTGGCCATGAGGCCGAGAGCCTAGCCGCCTTTGACGAGGTGAATGGCCGCCTGCAGAGCGTGAGCCTGAAGGCCATCTTCTTCTCCAGCATGACCAACCCCGCCACCCGCTTTGTGAACAACATCGTTTATGCAGGTGTCGGTCTGGTGGGTGCCGTTTACGCTGTGGCGGGCGGCATCACCATCGGCCAGCTGAGCATCTTCCTGAACTATGCCAACCAGTACACCAAGCCCTTCAACGAGATCTCCGGCGTGGTCACCGAGCTGCAGAACGCACTGGCCTGTGCGGCCCGTGTGTTCGAGCTGCTGGATGCCGAGGACCAGGTGCCCGAGGCGGAGAACGCCAAGGTGCTGGAGACCGACGGCCATGTGGAGCTGAGGACGTTTCCTTCCGCTACCTGCCGGACCGCCCCCTCATCGAGGGGCTGAATCTGGATGTGAAGCCCGGCCAGCGCATCGCCATTGTCGGCCCCACCGGCTGCGGCAAAACTACCCTCATCAACCTGCTCATGCGGTTCTACGATGTCAACGGCGGCTCCATTGAGGTGGCCGGAAACGATATCCGCAGCCTGACCCGCGCCTCCCTGCGCGGCAGCTACGGCATGGTGCTGCAGGAGACCTGGCTGCGTGCCGGTACTGTGCGGGAGAACATTGCCTACGGCAAGCCCGATGCCACGGAGGAAGAGATCGTTGCCGCCGCCAAAGCGGCCCACGCCGACAGCTTCATCCGCCGCCTGCCCAAGGGTTACGATACCGTCATTGCTGAGGACGGCGGCAACATCAGTCAGGGCCAGAAGCAGCTGCTCTGCATCGCCCGCGTGATGCTCTGCCTGCCCCCCATGCTGATTCTGGACGAGGCGACCTCCTCCATCGATACCCGCACCGAGGTGCGCATCCAGGCTGCCTTTGCCCGGATGATGCAGGGCCGCACCAGCTTTATCGTGGCCCACCGCCTGTCCACCATCCGTGAGGCCGATGTCATCCTGGTGATGAAGGATGGCCACATCGTGGAGCAGGGCGACCACGACACCCTGCTGGCGCAGGGCGGCTTCTATGCCAAGCTCTATAACAGCCAGTTCGAGGGCGTGGAGACCTGAAAAACCAAAATGGGAGATGCCAACAGCGGCATCTCCCATTTTTTATGCGATGGTTTCCAGCACCGGTTCCTCCGGCGGGGGAAGCAGGGTGGAGTGGGCTTCCACGAACTCTGCCGCCCGCTGGCTGGCGATGCCCTGCCGCACCTTGCGGAAATCGTTGGCAGGGAAGGTGCGCTCACCCTTCCAGTGTGCCAGTGCGGCCTCCACCTCGGCATCGGTGGGCCAGAGGTGTTCCCGCTCGGCCACCATCAGAAGGCCCAGACTGCCCCGCAGCTTCTGCTCTGCCTGTGCGTGAAGCTCAGTGCGGAACTGCTCCACGGTCTGGCCCCGCACCTTGAGGTACTGGTCAAAGTTGACGTTGTTGGCCTGCAGCCGCAGGTTGAAGTTCCGCTGTTCAGCAAAATAGTTGCCGGAGACCAGGTCCTTGGGCAGGGGCCCCTGACACAGCCGCCCAGCTGGAAGATAAGTTCCCGGCGGGCCAGTGCCTTGGCCTGCGCACAGCGCTGGGCATAGAGCTCCCGTGCCACCTGCTGGCGCAGGGCCGCTTTGCCTGCGGCATCGGCGGCACGGTCTTCATCGCCGTGCCGGGTGTTCACTTCCAGCTCAATGCTCACCTGCCGGATGGGCCGGGGCTGGATGGGCTGGGTGAAGCCGGTGTAACGCTCCAGCTTCAGCGGCGGCAGGCAGTAGAACTCTGCTCCCGCCCGGAAGCCTTCGGCCCGGTTGACGGCCAGCAGCTCAAAATCCGGATCGGTCACGGGAACCAGATGCTCTTTTTCCACAAGCTCCTGATATAATGTGGAAAAACCGGTCAAAATAGCCCGGTTCACGGCGGCGGTCAGCAGGTCCTCTTCCGCCTGCGGCGGGTTCTCTGCGGCCTGCTCGGCCTGAATGGCCGCTTCCAGCTCTTCGGCGCTGGCGGAAAATACCACCCGGCAGTCCCCGGGCTGGGGCATTCCTACATGTTCCAATACCATTGCGGTGACCTCCTCTCAGCGGCTAAAGCTGACCATCAGTGCCAGCAGCACAACGGCCAGACAGAAATAGAGGATCTCGGCCCCCAGAACGGAGCGGTCGCCCTCCACATACATCTTTTCAGGATCTTCGGGGTCGTAGTACAGCGTGACCGTTTCCCCGCTGGCAAAGCCCATGCCCTTGGCGGCTTTGGGGTAGTGCAGGCGGTGGCTGCCGCCCTCGGTCTCGAACTCAAGCAGATAAGCCGCGCCGTCCCGGCTCTGAACGGTGCCTGCCACCCGGGCCTCCACACGCTGGCCCTTCTGCTGTAAGCGGCGGCGCTGCAGCACACTGCGCAGGCCCATGTAGAACATGATGCCCGCGCCGATGATAAAGATCAGAACATTGAACATTCAGTTTCCCTCATTCCGTCATTACTCGCCCGGCGGCATACAGGCCGGACGGTCAGCTTTTATTGTACCATATTCCGGCCCAAATGCCCCTGTACGGAGTGCCCGAAATTTAGAGCATTTTTTTGTCGAACAATTTTGAAAATAGTGCTTGACTTTTCTTGTGGCTGTGGTATAATAATTAACGTTCCGAGCCGAACGGCCCACGAACAAAACAGAATATGCGGATATGGCGGAATTGGCAGACGCGTTAGATTCAGGTTCTAATCGGGGCAACTCGGTGGAGGTTCAAGTCCTCTTATCCGCACCAAACAATGAAAATCCGAACCTTTTCTCGATAGGAGAAGGGTTCGGATTTTTTGTTTTCTTCGGAAAGCAGAATGAAGGCTCTATCCAGCTGAGCTACGATCGCACATACTGATGCTGTCAGTATAAAACGGTATAGCACAGCCGCGCTAAAAATGCAAACGGAAATGTTCGCCCTGTTTTTCCGTTCTTCCTTTTGCTATAATAAGGACAGATATCGGGACAAGGAGGGAGCCTTTTCATGGAACTATTCACCCCGCAGCAGATCAAAAATCTGAACGAGTTGGAACTGCTGGTCTACCAGTACATCATCGAGCATCCGAACACGGTGCCCTTCATGCGCATCCGGGAGTTGGCAGCGGAAGCGCACGTTTCCACCACCACAGTGCTGCACTTCTGCAAAAAGGTGGGCTGTGACGGTTATGCGCAATTCAAATGGAAGCTGAAGGAGCAGGCCGGTTCCGCGCAGGGATCCCGTCTGCCGGACACGCTGGGCGAGTTGCAGAACTTTCTGTGGAAAGTCGGCACGCCGGAATACGATGCAGCGCTGGACGAAGCCGCCGGTATGATCGCACGGGCAGAGCGGGTGTTTCTGGTGGGCATCGGCAATTCCGGCAGCATAGCCGAGTATGGTGCACGGTATCTGTCCAATCTGGGCAAATTCGCGCTGGGCGTGACCGACCCGTTCTATCCCATCACCGTCACGCCCAACACCACCATCGCAGCCGTCATTCTTTCGGTATCCGGCGAAACGAAGCAGGTGCTGCATCTGGCCCGGCAGCTGAAGGAGAAAAACGCCGGACTGATCGCCATTACCTGTTCCGACCAGAGTTCTGCGGCAAAGCTTTCCGACATCACCCTGCCGTACTACAGTTCCGTGCACCGCGTGACCACCGAAAGCTACGACCTGACCAGTCAGATGCCTGCACTTTACCTGCTGGAAGCACTGGCCCGCCGGGTGTACAACCGCCTGCTGGAGTGACCGCAGAAACGCTCCGTCAATTTGTACAGATGTTTGTATCCATGTGCAGAAAAAAACAAGCTGTTTTTTCTGCACATTTTTGTTTTTTGGCGCATCAAATCAGCTGACAATGCGGTTTTTCCTCTGTATAATGAGGACACAAGGCAAACCCGTGATCTGATGAAAAGGAGAGAACATCATGGCAAACAAAATCCGCGATTACACAAAGCTTGCCGCCGACATCTGTGCCGCCGTCGGCAAGGACAATATCCTCAGCGCGACCCACTGTGCCACCCGCCTGCGTCTGGTGCTGAGGGAAACACCCTCGGACGAAGTGACCAAACAGATCTCCGAGATGCCCGCCGTCATCAAGGTGATGGAAAGCGGCGGCCAGTATCAGGTGGTCATCGGCACCCATGCCAAGGACGTGTACGAAGCACTGGCCCAGCTGCTGGATCTGGACAACAGCACCGCTGCCGCGCCGGAAGTCAAGCAGGGCCTCGGCAGCCGCATCATCGCCACCATGTCCGCCGTGTTCGCACCCTTTGTGTACATTCTGGCCGCAGCCGGTCTGGTGCAAGGCGCACTGATCATCATTACCCACTTCTTCCCCGCTTTTGCGGCCACCGGTACGTATTCCGTGCTCAGCTTCATCAGCTGGACGCCCTTCACCTTCCTGCCGGTCATGATCGCCGTCACTGCTTCCAAGCACTTCAAGTGTAACACCTTCATTGCCATGTGGTGCTGCATGGCGCTGGTCAACCCGGACTGGGCTTCCATCGCTGCCCGCATCGCAGACGGTGAGGTCATCAAGTTCCTGGCCTTCCCCATGAGCCAGACCACCTACACCTCCACCGTGCTGCCGCCGCTGTTCCTGGTGCTGGTGCTCAGCTGGCTGGAGCACTGGCTGGACGAGCATCTGCCCGACATCATCAAGGCGCTGGCTGTGCCCTTTATCTGCACCATTGTTATGGTTCCCCTGACTATTCTGGTCATCGGCCCGGTGTCCAATGTGCTGGCAAACGCCATTGCTGCTGCCTACAACTTCCTTGCCAACAACGTTCCCGCACTGGCCGCCATTCTGGTGGGCGGCATCTGGCAGGTGTTCGTCATCTTCGGCGTGCACTGGGGCGTCACTCCCATGTGCTTGCCAACTTTGCCAACTACGGCTGCGATTCCTTTCAGGCATTCCAGACCTGCGCCGTCATCGCACAGGCTGCTGCCTGCTTCGGCGTGTTCCTCAAGACCAAAAAGGCCGACATCAAGAACGTTTCCCTGTCCGCTGGCCTGACCGGCATCTTCGGCATCACCGAGCCCGCCATCTACGGCGTGACCCTACGCCTGAAGAAGCCCTTCGTCTGCGGCTGCATCGGCGGTGCCATCGGTGCGCTGATCATCAGCTTCTTCAACACCAAGTACTATGTATACGCTGGTCTGCCCGGCCTGTTGACCACCGTCAACGCCATGAGCGACGCCAATCCCTCTTCCTTTACCGGCATGATGATCGGCGTGCTGGCCACCATTATCATCACCATTGTTCTGGTGCAGGTGGTGGGCTGCGACGAAAAAGAATCCCAGAAAAACTGATATACATTTGACCAAGGAGAAAGAATATGCTTCCTGAAAACTTTTTGTGGGGCGGTGCCGTTGCTGCCCATCAGCTGGAAGGCGGCTGGAACGCCGATGGCCGCGGCCCGTCCGTCAGCGACGTGATGACCGGCGGTGCCAACGGTGTGGCCCGCCGCATCACCGATGGCATTGTGCCCGGCGAATTTTACCCCAACCACGAGGGCATCGACTTCTACCACACCTACAAGGAAGATGTGAAGCTGTTTGCCGAACTGGGCTTCAAGTGTTTCCGCACCTCCATCTCGTGGAGCCGCATCTTCCCCCGCGGGGACGAGCAGCAGCCCAACGAGGCCGGTCTGCAGTTCTACGACGATCTGTTTGACGAACTGCTCAAGTACGGCATCCAGCCGGTGATCACCCTGAGCCATTTTGAGATGCCCTACGCCCTTGCCAAGGAGTACGGCGGCTGGTACAACCGCAAGTGCATCGACTTCTTCGTGCACTACGCCGTCACTGTGATGGAGCGCTACAAACACAAGGTCAGGTACTGGATGACCTTCAACGAGATCAACAACCAGAGCAACACCACCAACGACATCTTTGGCTGGACCAACTCCGGCGTGCGGTTCTCCCAGTTCGAGAACAAGAAGAAGGCCCTGTATCAGGTGGTACACCACGAACTGGTGGCCTCGGCCCTCGTGGTCAAAAAGGGCCATGCCATCAACCCGGACTTCCAGATCGGTTGCATGTGCTCCTTTGTGCCGTACTATCCCTACTCCTGCAACCCGGACGACGTGATGCTGGCGCTGGAATCCATGCACGAGCGCTACTACTTTGCGGATGTGCACTGCCGCGGTCACTACCCCGCCTACGCTAAGAAGGAATGGGAGCGCGAGGGCACTGCCCCGGTGATGGAGCCGGGCGACGAGGCCATTCTGGCCGAGGGTGCTGTGGACTATCTGGGCTTCAGCTACTACATGAGCAACGCGGTGCGTTCGGACGTGGCCGTGGAGAGCGACGGCATCAGCGGCGGCAATGCCCACACCGTGCCGAACCCCTACGTCAAGGCCAGCGACTGGGGCTGGCAGATCGACCCGGTGGGCCTGCGCTACGCACTGGCCACCCTGTACGAGCGGTACGAGAAGCCGCTGTTTATCGTGGAGAACGGCTTCGGCGCCATCGACAAACTCCAGCCCGACCACACCTGTGACGACAGCTACCGCATCGACTACCTGCGCGCCCACATCGAGGAGATGAAAAAGGCCGTGGAGTTGGACGGCGTGGACCTGCTGGGCTACACCCCGTGGGGCTGCATCGACGTGGTGTCCTTTACCACCGGCGAACTACGCAAGCGGTACGGCTTTATCTACGTGGACCGCAACGACGACGGCTCCGGCACCGGGAACCGCTATAAGAAAAAGAGTTTTGACTGGTACAAGCAGGTCATTGCCACCAACGGTGAGGACCTGGGCTGAGATATTTTCCGCAAAAAACACGACGCCCCGCCGGGTGCCGTGTTTTTTTTTGCGCCATTTTGCCGTTTCCATCTTGCAAAAGTAGCGTAGTGCCTTATAAAAGAGGCTGTGCCCCGGTGTGCGCGGGCACGGTTTAGGGATATATAGGATAAAGGGAAAAAGAGTATGAGTTCTCAAACGAATACGCTGACGGAAGGCCCTCTGGCCAAGCAGATCTTTCTGGTCAGTCTGCCGCTGGCGCTTTCCAACCTGCTGGTGGCGCGTTTTTACGGTGCGCGCCACCCCAAGGACGTGGAAAAGACCGTCCACTCGGCGGCCATTATCAGCGCCGTTGCCGGTGTGGTGCTGTTGCTCATCGGCCTGCTGGGCTCCCCTGCCATGCTGCGGCTGCTGCATGGCGGTGGTCCGTGCAGGAGAAGCAGCGGGCAAAATTCATCTGACCGTCACAGCAGATGATAGCGTTCAGAAGCGGCTGACGATTCTGATTCGGGAAGCAGAGGGCGGAATCTCAAAAAGTCGGTGAAGGCTCAAAATAAAAACAGGGTGCGTCCCTGAATAGGACGCACCCTGCCAAAGACCACAGACAATAGCGATATGTACAATAGGGCGTTCCCCGTCGGGAACACTCTGTTTCTCTCTATAAGTTGGAGGAATTGCGTCAAATTGACACAATTCCTCCTCGTCCGTTCTAAGCAGGGTTTGGGGCAGGCACGCCCCAACAAGATCACTTCGGAAATGCGGACGCATTGCAGAAGTGAAGTCCCGGATGGACAAAAAATTTTCAAGAATTGAAAATTTGTGGCCACGGGACGGTTCTTGCTCTCCACCGCTGCGCTCAAAACGCATTTCCGAAAGTTGTTTCCGAATTGTTAAGACGCAAAAATAAGTAGAGAGTTCCGCTGCTCGTGTATGTTGATCGCCGTTTGCTCCGAACGAAGTTCCTGCCCCTGTTTTGCAGCGGCGTTGGCCGAAAAGCCGGTATCACGCTCGGACGGCTCATGAAATTCTCAAGGTACGGCTTCCCCAAAAAGAAAATACCGCCCACGCAGTACAGGCGAAGGATTTTGTCGGGTGAAACAGACGGCAAAATGATCGGGTGTGTTGCGGGGCGGTAAATCTTCGCAGGAAATAAAACCGCACAGAATCGTTTCTTTACAGAAATCGCTGTGGATTTGTTGGGAATGATAACATAAGTATTGATGTGTGTCAACACTTCAGGATAATGAATACATCAGATGAATGAAACACACAAAGTACAAGCAAAAGCAAAGCAATGTTTTAGGAGAATGTTTTAATTTTCGCAGTTCAGGCGGACTTGGACGGTAAACACACCGTCTTTCTTTTTCGTATAGAAGTCACCATGGTTCTCCTGAACGATACGATTTATATTTTTTAGTCCGTAACCGTGATACTCTCCGATGCGGATTCCGCGAGAAGTATCACTGTATGGGTTTTCCAGCCGATAGAAGAGGCTTCGATACTGCTTGCGCAGCTGTAGATGAATGATTCTCTGTTCCGCTGGCAGGTCGCAACAGGCTTCGATGGCATTGTCAAATGTGTTTCCGATAATGATGCTCAAAGACAACGATGAGATCGTCAGGACTTCAGGAATCGTCACATCCAGTTTGACGTTGATGTTATTCCTTTCCGCAATTCGTAAGTAATAATTCAAAAGAGCATCAACAACAGGATTTCCGACCGCAGAAATATTTGTGGAACGCTCGAAAACATCCGTGGCAGCCTGCGCAATCTTGTGAAGTTCTTCGGTATCACCGTGTTCTGCAACTGCCTGCATCGCCAGGATGTATTTCTTCACATCATGCCGCAGAGAACGGACTTCTTCCTGGCGTTCTTTGAGCTGCTGGTAGTATTCCATTTGAAGATTGTACTGCTGTTTCGTTGAACTTAACTTTGAATTTTTCCAGTTCATTTTCCCGGAGAGCTTCCACATAGAACACGATCAGGATGTTTATAAGGAGAAGCACCGCCATAAGACCGACCATATAATCCGGGAAATACTCATCCGCAGCATGATACTGTGCCACATAACAGACAGCAATACTTGCGATTTGAATCGCAATGATCGGCAGCAGCCATAGGATACGCAGAGCATTTCCTTTTCGGCTGAAAAAATGTGAGATCAGGACTACGAGTGGAATTTGAATCAGGTTTGAAAAAACAACATAGACCAACCGTGCTGCCCCAGCCTGCATTAGAATGTCGGTATCCGGGATACGCAGCCCAATCAGAAGCATTGCAAGCACTTCCACCAAAGCAATCAGTGTGAAGAAAGCTCCGCTTGCAAAAACCGCCTGCCACGGTCGAACCTCATAGAACAGCAATGCAAGGAAAAATCCGCCAACTAAAAGATAGATCGTGCGCTGCGTCACCCAATCCGGGAATAAACTCAAAGCACACTGCCCAGCAATCAAGAGTGCAACATAGGCATAGAACCACCTTGAGACGGGCTCCTTTTTGGGAAACAGCCGACCGATAAAAAGCAGCAACAGGGCAATGTTGGCAAAGCTCCCTGCAAACTCAACGAAATAATAAAGCATCATCTTCCCAAATAAGCGTTGAAGATCTGATTGAACTCCTGACGCTTCCTCCTGCTGATCGGCAGCTGATGTCCGCTGGAAAGAAAAACAGCGGTTCCCGTAGCGTAAACAATGTGTTCCATGTTGACGAGATAACTTTTGTGTGGTGACACAAAGCACCGTTTGGGAAGCTGCTCCAAGGCTTCAGGAATGCTCATTCGCAATGTAAGGTCTTGCTCCTTGCAGTGAATCAGAACTTTATGTCCGTGGCTTTCCAGAAAGTAAATGTCCGATGTTTCCAAGGACATGGTAACACCATCGTATTCGATCGTGAAATGTTTGGAGTTCAGTTCCTGAAGGACGGCATCCATTGCCGCAGCGAACAGCGTCTGATCCAAAGGTTTGACAAGGTAGCGGAATGCAATGCCATATCCCTGCACAGCGTACTCATGCCGCTTCGTGACAAATACCACCAAAGGATGCTTCTCCATCTGAATCAAAGACTGCGCCAGCTGAAAACCGTTGGATGGCATCTCGATATCGAGAAGAAGCAGATCAAAGGATTTCTTCTGCATTTGCAATTCGCTCAGAAGTTCGTTTCCGTCCATGTAAGTTTCAATGTCAAAGCAACCTTGCACATCGTATCGCTG